>Ga0316189_10000170_pt1 | contig 62320 bp, 42 predicted proteins | sample LowCovwburrow_MG_FD_204930 | JGI IMG/M metagenome (GOLD analysis project Ga0316189, IMG submission 204930) | Coastal sediment microbial communities from Maine, United States - Lowes Cove worm burrow | ecosystem: Environmental > Aquatic > Marine > Coastal > Sediment | place: USA: Maine...
TCAGAAGCCCCGCGCTGCAAGCTCCAGGTCGACCACCACGCCACACGAAGGCCTAGCTAGCGCTGGGCCTTCGATCGTTCTAGGTACCGAGCGTGCTCCACAGGATCCGACGATCCTGTGGAGTACAGGTTCGGCAATCGTCGCGTCCCCGACACCGCAGGTGAGGGCAGGAGCATGCCTCCTCACACCTCCGGTAGAAAGGCCGGGCATGGAGAGGTTGCGGGGGCAACTCGGCGCTCAGCGTGCATGGCGACGGGCAGGACAAGCGGCTCGCTCACCGCTCGTCCTGCCGGTGGGCACTCTACGGGCCATCTGTCGACGACGATGCCTATCCCCAGGGCGCCCCACACAGCCTGTGCGGGAATGCCTGGGGATAACCTGGGCAGCGGTGAACCCGACGATCATCTGTGGGCCAAAGCTCTCCCTGTCCACTGCTGTACGGATCGTCAAATTCGAAAAAAAGCGATGGATTTCGCGCGGATCTGCGGCACTATCCCCACTTCACAGACAGATCAAGATCAAGAGTTAAAACCTAAAAAAATTTGAGAAAATTGATCTGTCTTAAAAGACAACAGCGCCCCGCTCCGCGGATCAGCATCCGGACCCGAGCGCCCGCACACCACGCAGCCACGACGAGGCCTCGATGAACTTCGAGATCGAACAGCCCAAGCTCCTCTCTGCCCTCTCCCTCGCGCAGACTGTCGCAGACAAGCGCAGCACCATGCCTGTTCTCGCGAACGTCCTCCTGCGCGCGACGAAGGACAACAAGGTCATCTGCTCCGCAACCGACATGATGATCGCTCTCACCGAGAGCATCGACGCGACCGTCGAGGAGCCAGGCGTCCTGACCCTCGATGTTCGCCACCTTCACAGCATGATCCGAACGCTGCCGAGCAAGCCCATCCGGATCCAGGGCCTCGACAACCACTGGGCTCAGCTCACGGTCGGGCGCAGCGAGTTCAAGTTCATGGGCATGCCGCCGACGGACTTCCCAGAGCTCCCGGATCCAAAGGGCCTAGAGTTCACCAAGGTGATGGGCCACGCCTTCGCCGACATGATCCAGAAGACCCAGTTCAGCGTCTCGACCGACGAGGCGCGGGTGAACCTCAACGGGGTTCTCTTTGAGTCCGACGGCGAGACAGCGACGATGGTCTCGACCGACGGTCATCGTTTGACGAAGTACAGCGCCCCCCTCACCGGGCCAACGCTCGCCAAGGGGATCATCATCCCCCGCAAGGGCATGCTGGAGCTGCGCAAGGTCCTCGACCGCGTCGAAGGAGAGGTCGAGATCGCGGTCGACGCTCAGCACATCTTCCTTCAGACCGAGAACTTGCTCCTCTCGGTGAAGCTCAACAACGTCACCTTCCCGCCCTATCAGCAGGTCATCCCGGGCCAGCACAAACGCCGGGTCGCAGCGCTCCGCGAGGAGCTGGTCGACGTCCTCCGTCGCGCCGAGGTGATGGCCCCCGAGAAGACCGCGACGGTCCGTGTCGAGCTCAGTGAGCATCGTCTGACCCTGACCGCCGACAACCCCGACCGTGGCGTCGCTCGCCAGGAGATCGAGATCGAGTACGACGGCGAGCCGCTGACGGCCGGCTTCAACGCTCGCTACCTCATCGAGGTCCTGGAGGCGATCGGCACCGACAAGGTCCACCTCGACTTCCAGGGCGAGCTCGACCCCTGTGTCGTCCGCCCTGTCGAGGGTCCGGACTTCCTCGGGGTCGTCATGCCGATGCGAATCTGAGCCCTTCACCCGGGTGATCCGGACTTGGAAATTCAGCACCTAAGCGTCCGCGATTTTCGCAACTTCGCGGGCGGCGAGCTTGATCTTGGGCCCCGCTTCACCGTTCTCTACGGCGAGAACGGGGCCGGAAAGACCAACCTGGTCGAAGCGCTCTACCTGGTGAGCACTCTTCGATCCTTCCGGATCTCGGAGCTCGGTCCCTTGATTCGTCAGGGCGCTGAGGCGGCCCGTGTTGAGCTTCGCGGCCGTGATCGGAAGCTCGACCTGACGACCCAGCTCGGCGTAAACCTCGTCCGCTCAGGACGCTCGGTCAGGCGCACCGCGCTCGCCGACGGCAAGACGATTCGCTCAGCCAAAGATTTCTACGGTCGCGCGAGGGCGATTTTGTTCACGCCAGAGGATCTTGGGATTCTCCGCGGCTCGCCGGGAGGGCGTCGAAACTTTCTTGATCGGGTCCTCTTCGCCCGTGATCGGACACACATTACGGACGTTCAGGGCTACGAGAAGACCCTCCGGTCGAGGAATCATGTTCTCCGCAAGGAGCCCGATCCCGCGACCAAGAGGCAGCTTGCAGAGACCTACGAGGTGGCCCTCACCGACTTCGGTTCGCGGATCTGGGGGCGCCGGGAGGCTCTGATCGAGGCTCTTCGTCCGACCTTCGTCTCCGTCTTCTCGCAGATTCACGGGACCGGGATGGAGGCCTCCGTCAGCTACCAGAGCAAACTTGAGGCGGATCCTGGCGCGGACCGGCGGATGGCTCTGGCCGAGGGTCTGCGAAACCGGCGAAACGACGACATCATCCGCGGGACGACGACGATAGGCCCCCATCGCGACGACTTCGCGATGACGCTCGACGGCCAGCCTGTCGGGATGTTCGCCTCGCAAGGGCAGACTAGGGCCCTGATCCTCGCCTTTAAGATCGCCGAGGTTCGAGGCGCTCGTGACCTCACCGGAGAGCCGCCGCTCCTCCTCCTCGACGACGTCTCGAGCGAGCTCGATCCGACCCGAAACGCCCAGTTCTTCCAGGCCTTGACCGAGGACGCAGGCCAGTGCGTCCTGACGACGACGGCCCCCCACTTCATCCGCCTGGGGAGCACCGCTGATGCCCACTACGTTGCGGTCTCCGGCGGGGCCTTGCGCGAGGGCGAGAAGCCGGCATAGGCGCCCGAGAAGTGGGGCCTAGGGCCCTTTTTAGCGGCTTCACGAGCTGGCTAGGATCGGTCGATCGTGGTACCTTCCGCCGGCCCTCCAAAGCTGGCCACATACCCTTTGAAGACCGCCTCAGAGCACCTCTAGGCGAAACCGGACGGAACCCGGTGTGTTTACGGGGGCCGCGGAGAGAAGAGCGACGCATTCATGGAAAACGGCGACAACCAAGGGCCTGACTCGGTCGAGTACAACGCGGAGTCGATCTCCGTCCTCGAGGGTTTGGAAGCGGTCCGCAAGCGGCCGGGCATGTACATCGGTGACACCAGCGACGGCTCGGGTCTCCACAAGATGGTCTTTGAGGTCATCGACAACTCGATCGACGAGGCCCTCGCCGGTCACTGCGATCTGATCACGGTCGTGATCCACGAGGACGGCTCAATGTCCGTCGAGGACAACGGCCGCGGCATTCCGGTCGGACCGATGGAGCACGCTGGGAAGACCGTCGACGCTGCGATCGTCATCCTTACGGTCCTCCACGCCGGCGGCAAGTTCAACAACCAGGCCTACAAAGTCTCGGGCGGACTCCACGGCGTCGGTGTCTCTGTCGTCAACGCCCTCAGCGACAAGCTGACGCTCGACATCTGGCGCGAGGGCAAGGCTCACCGAGCGACCTTCGCGCGGGGTATTCCCCAGGGTGACCTCGAGATCCTCAACGACTCCGACCGCACCGGAACTCGGGTGACCTTCCACCCTGATCCGCTGATCTTCACCGACATTGAGATCGACTTTGAGATCCTAGCGGGTCGCTTCCGCGAGCTCTCGTACCTGAATGAGGGCGTGAAGATCGTTCTCCGTGACCAGCGCAACGGTCGCGAGCGGGTCTTCGACGGTGAAGGTGGGGTCGTCTCCTTCGTCAAGCTCCTCTCGGCGAACAAGACCTGCGTCGGCGAGCTCATCGAGGTGAACAGCGAGACGCCCTTCGAGTTCGAGGGGGAGCAGGCTGTTCTCGGGATTCAGGTCGCGCTCCAGTGGACCGACGCTTACCAAGAGAACATCCTCTGCTACACGAACAACATCGCCAACCGCGACGGCGGCACCCACATGACGGGTCTCCGGAGCGCGCTGACGAAGGTCGTCAACGGCTACGCCAACGACAAGAACCTCCTCAAGAGCCACAAGGGGAGCCTCTCCGGTGAGGACGTGCGCGAGGGGATCGTTGGGATCATCTCGATCAAGCACCCTGACCCTAAGTTCAGCTCACAGATCAAGGACAAGCTGGTCTCCGGTGAGGTCACGAGCCTGGTCTCGACGGCCGTCAGCGAGTCCCTCGGCCGCTTCTTCGAGGAGAACCCCAAGGGCGCCAAGCTGATCGTCGAGAAGGCGCTGCTCGCCGCGCGAGCTCGGGCGGCCGCGCGGAAGGCCCGCGAGACGATCACCCGCAAGGGGATCCTCGACGGGCTCTCACTGCCTGGCAAGCTGGCCGACTGCCAAGCGCGAAACCCCGAGGAGGCGGAGATCTTCATCGTCGAGGGTGACTCCGCAGGCGGCTCCGCGAAGCAAGGCCGGGATCGTCGGATTCAGGCGATCCTCCCCCTTCGCGGCAAGATCCTCAACGTCGAGAAGGCGCGGCTCGACAAGATGCTCTCGAGCCAGGAGATCATCACGCTGATCACGGCCCTCGGAACTGGCGTCGGCGAGGACAACTACAACATCGACAAGCTCCGCTATCACACGATCGTGATCATGACGGACGCTGACGTTGACGGATCCCACATCCGGACGCTGCTCCTGACCTTCTTCTACCGTCACTTCCCCGAGATCATCGAGCGGGGGCACCTCTATATCGCCCAGCCGCCGCTCTACAAGGTGAAGTCCGGGAAGAAGGAGGTCTACCTCAAGAACGAGGCGGCGCTCGACAACTACGTCATCGAGAACGCCCTCGGCGACATCGAGCTTCAGGTCGGCGACCACACCGTGACCCGAGAGGTGCTGACCGAGATCGCCCGTCGCGGGCTCCAGTACCGCTCAACGTTGACCTCCCTCTCCCGTGAGCGGCGCCCTGAGGTGATCGAGTCCTTGCTCGACATCATCGCCGCCGAGGGTCTTGAGAAGGTCGCGGCGAAGCTCGCCGACGAGGCATCGGCGACGAGCCTCGGTGAGGCGATTGTCGGCGGCGCGCAGGCGGCGATGAGCGAGGCAAAGATCGGGTTCGCCCTGATCGACGGAGCCGAGGGGGTCGGCGGCAAGACTGTCCGCTTCAAGATTCTCAGCGACGGGATCACGCAGTACGAGAACATCGACGCAGAGTTCCTCGCCTCACCGGAGATCGCCCAGCTGAGCAGTGTTCGCACGTACGTCGCGTCTCTCGGCGGGAGCAGCTTCATCCTCCGCCGCAGCAAGGGCGAGGATATCGAGCCCAAGCGCCTCGTCGACCTCGTCCACCACATCGGTGAAATCGGCCGGAGCGGCGTCCAGATCCAGCGCTACAAGGGTCTTGGAGAGATGAACCCAGACCAGCTCTGGGAGACGACGATGGACCCGACCCAACGGGCCCTGATGAAGGTGCGGATCGGCGACCACCTTGAGGCGGATCAGGTGTTCTCGGTGCTCATGGGCGACAACGTCGAGCCGCGCCGGGAGTTCATCACGACGAACGCTCTGAACGCGCGGAATCTGGACGTTTAGACCGACCGATCTTCTGTGTCGAGTCGTAGTAGCAGCGCGACCCTCCCCGGCGGAGCGGTCGCGCTGTCTGCTTGTGCGGTCGCAAGGACCGCGCCTAGCTTCGCCGGGAACCTGAACTCTCGGGAAGGTCGGGTCATCGATCGGCCGCATCCGCGCGACGATGATGAGTGACCGCCCTTGGGCGAGAGTCCGGTCCGGGGTTAGCGTCGGTTGGTCCCGACGAGGGCGGCGAGGGTCGAGCCTAGCCGAAGTCGACGATGCCGAGCTTCCGCATCGCGACGATCGCCCGGAGGAGCTCAAGATCGGTCTGGGTGTAGCTGTCGAGGATGTACGCCCACTGGCCTGCACGCTCGTCGATGTCCTGGAGGATGTCCAGGTGGAGGGGATCGAGGTCTCTCCAGCGTATCGGTGACGGAGAGACGACGCGGATTTCATCCCCGTAGGTCGGGATCTTGGTCTTCTCCGAGAGGTGCTGGATCTCGTCCTCTTGCCGCGCTGACTCCATCAGCACGTGTTCGAGCGAGGTCTGGATCTCCTTCGGGACGGCCTCAATGACGCTGTTGTCGAGTGAGAAGCTGCCCTTCGACCAGGCGAGCATCCGCATCATCGCCTTCTCGGGGTCAAGCCCCTTGATGCCGTCGATCGAGGCGTAGAAGGCGTAGCCATCGCGGAGATAGATCTTGCCGATCTGGGACTGATCGCTGCGACGGACGTTGAGGGTACCGGTCTTGCGGCTGGTGCCGAGCCACTGGAGCACGTCGACGAGGGGGATGTCCTCGAGGCTGCCGGACATCGATCGGCTGCTCGAGTCCTCTGCTTGTTCGGCTTGTGCGGCTCGCGAGCGACCGCTCTGCTCGCCGCCTCGCCTGAGCTTGGTCGCCTGACTCGCCTCGACCGTAGCGATCGCGAAGAGGCTCGATCCGATGGCGATCCGATCACCATCGCGGAGGCAGTGGTGGCGCTGGGCTGTCCCGTTGATCGCGGTCCCGTTGCGGGAGCCGAGATCGCGGAGCCAGGTGCGGCCGCGTTCAAAGTAGAACCGGGCGTGCTTGCGGCTGACGGAGTCATCGGCGAGGACGAGGTCGACCTCGCTGCTCCGACCCACGACATAGCCACCGTCCGAGGGGATGAGCGGGAACTCATCGCCTTGGTACTTTCCGGTCACAAAGCGGAGTACGTGAACGTCCTCACCCATGTAGATGAGGGCAGGATAGGTGGGGATCGAGGGCGCCGTCAATTGACGAATTCTCCCGAAATGCTCCTCTACGGAGCGGTTTTCAGCGATCATCGAGGGAACTCGTGTGTGACACTACGCACGCTTCTCCCGCCGGTGATCGCGCCTTTTGGGGTGCGCGGGTGCGCGGACCGGGGGCCTTTCCAGAGGAACGTTGCCAGCCTTGACCTCAGGATGAACACTAGTGGGTGTTCGAAAGTCTCGAACACCTTGGGTGGACCACATGTCGAGCTATCGCCGGATATCAAAACTTTTCAGCAGCGCAGGTGCTATCGCCCTGGTCACGCTCGTAGCGGTGGGCTGCAAGTCGAAGGCGGATAGCCAGTACCCGGACGAGCTCCCCCCTGAGGTGGAGATGACCGAGACGATCGTCTACCAGGACATCTACATCGAGACCGAGGAGGCGGTCGCCCAGCCCACCGAGGAGATTCCCAACCTCGTCGGCTACGAGACGCTGAGCAGCGGCGATCGGGTCGAGGTCGTCACCTACGTGCACTCCTACCCCGAGGCGATCGAGACCTATCCGACGGTCTACTGGGGCGGCCGCTACTACTACAACGTCAACGGCAACTTCGTCTTCTACAGCAGCTACTACCACGGCTGGTGTCACTACTGGGGTCCGCCTGTCCCCCTCGTGTACGCCTGGAACTACTACTATCCGTGGAACCCGTACTACTACGGCGTCGGCTTCTACGGCCCCGGGTACTATTGGGGCGGCGTCGGTCATCACGGCTATCACGGCTATGGAGTCCCGCCGACGAACTACCGGCCGCCGCGTGGGACGGTGGCGAGCAAGGGTGGACCGCGTGGGAGCAGTGGCGCGACAGCAGGCGGTCCGCGGGGGACCCCGGCGACGGCAGGCGGTCCTCGTAGCGTCGGCGGAGCGGCAGCCGGGAGCGCTCGTGGTGGGATGGCCTCCTCGGGTCGTCTGAGCGGCGCAGCTCCGTCGGGATCTCGAGCTGCCTCAGGCACTTCGTCGATCGCCGGCATGCCCACAGGTCGCGGTCCAAAGCCGCGATCGCCGACCGCGGCGACCCTGAGCAGCCGTGGGGGCGCCTCCGGGGGGCGTCCGTCGGGTCCAGCTAGCGGCCAGGTCGGCTATCGACCGGGCACGTACACAGCGAACTCTGCACGGCCCTCAGGGTCCGCGCCCGTGTCATCTGCGGGTCGTAGGACCGCAGCGCCGAGCCCGAGCTATCGGCCGTCGTCATCGTCGACCAGCTACAAACGCTCGGTCCCGAGCTCCCGGGGTGGATACACCGGCACTTCGCGCCCGAGCAGCGGTAGCAGCGGCTACTCGGGTCGCCCCAGCGGCAGCTCCCGTCCCAGCAGCAGCGGCGGATTCTCCAGCGGCAGCTCGCGTAGCGGCAGCTCGCGTAGCGGCAGCTCGCGCAGCGGCGGCTTCTCCAGCGGAAGCTCGCGCAGCGGTGGCTTCGGCTCGCGGAGCAGCGGTAGCTCGCGGAGCAGCGGCTTTGGCGGAGGGTCGCGGGGGGGTGGCTTCAGCGGCGGCGGTTCGCGGGGGGGTGGCTTTAGCGGCGGTGGTTCGCGGGGCGGCGGCGGCGGTTCACGGGGCGGCGGTGGCGGTCGGCGTTAGCAGTGGTCGATGTCGAGGCGATCGCGAGGTCATCCGCGAAGACCCTCCATGGATGCTTCGGGCTAGGGACAGGGACCGGGAGATAAGTTGCACGTGGTCGCGGTTCGGTAGCCTCGATCCGGCCTCCTGATATCGTGATGGCCATGAGCACCCTCCGTATCGAGGCTATCCCGTGCTTGCGTGACAACTACGCCTACTTGATCAGCGAGGCAGGGGGCGACGCTTGGATCGTCGATCCGTCGGAGCCAGCTCCGTTGGTCGAGGCGCTTGCGCAGCGGCAGGGCCTCGCGCTCCGAGGGATCCTCGCGACGCATCATCATCATGATCATGTCGGGGGCATCGAGGCGTTGGTGGCGGGGGCGGGGGACGATCCTCCCTGGGTCGCTGGGCATGCCTCTGATCGTGGCCGGATTCCCCGACAGAGCGTGTTTGTCGACGCGCCGAACGATCGCTTTGTCGCCAGCGGGATAGAGCTCGGCGGTCGGCCGCTCCTGGCGATGTGGATCCCCGGGCATACGACGGGGGCGATCGCTTGGTATCTGCCAGCGAGCCCCGATGATGACAGCGCGGCGGGTGATGTGTTCACCGGAGATACTCTCTTCGCCGCGGGTTGTGGTCGACTCTTCGAGGGCACAGCGGCGCAGATGCACACCTCTCTGAAGAACCTGACCTCGCTGTCGCCGGCGACCCGGCTTTGGTTCGGCCACGAGTACACGGCGGCGAACCTTCGCTTCGCGGCGATGATCGAGCCCGATAACTCGGCGATCCGCGGTCGACAGGCTCAGCTCTCGGTCCCCTCGACGCCGACAAGTGTGGCCGCGGAGCTCGCCACGAACCCCTTCGTGCGCTCCTCCGTCGCAGAGGAGCTGGGAGAGCGTCGCGCCGCGAAGGACGTCTTTCGCGGCTAATCTGGCGGTTTGATGATCAACGGAGGATGGGCGAGGCTGCGCGGGTCCGGGCGACGCGTGCGACTGTTGCCGAGAGCGCGCTTCTGGACTAGACCTGCTCTCGCGAGCAAGTCAATGCGCGAACACCCGTCGATCTCTTCGTCCTCCCTTGTTCTTCTTGCGTTCACGGCGTTCACGGCGTTCACCGTCGCTTGTTCGCCCGCGGCGGAGACGAAGCCGAAGGGCGCTGATGCTCCGGCTCCAGCCGCTCCACCGCCGGTCGAGGTCAAGGCGAAGCAGGCCGGCGACGCGCCGACACAGGCGCATGATGGGGGTATGCCGCCGGGTCATCCGGCGGTCGCCTCGGGGCCGATGATGGGCAACGCGCCGGCGAAGCCGGCCGCGCCGTCGAACCCGCGCGAGGTGACCCCGAGTGGCGAGGCCCGCTCGGAGCTCTTCGCTGAGATCAATGTCGACGTTCCGACAGAGTGGACCCGGCGCGCGCCGCAGAGCTCGATGCGTCTCGCGGAGCTGATCCTCCCCGGTCCGGGCGGCGACACGCCGCTCGCGATCTACCGCTTCCCGGGCGGCGCCGGCGGTGTCGAGTCGAACATCAACCGGTGGAAGGGGCAGTTCGTCCCGCCCGAGGGCAAGACGATCGATGAGGTGACGAAGGTGGTCACCGAGGAGCGGGCACCGCTGAAGATCACCCGCGTCGACATCCAGGGGACCAACAACGCCGAGGTGATGCCCGGCGAGGCCGAGCGACACAACGCCCCCGGATCGCGGATGCTGGCGGCGATCGTCGAGGGAAGCGGCGACCCCTTCTTCTTCAAGGTCGTCGGACCGAGCGCGACCGTCGACGTCTGGGCTCCAGCGTTCGAGAAGATGCTCGCCAGCGCCGCCGTCAGCAAGTAGTCGTTCGCCCGTCGATCAACGAAAAGAGGCGAGGCCCATCGACGATGGACCTCGCCTTGTATTTGGGCGCTCGTTGTCAGGCTTAAGGTCGTGCGATCGCTCTTCGCGGAGCTCAAGCTCGGGCCCACATCGCCGAGAACGCCGCGAGCTCACCGGCGACGAGCGCCGAGAGTTTGGGCGTCGGCGAGAGGCTATGCAGCCTGCGTCGACGGACGTCGAGGATCGCCACCTTGGCCGCGGGCGGCATCGGGAAGCTCTCGTACATGATGCAGGCGAGCACCTCCGAGTACCGCTTGGAGAGCGGCGCCTCCTTGAAGTGGAGCTTGATCAGATGGGGAACGCCGGCGATCGATAGGCCGAGCTCTGGGTTCACCCTGAGGTGAAACCCGTCGAAGCGGCGGACGGCCTGCTGGGGCTCGGACCAGACTAGCTCCTTGCGCCCCCACCAGCGGACGTACGCTGCGATCAGCGTCTCGTAGTGATGACGGCGTTTGTCCTGGTCGAGGGTCGCGAGGGCGGCGGGGCCGATCGACTCTTTGCCGCGCTTCTCCGCGTGGGCGGTGATGATCGCCTCACGGATGCCCCGATAGAAGTCGGAGTAGGCGTGGTACTCGCCGCGGTGCTTGAGCTGACGAACCTTGGTCAGCTTGGGCATCCCAGAGCGGGTGACAAAGTCGACAAAATCACTGAGGGAGATCCGGCTCTCCGGCATCGGCGGCATCGAGGTCATGGGCAACATCCTGCGAAGATCTGGTCATCCATGACCTTTGGGTCAGCTGTTTGAACGAGCAGCTAGCCTCCTTGGCTCGTCGATAATCTACGCGATGTGCTTGATCTATCGCGGACAAGGCGGGGCCTCTTCGCGGCGCTGGTAGGCGAGCCAGGACGCCCTAGAGGTGAGCTTTGGGCCCCGTGGCTGGGGCGCGGACGGGTGACCCAGGGAGGTCTAGCGGACGCTGATCTGGCTGCTCTGGACCAGAGTCCGCTGCCGCGGATCCGCCGGCCTCGCGATGATCTCGTGGTCGCCGGCGGTGACAGGGATGGTCGTTCGGTGTGGCCAAGAGGTGCGGCCGACAACTCGCCCGTCGAGGATGATCTCGAGGTCACCGATCTCAGAGGCGAGGGCCGCAGGCTCGACGGTGATGTCGACCTCGACCCGCTGAGCCTCGCTACCGCCGCGGGAGCCGAGGAGGACGACGGCTCCGTTCGCCGGGGCGAGGACCCGGAGGGTCGGGAGGCCTATGACCTGATCGTCACATCCTGGGGCGCTCGAGCGGGCGATCCACGGCGTTTGCTCGCCATCGTCGGCGGATCTCAGGTCGGAGCTATGTCGGGGTCCATAGGCGAGGAGCCACTCCTCGTACTCGTCGTCGAGGACGACGGCGACGGTCGAAGCGCTGGGATCACAACGCCAGCCGCTCGGGGCCATGCTGTCCCTCCGAACATGGGCGTGCATCGTGCAGGTCTGGGCGCTTTCCTGCTGGTGAAGGTGGTCGAGCGGGTCGGCGCTCGGCTGTGGAGCTTCGCCGTCGAGCCGCTGGTCGTCTCGCGGTCGTGGGATCTCGAGCCGGCGAACGCTGTCGGGGCAGGCGGGGCCGGCGGGAGCGCCGGAGAGGGGACATACGTCGACGCCGATCAGCGCTCCGGGGTCCCAGAGCGGCGCTCGGCTGGGTACATCGTCCATGACCCGGCGGACGACGTCGGCGAAGAGGTAGCCCGCCCCGGAGGCGCCGGTGAGGCTCGCGGTGCCGCTGCCGTCGGCGTTTCCGACCCAGATCGCGATCGTCCGCTCGTGGGTGTAGCCGACGGTCCAGGTGTCGCGGTAGCCCGAGGAGGTCCCGGTCTTGACGGCGACGTCGTAGGGGAAGACGAAGGGGCCGCGGCCGTGGAGGCCGCGGACTCGAGCGAGCGGGTCGGCGAGGATCTCGGTGATCTGGGCGGCGATCGAGGGGTCGACGATCCGCGCGCCGCTGCCTTCTGGGAGAGCTTCGCCGAGGCCTGCCTGGCCGTGGGCTCTGAGGCGGAGGGGGATCCGATCGCCGCCGCGGGCGAGGGCCATGTAGGCCTCCGCGAGCTCCCGCAGGCGGACCTCGCCGCTGCCGAGGGCGAGGGCGAGGCCGTAATGGGAGGCGGGCTCGCCCAGGCTCTCGAGGCCGGCGCGGCGGAGAAACTCCAGAAGCTCACCGTGTTCGAGCTCTGCGGCGAGGCGGACCGCGGGGATGTTGAGGGAGCCTGCGAGCGCCTCGCGGAGGCTGATCGGACCGTCGTAGCTGCGGCCGAAGTTGACCGGTCGGTAGGTCCCGGAGCTCTCTTCGAAGCGGGTCGCGACGTCGGCGATAGCTTCGCTCGCGCGGTGGCCATGGACGAGGCCCAGCGCGTAGACGAAGGGTTTGAGGGTCGAGCCCGGCTGGCGAGGGGCGCGGATCATGTCGACCTGGCCGGAGATCTCAGGGTCGTGGAAGTCGGCGGATCCGACGTAGGCGAGTACCTCACCGTTGCTGTTGTCGACGACGAGGGCGGCAGCGTCAGTGGCCCCTTTGTCCGCGAGGACGGCCATCCGCGTGCGGACGAGGCCCTCGATGTCCCGTTGAAGGTCGAGGTCGAGCGTCGTCAGGGTCTCGGCGCCAGCGTTGTCCTCGTCGAGCGCTCCCTCGGCGAGTAGGGCGTCGACGAGGTGCGGTGCGAGAAAGGGTCGGCGGAGCTCCTTGAGGACGATCGGCTCTTTGAGCGCCGCCCTATAGGTCTCCGAGCTCAGGTGACCCTCTTCATGGAGGGCGCCTAGGAGCGCCACTTGGCGCAAGAGAACCCGGTCTTGGTGGCGGTAGGGATCGAGGTAGGAGGGTGCTCTCGGGAGGACCGCGAGGAAGGCCGCCTGGGCCCAGCTTAGGTCCGCAGAGCGGACGCCGAAGTAGCCCTGAGCTGCCGCCTCGGGGCCGACCAGCCCGTGGCCGTAGGGAAGGCGGTTGATGTAGGCCTCGAGGATCTCTGGCTTCTCGAGGCTCTTCTCGAGGTTCTGCGCGCGGGCGACCTCGCGCAGCTTGATCCCCATCGTCCGCTCCGCTGGGCCGCCGCGGTTGTCGACGAGTTTCACGAGCTGTTGGGTGATCGTGCTGGCGCCGGAGACCATCCGCCCGTGGCGGAGGCTCTGGAGCGCAGCCCGGGCGATCGCCAGGCGGTCGACCCCGTCGTGCTCGAAGAACTCGCGATCCTCGGAGGTCAGGGTCGCTTGGACGAGGCGGGGACCGATCGCCTCGATGCTCCGCTCGCGTCCGCGGAGGCCGGCCTCGGACGGGCGCTCGCGGAGGATCCGGCCGTCGCGGGCGACGATTCGGTGACCGCTGTGCCAGGTGTCTTCGAGGGCCTCCGCGCTCGGCTCACCGACCGTGCTCCGGAGGAGCTGCCAGCCGCCCAGTGCCGCGAGCATTCCGAGCGCCGACGCGCCAGCGGCGATGGTGAGGCGACGCCGCAGCGGTGGCCGCTTTTCTATCGCTGTCGCCGTCGCCGTCGACACTACTTGATGACGACCTTTCCAGCCTCGCTGTAGGAGGTCGAGTCGCCGATGTACATAAACTCGGCCTCGGCCGGCGGGTGGGTGTAGCTGCCGGGGGTGAGGGCGCGGACGAGGTAGGTCGCGACGACCTCGTCGCCCCAGACGCGGTCGTAGTAGATGTTGACGCGCTCGTCGTGCATCTCGATGAAGCTCGCGTCGCTCCCGCCCCAGCGCAGGCGGCTGTAGAAGGGGTGAGCTTCGGTGATGTCAGGCGCGCGGGCGACGGTCCAGAGATCGGTCTGGACCGCCTCAAAGCCGCCCGGGAGGCGATCGGTCATCGCGAGGTGGTTCATCTTGCCGTACTCGATCTCGCCCACGGGGAGCTTCGCGAGGAGGCTGACCCGGAGGACCTGTCCCGGAGTGACCTCACCGAGGTCGACGATCTTGCCCTCGGCGTCGGTGATCACCCGGTAGAGCTCCGCGCCCTGGTCGGGGGTGGTCGACTCTAGGCTCCCTGCGTCCGCGAGCGCCCGCTTCCAGTGCGAGCTGACCATGAAGGCGATCGCGGCGCTGCTCTCGGAGGTGAGCTCCAGGCGGGCATCACGGCCGCGCAGGTCCGCGACCGGGATCCGGAACTCTGACGAACCGCCGCCGAGCTCCTCGGCCGGCTTGAGGGCGGCACCGTCGAGCTTGACCTCGAACTTGGCGCCCTTCTCGGGGGTGCCGCTGAGCTGCTCGGCGAGGGCGACCAGCGAGTAGGCGGTGGCTTGGGTGGTGTAGGTCGCGTGGACGTCGGAGAGCTCGCGCAGGAGCTTGTGGTAGACGGGCGCGCTGCGGCGGAGGCGGCCGAGGGCGAGCGCGGCCTGGGCCTTCGAGCGGGTCTTCGAGCCGTAGTAGTAGAAGTCATCGGGCTTGACCGGGAGGGTGAGCTTGCCCTTCTCGTCGAAGCTCGACTCGAGGGTGTCGAGCAGCTCGCGGGTCCGCTCCTTCTGGTCGTCGAAGGTGCCGAAGGCGATAGCCAGGCTGGCGATGCCGAAGACGCCCTGACGGTCGCGGCGCTCGTAGAGGGCGTCGAGCGACGAGGCGGGGAGCTTGCCGACCTCGGCGAGGCTCTGGGCGATCGCGGCCTGGACCTCGGGCTCGCTGACGCTGAAGAGCTGATCCTCGAGGAAGTCGAGCGCGCCCTCGAGGAGCCCCTTAGGCAGGGTGAGCCCGGCCTTGTCGGCGATGATCATCGCCCGGATCGCGTAGGCGGTGCCGTAGACGTTCGGCGAGGAGTCGCCCGGCCAATAGCCGAGGCCGCCGCTGTAGGTCTTCATCGTCGTCAGCCGGTCGAGGCCGGAGAGGATCCGCTTGTCGATCTCCTCCTTGCTCAGGCGGCTAAAGCCGATCCGGGGCAGGATCTCACGGGCGGCGAGGAGCGGGAGGATCCCCGAGGTGGTCTGCTCGACGCAGCCGTGGGGGTAGTCGAGGAGGAACTCTAGGCGAGCGCCGAGCTCTGGCCAGAGGTGCTGGCCGACCTTGACCGAGACGTAGTCGTCCGTGTCCTTGCCGACCATCGCCGAGCTCGGGATCTCGAGCTTGATCGTCTGGTTGCCGACGAAGGCTCCGTCGAGGCGCGGGCGCTCAGCGACGCCGGGCGCGTCGATCGGGAGCTTGACCTGGACTGCGTCGTGGGTCTTGCCGCCGCTGTCCTTGAGGGAGAAGTCGAGGGCGAGCTCGCCGGCCTTGCTGGCGGTGATCGGGAAGCCGACGCGTTGGTGGCCTGAGGCGCGCAGCTCGATCTCCTGGACCTGGTCGCCGAGCTTGATCGTGGCCTTCTGCCGACGGGGCTCGTTGTTGTGGACCATCGCCGCCGCCTCGAAGGTGTCACCGATCGACGCGAAGCGGGGGATCGCCGGGATCATCATCAGCGGCTTGCGGACGGTGAAGGAGTTCTCGACGCTCCCTCCCTTGCCCTTGTCGTCGAGAACGACGGCCATCATCCGCCAACGGGTGAGGTTGTCCGGCAAGGTCAGGCTGGTCGTCGCCTCGCCCTTGGCGTTGGTCCGCAGGTCGGGCTTCCAGAGCGCGGTCTCGAGGAAGTTCTTGCGGGCGTTGGAGTTGTCCTCGCCGGCCATACCGTCGCCGGAGGTCTTGCTGAGGCCGAGGAGGGAGGCGAGCCCGTTGCGGGTGTCGCCGACGTCGAAGCGCAGGGGCATCCCCGGGCGGAGCTCCTTTACCGGGTCGGCGGCGTGGAAGTTGGTCATCCGCAGGATGCCCTCGTCGACGACCGCGAGGGCGATCTCGGCGCCTTGGCGGGGCTTGCCCCCGTCCATGACCTTGATCGTGATCTTGGCCTCTTCGCCGGGCTCGTAGCTGTCCTTGTCGCTCGTGACGTCGACCGCGAGGCTGACGTCCTTGAGGCTGACGGGCATCCGCAGGGCGCCGATCTTCCACTCGGCCTTGCTCTCGGCGGGGGCGTCGATCGGCAGGAGGGTGACGACCGCGTGGAGCTGCGGCGCGTGACCGGCGTTGATCGGCACCTCGAAGAGGTGAGTGCTGCCGTCGATGCGGACTGTTTGATGGGTCAGGAGACCGCCCTGCTCGATCGTCAGGATCGCCGTCGCCTTGGGGAAGGGCGAGCGGACGAGGAGGCGCGCCGTGTCGCCGGGATCGTAGGAGGTCTTGTCGGGGATGATGTCGACGGTCCGACCCTTGCTCGGGAAGACGACCTCGTCGCCGTCGCGGCCCCAGGCCCAGATCGAGGCTTCGCCGCCACGATGGCCGTCGACCTCGGTGATCACGGTGTACTCGCCGGATCCCTGGGTGCCAAGGGTGCAGCTCACGGGGTTGCGCGCCGAGGTGGCGGTGCAGGTGTCGACCTCGGTGGTCTCGTGGTGCCAGTCGTAGTGGTAGTAGCCGCTCGACGAGCGGGTCTTGGTGTAGGTCCAGCGGACACGCTGGAGGCGGGCGGTGATCTCGGAGCCGGCGACGGCCTTGCCGTCGTGATCGATGACCGCGAGGGAGGCCTCGACCGAGCTGTTGGCGGAGGCCCAGGGCTTGGGCAGCTTGACGCCGACGTAGTGGTCAAAGGGGTGGACGACGATGCTGTCACGGCCGGCGACGTGGCGATAGGAGGTGTCGGTGACGTCGGCCTCGAGGGTGAAGCGCTGTGGCGAGACAGCGTCGCCGAGGTCGAGCTCCTCGCGGACGACGAAGATGCCGGTGTCGCTCAGCTTGCCGCGGTCGGCTCGGGACCAGCGCTTCTCGGAGTTGTCGTCCCACCAGCGCCAGCTCCTGCGGGCGTCGAAGGCGAAGCCTGAGCTCGTCAGCTTGCCGGCCGGGAGGCTCGCGCTCGCGCGGGTCAGGGTCCACTCGACGCCGGCGCCGTCCATCGGCGCGCCGAAGAGGTAACGACCGACGATCTTCGCCCGAAGCTTCTGATCAGAGGGGTTCTTCGCCTCGACGTCGACCGTGAAGCGGGGTGGCTCAAACTCGGCGATCTTGACGAAGGACTTGGCGAGGAGGCTGGTGTCGCCGCTGCCGCGCTCCTCGGACTGGAAGAGGAGAACGTCCTCGACGCGGATCTGGTAGTCGCCGAGGCGCGCCTTCTCCGGGACGTCGAAGTGGACGGCGACCGAGCCGAGATCGTTGCTCACCGCGGTGGTCGTCAGGACCTCGTCGTCCATGGGCCCAAGGATCTTGACCTTCACCGGCAACGAAGGGATCGGCACCATCTGGCTGCCCTGGCGCTTGCGTACGCTCGCCTTGATCCAGACGGTAGAGCCGGGGCGGTAGATGCCGCGGTCGGTGATCACCATGCCGCGCAAGTCGTCGGTGCGGATCGCTGTCGACGAGGTGAGACCGGGGAAGTAGGTCCGCTCGCGGCTGCCGTCGGCGGCGAGCTGGACCTGGGATTGGTTGCCGCTGCCGTCGCTGACCCCGATCACCGAGGCGCGGGCCTTGTCGAGGCCGAAGGGGAGCACGACCACGCCGTTCGCGTCGGTCTTGCGGCCGCGTACGGCCTCGCCGTTGACCTTGATCGTCGCGTCGGCGACAGGCTCCCCGCTGGCCAGGCGGGCGACGTGGAGCACTGTTGCGTCGGTCGTCGCGTGGGTGTGGATCGCGAGGGAGTTGGCGTCGCCGGGGGTGACGATGACGACCGGCGGCTTGGCGGCCGAGCTCCAGCTCGGGTGCTTGATCGGCTCCGCACCGTGGGCGGTCTCAGCCATCCGGACGCTTGCGACGTAGCTCCTCCCCGCCTTGAGATCGCTGAGGAGGTCGATGTCGGTGGTCGTGAAGTCGTCGCGGACCGACGAGGGGGCGAAGGGGATGACGACCTTCGGGTCTCCGGTCGGCAACGTGCGCGAAGAGGCCTGGGCCTGGGCCTGCTTGAGGGCGTCGGGATCGCCGTCTGCGATCGGCCAGAAGACCAGCTCGCCGCGGGAGACGTTGCGCGTCGTCACCTGGAACTTGCGGCTGTGCTCTTCGTCGAGGATCAGCGTGCCCTCGGGCATCGACACGCTGGCGGCGAGCGACGCGGTCTCGAGGTCAACGTTGAGCTCGCCGCGGGTCGCGTTGCCGAACTTGTCGACGAGCGAGCCGACGCGGATCTGGTAGCGGCGCGAGGGCTCAAACTCGCCGCTCACCCGGAGCTGGCCGTCGCCGTCCCAGCCGTTGGAGACCCACACGCTGAGATTTTTCACCGGCGGGCTGACAGAGACCTTGGTCTTCGCGCTCTTGTTGCTGTCGGCCAGGGCGTTGTTGAAGTCGAACCAGACGTCGCGGGTGCTCGATCGGAGGGTCGGCCGCTTCCACTCGCAGCTCGTGGAGTTGTACGAATATCCGCAGGTGACGTTGGTCAGCTCGAGGGGCTTGGCGACGGAGAAGTCGCGATCCCTGCCGGTGTCAGCGGAGCCGTCGAAGTCCCAGGCCGTGAGGGTCAGCTGGTCGCCGGGGGCGAAGGCGACCTTGGGCCGGACGATGACCACCTGCTTGGGATTGACGTCAACGCCCTGAAATTTCTTGCCCTTGTGGTGGCTGACCCGGATCTCGCGGACGCCGCTGGCGTCCTTGAGGCGGATCTGCGCCTGCGCGGCCTCGAGGGTGATCGGCTGGTCGAAGATCACCGCCAGGGTCTCGCGCTTGCTGATCTTGTCCCCGTAGAGCGGGTGCATCGTGATCAGCTTCGCGTCGCCGGGGGTGGGGATGTACGAGAGGGTCTTGCCGGCGCTCTCGAAGAGGATCCCGGCCTTGAAGGTCGCCTCCCAGGGCTCGCTCAGCTCGAGCGCCTTGTCCTCCTCGCCCTTCTTGCTGGCGGTCTTCAGCCCCTTGACCGTGACCGTGTAGGTCTGGTCTGGATCGAGGTGGTCGTCAGCGCAGAACTCGAGCACGTTGCCGGAGGTCCACTTGGCCTTGCCCGCGACCGCAGGCGTGATCGTCAGGGTGCCCTCCTCCGCCTTCAGCGGCCGCTTGGGGCTGGCCTTGCGCCGGAGGTCGATCTCATGGGTGAGGACCACGCGAAAGCACTTGCCGGAGAAGTCGAAGCTCCGGTCGTCGTCGAGGTAGGGCGAACGAACCTTGAGCTCGGCGGAGCTGCTCTGCGTCGACTCATCGTCGCCGAGCACGAGCTCGCGGCGGGCGTGGCGATCGGTGATCTTGGGCGGGAAGATCAGCGCCTCGACCTGCTTTTCGGGGATCGATCGGATCAGGACTTCGCTCGCGGGGACTGGGTCGACCTCGTCGACGCCGGACTCGCCCCCCTCTTTGGCCACGGGCTGACAGCCGAGGGCGAGGGTGAGGGCGCAGACGAAGGGGGAGCGGACGAGAGGTCGGTGTCGGAGCATGAGATGTGGCCTCGGTCGCAGGCGATGGGATCATGTGCATGAGCGCTGCCGATCGGCGAAACCCCAGCGATTTCAAGGGGCTTCGGACGGCTAGAGCAAGCTAATGCGGCGCATCTTCAAGAAGATGCGATTATCAATGTCTTTGGCGATTGCATGGATCTCGAAGGTCTCGCAAGCCAAGGATAGGGGGCATCCTAACGCGAATTGGGCCCTGGGTGCTCGCGCATCGAAACCTCGCGGCGGTCGAGTACGTTGTTCGGGCTGAGGGCGTGAGCACGAGGCCCATTGTGAGCGCGACAATTTGCGGATTCGCGCGACTTCATGGCTCGCTGTGGGCATGACATGCCCAAAGTGCACGCTCCTCGCCGCCTCTTCGGTTCTCCTCCTGGTCGCCTGCAAGGGCGGCGAAGAGGTCACGGCGAGCGCATCGACGATGGCGACGACGAGCGCCTCGACAGCGACAGCGACAGCGACAGCAACAGCGACCGATCCGGCGTCGAGCGGCGATGGACCGACGGGAGAGACGACCTCTGCGGACGACGGGGTCGCGGGTCTCGAGCTGATGACCGAGCTTGGCGGCCTTTGGTCCGGCACTGCGACGAAGACCCCGCTCGGCGCCTTTCCGCTGATGAACATGGACTTCCGGGCGATCGATCCGCGGACGATCTTCGGCCGGGTCGACCTCGACGCGGCCAATAATCTCCGCTTCGGTCTGGCGGTCGAGACCCACGCGGGCGACGACGTGCTCGTCTACCGCAACGGTGGCTACTTCTTGGGGATCCTCCGCGATTCGCGGACGGTCCTGGTCGATCACGACGCGGTCGCCCGAACCTGGCATTTTTGCAGCCTAGAGAAGGGCTGTGACTACATCGATGCGCTCTTCTCGTTCCCCGCTGACGACGCGATGATCCTCGACGTCAAGGTCAAGGGAGAGCCGCACGTCTACTGGGACGCGAAGCGGGTCGAGACGCGGACGCTGCCAGATCCCTTCCCGGTCGACGATGCTCCGGTCGGTGACGGCAGCAACCCCTTCCCCGAGATGCCGACGCTCAAGGTCGACGTGAAGTGGATCGCGCCCCTCGAGGTCGACGGTGAGGTCTGGGTGATCCTCAGCGAGGGCCCCTGTGAACTCCAGCTACCCTGCAATCACAGCCGTTCGCTGCGGATCTCGGCGCCGGCCGGGTCGACCACAGTGACGCTCAACTACGATCAGATCCACGCCGGTCCCTATCGCATGAACGCGATCCTCGACCGCAACGGCAACATGGAGGAGACTGGCTTCCCCGACTCCGGTGACGGTATCTCGGCCCCGAACGCGATGGTCAACGTCGACGAGGAGGGGGAGAGCTCGGCGCTCGTGACGATCGTCCTCGATCTCTAGAGTCGGCGGTCGAGATGACGCTAGAGACTCCCGTAGTAGGTTCAGGGGGGCGGCCGGAGTCGCGCCGGCGCCTCGCGGATCATCTCTTCACCGGGTCAGTTGAGCACAGCGGCGCGCTGTACCTGCCCATCGGCCGCGACGGCCGCGACGGTATCGCTGAGCTGGGGGTCCTGCGTACGGCGAGGCCAAGCTCAGGCCAAGCTCAGGCCAAGCTCAGGCCAAGCTCAGGCCAAGCTCAGGCCTCGATCTTGCCGCCCGGGCGTCGACCTACCAGGAAGTAGGTGCACAGCGCGCCCTTGCCCTTGACGTGGATGATCCCGCGGCGCTGAAAGGCGAAGCGGTGGCGTAGCCGTCGGTATGTCTCTTCGGTCACCTGGATCGCGTTGGCGATGCCGTGCGACTCCATCCGCGAGGCGAGGTTGACGGTGTCACCCCAGAGATCGTAGGCGAACTTCTTGGTGCCGATGACGCCCGCGGTGACCGGGCCGCAGTTGAGGCCGACGCGGATCCGGACGTTGGTGTTGTGCTTCGCGTTGAAGCGATCCATCACCGCGAGCATGTCGAGGGCCATCTCTGCGACCGCCTCGGCGTGGTCTTTGCGGGGCATCGGCAGGCCGCCGGCGATCATGTACTCATCACCGATGGTCTTGATCTTCTCGAGGCCGTGCTTCTCGACGAGGAGGTCGAACATCGAGAAGATCTTGTTGAGCATCGCGACCAGCTCGGCCGGCGGCAGACGTTCGGAGATCTGAGTGAAGCCGACGAGGTCACAGAAGAGAACCGTGACGTCGGGGAAATAGTCGGCGATCTGCCGCTGGCCCTCTTTGAGGCGGTTGGCGATCGGCCGCGGGAGGATGTTGAGGAGGAGCTGGTCGGAGCGCTCCTGCTCGATCCGCAGCTTCTTGATGTAGGCGCGCTCGCGGTCGCGGAGGCGCTTCTTCTCGAGACAGGCGCCGATCCGGGCCCGGAGAACGACCGGGTTGAAGGGCTTGGGGAGATAGTCCTCCGCGCCGAGCTCGATGCAGCGGACGACGGTGTCGAGCTGGTCGAGCGCGGAGATCATGATCACCGGCAGACCGCGGAGCTTGTCGTCGTTGTGGAGGCGCTCGAGCACCTCGTAGCCGTCCATCTCCGGCATCATCACGTCGAGGAGGACGAGGTCGAAGTCCTCCTGCCGCAGCTTCTCCAGGGCGCGGATGCCGTTCTCAGCGAGCCGCGTCGTGTGCCCCTGACGCTCGAGGCGGCGGGAGAGCATGTTGCGGTTCGACTCGTTGTCGTCGACGACGAGGATCTTGCCGGTCTCGGTCTTGCCGGCGAGGACTGTCCGCTTCTTGAGCTGCGGGGTCTTGACCTTCGCGGCGGCGTCGCTGGTCTCACTCCGGGCGGCGGTGTACTCGGGGTCGGTCCGGGCGGCGCCAGCGGCCTTGTTGATCGTCCCCATCGCGACGAGCTGATCGAGGCGACGAACGGCCTTGAGGATCCGCTCGATGTCGGGGAGAACGTCGTCGCGCTCGCCCTGCTCACACTGCTCGCGGAGGCGCTCGACGTGGCTTAGGAGGTGCGAGAGGGGGAAGAGAAGATCGCGGTTGAGCCGCTCCTGGCTTGGCCCGCGCGAGGACGGGTCGAGGATCTCGTCGACCAGGTTGAGGAGCGCCTGAGCGTCGGTGAGGGTGCGGTTTAGGTGGGAGAGGAGGAACTCATCGCCGTCCTCCTCCGCGTCCTCGATCAGCATCTCGCTGTAGCCGATGATCAGGTTGAACGGCGTCCGCAGATCGTGGCGGTACTGCGCCGCTGTCGATCGGCGCATCGACGACTCTTCTTCGGTCGGCTCTGGGGGAGCCATCGGCTCGGGCGTTGACTCGGCCGCTGAGGCGTCGCTGTCGTCGAGGAGCCCTTCGGCGAAGGCCTCGTCGAGGTACTCGTCTTCGCTGGGCTCCGCCGCCGGCTCTTCGATCTCTTCGCCGTCTTGGATCAAGGTGTCGGCGAAGAGGTCATCATCATCATCGTCGTCCTCTTGCGGAGGAGGCGACGGGGTCTGCGGGGCGCTCGACCCCTCGGCGGCGACGGTGGGGTCGCCCGTAGGCGCCTCCGAGGCAGCCGCGGTATCGGCCGACTCTGCGTCGGTCGCGTTGCGAGTCAGGCTTTCGTCGTCGTCTCGCATTCTCAGTCGGCGCGGATGGCGTTCCCCACGAGGTTCCATCATGCTCGCGCTAGGCGACGCTGAGCGCAACTCACTTGTCTCCGAATGGCCCCAGGGGGCGCGATCGCGCGAAATTCCGACCAAAGCCGCACCCGATCGGGACAGCGCCGGGTCGAGGGCGCGGAGGGGCGCGGAGCCTGCATCCGCGATTGCGGGCGAAAAGAGGGCGTGATAGGCCGCCGGATCACAGGTTTAGGTCGCAGGCTCCTGGAGCCGCGCGAGGAAGGCATCTGCCATCGACATGAGGTCGTCGGTGGTCAGCGCCTCCTCTTTGGCGATCGTATAGATGGTGGTCCACTCAGGCGGAATTTCTTTGAGAAAACGGCTTGGGAGGCGTTCGACGGCCTGACCGCGCTCAATTCGAACGTTGGCTCGCGAGACAAAGAGGATGTCTCGGGCCCGAGTGATGCCGACGTAGAAGAGCCGCCGCTCCTCTTCGAGGTCGCCGGAGATGGCGTCGCTGACCCTCGGGGCCGAGACTCGCTTGTGGGGCATCGTCCCCTCCTCGACGCCGATGATGAAGACGACCGGCCACTCGAGGCCCTTGGAGCTGTGGAGCGTGGTCAGGGTGACCTTGCCGATCGCCAGCTCTTCGTCCTTGGAGTCCTTGTTCATCGTCGCTAGGTAGTCGCGCCAGCGGGGCTTTTGTCCCTTGTCCATGGCCCGCTCTTGGAAACGATCGAGGCTGACGAGCAGCCCTTCGACCGCTTGCCAGCGGGCCTGACCGGCCTTGCCCGCGCCAGCGTCTCCGACGATGCTGTCCTTGAGGCCGCTCGCGGTGATCAGCGAGCGGAGGGCGGCGACCGCAGCATCGTTGGCGTAGTACTGGGCCTGCGCGCGGCGGACCATCTCCGAGAAGCGGCTGAGCGCCTGCGCCGGGCGGCCGCTGATCTCTTCGATCTGGCCGGCGCTGTGGATCGCGTCGAGGAAGCTGAGCTTGTGCTCTTGGGCAAAGGCGTCGAGCCGAGCGACCGTGACCGAGCCTATCCCGCGGGAGGGGACGTCGAGCGCACGGCGGACGCCGAGGTCATCGCGCGGGGTGACGATGAGCTTGAGGTAGGCGAGCACGTCCTTGACCTGCTTGCGGTCGTAGGTCGCCTGACCGCCGAGGATCCGATAGCCGATCCCGTGCTCCTGTAGCCCCTCCTCGATCGCCGTGACCTGCTTCGCCGATCGGTAGAGCACCGCGATCTCCTCGGGCTCAAAGTGATCCTCGTAGATCAGCTTTCGGATCTTGCCGGTGACCCAGCTCGACTCCTGCGGGCTGTCGTCGGCGACGACCATCGTCACCATCGAGCCGGTGCCCCGCTGCGGGATCAGGGCCTTGTCGTGGCGGCTCATGTTGTGGGCGATGAGGCTGTTGGCGCACTCGATGATCGGCGCGCGTGAGCGGTAGTTCTCCTCGAGCTTGATCACGGTCGCCCGCGGGAAGATCATGTCGAAGCCGAGGATGTTGCTGACCTTGGCGCCGCGCCAGCCGTAGATCGCCTGGTCGTCATCGCCGACGACGCAGATGTTCTCGCGGGGGCCTGCGATCCGGCGGACGACCTCGAGCTGAGCCCGGTTCGTGTCCTGGTACTCGTCGATCAGGAGGTAGTGGTAGCGCTGCCGCCAGTGGGCGCGGAGCTCCTCGTCCTCGTCGATGCAGTGGGCGATCCTGCAGACGAGGTCGTCGAAGTCGACGGCGCCGAGGCTGCGCAGGCGATCTTCGTACTCGGGATAGACCTCCGCGGCGACCTCGTCGTAGTCGCTCTCGTGGAGGCGGAAGTCCGAGGCGGCGCGGGGATCGATGAAGTCGTTCTTCCAGAGCGAGATCCGCTGGACGATCGCGCCGATGTCATAGCGTCGATCGCCCGCCGGGCCGTGGTGGCCGAGGTCGCGGAGGATCCCGCGGACGAGCCCGGTCTGGTCGCCCTGGTCGAGGATCGAGAAGCGCTTGGGGACGGCGAAGCCCTCGGGGGTCTCGCGCATCATCTGGGCGCCGACGCTGTGGAAGGTGCCGAGGACGACCTCCTTCGCCGTCGACTTGCCGATCAGCTTGCTGAGACGCTCGCGCATCTCGCCGGCCGCCTTGTTGGTGAACGAAAGGGCGACGATCGATGACGGGGCGATGCCCGTCTCGATCATGTGGGCGATCCGGTGGATGATCACCCGGGTCTTGCCCGAGCCGGCGCCCGCGAGAACGAGGAGGGGCCCATCGATGTGAAGGACCGCGCGGCGCTGGTTGGGATTGAGAGCGCTGAGGTCGACCATCGGCGAGGTCGCGCTTGTACGGCCTCGCACTTCGCGCCGCAAGGTCTCTCTGCGGTGGTCGACGGATTCTCTTGAGCCGCTTGATACTGTCAGCCCCGTGTCGGAGCTCCTCCAGGTCGAGGTCGGCCTTCTGGGCAACTTCTGTACCTTCGTCGCGGATGATGGTGGCGTCGGCGATGCGACCCCCGAGCGGCGAGGTGGCGAGGCGGCGATCGTTGATCCCGCGTTTGAGGGCGACCGACTCCTCCGGATCGCCGCTGAGCGGAGCTGGCGGATCACGACGATCTTGGTCACCCATAGCCACGATGATCACGTGGCCGCCGTCGACGAGCTCGCGGCCGCGACCGACGCGGTGATCCGCTGCCATCCGCTCGAGATCGGGCGAGTCCGCGCGCTCGTCGGTGGGAGCGGAGAGCGGGTCGTCCCAGTCGCTGATGGCGAAGTGCTGAAGGTCGGCGACGTCTCGGTCGAGGCGATCTACGCCCCCGGCCACTCTCCGGGCTGTGTGTGCTGGTCGATCCCGGCGAGCCCCGCCGTGATCACCGGCGACGTTCTCTATGTCGGATCCTGCGGCAGTGTCAGCGATCCCGCGGCCTTCTTCGCGACGCTCCAGCGGTTGTCGATGCTCCCCGAGATGACCCGCGTGTATCCGGGCCATGACTTCGGCGATGTGCCGACGAGCAGGCTCGCGTGGGAGCTGGTGAAGAACCCAGCCTTTGCGGCGACGAGCGTCGAGGAGTTCTGCGTGTACAAGGGGATCCGGCCGCCGCGGGTCTGAGCGCCCTGTGGCGCTCGGCCTGGGGACGACCTGCTGGCTTCGACGGGGCTTCGACGGGGCTTCGTCACGAGCCACGCCGAGGCTCCTGACGGGCTCGACGAGCGCTGGGCTGCACAGCCGCGAGCGACGACGGGAGGCAGTGTTGCTCATCATCGGCCGGTCATGCTCGTCTCGCGAGGCATCGACCGATGATGAGCGTGCTCGGCAGCGGCGGCGCGTCGTCGACCGGTGCCGGGGTTGCCGTGATCGGGGGCGTTGTCGAATACCGGCCTAGCGAGGGGGCCTGGGCTGGGGCTTGCGCGGCGACCCGGGGATCACGTCGAAGGAGATCCCGGCGCCGACGAGGAACGAGACCATCATCCGGTCGCCGACGGAGACCTCGCGCGGCGTCGTCCGGATGCCGCGCGGGCCGAGGACAAAGCCGCCCCAGGCCTCAGCGTTCCAGCGTCGGCGGAAGGGCAGGCGGACGCCGCCGGAGATCAGCCCGGCGTGGTGGCCATAGGCGTCGGTCGCCTCGTCGAGCTGGCCGAAGGGAGGCCTGTAGCTCGCGGGCCCGAAGGTGTCGATCGTCAGATACTCGGCGCGGATGAACGCGAGCCGAGCGTAGAGGCCGAGGCCAAAGCCTGCGCCCCCGAGGCCGCGGTAGACCGCGTAGGGGCGCTTGTGGGTGTTGCCGACGAGGAGTCCACGGGCGTGGAAGTAGAGCGGCCCGAAGGTCTGAACCCGGAGCTCGAAGGTCGCACCAGCGCCGAGGAATGACCCACCGTCTTCGCAGTAGAAGACAGGCCCACGAGGGCGGCAGTCCTGCTCCCCGCGCGAGTAGGGGCCGAGCACCGGAGATAACGCGAGCTGGAGGCGCGGTCTCGGCCGCCTATCGTCCGCTTGGATCAGAGGCGCTGCAGATGCCTGGGCTGGCGCGCCGATCAAGACGAGGAGCGCCGCGAGGGCGAGGATCCGACGGCCGCTTCCTTGCACCTTCATAGGGTGCCGCCAAGTCGTGCGCTTGACCAGATCTCGGGGGCTCTTGGCGAGCTTCGCCGCCTAGGTCTGCGCCGCTGGCCTCCCGTTCTCGCGCACTCGAAAGCGCTCGGTCGGTGGGCGCGGAGTTGGCCTGAGAGGGGCGGGCGCCCCTGCACCTTGCGAACTACAGGGGATCGTAGTTTGCTCAGGGGGTTGCTGGGGATGGGTGTGGTGATGAGCGCCGGGTTTGGTCTTTGGGTGGGGATGACGGTAGCCGCTGGCTTCGGCCCGGCGATGTCTCCGCCTGCGACGCCTGCGGCCGTGGGAGGGCCGGCTACGCCAGCGCAGTCCATGTCCTCAGCACCGGCCTCGGCGGGCGAGAGGCCAGCCTCCGCGGAGCACGCGCAGCCGGCCGTGGCAGCGCCCGCGGCAGAGGTCGCGGCGAAGGGGCCCGCCGCGGCGAAGCGTGAGCGCGTCCACGTGTCCTTCCGCGTCGGGACGACCGAGTACGACGGTGTGCGAGTGTCGGGATCCCTGCCGGCGCGGATCGAGGGCATCGGCCTCGAGTACCTTCGCGGCGAGGGCATGGTCACGATGGTCCGAGGTGACTATACGGCCGAGGTCGTGGTGGCTCCGCTCGGAGCGGAGGGCGATGGCTACATCACGAGCTTCGTCGTCTTTCGCGGCGAGGAGGAGCTCGACGGTTCTCGCCATCGTGTGAAGTGCGAGCTTTGCCTTGAGGACGAGCTGCTCACCCAGGTGCGCGGCGAGCTTGGCGGTGTGGTGAAGGCGATCCAGGACGATCGCTCGCCGCCGGTGGTCGAGCCCGAGCCCGTCGCGCCGAAGCCCGTCGAGGTGGTGACGCCGGCGCCCGTCTACGTGCCGCCTCCGCCCGTGGAGGAGCCCCCGAGGCGAGGGCTCAGCCGGCTCGGTGGTATTGGCATCGGCACTGTCGTCGTCGGCGCCGTTGCCCTTGGAGCCGGGACTGCGCTGCTGATCACGGACGAGGAGGGGGGACGCGACCTGAGGCGGCCGATCTTCGCCCTCGTCGGTGTCGGCGGCGTCGCGATGATCTCGGGGATTGGACTCTTGGTGGTCGATCGCGAGCTTCGCCAGCCGCAGTCGAAGGTCGTCCCGACGGCCTCCCGCAGCGGCGCTGGCCTGGCGTGGGTCGGCCGCTTCTGAGCTCTTCACCGGCCGACCCGCGGGGATGAAAGTCGATCCCAGAACTCAGAACTCAGAACTCAGAACTCAGAACTCAGAACTCAGAACTGCGCCCGACGAGGCTTTCTTGGGAGTCGATCGTTTCGTTCCGCCGCAGCTGCTTCGTCCAGCGGCGAACACAACCCAGGAGCGCAGATCGGGGGCTGCGTTGGGTTTGGCGAGGGCTCTCGCGAAGGGGTGCTGTGGGGGCTAGCAGGTCATCGACAGGTCTCGCCATCCTCGGTAGATCACGTCGGCAAGGCTCCGCTGGCGAGTCGCGCTGGGGGTAGGGGCTTGCGGGATCGGGGGAGTGTAGGGGCCTGTGGATCCGGCCTCCGGGTCCGGGTCCAAGGGGCCCCTGTGGGCGGAGCCGTAGAGCCGATCGTCCGACTCCTCGGTCGGGTCGAGGTCTGATGTGACGGAGTATCCGCGGAGCCCGAGCGGATCGATCATCGTCGTCGGATCATCGACATAGGCCGTGGGATCGAGCCCGCCTCGCAGTCCGCTGGGGTCGGGGCTGATGAACCGTCCGCTTTTCGGGTCGTAGTAGCGGTGACGGCTGTAGAAAAGTCCAGTCTCGTGGTCGTAGTAGTGTCCGGGAAAGCCGAGCTGGAGGCCTTGCGTGAAGGGGCTTTTCGGGGCTCCTGTGCGGGTTGTGTCTGGCTCGTCGCTCGTCGCACGCTGTCGGTCGGGCGCAGAGGACGACGGGGCCGCGAGCAGGTTGCGCGACGGGGTGGATCGAGCATCGGCGCTCGGCCGTCGCCAAACGACCTCACCTGCGGTGTTGGTCGCGAGGAGGGGGGTCCCGAGCTGGTCGCAGTGGATGCCGTAGAGTTGGTCGTCGACGATGACGGCGATCGGCGAGAAGAGCCGCTCGGGGTCGGGGTCGAAGATCCAGGCTCGTCGTGTGAGGAGGACGTTGTGCTCGCGGAGCTCCTCGATGAGCGGTCGATCACCGTCCCAGAGCCACGTCGTCACGCGAGCGCCGACGGTCTTGCGGACGCGCCGTCCGAGTCCGTCATAGTCGAAGCGCACGGGATAGGAGCCGTCGCGATCGACCCGTCGTAGCCGTCCCGCAGCGTCCCAGGAGAGCCGTAGCTCTGCGCCGTCGTGATGCCGTTGTGTTGTCTGGCCCTTCGCGTCCACCGGTTGGGATGTTGTGAGGTTGGCTCGCGGAGGACCGAGCGGGGATGCGCTCGTATCCGGGGACTCGAAGAGGGTGTGGACTCGACCGTCGGCGGCCCATTGGTGGCGAGAGCGAGAGAGCAGCGTCGACTCCCCGCGGAGGAGCGCGCCGAAAGATCCAGCGGTCGCGCGGATCGTCTGCAGGGTGGGGCGCCCCCGCGCGTCGCGCTCGCAGAGCTCGTCGACGCCGCCCGGCAGTCGACGTCGGCGACCGCGACCGCAGCGATCCCGGGTGGTGACGAAGGGCCATGTCTGGCGTCCGCTGTGGAGCGCCAGCGTTGAGGGCGATGGGTCCGCGAGGCTGGCGAACGAGCAGGTGAGGAGCGGTCCTGTGTCGGCACGGAGCCTCCGGGCTCGGCCGAGCGGATCACGATCGAGCGCGACCCAGCGGGGATAGGTCTCATCGACGATGCCATCGTCGCGCGCGTGCACGATCTCGCCGATCACGCGGCCGATGGGATCGCGCTCGAGCTCGACGATGTGGCGAAGACGATCATCCCCGGGCGAGAGGGGCAGATCGGCGAGCGGATCGAAGGGCGGCTCCTCTCCCCCGAAAGATCCTTCGAAGGGGCGATCGAGGGAGATCCGTGACGGAGGGAGCGTTGGCAGGGGAGGGATGGTCGGCGGCGGGAGAGGCCGGCGCAGGGTCGACCATGAGTCGGCGGGGTTGGTCCTCTGTAGAGCGCTGACGACGAGCTCTTCCGCGGCGGAGGACGAGGGCCTCGGCTCATCGCGGATGGCCCGGGTGAGGGCGCCGCTAGGGCCGTAGGAGAAGCGCTCACGGCTGTCGTCGGCGTAGTCGATGGCGATGAGCCGCGAGCGCTCGTCATAGTCGTAGCGAGTGCGCTCTCCGTCGGGCTTGAGGAGCTCCCGAACCCGCCCGGCGGCGTCCCTCCGAAAGCTGCGGGACTGCCCGTCGATGTTCACCTCGCCGATGATCGCTCCGAGGGGGTCGCGCTCGAAGGTGTGCTCGCGGTCGCCATGGGCTAGCGCGAGGAGGCGAGCCTCGCTGTCGTAGCGGAGGGTCAGACCGTCGGGAAAGCGGGGATCCCCGATCACCGATGCGACCCGGCCGCAGGGGTCGTAGGTCATGCAGATCTCGAAGCCTGCGCCGGTCACCAGCAGGGGTCGACCGACAGGATCGCGGCGGATCTCGACCCGCTCTCCGTCGACGCTGATTCTCCCGATCAGGCGATCCATGGGGTCATAGAGGTAACGCTGCCTGTGGCCGAGGGGGTCGATGACCTCGGTGCAGCGACCGCGACGGTCGTAGGCATAGCTCCAGTCGGCCCCGCCGGGGCGCCGCCTCCGTAGGAGGTCGCCCGCTCCGCTGAACTCGAGCGTCTCCAGCGTACTGATGCTGGTCGCTCCGGTCCCGCCGTGGTCTGCGTCGGCGAGGACTTCGACGGTGCTCGATCGATCGTCGAAGTCGTACCTCAAGGCGACCCCTTGCGGGTTTGTGCTCACGGTGACGCGTCCGCGCTCGTCGTAGCGCCAGCGCCACGAGCCACCCTCTCCGTCGGTCGCGCTCGCTCGGCGACCGTCGATCGTATGGTCGAATGACCAGGTTGTTCCATCGGCGAAGCGGACCGCGCGGCGCCGGCCGAGGTCGTCAAACTCGTAGTGGGTCCCGTGACCGAGGGGATCGCCCTCGAAGACCCGACGGTCATGGGCGTCATAGGCGAGGGTCGTGGTCCCGCCGAGGGGGTCGGTGACGGCGATGACGCGGCCCCGGCCGTCGGCCTGAACGACCGTCCGGTTGCCCTCACCGTCGACGATCTCTGTGCGCCGGGCCTCGGGCTCGTAGGAGAACTCTCGGGAGAAGACCCCGTGATCTCCGCTCGTCGCGGTGCACCTGGCCTGGGCTCCAGGGCTGTCATAGGAGAACGAGAAGGAGCGACCGTCGGCGAAGGTCTCTCGGACGAGGCGGTGGTCGTCGTAGTCGATCTCTTGGCGGTGGCCGAGGCAGTCTGTGACTGTCTTGAGATCGCCAGCGTCGTCGAAGGAGTAGCGGATGTGCAGGCGCTGACCGAGGGCCTCGGGCTGGAGATCTCTGTCCCAGGTCCTCGGGCTCGTCTCTGGGCTGGTCCCAGGGTCCGGGAGGGTGAGCCCGACGAGCTGGGGAGAGCGCTCGTGCCAGATGAGGCCGAGCGTGCGGGTTCCCTGGCGGGCGGCGATGAGCCGAGCGCGTCGGTCGTAGCGGAGATCGATCTCGGCGCCCTCGGGGCCGTAGAGCCGATGGGCCCGGGCGATGCCTCGGCGGTGAGGGGCCTCGGGATCCTCAGGGATCGGCGCTAGCTCGATCCGCCGGATCCCGTCGGCAGAGTAAGCATGACCATCGCCGATCGAGATCGTCCAAGAGCCGCCGGCCCCGCCGGTGATCCGGAGGCCGTTGCAGGCGTCGATGAGGACGAGCCGCGAGAGGGCGTCGAGATCGTCGGGGTCGAGGTCGTGGGGTAGATCGAAGAAGAGTTCACGACCGTCGGGGGCTCGGTGGACGAGAAGGCCCGGCTCGAGCCAGATCGCGAGGTCGATCGAGAGGCTCCAGCCAAGGCCGAGGGGTCCGGGGCGCTCGGACCAGGCGGAGCTGTAGTTGCGGCGGATCGGCAGGGTCCAGCGGCCGCGCAGGTGGGCGTCGACGGCGTCCGTGAGCACGGCCCCGGTGACGACGTCGACGGGGTGACCGGAGAGCATCCGCAACGGTCGCGGGACGGCCTCGCGAACGCGGGCTCGCCAGGGCGCAGCGGCTGCGCGGAGCTTGAGCTTGGCGCCCGCCCAGCCGTCGCGGAGGCCCTGCGGGATCCTCGGGCCGAGCTTGCTCGCGACCCGTCCTCCGATCCCCTTGCCGACGCGCTTTCCGAGCTTGGTGACGCGACCGCCGATGCTCGATCCGGGGAAGGGGAGGCCTCCGAAGGTGACGCTGAAATTCGTGAGCGGCGCGAGGGCGCCGACGCTCGGCGTCACCGCTGGATGGAGCTCAGAGAGGGCGTCGAAGACCGCCGCGCCGGCGTCGGTGATCGCCTGGCCGGCGGCGTTCGCCATCCGCTCAGCCTGTCCAGCAGCAGCAGCAGCGGCCCCCTCTGCGGTCGCGGTCGCGGTCGCAGCCTCGAGGTCGAGGGAGAACGAGCCTCCTTCTCCTTCTCCTTGGGCGGCGGCGGCCCGCACTTGGCGAGCTTCCGCGGTCCATTTCAAGACTCTCGCTCGCCGCTCGCTCGAGTCGAGGTCTGGCCTTGACTCCAGGTAGCGACCGAAGCTCTTGCGGGCGACGTGGAAGAGGGGGAGAGCAACGGTGCCGAGCGTGGCAGCCTTCGCGATGCTGGTCACGACGCCGGTCCCATGAAAGGTCCTGTCACCGGCTCTGGCGGCGCGACGACCACCGACGAAGACCTTGGTCGAGCCAGTATTGACCTTGAAGACGGGGTTGAGGGAGGGGCAGAGAACGATCCCCATATCCCCGCTCCGGCCGACGGGGAGCCCGCCTATCCGGACGCTCTCGCAAAGGCCGATCGAGAGGGGGCCGACGGTCGGCAGCGGCGGTGGAGAGGGGTGGAGGTGTGGGCTTCCAAAGCTGAGGCTGCCGAAGTTCGCGCCCCACAGGTCGGGCACGCCAACGGAGTCCAAGAGTGGGGTGAGCGCGGCCTCGATCACCTGGTCGATCGAGCCTTCGATGATCTTCTCGGGCCCCGAGAGCTGGAGGATCTTCGCGATCGAGACGTCCCTCTCGCGGATCATCGTGAGGACTTGGGCAGCGGGGGTCTCCTCGATCTCATCGATCGCTCGATCGAGGGCCGAGCCGAGCGCCGAGGGCTTGTCACTGGAGGAGAAGTGCATGGTCTGGTCTGGCCTTGTTCGAAGGGGCGGATGTTTGCTCGAAGGCGTCGACGTCTCCTTGCGTCAGTCGTGCTTCGAGCTGCTGAGGAGGCGATCGAGGTCGCGGGCGAGCTCCGATGAGGGGGCCGAGAGCGTGCGGGCCAAGCTCCAGGCGTCGCGAGCTTCGTCACGGTGGCCGAGCGTCATCTCAACATCGCCGAGCTCTCGCAGCGAGCTGGCCGCGAGCTCGTCAGCGCCGGCCGCGGACGCATGGGAGGCGGCGAGGGCGAGGAAGACGGAGCCGCTGTGGGGCTCTTTTTCGGCGACGAGCGCACGCCCGAGGCTGAGCGCGATCGGGGCCTTGGCCGCGGGTGATGAACCCTCGGCGCAGGTCCACGCCTGGAGGAGGAGCTGCTTTGCCTCTTCGGCCTCGCCTCGTTTGGCGATGAGCGCCCCGCGGCCGTAGAGCGCGAGCGCTGCGAGGTGTGGAGCGGCCGGGGTCGGGCTCGGGTCCTCGGCGAGCTCGTCCAGCGCTCGCAGGAAGTAGAGCTCGGTCACGTCGGCTTCTCCGTGGCCGAGCTCGTAGAACCCGAGCTGAAGGAGCGCGGCGATCCGCTGGTGCCGAGGTTGGCGAGGGTCGTCGGCGGCCTCTCGCGTGGAGGCGACGAGGAGGGGGAAGTCGATCGGTAGATCAAAGAGGTGCTGCGAAGGATGATGCTCAGTCTCCGCCTCGGGACCGGTGACGATGTGGACCGGCGGGCGCTGGTCACGGACGACGAGGCGTAGCCTCGGCGCCTGGAGGGAGAGCAGCCCCTGGAGGAGCTGGCGGTAGCCGGCGTGGTCGACGATCCGGGCCGGAGTGAGGCCGATGAGGAGGCGATGGTCGCCCTCCGGGAGGCGCTCTAGAAGAGCGTGAAAGAGGGCCTTTAGGCGCTTTTCGGGGCTCTGCTCGGGGTCCTCTGCGGTGGCGAAGAGCTCGGCCTCGCGATCATCCGTGCAGGGGAGCGTCGGTGGGTCAGGGAGGGCAGAGCTCGGGCTGGCGTCGGCGCCATCGCCTCCGCTCGATCGACCGTGGATGTCGGGGATATCGGCGGTGGCGCTCGTCTGGTCCGCCTCCTGGAGCGCGGCCCGGGTATGCTCTACGAGCCCGCTCACATAATCGCCGATGTCATCGATAGGCGAGGAGAAGGAGAGGCCGACGTCATGCTCGCGACGCTCGTCAAAGCTGTCGATCGCGGAGTGGACGAGCCCGGACGCCATGTCCTCGCAGGAGACGACGAGGGTTCCGTCGCTGGGTTGATCGACGAAGCACCCGAGGAACTCGTCGAAGTCGCGGAGTATCGCCTGGAGCATGGTCACGCTCTCCCTCTCCTCTCGCTCAGTTGAGGTTGATCGTCGCGCCGGAGATCGTCTGGGTTCCGATCGCGGTGCTCGTGATCGTCGGCGAGCGGAGCGAGATGCCGGTGCTCGAGATGGTCAGGGTCGACTCCCCGCACTTGAGCACGATCATCTTCGGTGACTCGAGCATGATGCCTTCGCTGCCGATAGCCTTCATGTACGTGGTCTCCATCTTGATCCCCGCCCCACCGTGGACGTTGAGCAGGCCGTCCGTGACCACGAGGTTCATGAGCTTGGCCGCGACCGCGGTGATGCCGGCCTTCTCGGCGTGGAGGGTGATATCGCCGTCGCGGGCGTGGGCTCCGATCGACCTCCCGGCGATGAGCTGGATCGCCTTGCTCACGCTCTCGAGGTTGACCTCGGTGCGGGCCCTGCAACCGATCGATCCGGTCTTGCTCTCAAAGGCGATGTCTTTCGCCGCCTCGGTGTGGGAGGCGCCTGCGGAGATCGTCGTCGTCATGTCCCCCTGCTCGACGAAGGTGTCGAGGTCGCCGGTCGCGACGGTCACGTTGTAGTGGGCGCCGACCCAACGGCTCGCCGAACCCTGGATGCTGAGGTTCTCGACGGCGCCGACCGTCCTTGAGTAGTTCTCGCCGACCTCGATCGTCCGTTCGCGACCGACGACCGTCTTTTGGTCGTGGAGGACCTGCTCTCTCATGTCTCGCTGGGCCCGGAGCCGCAGGAGCTCGCGGCCCTTGGTGTCGTCAAAGGAGAGCTCGTGATGGCCGCCTCCGCCGGGGGTCGAGTCGCTGCGAAGGCCGCTCCGCTCCTTCTCCTGAGGGAGGTCGAAGGGGGGCCGATGGCGGCTGTTGTAGAGGCTGCCGACGACCAGCGGGCGATCGGGGTCTCCGCCGAGATAGTCGACGACCACCTCCTGGCCGATGCGGGGGAGAAAGAGGGTTCCGAAGCCGATCCCAGCCCAGCTCTGAGCGACCCGTAGCCAGCAGGTCGAGGCCTCCTCTGAGGCTCGTCGGTCCCAGTGAAAGCGGATCTGGATCCGTCCGTGTTCGTCGGTGTGGATCTCCTCGGGTGGCGGAGGCCCGACGACGATCGCGGTCTCGAGCTTGGCCGCGACCCTCGGCGGAGCTGGAGGACGGAAGGGGGTCTCGTCGGCGATGCACTCGAGGTCGACGCGGTAGCGCGGTCGCTCGACCTCTGCGTGGGCGTGGAGCTGCGCCTCGGGGGCGTCGCCGCGATGACGGGCTCGGGTGAGGAGGTAGCCGCGGTCGCACTTCGGATCGGTGTGACCGAGGAGGGCGAAGCGGTGGCCGGCGCGGAGGTGGATCGCATCGCCCTGGCCGCGTCCGCTCGCCGAGGTGAGCGCTCGCCGTTGGTGACGAACCCGGTGCATGCGCTCCTCGGACGGGTCGCCGCTGCGGCTGGGGGCGATGATCTCATGGACGGTTCGGTCCCCGTCCGCCTCGGCGACCCCAGGATCGGGGGCGTAGTCCTCGATGAGGCGCTCTAGGGGGGGCTCTGTGGCGCTCCTCCAGTCCCAGGTGCGGGTGAGCGTCGCCGTCGAGACCAGATCGCGGCGCCAGGAGAAGCTGCGGATCGCCTCTTCACCGGTGGATCCTGCGCCCGTGGGGATGAAGGGGAGAGCGCCCTGTTTGCGCCGCTCGGGGTCGGGGTGCATCACGGAGATGATCGGGGCGCGCGCGCTGGAGTCGGCGAAGACGACGAGCTCGCGCCCGTCCTGGACCTCAAAGAGATAGTAGATGCCCTCCTCCGCGAGGAGCCGGTGGACGAAGTCGAGGTCGCTCTCGCCGTGCTGGACGCAGTACTCGCGCGGCTCGTAGCTGGACCTGTCGAGGTCCCAGCGGAGCTCGCGACCGTGGGCGGCGAGCGGTCCGCTGAGGACTGAGGTGATGATCTCGACGACGCTCTCGAGCTGCCAGATCCTCCGACTGCGTCGATGGCGGAGCAGGGAGAGCGCCGGTTCGATCCGGAGGTGCACGCCGAGCTGTTCCTCGCCGCGGGAGCCCTCTTCGACGCCGAGGATCAGCCCGGCGAAGCTCCGGGGAGCGCCTCCTCGGTCGAGGCTTAGCAGACAGCTCCGCCCGAGCAGCTCGCCTGGGTCGAGGTCGACGCTGGTGGTAAAGGCGTCGAGCTCGATCGACGTCGGTCGTGCGAGCTGCTCTTGGACGTCAAAGCTGCGGACCGTCCAGAGCGCCGCGATTGTGTCGTTTTCGTCGTTCTCGTCGTTTTTGCTGCGGCCCGCGGTGTCGATGTCGAGCGCGAAGCGGACCGGAGCGAGGTGGTTGGCGGGCGAATTGAGGTCGTACGCGGGCATCGGGGCTCCGGCCGCTGCCATCTCGCTAGCGACTCAGTCCCGTTCGGCCTCACCTCAGGAACGTTGCACGGTCGCCAGACAAAACTTGCAGGTGGGCCTTGGGGCGCCGCTCCTCGCGATCTGGAGGGAGAGCGGCGCCGCGTCGCCACGGACCGGGACGGGCGAGCTCCTAGGAGCCCGCGGCAAACGTCCGCCGCACTCTCGACTGCCCCTGTCGACCTCTCGGCTCCGCCAAGACTTGCAGCAGTACAGGCCTGCGCTGCCGCGGCGTTCTTGTCGAAGCCGCGGGGGCTGGCGAGCGCGGCGCAAGAGCGCGCGGGGCGTCCTTCACCGCGGGTTCCTAGGTCCCGTGGCGGGCGTCGAGGTAGTCGAGCACCCTGCAGATCTGCTGGCGGTCGCGATCGCTGTAGAGAGCGGCGATCTTCCAGACACCGTCCTCGAGAACGATCCGGTCGATCGCGAAGGCGTAGTAGTCGACCTCGAGCCCGGGCATCGTCCGCGCCCACTCGACCCGGAGGCTGACCTGGTGGAGGCTGATGTTCCAGCCGTCGAAGGACTCGGGGGCTGGGAGCGGGCGGAGGAAGTGCTCGGTGCCGATGCCGGTCGCGGGCCGCCCGAGCCGCGACCAGAGCTCGGCGTCGGTGAGCACCTGATGACGATAGACCGATCGCCGGGTGATCGATGTCGCCAGCTCGCTCGGCACCGGCATCGGCGGAGGGGGCGGTGAGTCGAAGCTGAGGTAGCGACCGGGGAAGGCGAGCCAGGCCTCGACGAGCGACTGGATGGCCTTAAGGTCAGCTACATCGAGGTCTGGTGAAAGAGGCCCGGACACGGCTTCCTAAGCTATCCTAACGGATTCATGGGGTGATGTCGCCGACGCTGGAGGGGCGTCGGTGAGCATCTCGGAGGGCCCGGCGGAGGCTCCGGGCGAGGGGTCGCGCGAGCCGCTCGATCTTGGCCGTGCTCAGCGGAGACTCGGCCAACGGGGTGAAGGGGTCTGCGACGAGCTCGCGGTTGAGCTCGACACAGACCACCTGACCGGGGAATCGGCGGGCGTAGTGGTAGCCCATCGCCGACGGGTGGAGGCGGTAGGTCGCGCTCGCGCCGACCTCGAGTCCGAGGGAGCGGTAGTTGTCGAGGAGCGAGTTGACCAGGGCCGGCGAGCTCAGGGCCGCATCGTCGGTCGACTCGCAGATGATGTCGATGTCCGGGCGCCTCGTCCATTTCGCGTAGACCTCCGGCGTGTAGGCCCAGCGGAGCTTGTCGACGATGGTCGCGTCGATCGTCGCGATCTCGACGGAGCGGGGGGCGTAGGAGTGGAGCTGAAGCGCGAGGCCGCCGGCGCCGCAGACCAGATCGTAGGCCTTGGCGACGACTGCGTGGTAGCGGCGGTGGCGGGCCTCGAGGAGCTGATGGTCGGCGGGATCCTGGATGTAGCTCGGGAGCGCGGGTGTCAGCCCAGAGGCTACGACGCCCGGGATCCCGGCGATGACCCGGTTGCAGTCGATGAAGGTTCTCGGGATCCGCGAGCGGATGAGGAGGACGCCGAGCCCACCGGCCGCGCTGGCGAGGGCATCGCCGATCCTGAGGGCGCACTCGGGGGCGCCGATGTCGGTGTTGACGTAGAAGAACTCCTCGAGGTTGTCCGGGAGCTTCGACCGAAGCTGGGCGGCGAGTGTGTCGTAGTCGCAGCGTTGGGTGGACCCGTGCGGGATCTCGATCAGGAGCTTGGGCGGCCCCTGCGGGTTGCCGTCGCCGTCGATCGGGCCGAGCCAGGTCAGGTCGCAGACGGAGGCGACGGAGGCGAGGCTGGATGCGTCGATCATGCTCGCTGAGGATACTCTCGCTTGGGTCGGCCTTCTAGCGGCCGTCTGACTCGCCCAGGAGGTAGGTCTTGATGAAGAGGATGGTCGCGTACATCTGATAGTCCTGGTTGCGCTTCTTCTTGAAGCCGTGCCCCTCGTCTTTGGCCTCCAGGTACCAGACCGGCGTCCCTGTGGTCTTCATCGTCGCGACGATCTGCTCGGCCTCGGTGACCGGCACCCGCGGGTCATTGCGCCCCTGGATCACGAAGAGCGGCTTTGTGATCTTGGCCGCTTGGCCGAGGGGGGAGATGGACTCGAGGTGCGCGCGCATCTTCGGATCGCGCTCGTCGCCGTACTCCGCTCGCCGGAGGTCACGGCGGTAGGGCTTGGTGTTCTCGAGGAAGGAGACGAAGTTCGAGATGCCGACGATGTCGACCGCGCAGCGGATCCGATCGGCGTAGTGGACCGCGCTCGCGAGGGTCATATAGCCGCCGTAGGAGCCGCCCATGATCATCACCCGATCGGCGTCGAGCTCGGGTTGGTCGGCGACCCAGTCGAGGAGGGCGCCGATGTCCTTGACCGAATCCTCGCGGCGCTCGCCGTTGTCGAGGAGGGTGTAGCTCTTGCCGTAGCCGGTTGAGCCGCGGACGTTCGGGTAGATGATCGCGATCCCGAGCTCGTTCAGGTAGTAGTTGAGGCGGGTGATGAAGCCGGCGCGGGCCTGGCCCTCGGGGCCGCCGTGGATCAGGATCATCAGCGGTCGCTCGCCGGCGAAGCGGGCTGAGGGGCGGTAGTAGAGGCCCGGGATCGCCTTGCCGTCGAAGCTCTCCCAGGAGATCGGCTCGGGCTCGGAGAAGGTGCTTGGATCGAGGCCGCCGACCTCGCTCTGGGTCCAGCGCTCGACGGTCTGCGAGACGGTGTCGAGCACGTAGGCGTCCGAGGGGGAGCGGGCTGAGGAGAGGGTGAAGGCGAGGAGTCGACCGTCGGGGTGCCACTGGAGGGTGCGGATTACCCCCTTCGGCAGGACGGTCTTGATCGGCCGCTCGCGGCCGCTGGGGAGGTCGTGGAGCTGGAGGCGGGAGAAGCCGCCGTCGTTGACGACGACCGCCATCTTCGTCCGGTCCTCGCTGAGGGCGTAGCGGCTCATGTCGTGAAGGGCCGGCGGGACGACGGTCGAGACCTCGTGGCTCTCGACGTCGACGCGGACGATGTGGCTGAACTCGCTGCCGATGTCGCTCGTCGAGAGCACCGAGCGACCATCGGCAGAGAAGGCGCCGCTGTCCCAAGCGACCGGCGTGTCACCGGGCTCGGGGGTGATCCGTGTCCGCTCGCCGGAGCTCGCGTCAAAGGCCCAAAGCGAGCTCTCGTTGACCGAGCGGTAGTCCATCGCCAGGATCGTCGCGCCGTCCGGGGACCAGTCGACCGGCCACCAGCCGCCGCCCTCGAGGGTCGCGAAGAGGCGATCGCTCGCCGGGTCCCGCGGGTTGATGATGTAGAGGTCGTTGTCCTCGCCGGAGCGTCGCGTCGAGGTGTAGACCATCTCCTCGCCGTCGGGCGACCAGATCCCGAGGCTGTTCTTCGAGCTCCCGTCGGTGAGGAGGGTGAGCTGCGCGGTCGCCCGATCAAGGCGCCAATTCTGGGCGAGCTCATCGCCGCCGTTGTCCTTGGCGAGGACGATGAAGGGACCGTCGGTCTTCGGCGGGAAGGTGGCGCCGAGGACCCGCTCATCAAAGAAGGTGAGCTGGTGACGCGCGCCGCCGGGGGAGCGGACCTCGTGGAGCTGAGCGGTGTCGGCGAAGCGGGTGGAGACGAGCAGGGCCGTCTCGCTCGGGTGCCAGCTGACGATGCTCGCCGATCGAGCCTCATCGTAGGAGCCGACGCCAGCGGCGATCTCCTTCGGGATCGGCGGGATGCCGTCGGCGATCAGGTTGTCCGGGGTCGGGATGTGGACGCCGTCGTCCACCGGCGCTGGGGCGGGCGTCTTCGGGGCTGTCTCCGGCTCGCTCGCCTCGGCGTTCGGCGGCTCGACGCGCTCAGGGTCGTGATCGGCCGGCAGCGGCGGGAGCTCGGGGCCGCGCTGGGCGGGGCTGCTTGCCGTCGCGGGGTCATTGGGTCCGCAGGCGGCGGTCAGCACGGGGATGAGCGCGAGTGCGACGAGGGTGGAGCGGCGTCGGGCGATCACCGGCCATGTGTACCGCAGATCGTCTGCGCTTGCCGGGGTCCGCAGCCCTCGTCGTCGACCCTCGAGCTAGCGCCTCAGCCCTCGGTCGCGGGCGCTGGTGGGCGCTCGTTCGAGACCTCCAGGATCGTCAGCTCGATCTCACCGCGGGGCCGACGGACGAGCACCGCGTCGCCCTCCTCCTTGCCCAGGATCGCCCTGCCGATCGGCGAGACGATGCTGATGAGCCCCGCGTCGGCGTCCCACTCGTCCGGTCCGACGAGGCGGTAGCACTGCTCGTTGCCGTCCTCGTCCTCGAGCGTCACCCAGGCGCCGAAGACCGCCCTTCCGTGGAGCTGGTCGCGGGGGTGGACGATGGTCAGGGCCTCGAGGCGTTTGCCGAGGTAGCGGACGCGGCGATCGATCTCGCGGAGGCGCTTTTTTCCGTAGATGTACTCGGCGTTCTCGGAGCGATCGCCCAGGGCCGCTGCGGCAGAGACCTCGTTTGTGACCCGCGGTCGCTCGACCTTCCAGAGGTAGTCGAGCTCGCCCCGGAGCTTCGCGAAGCCCTCTGGGGTGATGTAGTTGGTGTGGCGCGGCCCGCTCTGACCGGTCGACATCCGCGCAGGTTGGACCCCGCCGCCGCTGCGGTCAACCGGTCGGGCCGAGTGCTCGGGGGATCGACGAGGGAGCGCGCGGAACAACGCGGCCACAGAGCGCGGCGCTGCGATGCCAAGGCGCGTGTCCTTTCGCGCTGACATCGTCAGCTCGGCTCGGCTTGGCTGGGGCTTGGCTTGGCTGGGGCTTGGCTCGGCTCGGGCTCGGCTGGCTGGGGCTTGGCTGGCTCGGTCGGCGCTGACGAAGCGCAGCCGTAGGGGCTCGTCCTGCAGCTCGCGCCGGGGACGTGCGGGCGGAGAGCGCTGCGCGTGGGCAGCTCGTCGCGGCCCGCTAAAACTCGCGCCCCTGCGGCGGCAGGGCGACTGGCGTGGCGAGGGGCGGCGCCTGTTCGGCCTCTAGCAGCGCCTCCGCAGCGAGCGCCCTGGCGTGGGCTCGGCCGGCCTCGATCTTCTTTCCGGCTCGCATCAGGAGGGCGATACCGGCGACACCCGCGGCGACGCCGAACCACATCACCATCGTCGAGATGAGGTAGCCGAAGCCGATCATCCCAAGGGCGAAGGTGCCGACGATGAAGGAGCCGAGGGCGAAGGAGCCGACGCTCGACATCGAGTTGATCTCGACCTTGACCAGGCTTCCGCCGGCACCATCGCTCTCGCCTGAGATCTGGTAGACGACGCCGCTCTCGTCGTCGACGATGTCGATCCGACCGCCACCTTGGCGATGGCCCTTGTGGCCGCTGCGGCGCTCCAAGAGGCGGCGGACAGTCTCGCCGGCGTGCTCCGGCGGGAGGGCTATGCGGGTCTCCAGGCTGGTGGACGCGAGGACGCCCGAGGGCCTGTCGATCGTCGCCGGCAGATCGCTGTGACGCTCGGCGAGCGCTCGCCGCAGCTCCTCCGGTGAGATGCCGGCTTCGGCTGCGGCCTCGCGCAGCTCTGCTTCGGTCAAATTGGCCGAACTGTTCATCGACGCGAGCCTAGCAGGCCCCGCTTTTTCTCGTCATCATCACCGTGCTGGTCTGTCGATCCTCCGCACGACCTGGGCGCAGGCGCGGGGCCGATGGTAGAAGCGGGTGATGGGAGCCGGGAACTCAGGCCGTGAGGGGCCCTCCGCGGGGGTGCTCGAGCAAAAGGCGAGCGTTCTCGAGGGGAGGCTGGAGACGCTCGCCCGCCGCGGGGTGACGATCGTCGATCCGCGCCAGACCTTCGTCGGCCCGGAGGTCGACCCCCGGAGGATCTGCGCAGGCGCGATTCTTCACCCGGGGGTGCGGATCTGCGGGGCTCGCTCCTTCGTCGGGCCGGCAGCCGAGGTCGGGACCGAGGGACCTGCGACGATCGTCAACGCGATGTTCGGCGAGCGCGCCCGGATCGCCAGCGGCTACGTCGACGGCGCGGTCCTGCTCCGCGACGCGAGCCTCGGCGGCAACGCCCACGTTCGCGGCGGGACGATCCTCGAGGAGGAGGCGTCGACCGCCCACGCGGTCGGCCTCAAGCAGACGATCCTTCTCGCCTTTGTCACCCTCGGCTCGCAGATCAATTTTTGCGATGTGTTGATGGCCGGCGGGACTTCGCGCCGCGATCACTCCGAGGTCGGCAGCGGCTATATCCACTTCAACTTCACCCCCTGGGGTGCGAAGGGGGACAAGGCGACGCCCTCGCTCATCGGCGACGTTCAGCGCGGTGTGCTCCTCCGGGAGCGGAGGATCTTCCTCGGCGGGAGCGGGGGGATGATCGGCCCGCGCCGGGTCGGGTACGGGGCGATCGTCGGCGCCGGCTCGATCCTCCGCTCGGACGTCGCGGACGGTCATCTGATGATCCAACGGGGTCGCCAGATAGACCGCGAGCTCGCGGCGGACTATCTCGACGGGCTCGAGCCTCGACGGGCGCGGAACCTGCGGTACATCGGCGAGCTCGTCGCCTTGCGGGCCTGGTACCTCGGAGTTCGTCGGCCGAGGATCCCCGGGGGGGAGGCCCATGAGCATCGGCGGATCGTCATCGACGGGGCGATCGCGAACCTGGAGCTGGCGATCGCCGAGCGGGAGAAGCGGCTCCGGGACTTCGCGGTTGAGCGCGGCGTGGGCACCATAAGCCCGGCAGCGCTCGATGAGGCGCCCGCGTGCCCGATCGATCTCGGAGGAGAGGGCTCCGTGGACGATCACGTGGCCTGGGTCGGCGGCCTCGCCGATGCGCAGGTCGAGGCGCTCCGGGCCTGGCTCGCCGGGATCGTCGCGGGGGCGAGCCTGCGACGGCGGGCTGAGGGCGATGGAGGCCCGCGGTAGGAGCCCATGGTGAGAGTCCTGTGCTCTCGCGGCCCCATCGTCGGCCCTCTACTAGGCTGACGGAGCCGCAGAGGAGGGCCGAGGGCTTCTTCTAGGCGCGGCCAGGAGGCTGGGCTCCAGCAGCGCGATCGCCCGGGCGGCGCCCATCGTCGTCACCAGGGTCGTGATCTTGGGCCCCTTGGGGCGGCCGATCAGGAGCTCGTAGACGACCGGCAGGAAGGTTTGGTTGTCGAGCTCGGTGCCCTCCGTCAGCGTTCGCATATAGGGGACCATCCCCTTCTCGGTGATCTGCGGCTGGTCGCGGAGGAGGCTGACGAGGCGGCTCAGCACCGTCGCCTCTTCGTCGCTGAGCTGGTTGACGACAGCCTCTTCGCGGATCCGGTAGCGGAAGTCGTCAGGCGCGTAGGTGGTGATCCAGCGCCAGGCGCAGACCGCCCGCTTGCGGCACAGCTCGCGCTCCTCGTCGCTGGTGATCTCGCCCGCGGCCGCGTAGTAGCCGATCGCCCCGTCGATGTCGCCGTCGTGGATCTGGAGGATCATCGACAGGTGGCGGAAGGGCGGGATGTAGGGGGGGGGAGTCCCGACCTCGATCCGCTTGTGCTCCGGCGAGGCGAGCTCCATCGCCCGCCGGGCGGCCTGCCGCTTCTTGTCGGACTTCGCGCCTTTGTCTGGCTCATGGGCCAGGCGACGGGTGCGGTCGAAGTCCTCGTAGATCTTGATGACGTCGAGGTCGAACGAGATCTGGAACTCAGTGTTCGGCCGGTAGGAGACGAAGATCCAGCGGAGCACCTCGGGCTCGTAGATCTCGAGGCAGTCGCGGACCGTGACGACCCCGCCGGAGGAGCTCGAGATCTTGCCAGCGCGGCCCTTGATCCGGACGAAGTCGTAGCCGACGTAGGAGGGCGCAGAGCCGCCGTAGATCGTCGAGACGACGCCCTTGGCGGTGTCGTAGGAGCCGCCGGCTGAGGAGTGATCCTTGCCGCCTGGCTCAAAGCAGACGCCCTCGAAGGCCCAGCGCATCGGCCAGTCGATCCGCCACGGGAGCTTGAGATCGCCGCCCTTTCGCAGGTCGACGACCTCATGGTGAGCGCAGCTCCGGCAGGTGTAGGCGACGTTGTAGGGATCGTCGCCGACCTCAAAGTCGAGCTCGTCACGGCCGCAGGCGGTGCAAAAGCCGGCGAGCGGCAGCCAGTCGTCGGCGAGCATGGTCCGGGCGCCGGTCGCCTCGCGGGCGCGGTTGAGGATCGCGACGATCTCCGCGCGACGACGGAGCGCCTCGGCGATCCCATCGGCGTAGGCCCCGGCGCGGTAGCGCTGCGATTGGCGGATGAACTCCGGCTGGATCCCGAGGGGCTCGATGCTCGCCTCGAAGGCGGCGATGTTGTGGTCGGCGTAGCTCGGGTGGTCGCCGTAGGGATCGGGGACGTCGACGATGCTCTTGCGCAGGTTCTCGGCCAGGAGCTCTGGCTGCGGCATCCCCTCGGGGACCTTGCGGAAGACGTCGAAGTCGTCCCACGAGTAGATGAAGCGGACCCGGGCGCCGCGGTCACGCAGCGCCCGGGCGACGAGGTCGACGGTGATCACCTCGCGGAAGTTGCCGACGTGGACGACCCCCGACGGGGTGATCCCGGCGGCGACGGTGTAGACCTCGCGACCGGGGTGCTCGCGGAGGGTCTTCGCCGCGGCTTGGTCGGCCCAGTGGTTGAGGTGTGGATCTGCGGAGCGCTTGCCGTCCATCGTCCTGGGGTTGTCGCGCACGACGCGGGGTCGCGCAAGCCCCCCAAACGGGCCGTAGCGCACGGTCATCGCCGGCGGGGAGGCTCGGGAGGCTCGGGGGGGGTGCCCTATGGTCGGCCGACATCGCCTGCCATGGCGGGGACGGAGAACTGGAGAGGCCGCAGCGGTTTGCGCCACGGCCTCCGAGGGGGGACGGCGTATGCCGTCCTCAACGCGGGCGCACCCCTACTTGCAGAAGGAGGCGTCCTTGAGCGCCTGGGCGCCGGAGGTCAGGTACTCCGAGGCGCTGGCGGCCTCGTACTTGGTCATGCCCTCCGCGACCAGACCGCACGCCTTGTCCTTGTCGTTGTCGTAGCGGGCGACGGCGGCCTCGTTGATCAGCGCCCGGCCGAGGAGGATGTCGCTGCCCTGGGTGGTGGCGAGCTCCTTGGCCTTCTTGAGCGCGGTCGCGGCGACGTCGAGCTCTTCCGGCTTGGTGATCTGATCGGTGCCGCCGAAGGCCATCGAGATCTTGACCTCGGAGAAGATGATCATCGCGAAGGCGGCGTTGGGGCCCTGCTTGTCGGCCTCGTAGGCCTTCTCGAGGCTGGCCGCGGCCTCCTCGAAGCTCTCGACGCCGAGCTGGTAGGTGCCGAGCGCGATGTAGGCCGCCGAGATGACCTCGGGGTCGCCGGTCTTGTCGGCCATCGACACCGCGTACTCGGCGGGGGCGTGGGCGTTCTCGGCGATGTCGCGGACGACGGCGAGGGCGTACCAGGCGGCGGCGAGGCCAGAGGCCCGGTACTGCTCGCGGTCCGTCAGGTCCTTGACCATCGGCTCCAGGGTCGCGGCGGCGGGGGCAAAGTCGGCGGCGAGCACCTGGAGGCGAGCCGCGGCGATCTCCGGCGGATCGGGCTCTTGCGGGACCTCGGGCTCGGCCGGTTCGGCCTCGTCACCGGTCTCGACCGCGCTGTCGCTGCTGGCGGCCTCGGGCTCGGGGTTTTGGGTCTCGTCGTCCTTCTTGCAGCCGGTCGTCATGGCGAGGGCGGCGCAGAAAACCATCAGGCGTTTCATCGTGTCTCTCTCTTCTCTGTGCTCGAGGTGGCCGCAGGATCGACAGGATCGGCAGCGGCTTCATCGGAGGTGTCGTCGGGGGAGTCGGGCGTGAGGGCCTCGGGGTAGGCCTCGGGGGTGCGGGCCGCGGGGCGGTGGACCAAGCGCACGTGGAGCTTACCGTCTTGGCCGAGCGTGCCGTAGATCCGGGCGCTAGGATCTGCGCTCGCAGCGTCGTCGGGCGCCGGTTCGGGCTCAAAGCGGCCGATCACCTCGATCTCGTCGCCTCTGTAGAGGCCGACCCACTCGAGGCCACGACCGCCGCGCTCCGGTGGGGCGATCACCAGGGCGCGCTCGAGCCCCTCGATCGCCGCCTGGCCGCTCGCGTCGCGGAAGAAGACGATCTCCGCGGCGACTGCCGCTCCACGTCGACCGTCTGCGCGGTTTCGCCAGACGCACTCGCGCCCCTCCGCCCCGCCGAGGTCAGCGTCTGCGCCGGTCAGGAGCCCGCGGAGCATGACCATCCCCGCTGGTGCGTCGGCGATCTCTCCGGGGTTGTCCCGGTCCTGGAAGCGGCGGACCTGCGCTCGGAAAGCCTCGTCGAGAGGCTCGTCGTCCTCGCCCCAGCGGCCGCGGCCTAGGCCGCGGCCAAACTGGTTGCCGACCCGTCGGTTGCCGTACCAATAGACGGCGATCGCGAGGGGGATCATGAAGGCGAGGGCGATCGCCAGTGGGGGGATCCCCGCGCCGAGCTCGAAGAGTTCGCCCATGGTCGCCGTAGCCTACCAGTAGGCTTCGGAGATCGTCAGCGTGAAGCCTAACTCGCCACCCTCGCGGGCCTTGGTCTTGCCCTCGACCAGCGAGCGCCCGACCGCGCCCGGCTCGATCCGCTCGATCGCCTGGCCGCGGAGGCGGAGGCCGTCGGAGAAGTTGATCTCGGGGATCACGCCCTCGATCGGCACTGTGCTGAGATTCTCGACCAGGACCACCCAGCGCACCCGTCCGAGCCAGATCTCTGGCCGACCCTCGACCTCAAGGCCGAGCGCCGGGCCGATGTCATAGGCCCGGTTGGGGTGTTCGTCGATCCGCGGCAGGAGGCGCATGCGAGCGGACTGATAGTCCATCTGGACCAGGAACTCGCGGATCACGTTGAGCCCCAAGAGGCCCTCGGAGCGGTCGTTGGTGCAGCCGTCGCAGACGGAGACGAGGAGCCCCTTGAGCTCGACGTCGCCGAGGCGGAGGGCCGGGAGGTAGACCATCTTGCTCTCGCGCGGTCCGCTCGCGGTGTTGAAGTGGAGGGTCGGCGCGTCGTCGGGGACGTCGATCCCGAGGGTCGCCGCGGCGGCGCTGCTGATCGTCGTGAACGATGCCCCGGTGTCAAAGAGGTAAGAGAAGACGGAGCTCCCGTCTGGTCCCTCGAGCTCGACGTCCATGAGGATCGCGTTGCCGTCGGCGGAGAAGGGGACCGTGATCGTGTCGGCTGGGGCGCTATCGCCCTCCTCGGCGCTGAGGGTCGCGGGCGCGGCACCCTCGAGCGGGTCGATGAGATCTGCCGTGTTGTGCCCCAGCGCGCTTAGATAGCGGGTCCATGTGTGGGAATCACCAACGCGGTCGATGATGAACCACGCGCCGTGCTGACGCAGCCCGGTGCCCACAAGATCGGGGATCAGCTGTCCGGCGAGGGCGAGGGCGGCGAAGTTCCAGACCAGCGGGGCCCAGGCGAGGGTGCTGGCGACGCGGCGCCGGTCTCCGCCATGCTTCCAAAAGGCGAGGGCCAGGGGGGCGCCGACGACCAGCATCGCGGCGAGTCCCCAGCTGCGCACGGAGAGCCAGAGCGCGCCGGCATCACCATTCGGGGGCTGAGCCCTGGCGAGCGCCGAGGTGATCCAGAGGGCGACGAGGATCACGACGACTGAAGCGACACAGAGCGCAGACCAGCCGACGACCGCGACGATCGACAGAAGGAGCGACTTTACGCCGCGTCCTCCGCTGCTCTCATGCCCCCGTTCGCGCATCATCGCGTCGTCGCTCTCAGCGCTCGTCGACCCTGACCTGCGAAGGCGGATATCATGCCGGTTGAGGCGCGAATCACCCACCTCCGGGATACTAGCCCATGTCGTCGAGGCCGGGGTCTCTCCTGGATTCTGGCTGCAAAACCCGTACGATATCTAACAAAGATGGGCACAAAGCCGCAGTCCGGGAAGATCGCGACCTTCGGGGTTCGCTTCGAGTCCCACGATCATTTTCTGGTCGAGTACACGGATCATCTCCGTCGCGGTTTTTTGGTTCTTCCCGCCGTCCGAACCCTCGCCGAGGGGGAGCCGGTGCGGATCAAGCTCAGCCTGCCCAACCGCGGGATCCTCTACCTTTCCGGTCACGCCCTCAACGCAGACCATCCTGACGCGGGCGGCAAGGGCACGCTTGTCCGGCTCGCCAACTTCAACCGCGAGCAGGAGCGGATGATGGAGCTCTGCGTCAGCGCGGTGATCGGCACCCACGCCGACGCGACTCCGGCGGAGAAGCGCAAGCCGATCGACGTGCTCCTGGTCGAGGACTCCGACAACATCCGCGCTGAGCTGACGGTCGCGTTGACGGAGCGGGGCCTCAACGTCAGGGTCGCCGAGAACGGGCTCGTCGCCATCTCCTCGGCGCTGAAGGTCGAACCCGACGTGATCCTGACGGACGTCGAGATGCCGGTGATGGACGGCTGGACGCTGTTGCGGATGGCCCGCTCGCGAAAGCGCCTCTCGCACCTGCCGATCGTCTTCCTCACCTCGCTCAGCGACGAGATGTCGCGGCTCCAGGGCTACCGCATGGGGGTCGACGACTACCTGCCGAAGACCCTCCCCGCGGATGAGATCGTCGCGCGCCTCGAGGGGGTCTTGACCCGGCAGCGCAAGCAGGGCGCGCGGGCTGACGCGAAGGCCTCGTCTTCGGGGCTCCGCGGCGATCTCCGCCACGTTGGCCTCGCCTCGGTGCTCTCGTTCCTCGAGTCTGAGAAGAAGACCGGCGATCTTCGGGTCGAGTGTGGCTCGGACCACGCGGTCCTTCGGATCGTCCACGGCTTTCTCCGCGACGTCCGCAACCTCGGCGCCTCGGGCAAACACCTCGATCGGGTCTTTGAGCTCCTCTCCTGGAGGAGCGGTCAGTTCGAGTTCATCTCCCTCCCTGAAGGACAGGAGATGGACAACGGGGCGATGAAGCCGACGTCGATGACGTTTATCCTGATCGAGTACGCGCGACGTGAGGACGAGGCCTCGGCGGCCCGCAACGGCTAGCTCTCCGGGTTGGCTCGCCGGGTTGGCTCGCCGGGTTGGCTCGCCGGGTTGGCTCGCCGGGTTGGCTCGCCGGGTTGGCTCGCCGGGTTGGCTCCTGCGGGGCTGCTCGACCTTGGCTGGGAGAACGAGCACGCCCGACGCGAGGCGAGCTCGGTCGGGCGTCATGAGCGGGCTCTGTTCGTCGAGGCGGAGTTCTCGATCCTAGTTCAGCGGCTTGCCGCCCGACTTGCCGCCCGACTTGCCGCCGGTCGCGACCGGCTTGTCGCTCTTGGCACAGGTGGCGTCGACTCGCCAAACGCTGCCGGACTGGAAGGGCTCTGTGTTCATGATCAGGAGATCGCCGCCACCGCCACGACCGCAGTGCTCCTTGGCGAGGTCGATCGCCTCGTCGGCGCTCGGCGCCTTGGCCCGGGCGACACCGAGCTCCTTGTAGGGCTCGCTCAGATCGTCCTTGGAGTGGACGACCTGCACCTGAGAGGCCGCGACCGGGACGCCGGTCCCATCTCCCCGAAAACCACCGGAGGTGCCGCCGCAGGCCGGGAGGGCGAGGGCGAGGGCGAGGGCCGAGAAGATGGACGAGAGAGCGAGAGGGCGACGCATGGGAGACTCCTGGGGTCGGTGGAGAGCGGGGGAGAACCGACCCGAGAACGGTACGCGAGGTGCGGGAGGGACGCGAGCCGGCGAGAGCTGACTCGCGCAGGTCGAGGTCCGGGCTGTGGTGTGGGGCACAGCTGTCTCCAGGCGGTGTGCCTTGACCCACGGGGGTGATCTCGGGGTGGTCTTTGCGGGGCCATCCCGACGACGATGGGTGCGAGATAGGCCCGCCAGGCAGGTCTTGGCGCGCCTACCCGGGCTCCGAGGGGCCCCGCGGCAGGACCTGGAGGCCCGCCGCTCGGACTCCGCCGGCCGGAGGGTCCGCCTTGGTCCGGTCCTCGGATGTGGAGCACCGGCCTTCCAGTGCTCGCTCACAGCCGTCGCAGGCGCCTCCACAGCCGGTCTTTCGCCGGAGAACGCGGACGGTCAGCCAGCCGCTCGCGAGGGCCACGGCGACGAACGCAGCGGCGTATTGGCTGAGCTCGCCGAGCCCGACACCTGCGATCTCGGCGGCGGCGATCATCACCCTGGCTCAGGCTTGGCCGGTTGCTGGTCGTCGTTTGGGCAGGATCCGCCCTTGATCCCGCGGGATTTCGGGCAAAGACCGTAGAGCTCCAGGCGGTGGCGGACCAGGTTGAAGCCGAAGGAGCGGGCGACCCGCTCCTGCTCACGCTCGATGTCGTGATTCTGGAACTCGAGGACAAAGCCGCACTCGACGCAGATCAGGTGGTCGTGGTGCTCCGTGTCGCCGGCGGTCTCGTACATCGTCTGGCCCTCGCCGAAGCGGCGATGGGCCGCGAGGCCACACTCCGTGAGGAGCTTGAGGGTCCTGTAGACCGTCGCATAGCCGACCCGAGGGCTCTCCTTGCGGGTCAGCGCGAGGAGCTCCTCGATACTGATATGTCCGTCGGCCGCGAAGAACTGCTGGGCGATCAGATCGCGTTGCCGCGTCGTCTTCAGCTGGTTCTTCGCGAGGTACGCATGGAACTGCTCCATGAGGCTCTCGATGTCACTCTCGTGCCTGCGCTCACGCATCGACGTTAGTTTCTATCGCGAAGGGGCGCCTCGCGGCAAGCGTTGCAGCAGCGAAAGCATCATCCTTATACTCCGCGGCCCATGGCCCGTGCCAAGAAGATCCCCCCGAAACCAGGCCCCGAGGCCGAGCCGCCGCCCCTAGCGATCGACGAGGTCCTGCGCCAGCTCGAAGAGGTTGTCCAGGAGCTCGAGGGCGGCGAGGTCCCGCTCGAGACGGCCCTCGGTCGCTTCGAGGTCGGCGTTCGCCTCGCCCGCCAGGGGGGCAAGCTGCTCGACGGGATCGAGGAGCGCGTCGAGGTGCTCCTCGCCGATCGTGATGAGGCTGTTCCCTTCGCGACGGAGCTTGAAGGAGGCGAAGATGTCTAGCTCGAACTTTGATCTGTTGACGTATCTCAAGGGCAAGCGCGCTCTGGTCGACGAGACGCTCGGCCGGGTGCTCCCGGACGCCACCGCCGATGATCCCGGCAAGCTTAGGGACGCCATGCGCTACGCCGTTCTCCAGGGCGGAAAGCGGATGCGGCCGATGGTGACGATCGCCGCCTGTGAGGCGCTCGGCGGAGCCGCGGCGGAGGCTCTGCCGCCAGCATGCGCGGTCGAGATGATCCACGCGTACTCCCTGGTGCACGACGATCTGCCGGCGATGGACAACGATCTCGAGCGGCGCGGGCTGCCGACGGTCCACGTCAAGTACGGCCAGGCGAACGCGATCCTGGTCGGCGACGCTCTCCTGACCCACGCCTTTACCGTGCTCGCTGGCGCTGAGGGACTCCCGGGCGCGCAGGCGGCCGCGGCGATCGCTCGCCTGGCGAAGCACGCGGGGATCTTCGGCATGGTCGGCGGTCAGGCGCTGGATCTTGTCCACGGTCAGGACATCCAGGAGCTGGAGATCCTCGAGCGGGTCCACGCCCTGAAGACAGGCGGTCTCTACGCTGCCTCAGGGGCGATGGGGGCGATCGCTGCCGGTGCCGATCAGGCGACCGCGGACCGCTTTGAGCGTTGGGGCCTCTGCTTTGGCATCGCCTTTCAGCACGCGGACGACATCCTCGACGACGATCAGGTTGCGCTGCGCTCGCAGGCGTTGGCGAGGGTCGACGCGCTGGTCCGCGAGTGCGACGAGATCGCTGCGCCCTACGGCGAGCGCTCGGTCGCGCTTCGTGCGCTCTCCGCCTGGGTTAGCGGGCGCGCGCACTCGGCCGCCCGCGGGGACAAGGCCGCCGACTAGGGCGCTTGGGCCCGCCCACGAGCGAGCGCCAAGCGCTAGTCTCTCTTGTCGACGTTGCCGAGGCCGCCAGCGACCCTGGCGGCCTCCTGAACGGTGCGGGCGAGGACAGATCGGATCCGCCCATCCTCCATCGTCAGGATTCCGGCGATCGTACAGCCGGCGGGCGTGGTGACCTGGTCCTTGAGCGCGGCCGGATGAAGACCTGTCTGAAGGACCATCCGGGCCGCACCCTGAAAGACCTGTGCGGCGACCTGGAGGGCGGTCTCTCGGGGGAGCCCCATCATCACCCCGCCGTCGGCCATCGACTCGAGCATGACATAGACGAACGCCGGGCCGCTGCCGCACAGGCCGGTGACGGCGTCCATATGTCGCTCCTCGAGCTCGACGCAGAGGCCGACGGTCTCGAAGATCCGGGTCGCGAGGGCGATCGTCGCATCACTGACAGCGGGCCCGCGGCTGAGCACGGTGGTGCCCTCGCGGATCAGGCAGGGGGTGTTGGGCATCGCCCGGACGAGCAGGCTCGTCGGCAACCATCCGCGGAGCTGCTCTAGGGTCAGACCGGCGGCGACGCTGATCGTCGGCTTGCCCGCGAGGGCCTCGCGGATCGTCGCTTGGTTCGCGACCTTGGCGACGCTCTGGGGTTTGAGGGTGAAGATCGCCACGTCTGCCTCGCGGCAGGCGGCGACACTATCGGTGGTCGCCTTGACGCCGTAGCGCTCGTGGAGCCCGGCGGCGATCTCTTTTCGCCGGGTGGTGACGATGAGCCGATCCGGTGCGATCGCCTCAGCGCTGAGGAGGCCGCTGAGGATGGCCTCGCCCATCGTTCCGCAGCCGATGATCGCGAGGCGTTCGGCGATGTTCTGCATGGGCGCCGCTTACCACAGTGAGCATGGGCCGTCATGGGGGGTCGCCGTCGCCGATCTTCGGCGAAGGGCTGAACCCCTCTGGGTGCCGGATGCGTCGACCGTGCCTTGAGCATCTCTCCGCTCCAGAGCTGCAGCGCGCCCGCGCGCCCGCGGTCTCACGGCCGCCGCCGAGCTCTGCGCTCGCCGTTGCTCATCACCTCGGGGCGCGGGAGCCTTCGCCTCGCAGCGGTCGTCGGTCCTCTGGGTCCCGACGAAGCGCCGCTGCCCCGGGCCGCACGGCAAGCCTCGGCGGAGCCGAGAGGGGCCGGCGAGGGCAGGAGAGCGCGCGGGACTTTCTTCAACGGGGCTCGTGAAGCTGAAGAGGAGCTGCGGAGGGGGGAGGGGGTGTGTATCTCGCGGGTTAGCGCGGACACCGGAAGCTGCACAAAGAGACAGGGAGAGCGCTCAGCGGGACTCGCCCGGCCGAAGTGCTCCCCCTCTGTCGGGCTGCTTGGCCGTCAGAACCGGAGGTAGGAGCTGGATGCCGTAGTTCCGCGGGTCCGGACCTGTGCAGGGGTCGAGGGCAGCCTCTGCCACGTTAGGTGCCGTTCCAGGTGATGACGCCATAGGAGGGCGGCTTTAGGGTCGGCGTCTCGTCGACGCGGTCGACGTCGGCGCGGGCCTCATCGAGCCAGGGGCTCGGCTGCTCGTCCGCCTCGGGATCATCCTCCTCGCCGATGGGCGCGGGGTTGCTCTGGACCTTGCCGCGGATCCTCCGGAGGCCGTCGACGATGAAGCCTGAGGTCGTCGATGTCGGCGAAGTGGCGCCCTCCGGCGTGTCCTCGGTCGGGGCTGCGCTCGCCGCAAAGATCCCTCCGGCGCCCTCGCTCTCGAGATGTTTCTTCAGGGCCTTCGCTAGGCGGAAGTAGTTCTTGCGATCGTAGCGGCGGTTGAGGATGCAGTGCTCCTCGCCGACGAGGCCGACGCAGGCGATGCAGTGCGAGGACTCGCTGCAGTCGAGGCAGAGGATCAGGTGCTGCGATCGTTCGCAGCCCCGGCAATGCTCGAGCTGGTTGCCCTCGCGGCAGGACTCGCAGGACCTGCAGCGGGTGCACTTCTCGCAGCCGACGCAGGCCTCGCAGTAGGTGCACTCGTCGCAGTCTCGGCAGCTGTTGCAGAAGCGGCAGCTGTGACAGTTCACGCACTCCTCGCAGCGGAAGTTGTCGTCGGCCGCGGCGGTCTTCGCCTGCGCGGATCGATAGTCACCGACGATCTCTGTGAGTTCGGCCAGGAGAGCGGGAATATCGACAGCCACGACCGCTCAAGCGTGCCACGAAGCCTCGGCTGCGGGCCAGCCGCCAATCGCCAGCGCGGCCGACGTTGCTTCAGGTCATCCCCACTGGGGTCGATCTCGGTGTATGCTCCGCGCGCTCATGAACCGCCCCCTGCGCCCCTTCGCGCCCCTGTCGTCCCTGCTCATGCCTGGGCTCATGTTTGGGCGCACGATCGCGCTCGCGACCCTGGTCGTGGCAGCCTCGGGGTGTACCCGCCGGATCGGCAACGAATGCAAGCTGAGCATCGACTGCTCGCTGCGGGGCGAGCGAATCTGCGATCTCTCCTACCTCGTCGACGAGGACGGCTTCGAGAACCCGGACGGCAAGGGCGAGTGCATCATCGAGGGCTGTACAGCGGGCTCCTGCCCGAACGAGGGCGTCTGCGTCCAGATCTACAGCACTGAGTTTCTGAGCGTCGCCTGCGACCCGGATCGCGAGGATCGCCCCGGGGGCCTCGACGACTGCGATGCCAACGAGGTCTGCCTGCCTGAGGGGCTTTGCGCCGACGCGAACACCGCCCGCGCGACCTGTCGCAAGGAGTGCAGCCGCGAGAGCATGTGTCGCGAAGGGTATTCCTGTCGTCCGACGGGGAGTGGCGGTGTCTACGTCGCGATCGACGCTGAGATGCCGCAGGACACCGACGAGACTAAGATCTGCATGCCCGATGGCTAGCGGGTTGTGGGCGGTCACGGCCCCTGTGGCCCAGGTGCAGCGCTGAGAAAGCATGGTTCGTCATGCCGCGCTGGTCGCCAGCGCGAGCGGCTCGGGTCGTGTGCAGGTGGAGAGGGCGAGGGGGATCTCCTTGCCGACGTGATGGATCGGCTGGGATCGGCTGGGATCGGTCGAAAAATTTGCCCGCACGGTCTCGCGCGGCGAACCTGGCGGGAGTGCTCGGCTTCCTCCGGACCGCGATCAGCCTGCTCTTCCTCAGCCTGCTCGTGTACTGCTCCTTCACGGTCCCGCTCGGGCCACGGACCCTGGCGGAGCACGTCGATCGGATCGGCGAGACCCGTGAGGCGCGCGAGCTGATCCGCGGCGCCCGCGGTCGGATCAACCCGGTGCTGGAGGAGGCCAAGGGCCGCCTCCTCGGTGAGTACGTCGAGGCTCCGACCTACGCTCCAGCCTCCGCGAAGGACCCGAAGGATCGACGGGCGGCCCGGCGCAGGCCCCGGAGCGCCTCGCTCCCGGCGGGATCGAGGTCCGACGGGGACGGAGTTCGTCGGCCGTCGACGCCGTCGGCGTCGCGCCTTCCTGGGGCCTACATCCCCGAGCGGGGCTCGCGGCGAGACGAAGAGCAAAGCCCGGACTAGGATAGGAGTCGGTCATCACGCCCGCCATGTGGGGGAGACGACCGACTCTCGAATGGGGTTGCGCCCGGCAGGACTCGAACCTGCGACCCTCGGGTTCGAAGCCCGATGCTCTATCCAACTGAGCCACGGACGCGCGGGAGCGCTGACGATACCAGATCGCCCCTCTGAGCGCGGCGAATTGCGGGGCTCGGCTCGATGAGTGACCGACGGTGAGCGAGCTGGCCCGTGCGTGGCTCCGCTGGCCGTTGTCACGGCCCGTTCAGCTCCGGCTCGCCTTGGTCCTTTTGACCCCGCGAGAACTTGCGCTCCGACCCGAGCAGCGACGTCTTCGTCCTCGTCGGAGCCGAGAGAGCGGCGCGAGAGCACACAAGCCTGGACTGCCTTCGGAGAGCGCAGCAAGCGCGCATCTTCGCGGGCGCGGGCTGGTCGGAGCCGTGCCGTCGTGCACGGCCGACAGCCCGCCCCTATACTGGCCGGCAAGCGGGGGCTCGACCGGCCGCCGATATCGCCGCGGATCGCGGCTCATCGAGGAGAAACCCATGCATGACGCTCGTAGCGCCCTTCGCCGCCACTGTCCGACGATCGCCAGCCTCGGTCTGGTCGCCTTGAGCGCGGCCCTGGCCTATCACCATAGCCCCGACGATCGCGGCCTGAGCTCGGACGAGTTCGACGCCCCGACGTTGGCGGACGCAGCCGCGCTCGCCAGCGATGATGCCACCGGCGCTCTCATCCTCGACCTCGTCGAGCCCGAGGACGGCGAGGGCGGCACCGAGGCTGAGCTCGAGGCCTTGATCGCCGGTCTCGGAGTGCCGGCCTCGGCCGCCGGCTTCTACAGCGAGGGGGAGCACCTCTACCGCGTCAGCGGTCCGGCCTCGAGCCTCGCCAAGATCGAGGCTGCGCTCGCCGATCATCCGCTCGTCGAGGGCGTCGAGGCGGAGCTCGTGTACTCGCTGATCGACGCGGGGGAGGGACAGGCCCTGGAGGGGGAAACGCTCGCTCGCTTCGAGCCGAACGACGAGATGTTCGGGCTCCAGTGGCACATGGAGATGCTCCGGGCGCCTGAGGCCTGGACGGTCACGCGGGGCGAGGGGGTCGTGGTCGCGGTGATCGACACCGGCGTCGCCTGGAAGACCACCGACGAGACGCGGATAGTCCCCGATCTCGCGGGGACGGCCTTCACTCACGGCAAGAGCTTCGTCCCGGGCCTGGCCGACGGGCTTGACGATCATCTCCACGGCACTCACGTCGCCGGGACGATCGCCCAGACGACCAACAACGGGATCGGCGTGACCGGGGTCGCCTTCGACTCGACGATCATGCCGCTCAAGGTGCTCGGCGGCGACGGGCGCGGCTCGATCACCGGGATCGCCAACGCGATCCGCTACGCCGCGGACAACGGCGCCGATGTCATCAACATGAGCCTCGGCGGTCCGCTCCCCTCGCGGGTCCTGACCAAGGCGATCGAGTACGCCAACAAGAAGGGCGTCACGGTCGTCTGCGCTGCTGGCAACGAGGGACGTTCGCGGGTCGGCTACCCGGCGGCCAGCAAGGGCTCTGTCGCGGTGGCATCGGTCGACGCGGTCGGCGAGCGGACTTGGTACTCGAACTGGGGCGACGCGCTCGACGTCTCCGCTCCAGGGGGGGACACCCGCGCCGACAAGAACGGCGACGGTCACCCGGACGGGGTGCTCCAGAACACGATCAAGCTCCAGGACCCGCTGAACAACGACTACATGTGGCTGCAGGGCACATCGATGGCCTCGCCCCATGCGGCCGGTGTCGCCGCGTTGATCGTCGCCCGCGGGATCACCAACCCGGTCGAGGTCGAGCGGGTGATGAAGGAGACCGCGGTCCACCCGAACGGTGTTGACTGGGATCGAGAGTACGGCGCTGGCCTCCTCGACGCGGCCGCTGCGGTCGAGGGCGCGACGGAGTCCTACACCGCCGAGCGTGCTGGCTTCGCTGGGTTGCTCGGGCTGCTCGGCCTCGGCGGTCTCTTGGGCCTTGGTGGTTCGGCTGCGGCCGGGTTTGCGCTCGCCCGCGTCGGCGCGGGTCCGCGCCGGCGAAAGCTGCTCGATCTCGGCGGGTTTGGCCTCGGCGGGCTCCTCGGGGCTGGGCTGCTCGGCCTGCAGCCGGCGGCCTACGGAGCGGCGGCGATGCTCGGTGGCGGGGCTTGGTTCGGCTCTCCGCTGCTCTTCTCCGCCCTCGCGCCGCTGCTGGCGATCGTCCTCTTCTTCAGCGTGCGGCCGCTGCGTGGGCTCCTCGCCGGCCTCTCGTTCGGCTACGCGGCGATTCTCCTCCACAGCGCCGTGGTCCTGCCGACGCTGATCTCTGGGCTTCCCGGGGGAGAGATGGTCGACCGCCTCTGGCTCCTCGCGAACGCTGGCGTCGCGTTCTGGCTCGCCCGCCGGGTGATCCTCCGCCGCGAGGCCTCGGCAGAGTAGCCGGGTCGGGGTGCGCTGGAGGGCCACGGTCTCCTCCGCTAGCGCTCAGAGAGCGACGATCTGCGCAGCAGGTCGTCGCTCTCTCTTTGTTGTCGTCGACTCGTCGCCTCGTCGCCGTCGCCGGGTCTTTCGCGTCAGAGGCTCGCGTCTGCGTCGCGGTGATCCTACAATCAAGCAGATGGGCAGCACACTCTGGAAGCTCGGCTTCGTGGGCCTCCTCGTCGGGGGGACAGCGGCGTGCTTTGCCGAGCTCGAACATCGGATCGCCTGTGGTGACAGCTACACCGACCGGCTCGCCGGCGAGGAGTGTGATCCTGGGGATCCTTTGAGCTTCGAGAGCGCCTGCAAGGACAGCGGCTTTGCGCGTGGACAGGCCCGCTGCGACCCGACGACCTGCCAGATCGAGGTCTCTGCCGAACTCTGTGCGGTCTGCGGAGATGGGGTGATCTCACCGGGGGAGCAGTGCGATGGCACGAGCCTAGGCAACCGACGATGCCCCTCGGGCGAGGATCTGGTGACCTGCGAGCTCGACACCTGCTTGCTCAACTTCGACGCCTGTCCGGCCTGCGGCAACGGTCTGTTTGAGACCGCTCTCGGTGAAGAGTGCGATTGGAACTACGACCCGGGCGAGGCGGTCGAGGGCGAGAAGATCGACTGCGCTGACCTCGAGCCGATAGGCTCGATCCAGTACAAGGGCTACAGCCAGGGGTCGGTGAGCGTCAGCGCCTGCACGGACTCGTGCCAGCTCTCGCGCAAGGAGTGCTCGTTTTGCGGAGACGGGGTCCAGGACGACTCCTATTTCGACCTTGGGCTTCAGGGCAAGCAGGTCCCCCAGGGCGCCGAGGTCTGTGACGGTCAGGACGCTTCGGACGAGACCGTTCAGAAGCACTGCAAGCAGGTCTGCGCCGACTCCTCGAACCTCACCTTGCGCTGTGACTTCGAGTGCGTGGACAACTGCACGACCATGCTCTCGCCCCCCGCCGAGGAGGCGAACTGCTGCGTCGTGGGCGGGGAAAATTGCGATCCTGTGATCCCCTGCTGTTTCGAGCTCGACAACCCAGACGAGAACGGCTGTGACTATGTCGCGGTCGACACGCCGAACGGCACGATCATCGTCGATCGCTGCCGCTCGCTCTGACCGCATGCCGGCGCCTCGGACCGCAGCAGACGGCTCAGACCGCAGACGGCTCAGACCGCAGCCGACGGCTCAGAGCGCAGACAGCTCAGAGCGCAGACGGCTCAGACCGCAGGCGGCTCAGACCGCAGCAGACGGCTCAGACCGCAGACAGCTCAGAGCGCAGACGGCTCAGACCGCACGACGGCTCAGACCGCAGGCGGCTCAGACCGCAGCAGACGGCTCAGACCGTTCTCGAGCGTTCTGGGGACTGGATGCGGTTTCGAGCGGACGGGAGAGCGCGCTTTCTGCGCCCAAGAAACGACATCGGGGACTTGCCGAGGTCGGAGGCGAGGAGTACAAATAAAGTAACGATGAAAATGAAATTCAGCGGCGGTTTCATTTTCGCTCAGGCGTCGGCCTTGGACCGGAGTTCAACGCGATGATCGTTTGTCTTTGTAAGGGTGTCTCCAGCCGAACCATCCTCGACGAGGCCCGTCGGGGAGCGTGCACGCTGAAGCAGATCCGCCAGAGCTGTCAGGCTGGCAGTGGCTGCGGCGCCTGTGTCCGCCAGATCCGGTCGCTCCTCGACTCGGTCGGGGCTCGACACGAGCGTAGCGAGCCCGCGACCGGTCACGAGTCCGTCTAGCCGACGTCGCTCTTGGGGCTGGCTGAGCAGGGCGAGCCGCCCTGCTCGCGATGATCTTTCGACTCGATAGCCTGTACGGGATGCTCGCGAGGGGTCGTTCACGAGCGGTCGTTCGGCGATCCATAGCCGAGCGGTCGCCGCTCATTATGGGTCGGCGATGAGGTCCCCCGGCGGGCCGCCATGACGGCGACACATCGGTGCAAATTGCCGGCACAGGCCCTGTGTTTTGATGGGTTGTGAAACTCGTTTTCAAGTCACGCGGAGCGCAACGCACTCCAGCAATGGACAACGTCGACCAGGCTCCGACTCGTGCTAGGTTCGCCGCCGATGCAAGGCGATTCAAAGGTCATCGAGCTGCTAAATGAGGTCCTGACGGCGGAGCTCACGGCCATCAACCAGTATTTCATCCACGCCAAGATGTGCGCGGACTGGGGCTACAAGAAGCTAGCGGGGCAGGTCCGTGCGGAGTCCATCGACGAGATGCGACACGCAGAGCAGCTCATCGATCGGATCCTCTACCTCGACGGGGTTCCGAACGTGCAGCGCTACGGCAAGGTCAACGTCGGCGAGACGGTCCCGGAGCAGTTCGCCCTCGACCTCGACCTCGAGAAGGCCGCGATCAGCCGCTTGAACAGCGCGATCTCGACCTGCCGTGACATCGGCGACAACGCGACCCGGGAGCTTCTCGCGGGGATCCTCGTCAGCGAAGAAGAGCACGCGGACTGGCTCGAGACTCAGCTTGAGCTGATCCGGCAGGTCGGCGATGCGTACTACCTCGCACAGCAGATCGGCTGAGCGTGGGCTGTAGCTCGTCCCTCTGAGGACGAGTTCGCCGTTGCATAGAGCTTGAGTCGTAGCGCTCAAGCCCCTTGCTCGGCGATCTCGGGGGTCGCTCCTCTTGGTTCGCATCGCGATCAGGGAGGACCGTTCCCCTGCGACCTTGGCGCTCTCCGAAGCCTACTTCTTGGCCTTGGGGTCAGCCTCAGGCTCGGCCGGCGTTGGCTGCTCGGCGGCCTCCTCCGGGAGCTTGATCGCCTTTGGTCCGGGCGGGGCGAAGAGTTCGTCCTTGACCTCGACGTTGACCTCGAGCTCTTCGTTCACCGAGGTCATCTTCGTCAACGTCGCGTCGACGATCTGCTTGAACGCGACCTTTGTCCCCTCTACGTCGCGGAAGTCGGCGAACGTGACGGTGACCGGCATCGCTCCGAGGGGGTTTGCCTGCTTGAAGCTCTGCGAGTGCGGCATCTTGGTCGCCATGTCGAGGCGGAGGATCACCTCATCGCCGCTCGCGGAGATGAAGGTGATGACCGCGACTTGGGTGCCGTCGATCTCGGTGATCTCGGTGGTCTCGGCGCTCTTGAAGTACTTCTCCCAGTCGAGCGGAAGGCTGCGGCTGGTGCTCCAGGCGGACTGCTCGGCTTCGATGCCGGTGAGCGTGCGGGGGCCGTTGATCGGGTCGTCGTTCCAGATCTTTCCGCCTTGGCTGCCCTGGCGCATCTTGCCGACGCCGGCGATGTTCGTCTCGACGAAGAAGTCGCCGTCCCGCCACCAGGTGTGGGCGGTGCCCGAGATGCCCTGGCCCTCGATCTCGATCTTCGAGACTGTGTGGTAGGAGTGGATCGCCTTGAGCTTGTCGGCGCCGCCGAGGGCCTCGACGGACTCGGCGAGCAGATCCTTCGCGGCCGGGAGAGCGTTGGCCTCGCTCCTGTTTTCGACGTCGGCGTCGCCGCGTACCTGCTCACTGGGGCTGGTTGGCGTGCTGCCCTGTGGATCTGAGCGCTCGCCCTCGGTGCAGCCTCCGGTCAGGGCCGCGGCGAGGGCCCAGACGACGAGCGGGCGGATGCGGTTGGGCTGAGAGAGGGGGGTGGAGATGCTGACCA
>Ga0316189_10000171_pt1 | contig 62113 bp, 67 predicted proteins | sample LowCovwburrow_MG_FD_204930 | JGI IMG/M metagenome (GOLD analysis project Ga0316189, IMG submission 204930) | Coastal sediment microbial communities from Maine, United States - Lowes Cove worm burrow | ecosystem: Environmental > Aquatic > Marine > Coastal > Sediment | place: USA: Maine...
TGAACTTTTCGAACAAAGGAATGTCAAAGATGTAGTTGGTCTGAATGAACTCGGCTCCGGCATCGATTTTTTTGATCAACCGGTCAGGCCGCCACTCATAGGGTTGAATACACGGGTTCTCGGCCGCCCCCAGCACATCTCCCTGAATGGCGATCCGGTTCCGGTCACGGCAGGAAATCTGGTAGACGGGTGAATAACCCGCGCGCGTCAGCAGGGCGCATATCCCGATCGAGGACATGTGGCAGTTCGCGCCGGAGGCATCGGTCGCATTGATCGCATCCGCCACTTCGCCCAGGGGCTGTGCGGCGTCGAACACATCGGCAGCATCTGCACTGTCAGGTGGGTTGAGCTCAGCCGTGACCGCAAAGCGGCCCGAGCGTAACACTCGCTCCAGCCTGCTGTGTGAAACATGGCCCTCCGGAGGCTTGGAATAGGCAAGGAGATCGGCGCCGTTTCCGCCAGAATCAATCATTGCTCGGCCTCCGCCTGTGTAGCCTTGGGCGGTTCAACACTCAGAGGGGCCGCCGCCGGTTCCTGTAAGCGCGCTTCGGGGAAAGCCTTGGCGAGCGCGACACGCGCTGCATCACGGCTCTCACGTATTTGGATGGCCTTTTCACGGCTCACTCGCAGCCACGAGGACGACCCCTGAAGCGTGTGTTCTACCGGCGGCAGAACCTCGCGGATCTTGCGGTCTCCGTCTTTCATGCGGCTGGCCCCGTCCCAGGCCAGGGCCCAGACGCATTTCATCGCGGGTTTGACCTCGCAATAGCCTCCGTCGCGCACCCCGCCACAAGGCCCGTTGCGCAATTTCTTTGGGCAGTTCATCGGGCAGGACATACCAGTCGACGACAACACGCACTGGCCGCACATCTTGCAGTCGAACAGCAGGGTCTTGACCCCCTGTTCGAACAGCGCGATCGGGCGTTCGACCCGGTTGTAGCCAATTTTGGCGAACAGAGGGTCAAGCGCCACCATCACCTGCTCGACGCGCAGATAGATCCATTCAAAACCGCGGGCATGGCGAATGGTGAATAGCCGGATACGGTACATTTTTGTTCCCTTCCCTGCGGTAGGCACAGGTTCCGATAAATATTGGCGCCGTCCACCCGCATCGTAGAGCTTGTGGATAACGATAAAGAAAGGCTCTCAAAGCGCCTCAGCAACACTTAGGCGTCGTGTGTTCTGTCTGCGTTGCTTCGGCGTCTCACCATACCTGCGTGCGAAATTCTTGGTCAGTACCCCGGTAGAGCCAAAACCCGAGGCCACAGCCACCTCGAGAAAGGTCATGTTTGTCTGCATCGTCAGATTATGCGCATGCTCCAGCCTCAGCTGCGTATAATATTGCATTGGCGATGTGCTCAGATGGTTTTGAAACGACCGCTCAAGCTGGCGAACAGACACACCGCATTTCTCAGCGACCTGCGTTGCTTGCAACGGATACTCGATGTTGTAAGCCATCACTCGCACCGCATCCGAGAGGATCTGGGGCACATTCCGCAGCCGATGCGCCTGCGATCCGGGTTGGCTGGTATTCCCGCGCCGCGGTATCGAAACCAGCAATTGATTTGCCGTGGCTTCCGCCGCCTGAGGCGAAATCGAGCCAATGATATCCAGCACCATGTCTAGGGTAGCCAGTTCCCCGGCGCAACTTACCACCGAGCCATTTGAAACAAAAAGCGAATCTTCAGTACAGACGTCACTGCATTGTTCCGCGAAAGCCGCAAGCGATTTCCAGTGAACAGTGCCCTTACCACCTTTGAGGATGCCAGCTTCGGCCATCAGCCAGGTTGCACCGCCTACGCCGTAGATTGACACACCATTTCGGTTTGCCAAACGCAAAAGCGATAGAAGGCGGGTCTTCTCAACGATACGAGCCTCGGTATCGCTGCAAACGATGATTGACGCGGATGTACGCCCACGGCCAAGGCGCACAATTAGGGCCTCTGCGTCCTCATCACACTCGATCATCACGCCACTTTTTGACCGCACAGATTTTCCGTCCAGCCCAGCAAGGACCAACCTTGGCGCAATCTCTGGAAACGATTTTGCCAGTTGAGAAAACGGCTCAATGATCGACCCCAGACTCAAAGTTGAGAACCCGTCCAGAACGACAACTGCGACATAACCATTTGGATCGATTGAATGAAACATGAGAAAAGAGCCTACGTCGGCAGAGGTTTGGATCCAGAAGCGGCTTAATTTAGGCGAGTATTCGGTTCATCTGACTGATTTCAACATGCGATCATTTTTCTTGCCTGATCTCTCAAGACGAATTTCTGGATCTTCCCTGTCGACGTTCTTGGAAGTTCCTGAAACACCACACGTTTTGGTGCCTTAAACCCAGCCAGATTCTCGCGGCAAAAACCGATCAGCGATGCCTCGTCGACCATTGCGTTCTTTTTCAGTTCGACAAAGGCACAGGGCACTTCACCCCACTTGTCATGCGGCATGGCGACGACGGCGGCTACGGCAACGTCGGGATGGCGGTAGAGCGTTTGCTCCACTTCGATGGATGAAATGTTCTCGCCCCCCGATATGATGACATCCTTGGATCGGTCCTTGAGCTGAAGGTACCCGTCGGGATGCATCACCCCAAGATCACCGGAGTGGAACCAACCGCCCGAAAAGGCCTCTTGAGTTGATTTGGGATTACGGAAGTATCCTTTCATCACGACATTGCCGCGAAACATGACTTCGCCCATGGTCTTGCCGTCGCGTGGTACGGGGGCCATGGTTTCGGGATGCAGGACATCCAGACCCTCAAGCGCAAGATAGCGCACGCCCTGGCGGGATTTCAGCGCCGCCTGCTCGGCCAGGGGCAGATCGGACCAGCCCTGATGCCAGTCATTGACCACCGCCGGGCCATAGGTTTCGGTCAGCCCATAAAGGTGCGTGACGTCAAAGCCCGCGGTTTTCATATCCGCGAGAAGGGATTCGGGCGGCGGCGCAGCGGCGGTAAAGAACTGCACGGTGTGATCAAGGTCACGCTTGGCCTCATCGGGTGCCGAAATCATCAGCGACATCACGATCGGAGCACCGCACAGATGGGTGACGCCTTCATTGGCCAAAGCATTCCAGATCGGCTCGGCCCGGACCTGACGCAGGCAGACATGGGTGCCGATAATGGCCGACAGCGTCCAGGGGAAACACCAACCGTTGCAGTGAAACATCGGCAGGGTCCAGAGATAGATGGCGTGTTTTGCCATCGACGTGGTCAGCGCATTGCCCTGAGCCAGAAGATAGGCACCGCGGTGATGTGACACCACGCCCTTGGGATCGCCGGTTGTGCCGGACGTATAGTTGATCGAGATCGCGTCCCATTCATCCTCGGGCATCAGCCAGGCGAAATCCGGGTCGCCAGCGGCGAGGAACTCTTCAAAATCCTGCGCCTCAACAGGCATGTCCCGCCCGGTGAACTCCGCATCGTCGTATTGGATCAGAAGCGGCGTCACGGAGGCCAGAGAAAGCGCCTCCTGCATGAGTGGCATGAACTCCCGGTCCACGATCACGATTTTGGACAAGGCGTGATCAAGCTGAAACGCGATGATCGAGGCATCAAGCCGGGTGTTGATCGAGTGCAGAACACCCCCACACATCGGCACACCGTAATGACATTCCAGCATCGCGGGCGTGTTCGCCAGCAGCGCCGAAACCGTATCACCGCGCCCAATGCCGAAACGCGCGAGAGCAGAGCCAAGTTTCCGCGAACGCGCATAAAATTCGGCGTAACTACGCCGCAGCGCGCCATGAACAATTGCCGTGTGGTCGGGAAACACAGTGGCGGCGCGTTCCAGAAAGGTCAGCGGCGTCAGGGACTGATAGTTTGCCGGGTTGCGGTCCAGCCCAGCATTGTAAGGGTTTGTTTCCATGAGATCAGGCATCCTGCCATTGTGGGCTGCGTTTTTCGATGAAAGCACCGATGCCTTCCTCGGCGTCGCGGGCCAGCATGTTTTCGACCATCACCTGAGAGGCGTAGTCATAGGCTTCGGTCAGGGGCATCTCGCGCTGCGCATAGAAGGCGCGTTTTCCGGTAGCGAGCGTCATGCTGGATTTGGCCGCGATCTTTTGAGCCATCTCCATGGTGGCGTCGTGCAACTCTTCAGCCGAAACCGAGTGATTGATCAGCCCAATCTCGGCCGCGCGACTTGCCGGTGTCATATCACCGGTCAGCAGCATTTCCATCGCGTGTTTGTTATTCACATTGCGTGACAAGGCCACCATGGGTGTAGAGCAAAACAGGCCGATATGAACACCAGGTGTGCTGAACTGCGCGGTGTCCGCCGCAATGGCCAGATCACAACTTGCCACAAGCTGACAGCCCGCCGCGGTTGCAATTCCCGTAACCTTGGCGATGACAGGTTTGGGGCAGTTCACAATCGCCTGCATCACGCCGCAGCATAGGGTCATGACGTTAGTAAAATAAGCTTTGCCGCCATCAGGATCCGCGCGACCGGCGGTCATTTCCTTGAGATCATGACCGGCGCAGAAGGCCGGCCCGTTGGCCGCGAGAATGATAACGCGTACCGACGCATCAGTACCCGCCTCGGCAAAGGCGGCACCCAGCTCCGCCAACATCGCCTCTGACAGAGCGTTGCGCCGCCCGGCGTCGTTCAAGGTCAGGCGCAGAATGCCACTGTCATCCAGATCGCGCAGCAGTATATCGCTCTTTTGCATAGGGTGAGTTCCTTCTCTGAGGTCTACAGAATGTTGACTTCCACGCTGTCGGCCAGCGTATTGGCGATAAAGCAATAGCGATGGGCGCGGTCCTGCATCTGCTCCATCTCGGCATCGCTGACCTGAAAGCCGGTGTCAAAACGCACCACCGGACGCAGGTCGATGCGGTTCACCGACATCTGGCCCTTCGGGTTCTTGCCCAAATGCGCGACGGCGTAGTCGTGATAACTTGCCACCGGCCAGTTGGCTTTTGCCGCCAGAGCGAGGAACGTCAGCATGTGACAGCTCGACAGCGCCGACGCGAGCGCCTGCTCGGGGTTGGTGCAGACAGGATCGCCGCCGTAATCAGGGGCCGCGTCCACCTGAACTTCATTGCTGTGATTATACTGCACAACATGTTCGCCCGAGTATTTGCCTGTCTGCAAAGCAGACACTGTACGATGCCAGTGCAAGTTAACAGAAATTTCCGACATTTTCAGAACCTCTGATCTGATTGTGGCGTTGATGATGCTGCAATCGATTTCTTGGGATCATAGAATGGACGTTCCACGATAACGGCATTTTCCGTCCCGGCCTCGTTCACGACGCCGGATCTGTTCACGACTTTCACCCGTGTGCCCAGATTGGCATGCTCTGTCGCAACCATTGCCAGCGCGATGTTCTGCTCAAGACGCGGCGAGTAAACGGCAGAGGTGACTTTGCCGATGACCGCACCGTCTTTTCTGATGCTCCAGAATGAGGTGTTCGGACCTTTCAGCGGGTCGCCTTCGATGATCAGGCCCACCTGTTTGCGGGTGACACCTTGCTCCTGGATGCGGCGTAACGCTGCCTTGCCGATGAAATCAGCTTCCATGTCGAGGTTCACCAGCCGGTCAAGCCCAAGCTCGTAGGGGTTAGTGCTGTTGTCCGCGTCGGCGTGATAGGACAGCATGCCGCCCTCAATGCGACGAATGGATGATGTATGACCGGGCTTCAGGCCGAACGGAGCGCCCGCCGCCATGATCTTTTCCCAGAGCTCATCCCCACGAGAGCCATCTTGCAGGTAAAGCTCATACCCCAACTCGCTGGACCAGCCGGTACGCGACACAATCAGCGGAATGCCGTCAAGATCAAGCTCACGCAGCCAGTAATACTTGAGGTCCATGATGTCGTCGCCAAAAAGAGCCTTCATGATCTCGCCGGATTTTGGCCCTTGCAATTGCAGCGGCGATACATCCGGTTCGCAGATATTGACATCAAGGCCGGAATGCACGGCCAGGCCCTGCGCCCACAGCAAGATGTCGCTGTCAGCCAGTGAAATCCAGAAGTGGTTTTCAGCCAGGCGCAGCAGGATCGGGTCATTCAGAAGGCCGCCTTCTGCATTGGTGATCAGAATGTATTTGCACTGCCCAATGGCCATCTTCGACAGATCTCGACAGGTCAGCATCTGGGTGAATTTGGCGGCGTCCGGACCGGTGATTTCAACCTGACGTTCGACACCCACATCACACAAGATCGCTTCGTTCACGAGGTTCCAGAAGTTCTGTTCCGGGTCCCCAAAGTCGCGCGGAATATACATGTGGTTGTACACCGAAAAACCCTGCGCGCCCCAGCGGACGGTTGCGTCGAAATAGGGAGATTTGCGGATCTGTGTACCGAAGCCGAAATCTTCCTGTTGCAGGTCGTCTGTATTCAGATCATCAGTTTGTGTCATGTTTTTCGCCCTTGCTAGCACGTGGCCTGACCGGCCATGGAATGTTTGAACCTGGCGAATGTTTAGTCCTGAATGGCTATTGAAAGCGGGCTGAAAATTTGCGCGTTTCAAGCCAGTCAGACCATTTTTTGGGCTTCAACAGACTGAATGGGCGTGCGGGGCTAATTGTCTGCCCGGGCCACCAGTTTGGCAAGGTTAGGCTGGCTGGATTTGACCTGCCGAGTCGCGATGTATGTCATGTATCTGTCAATCGCGAGATCAGCCGACAGCAGGCTATCCATCAGCGTCTGAAATGACGCAAGACTGGGGCTAAGAATCTGCATCACATAGTCCATACCGCCCCCTGTGGCGATGCACTCGGTGACTTCGTCCAGACTCATTATAAGGGCCTCAAACCGTTCGAAATCCGACTTTCGGTGATGTGTCAGCGCGATGGTCACAACGACCTGAGTAAAATCAACAATGCGTTCGAGCGCTATTTCGGCGTGAAACCCTCGTATGAAGCCCGCTGCCTTCAACCGGTCCAAACGGGCCCAGCATGGCGTCGCAGAAATATTGACGATCTCTGCCAACTTGATTTTGCTCAGTTGACCGTGCTTCTGAACCGCGCTGAGAATTCGAATATCCGTCGCATCAAGAACATTCTTTTTCATTTAATCAAAACTTTCATTGAGCCGCATCACAACGTTCAGCAACATTACCCAAAAAGCAAATTTTTAACTCGCCCGTGTCCTACGGCCGCCCTGATCGCAATGATTCGGTAGTCAGGCGGCGATCAGAAGTTCAGTTCTGTCATTCTTTCAGCGCATTCAGCGGCACCTTAAGCATCGGGTTACCGTCCTCGTCGCAGGGGATCTCACCGGCGCGCATATTGACCTGCAAGGACGGGATGATCAGCCTGGGCATGGCTAGCTGCGCATCACGTTCAGTGCGGAACCGGATGAATTCCTCGCGGGTCTTGCCGCTGCCCACATGGATGTTGTTTTCCCGCTGCTCGCCAATCGTAGTTTCCCACGCAATCGCCCGCCCGCCGGGCCCGTAATCGTGACAGATGAAAAGGCGCATGTCGTCCGGTAGAGCCAGCACCTTCTGGATGCTGTCGTAAAGTTCGCCCGCATCGCCGCCGGGAAAATCCGCCCGGGCCGAGCCACCATCGGGCATGAACAGCGTATCGCCGGCAAAAGCCGCATCCCCAATGACGTGCACCATGCAGGCGGGCGTGTGGCCGGGCGTGGCCATCGCGAAGGCGGACATCGTACCAATCATGTAGGTCTGGCCGTCTTCGAACAGCGCATCGAATTGCGACCCGTCGCGCTGAAACTCTGTCCCTTCGTTGAAGACCTTGCCGAACACGTCCTGAACTTCCATGATCCGGGCGCCGACGCCTATTCTGCCCCCCAGCCTGTCTTGCAGGTAGGGCGCGGCAGACAGGTGATCGGCATGGACATGGGTTTCGATGATCCACTCAAGCGACAGCCCGCGGTCGATGATCGCCTCGATCAGCCGGTCGGCACTGTCGTAAGAAATCTGCCCGGCCGCGTAGTCGATATCCAGCACGCTGTCGATGATCGCGCAGGCGTCGCTTTGCGGGTCCTTCACGATATAGGAAATCGTGTTGCTGTCGGGGTCAAAAAACCCTTCGACCTCGGGTGTGACATCCATGTTCACAGAGTAATCAGTCATGATGTTTCTCCTCGGCTGTGCCGACGCCTGCCTATGGGCCGTTCAGTCCCCCTCCAGCGGTCCTTCCGCCTTCTTCCACGCCGCGATGCCACCCGAAAGGTTCACGACCGGCGAAAGGCCCATCTCCATCGCCACCTGCGCGGCCAGCGCCGACCGTCCACCCGAGGCGCAGTAGAAGACATAGGTCTTCGCCTGGTTGAACGCCGGTTTGTGCGCGGGGCTTTCCGGGTCGATGTGAAATTCCATCATGCCCCGTGACGACGCGATGGCACCGGGAATGCGCCCGGTTTTTGCCTGTTCAGTCCCGTCGCGCAGATCGACGAAAACATGGCTGTCGCCGTTCACAAGCGGCAACGCCTCCTCGACGCTAATCGCCTCAATCTTGGCCAGCGCGTCCTTCACGATATCCTTGGCGCTTCTGGTGATGTTTTGTGCCATGTTCGTATCCCTTTGATGTCAAGACTTGCTTCAGCGCATCCAGCGGCCAGTCAAGCGCAGCAGCAGGCGTGACCCGCGCGTTCATTCATATCTTGAGGTCCAGCCGTGGTTTCCAGAACGGTCGGAACAGCTCGATCTTGGGGCAGCGGTTCATGACGACCTTAAGACCAGCGTCTTCGGCCAGACGGGCAGCCTTGTCGTCATAGACGTCGATCTGGCCCCAGAGAACCTTGGCGCCGATGGCGATGGCCTGTTCGGCGATGCTGTAAAGTTCTTCTTTGGGGCGGAACACCTCGACCATGTCTACCGGGCGGTCGATCTCCTGAAGGGAATGATAAACCTTGATGCCGCGGATCTGCGTGACTTTTTGATTGGGGTTGACGGGGATCATGTCATAGCCGGTTTCATGCAGCACGCGCAGCACGCCATAGCTGAACTTGGTCTTGTCGGCGCTGGCACCCACCATGGCGATGGATTTCACCGATTTCAGGATGTCGGCCAAGTACGCCGGGTCATAGTCGTAGAGATCATCGAGTGCGGTGGCTGGCATAGGTCAAACCTCCTTTGGCGTGGCAATATCCGCCTTGAGTTCATGTGGCTTCAACGGGTCGAGGAAAGGATTGCGGTAAAGCTTGTCGTGGCTTTCCACTCCGATTTCCAGGGTGATGTCTGACGTCGGGCGTGCCACGCACAGGATCACGTAACCGTTGTCGATCTGTCGGTTGTTCAACGCGACCTGACGCCTCTGGTCAACCGTGCCCGCGGTCAATTTGGCGGCGCAGGTGATGCAGCCGCCATATTTGCAGCCATAAGGCAGATCGACACCTTGCGCGCGCAAACAGTCCAGGAGTAACCGGCGCGACTCGACCTTGTAGACCGCGTTGTCCCGGTTTGAGATGGTGACGCTATGGATCGTCATAGCCAGATATCGCTTGTGCAATCGCCGCCGGGATAGCGCATTTCGTGACAGCGCGCCGGGCCGCCGGGCTCGTTTCCAAAATTCACGATGAAGTCGGGGTTGAGTGACATGCCGCCATGTTCGGGGTCACAGTCAATCATCACCATTACGCCGCCCTGCTCGCGGATTTCCGGATAGAACTGATTGTCCCAGGTGCTGAACAGGCTGGTCGTGACGTATAGCCTGCGCCCGTCAAGGCTGAGCTGGAACATCTGCGGCCCTCCGGCCATCTTGACGCCGTTCACCTCTGGCGCTCGGCCCAGCAACCCGCCCATCCAGACCTGACCGGTCAGCACCGGGTTGTGCGGATCGCTGATATCGTATTGCCGCATATCCCCGTGCAGCCAGTTGTTGAGGTAAAGGTATCTGTCGTCCATTGACACAAGGATCGCCGACATCACGCCGGGCACCGGAATGGGCCATTCGGGGTGCGGTTCGTTTTCGACGTCGATGATCTTTTCCCACTGCCATTTCCCGGCATCATCCTTCCACCAATGAATGACGTTCGAACTGAGCGCCGCGCCGCAGAACCCGTGGGTGCTGTCGGGATCATGGTGAAACTTTACTTCGAGCGGAACGAGGCCATCCTCACCCAAATACATGCTCTCAACGGGCTCGCGTTTCTCAAAGTCCCAGAAGTGCAGCTCGCGGCCGTATTTCAGGTGCCCCACCTCTTCCAGATCGAACCCCGGCATGAAGGTGTTGGGCGCCGCCCATTCGGAGCTGACCATCACGTTGTGGCGCGGTTGGTACCAGAAATCATAGCCAAACTTGATATCGCCCATCGAGTTTTCCCAACGGCCGACAATTTCAAAGTCTTTGTTCAGGTGCAGATAACCGCCCGGTGCCTCCCCCTTGGCGTCCCCGAGGAAAGAAATGATGATCTCGCTCCCCAGGCAATGCACCGTGTGTGGGCCGCTCAGGTCCACCTTCGCCTTGATCTCGGCCCCGTCAATGATTTTGTGCAGGCGCGGCGCGCGCGGGTCGGTGGCGGTGTCGACGATATGCAGATTGTTGGACCGCACCCCCGGCAGGATCAGGTATTTGCGCGACATGCTGCCATCATCAAAACATGACGAACAGGCATTCCAGCCCATGTGGTGCAGCTCATCCCCGATCCCTGGCATTTCCAGCCGGTGAATGACCTGGCTATAAGTCGGGCTCTTGGGGTCGACATCCACCGTCGCCAGGTAATCCGGCTTCTGAATGCCGGTCCCGGTGTAGATCGCAATCGTATAAAGAAGCTTCTCACGCGGGGCCTTGATCGCCTCCGCTGGCGACGCATAACCAGGTCCACAACATTCCATAAATTATCCCTCTCGCGCGACTCACATCCATTGACTTTTCTTACGGTGTTTTATTACATGAGACAAACGTCTGTAAAGCGAGATTTTAATGCACCTTGATCGATTGATGACTGTCTTGGAATCTGTGGCCGTCGCCGGGCGGGCGGTCACGGCCCCCGAAGTACAGCAGGCCACCGGCCTGCCAAGGCCTACCTGCTACCGGCTGCTGCAGACAATGGCCGATCAAAAGCTGCTCGATGAGGCTGAACCCGGCCGCTATCTGGTGGGCGAGCGGCTGATCAGGCTGGCACTTCTGGGACAATCTGACGTGGATGTCTGCCGCGCTGCCGCCCCGAAGCTGAAAGAGGCTGCCGACCATTTTGGTGAGGCGGTGTTTCTGTCGCGCTATCGCAACAAAGGGGTCGAGATCATTCATGTCGAAGTGCCCGGCGATGCCACGCGCTCTTTCGTGCACCCCGGTCTGGGGTTTCGCCCGATGCATGCCTGTTCGTGCTCCAAAGTGATCGCAGCCTTTGCCGAGGATGGTTTTCGCGAAGAAATACTTTCCGGGCCAATGCGCAGTTACACCCCCAACACTAAAAGCGATCCTGAGGTTCTGCGGGCCGAGTTCTCCGCGATCCGGCAGGCAGGTTTTGCGGAATGTATTGAGGAGATCGAGGTCGGGGTTTCGTCCGTGGCAGCACCCATTCGGATCGGCAATATTGGGGCGACCTTCAGCGTGGGTGCAACCGGCCCTGTCAGGCGGTTTACCACCAAGCGCCGCACTGAGATCGGGCATGATCTGTGCATGCTCGCCAACAAAGTGGCGCTGGCCTTGCAAATGCACGGTGTGACTCGGGTTGGGTAAAGTTATGCCGCTTTTATCGAAAAGCGGAATTAAAGCCCGGGCGCAGCGAACTCACCGTTTGTTCCGCGACCCGATTATTGCCCTTTTCGATTTTGCTGCGCTTGACCTGAATGGCCGCATTGTCTTCTGCCGAGCAGTGTAAACATTTGCGCTGATGCAGCGAAAATGGCGCTGCGAGCGCACGCAGCGAGAAACTGACAGGTCCGGGTTGGGCTCGAACGAGCCATTCGCTGCAGTTCATTCGAAGGTCTCCTTTGGACCGGAAGCAGACCGTCTCCACAGTTCGAGCAACGTTTCCCCGCTGTTTTGTCACCCAATCCGAGTGACCGAGAGGTGACCCGGGACCTCTTGCAAAAGAGTGACCGGATGCAAGAACGGTACCGGGATACCGTGTAACCCATTGTGAATGTTATGTAAAATGTACTTAGAATTTGGTGGAGCCTAGGGGGATCGAACCCCTGACCTCTTGCATGCCATGCAAGCGCTCTCCCAGCTGAGCTAAGGCCCCGATCCAGAATTAATCTGTGCGCCGCTATCTAGGCGAGCGTGGGGCCCAATTCAAGTGAAAAGAGCCCCATCTTAGATTAATTGTCGTCGTCATTCGCAGCGACATCGACGATCTCGTCAAGAGAAACGTCACCATCATCATCGTCGTCATCGTCATCGTCCAGAAGATCATCGGCCAGATCGACATCTGCGTCGTCATCCAGAACGACTTCTTCGTCTTCTACAACTTTTTCGGCTGAGTTTTTATCTTCTTTGTCCGCGATCATCACACGTGATTTGTTGCCGGTGTCCAGATTAACCACTTCGCCGGTATAGGGGCTGACGATCGGATCTTTGTTCAAATCATAAAAACGTTTGCCAGTTGTCGGGCAGAGGCGCTTTACACCCCATTCTTCTTTGGCCATGAATTTTCCCTTCAAGCGTCGCCATCATTTTTGAGAGTCGCAGCCAACTGCCATACCCTGCGATTACTGTCAAAGGCTTTTGAATAACATTCGCGCAATTGGCGAAAAAGACGTGAATAAACCTTCGTGTTACGGTAAATATCAATACAAAATTAAAATACAGGCAGCGAACAGCAGATGATCCTTACGGGCGATCCACCTATTGAAATTGCGTTGAAACGGTCTGCGCGGGCGCGTCGGCTGTCGCTGAGGGTGTCGCGGTTGGATGGACGCGTTACACTTTCTTTGCCCAAAAGAGTACCAGTTGAAGAAGCTCTGGCATTTGCTCAGGAGAAAGAACACTGGATTCGCAAGCATCTTGAACAGCAGCCAAAAACAGAAAAAGTACAGATTGGGGGGCAGGTGTTGTTTGAAGGCCGGCTGTTGAAAATTGTACCCGAGATAACACGCAGGGTGCGTGTTGAACAGGATGCGCTTGTTGTTCCTGATCAACCAGCGCGCACAGCGGCTCAGATTAGAGCTTTTTTAAAAGTTGCGGCGCGTGACAGGTTGCAAGCTGCATCGGACCACTATGCATCTGCTGTTGGGTGCCCTTATGCTCGGCTAACTTTGCGTGATACTCGGTCGCGGTGGGGGTCCTGCACAGCAGAGGGAAATCTGATGTATTCCTGGCGGCTGGTCATGGCACCGGCGGAAGTGCTGCGCTACGTGGCGGCGCATGAGGCAGCGCACCTGAAGGAATTAAACCATTCCCCGGCGTATTGGAGCGTTGTTGAAAAAATCTATCCGGACTATCAGGCCCCGCGGAGCTGGTTGCGAAAGAACGGTGGTTTGCTGCATCAATACAGCTTCACAGATTGACGATGCCCACTGATATGTGATCACAATATAGCATGTTGATCCATTCCCGCCCGACAGAGGCAGTAACCGCTGCTCACGACAGGTTATACCGCAGCCTGCGTAGCCAAATCATGCATGGTGAACTGGCACCCGGTCAATCCCTGACCATACGCGGGGTTGGTAAAGCCTTTGGTGTTTCCATGACCCCTGCACGCGAGGCGGTCAGGCGGCTGTCAGCAGAAGGTGCGCTGACAATGTCTACCTCGGGTCGTGTCTCGACCCCAGCGCTGTCAAACGAACGTCTGGAAGAGCTTGCTGCCTTGCGTGCCTTGCTGGAGCCAGAGTTGTCTTCCAGAGCTTTACCACGTGCTCATATCGCGCTGATAGAGCGTTTGCAGATGATCAACGGCACAATTTCTGAAGCCGTGGCAAAGCAGGATGCTGTTGGCTATATCCGCACCAATCTGGAGTTTCACAGAACGCTTTATCTGCGTGCCCAGGCCCCGGCAATGTTAGCTATGGTTGAAACGGTCTGGCTGCAGCTTGGCCCAACGATGCGCGCCCTTTATGGGCGTTTGCGCCAGACAGACCCGCCACGAAACCACCGCCTGATTATCGCGGCCCTTAGGGCAGGGGATGAGCCGGGCCTGCGATTGGCGGTGCGCACGGATGTAACTCAAGGTTTGCGTCTGCTGATCACCTAACAAGCAACCAGTTGTTTTGAAAAGAAAACGCCAGCAATATTGCTGGCGTTTTCAAGTTATATTCAGGTGTTGGCCTCAGGAATGGATCGCCCCGTCGCCGCAGGCGAGTGCCGCTTCGCGGACTGCTTCGGAACAGGTAGGATGCGCGTGGCAGGTCAGGGCAATATCCTGTGCCGAGGCGCCAAATTCCATTGCGACGCACAATTCATGGATCAATTCACCTGCGGATGGGCCCAGAATATGCGCCCCAAGAATACGGTCTGTTTCCGCGTCAGCCAGGATTTTTACAAACCCGTCCCCCGCGAACATCGCCTTTGCGCGACCGTTACCCATGAAGGAAAACTTGCCAACTTTATACGCGCGCCCTTCTTCTTTCAGGGTTTCTTCGGTCTTTCCCACACTTGCAACTTCAGGGGCTGTGTAGATAACGCCGGGAATAACGCCGTAGTTTACATGGCCTTTTCTACCTGCGATGACTTCTGCAACCGCCATGCCTTCGTCTTCGGCCTTATGCGCCAGCATTGGCCCTTCGATTGCATCGCCGATGGCATAAATACCTTTGACGTCAGTTTCCCAGTGATCGTTTGTCTGGATTTGACCACGCGGGAAGACGGTGACGCCTAACGCCTCAAGGCCGAGACCTTCGGTATAGGGACGACGACCGGTTGCGACGAGAACGACATCTGCATCAAGTGTATCTTCCTTGTCGTTCTTACGCAGTTTGTAAGTGACTTTGGCTTTGGCCCGCTGTTTTGTTACGCTTTGAACGGCAGCCCCCATGATGAACTTAAGCCCTTGTTTTTTCAGGGTTCTCTGAAATGTTTTACAGATTTCAAGGTCCATGCCGGGGGTGATCTGATCAAGGAACTCTACCACGGTCACATCCGTGCCAAGCCGTGCATAGACCGACCCCATTTCAAGGCCGATCACGCCCGCGCCAATCACGACCATGGTTTTTGGAACCTTTCCTAATGCCAGTGCGCCGGTCGATGTGACGACGGTTTTCTCATCCACCTCAACACCGGGAAGCTCCGAGGATTCAGAGCCGGTTGCGATAACGATGGCCTTTGCTTCATGCACCTCGTCACCGACCTTAACCTTGCCTGCCTCTGGGATAGAGCCCCAACCTTTCAGCCAGTCTACCTTGTTCTTTTTAAACAGGAATTCGATACCCTTGGTGTTCTGCCCAATGACGTCTTCCTTATAGGCGAGCATTTGGGGCCAATCGACAGAGGGGCTTTTGCCCTTCAGGCCCATCTTGGCAAAGTTGTGCTCTGCCTCGTGCAGCATATGGCTGGCGTGAAGTAGCGCCTTTGACGGAATGCAGCCGACGTTCAGGCAGGTGCCGCCCAGCGTGTCACGACCTTCGACACATGCGGTTTTCAGGCCAAGCTGCGCGCAGCGGATCGCGCAGACATAGCCGCCGGGGCCGCCGCCGATGATGATCACGTCATAGTTTGCCATGGGGGTCTCCTGTAGGGAATTTGTAAGTCTTTAAAGCAATCAAAGACCGTTCTTTAAACTATTACAACGTTTTCGATGCTGAGAAACCGCCGATTTTTATTTTACGATTCGAAAAACCGTCGACTTCTCAGTTTATTGACTCGAAGGATAGCGCAGTTCACCTCGACCCATTAGCTTCCACATCATCCAGCAGATTGCCAGCTTGAAAAGGAAAACAGCAATAAGGACTAAATTTGCAATGTTAAGAATTGCGGCAGTGGAGTTCTGAGTTATGGTAGTTTCCGCGACTGCCGGGAGCGTCAAAATGAGGTTGATAATTGTACCAAACGCCAAGATTGTCAGTGGTAAATAAGCCCAAAAAGCAACTGCATTTTTGTTCATGAAAAGGACCAGAACCAGGATACCTGCAAAAAGCGAGGGTGCCATTCCGAGACTGACTGCCCAAGGTGGAAAGGATAACCCAAGTTGCGAGACGCCAGGGCCGAATAGGGTCCTCAAAAAATTGAGACCCTGTAGAGCAAGGCCAAGGGCTAAAAGCACAGAAACGATTTTGTACATACTTCTCTCATCGTAGTTTTTGTTTTTCAGGTCCAGCGTTGGAAAAATGTAAGGTGTGAAGGCTGCCTATCACTACAAATCCATCAGCAACCGGCGCGGATCTTCGAGCGCTTCTTTTACGCGCACGAGGAATGTCACAGCACCTTTGCCGTCAACGATCCGGTGGTCGTAGCTGAGTGCCAGATACATCATCGGGCGGATCACGACCTCACCGTTGATTGCCATTGGGCGGTCCTGAATTTTGTGCATCCCCAGAATACCGGATTGCGGTGGGTTCAGGATGGGCGACGACATGAGCGAACCATAGACGCCACCGTTTGAAATGGTAAAGCTGCCGCCCTGCATTTCTTCCATCGACAGTTTGCCATCGCGAGCGCGCGCGCCTTTTTCGGCAATTGCCTTTTCGATGGTCGCGAATGACATGCTGTCAGCATTGCGGATCACCGGTACGACAAGGCCGGTTGGAGTCCCTGCAGCGATGCCCATGTGAACGAAGTTCTTGTAGACAACGTCTGTACCATCGATTTCGGCGTTGACCTCTGGCACCTCTTTCAGCGCGTGAACACAGGCCTTGGTGAAGAACGACATAAAGCCAAGCTTCACGCCATGCTTTTTCAGAAACAGGTCTTTGTATTCGTTCCGAAGGTCCATCACAGCGCCCATGTCGACCTCGTTATAGGTCGTGAGCATGGCGGCGGTGTTCTGGCTTTCTTTCAGGCGGCGCGCGATGGTTTGGCGCAAGCGGGTCATTTTCACGCGCTCTTCACGCGAGGCATCATCAGCAGCAACCGGTGCGCGTGGAACGGCAGCGGGCGCGGCTGCTGGGGCAGGGGCAGATGCCGCCGGTGCGACAGCGGGCGCTGCGGCTTTTGCTGCTGCGGTCGCGTTCTGCACGTCTTCTTTCAAGATCCGGCCATCTTTACCCGTACCTGCTACCGTTGCTGGGTCGATGCCTTTTTCGGCCATCAGCTTGTTGGCGGATGGGGCGTTCTCGATGTCTTTGCCGGTATCCGCTGCGGCCCCTGCCGCTGCTGTGGCTGGGGCTGCGCTGGCAGCCACAGCACCGCCCGCAGACCCGGAGATCACGCCAAGCTTTGCCGACGCCTCGACTGTTGCACCTTCGGCAGCAACTATTTCTGTAAGCACGCCACTGGCTGGTGCGGGAACCTCGACCGAGACCTTATCAGTTTCAAGTTCACATAGCATTTCGTCTTGCGAAACGGTGTCACCGACAGCTTTGAACCATGACGCAACAGTTGCTTCTGTAACGCTTTCACCCAAGGTCGGAACCATGATGTCAACGCTGCTGGCTGCTTCGGGTGCCGCTGGTGCTGCTTGTGCTTTTGGCGCAGCAGCGGCAGCAGGTGCCGCAGCGGCGGACGCACCTTCAGAAATGGTTGCCAGCAGGGCGCTGACACCGACGGTTTCACCTTCGGCTGCTACAATCTCACCAAGCGTTCCGGCAACCGGTGACGGAACTTCGACCGTTACCTTGTCTGTTTCCAACTCGCAGAGCATTTCATCAACGGCGACGCTGTCCCCGGGTTTCTTGAACCAGGTGGCGACGGTGGCTTCGGTAACGCTTTCACCCAGTGTTGGGACGCGGACTTCTGTGGACATGATCAATTACCCTTTGATGGTCAGCGCATCATCAATGAGCGCGGCTTGTTGATGTTTGTGTTGGCTGGCTAGGCCCGTCGCGGGCGAAGCAGAGGCAGGGCGGCCTGCATAGGTCGGACGCTTTGCCTTGTTTTTCAGACGACCCAGAACCCATTCGATGTTGGGTTCCATAAAGGTCCAGCCACCTTGGTTTTTAGGTTCTTCCTGGCACCAGACGACATCGGCGTTTTTGAAACGCTGCAGTTCATTCACGAGGCTCATCGCCGGGAACGGATAGAACTGTTCGACGCGCATCAGATAGATATCCTTGATGCCACGCGTGTCACGCTCTTCCAGCAGGTCGTAGTAAACTTTGCCTGAACACATGACCACGCGTTTGATCTTGCTGTCGGCTGCGAGCTTGGTATCAGAGTTGCCCTTTTGTGCGTCGTCCCAAAGGATGCGGTGGAAGGATGACCCGTCTGTAAAGTCCTCTGCATTTGACACTGCCATTTTATGGCGCAACAACGATTTTGGTGTCATCAGGATCAGCGGTTTGCGGAAACTGCGGTGGATCTGGCGGCGCAGGATGTGAAAGTAGTTTGCAGGGGTTGTGCAGTTCGCAACGATCCAGTTGTCACCACCACACATTTGCAGGAACCGTTCCAGACGGGCAGAACTGTGTTCTGGTCCTTGCCCCTCAAACCCGTGCGGCAAGAGCACCACAAGGCCGGACATCCGCAGCCATTTTGATTCACCAGAACTAATGAACTGGTCAAACATGATCTGCGCACCGTTGGCAAAATCGCCGAACTGTGCTTCCCACATTACCAACGCGTTAGGTTCTGCCAGCGTATAGCCGTACTCAAACCCAAGCACCGCGTATTCCGAAAGCATCGAGTCGATAACCTCGTAATGCGCCTGACCTTTGCGAACGTGGTTTAGCGGGTAGTAGCGTTCTTCGGTTTCCTGACTGACGATGCCTGAATGACGGTGGCTAAAGGTGCCGCGCGTTGCGTCCTGACCTGCGAGCCGAACCGGCAGGCCCTCGGTCAGGAGCGACCCAAACGCAAGTGCTTCGCCAGTCGCCCAGTCGATGCCTTTGCCGTTTTCAAACATGGCTTTCTTGGTTTCCAGCATCCGGGCCACCGTTTTATGTACCGGATAACCTTCGGGCAGGGTGGTCAGCGCCTTACCGACCTCGGCCAGCGTGTCTTCCCTGATCGCGGTCTGGCCGCGCTGGTAATCTTCTTTCTGTTTGTCGATATGTGACCAGCGCCCATCAAGCCAGTCTGCCTTGTTTGGCTTGTAGTCTTTACCGGCTTCAAATTCCTCGTTCAGATGGGCCTGAAACGCGGCTTTCATATCTTCGATCTCACCTTCGGGGATCAGACCGTCACGAACCAGACGTTCAGTATAAAGCTGCAGTGTGGTTTTTTGCTTTTTGATCTTCTGATACATCAGAGGGTTGGTGAACATTGGTTCATCCCCCTCGTTGTGCCCAAAGCGGCGGTAGCAGAAGATATCGATGACCACGTCCTTGTGGAACTTCTGGCGGAATTCCGTTGCGACCTTGGCCGCGTGAACCACGGCTTCCGGGTCATCGCCGTTCACGTGGAAAATCGGTGCCTCAACCATCAGCGCGATATCTGTTGGATAGGGCGAAGACCGGCTGAAGTGCGGCGCGGTGGTAAAGCCGATCTGGTTGTTCACGATGATATGCATCGTACCGCCGGCCTTGTGGCCGACGAGCCCCGAAAGGCCGAAACATTCGGCAACCACGCCTTGCCCGGCAAAGGCAGCATCACCGTGCAGCAGGACGGGCATGACCTGTGTGCGGTCTTCGTCGTTCAACTGCTGTTGTTTTGCACGGACCTTGCCGATCACGACCGGATTAACAGCCTCAAGATGGCTTGGATTGGCTGTCAGCGAAAGGTGCACGGAGTTGCCGCTGAATTCGCGGTCAGAACTCGCACCAAGGTGGTATTTCACGTCGCCGGAACCATCGACGTCTTCGGGTTTAAAGCTGCCGCCCTGAAACTCGTTGAAAATGGCGCGGTAGGGTTTGGCCATCACGTTGGCCAGCACCGAAAGACGCCCCCGGTGGGGCATGCCGATGATGATGTCTCTGATACCGAGCGCACCACCGCGTTTGATGATCTGCTCCATCGCTGGGATCAGGCTTTCGGCACCATCAAGGCCAAAGCGCTTGGTTCCCATGTATTTGACGTGCAGGAATTTTTCAAAACCCTCGGCCTCGACCAGCTTGTTCAGAATCGCTTTACGTCCTTCGCGGGTAAAGGCGATTTCCTTGCCGTAGCCTTCGATACGTTCCTTCAGCCAACCGGATTCTTCAGGGTCGGAAATATGCATGTATTGCAGCGCAAAGGTGCCGCAATAGGTGCGGCGTACGATATCGATGATCTGCCGCATGGTGGCAATTTGCAGCCCAAGCACATTGTCGAGGAAGATCGGGCGATCCATATCGCCTTCGTCAAAGCCATATGTTTTTGGATCAAGCTCAGGCCGCTGGGACTCGTCGCGCATTCTGAGCGGGTCAAGGTCGGCGGCAAGGTGGCCCCGGATACGGTAGGCGCGTATGATCATCAGGGCGCGGATACTGTCAAGCACGGCGCGTTTGATCGCGTCGTCAGACACCTCGACACCAACTTCGACGGCCTTGGCCTTGATCTTTTCGCCCGCCTTTTTAGGCTCTTCCGCCCATTGCCCGTCAAGCGCCTGTGTCAGGTCATCGTTCGGAACCGGGGGCCAGTCCGTGCGCGCCCATGAGGGGCCGGAGGCCTCGGCCTTGACGTCCATATCGGTGTCGCCAAGTTCCTTGAAAAATGCTTGCCATGCCTCGTCAACCGCATTCGGGTCATTGGCATAGCGCGCATAAAGCTGTTCCACATATTCCGCGTTATGCCCTTGCAGGAAGGAAGACGCGTGGAATTGGTCGTTTGGGCTTTGTTCGGTCATTTTGTTACCTCCGTAGTGGCTTAACGCCTACGAACCTCCAGGAATAAGTTGAAGCTCGGATCAAATCCCATCAATTCAGAGAAGGCTTCGCTATCTGGAATAATGGAGACAATTTCGGTAAACGTGGCACCCTCGCCGCGCGTGTGTTTGGAGCTTTGATCGGACAGACGAAGCTCTGGCAGAGAACTTCTTCCGGTGAGATCTGTTAGAAGGGGGGCAGGATGATCGAGAAAAAGCCGACATTGGATCATTCTTCCAAGTTCAGAGATGATAGCGAATGCTCCAGCTTTGTGTACGAGTGCAGTTACGCGGGCTTCAACTGGATCGCTTTGAATAGAACGTAGGAGCGTCCTTTTGGTCGACCTTTCGATTTTTTCTCTGTATCTGACAGCTTCCTCTCGTCTTTCCTGTGCCGAAACATCTGAGAGTTGACCACTTTCGACAAGATTGATTGCAGAATAATCGGCTTCAAAAATACTAACAGCAGAAACGCCATCCTCCGAAGCCTGTTCCCAACCGTCACTAAGCAATTGCTCGACGACAGCTCGTTTTTCCAAGGAAATATCGAGACAGTGGGCGATCGCCTGATCCAAATGTTCTGATGCAATAACTGGGTAAGCAGTAAGCCCCACGATCAGTGAGGCGAGTGCAACTCGCCAGTTGCTAAAAGTTTGGGTCAAAGTTGTCATTCAATCGCTTTCAACATGCTCGTGAAATCTAATCTTATGGCCTGAAACGGTCCCATCAGAAGAACCCTTTCGCACGGCGGACACGCCGGGCAGCGCCCGAACCGCCCCCCACGGGGCGGGCGCTTTGCGTCCACCCCTGCGGTTCGGGCACTGCCCTTAGTGTATATGCCGCGCCACAAATCACAGCTTATCCAATCGCTTTCAGCACAGCCTCACCCAGACCCGCCGGGCTGTCAGCAACAATAATGCCGGCAGAGCGCATGGCTTCGATCTTGCTTTCCGCGTCGCCTTTGCCACCGGCGACAATCGCGCCTGCGTGGCCCATGCGGCGGCCCGGAGGGGCGGTGCGGCCTGCGATGAAACCGGCGGTCGGCTTCCAGCGGCCTTTTTTCTTTTCATCGGCCAGGAATTGCGCGGCTTCTTCTTCGGCGGAACCACCGATTTCACCGATCATGATGATCGACTGGGTTTCATCATCAGCAAGGAACATTTCCAGCACGTCGATATGTTCGGTCCCTTTGATCGGGTCGCCACCGATGCCAACAGCCGTTGACTGGCCAAGGCCCATGTCGGTTGTCTGTTTCACAGCCTCATACGTCAGAGTGCCAGAGCGTGAAACCACACCGCAGGAGCCGCGTTTGTGGATGTGTCCGGGCATGATGCCGATCTTGCAGGCCTCTGGCGTGATAACACCGGGGCAGTTTGGCCCGACGAGGCGGGAGGCAGAGCCTTCCAGCGCGCGCTGAACGCGCATCATGTCAAGCACAGGGATGCCTTCGGTGATGCAGACAATCAGTTCCATTTCGGCATCAATCGCCTCAAGGATCGAATCTGCCGCAAAGGGCGGCGGCACGTAAATGACAGAGGCGTTGGCCCCGGTCGTGTGCCGCGCTTCGTGCACCGAATTAAAGACCGGCAGGTCAAGATGGGTCTGCCCACCTTTGCCCGGTGTCACGCCACCAACCATTTTGGTGCCATAGGCAATCGCCTGTTCAGAGTGGAAGGTGCCTTGCGAACCCGTGAGGCCCTGACAGATCACCTTGGTATTTTCGTCTATGAGTACAGCCATTGGATTACCCTTTCACCGCTTTAACAATTTTCTCAGCAGCGTCGCTGAGGTTGTCGGCGGCGATTACGTTAAGGCCGGAGGTGTTGATAATTTCCTTGCCCCGTTCAACGTTCGTGCCTTCAAGCCGCACAACAAGCGGGACCTGAAGACCAACCTCTTTCACCGCGGCAACAACGCCCTCGGCGATCACATCGCAGCGCATGATGCCACCGAAGATGTTCACAAGGATGCCTTTGACGTTCGGATCAGACGTGATGATCTTGAACGCCTCGGTCACTTTCTCGGTCGTGGCACCGCCACCAACGTCAAGGAAGTTGGCAGGCTCGGACCCGTAAAGCTTGATGATGTCCATCGTCGCCATGGCAAGGCCCGCGCCGTTGACCATACAGCCTATTTCACCGTCAAGCGCGATGTAGTTCAGGTCGTATTTCGAGGCTTCAAGTTCTTTTGGGTCTTCCTCGGTCGTGTCGCGCAGTTCAGCGATGTCTGCGTGGCGGTAGACCGCGTTGCCATCAAAACTGATTTTGGCGTCGAGCACTTTCAGATCACCCCTGTCTGTGACGATCAGCGGGTTGATCTCCAGCATCTCCATATCTTTTTCGAGGAACGCTTTGTAGAGCAGGCCCATCAGTACGACGCATTGTTTGACCTGTGGGCCAGCAAGACCAAGGGAAAAGGCAATGCGGCGACCGTGGAAGGCCTGATATCCCGTGGCAGGGTCAACAGAGAAGGACAGGATCTTTCCCGGTGTGCTTGCAGCAACTTCTTCGATGTCCATGCCGCCCTCGGTTGAGCAAACAAAAGAAATGCGCGATGTTTGACGATCTACCAGCAGGGCAAGGTAGAGTTCGGTTTCAATGCCCGAGCCGTCTTCGATATAGATGCGGTTGACCTGTTTGCCTGCCGGGCCGGTTTGGTGGGTGACAAGCGTGCGCCCCAGCATTTTCTTGGCTTCGGTCGCCGCCTCTTCGACAGATTTGGTCAGGCGAACACCGCCTTTGTCACCAGCGTCCGGTTCTTTGAAGGTGCCTTTGCCGCGTCCGCCTGCGTGGATCTGCGCTTTGACAACCCAAAGCGGGCCATCCATTTCGCCCGCCGCTGTTTTTGCGTCTTCGGCTTTCAATACAACACGCCCGTCAGAAACCGGGGCGCCGTAGCTGCGAAGCAATGCCTTCGCCTGGTATTCATGAATGTTCACGAACTCATCCCATTTTGCTGCAATCTTCGACACTAAAGACCTGCATGCGCAGCAAATAAAAGAATTTATTTGAGAAAACACGTTGGTTTGGGAAATATTAACGTTTTGTGATCACAAGCTGAAATCGTGTGATCACAAAAGAAGAAGCGCTTATTTTCTAACACCATTATGAGAGAATCATCAGCTTGTTGTTTGCTGTAACGTCAGAGCTTAACGAATTCTGCTGTAGACGCCGTATCTTTTTCCGCAGAATTCAGGTGAGGCAGCGCGTACTCTGTGCCCCAACCCATCAAGGCGGCGATCACAGGTTGCAGACTCTGCCCCAGTTCTGTCAGGTCATATTCAACGCGCGGCGGCACTTCGGCATAGACCGTGCGACGGATCAGTCCATCCGCTTCCAGTTCGCGCAATTGTTTGGTCAGTGTACGGGGGGATATTCTGCAGAGCAGCCGGTTCAGTTCGTTAAAACGACGGGTGCATTCGCTCAGACGGAACAGGATGACGCCTTTCCATTTGCCCCCGATCAGATCAAGCGTTGCTTCCATTGGGCATTCCGTCAGGTTTTCTGATTTGTGTCTTTGCTTACGCATTTTGTGCCTGTCATTTCCAATACTATCCAATGTGTAAGTATCGGCATTATTTGTGCATACTTACGAGCGTGAAAGTAATTTGATATCGACATCTCGTCACAATCAAGGAGAAAGTCACATGCTGACGCTGACACCCGATCTTTACTGGCTCACAATAACGCTAATCATGACAGGCCTTTTCTGGGCGCCGTACATTGTTCAGCTTATGGTGCAGCTTGGCCCTGTTAAGGCAGTCTGGGACCCAACAGGGGCACACCCGCATGATGCGGACTGGGCACTCAGAGCGAAACGCGCGCACTACAACGCGGTTGAAAATATGGCGGTCTATGCACCGCTTGTAATTTTAGTATCGGCACTCGGCTTGAACGACGAGCTAACAGCAGGGGCGGCCGTACTCTACTTCTGGATAAGACTGGCGCATTATTTTATTCACATCTTTGCCGTTCCGGCAATCCGAACGATTGCCTTTCTGATCGGGTTTGGATGCCAGATGACAATGGCTGGCCGCATTCTCGGACTGTGGTGAAACCTTAGAAACATCGTGGTGCGCTTTCCAAAACTATGTGGAAGGCGCATCAAGTTTTCTTTTCAGGAGCTTGACGGCGAAAATAGTAAAGGCAGTTGCAAGTAGGGCGGGGATAGAAGGCACAAAGGCCGCAATCGCTATCTGGAAAAATGTGGGATTGCCACCTCCTATGGAGAACGCCAGGAAGAAGTAGAGCCAACACACAAGCCAAAACAAGGCTAACGCAATCGAAACAAAAATGAGAACTATTCTGGCCCAGACGCGCGATTCGCGTTTTCCATTTTTTTGCGATTCCAATTCCGACTATCCCTGGAATGCAGAGTAGCAGCAACATTGTTAACAGGTATGACAATGCTCTTTCCTTTTCTATTCCAAAAAAGGAAATGCACGCCCGAAGGCGTGCATTCAAGAACTGGTAAGGAATTCAATACCTTAGTTAGCTTAGCGAACTGTCGATCTCTTTACAGGCTTTCACCAGGCCTTTGACCGCATCAACAGATTTGTCGAACATGGCCTGTTCGTCTTTTGACATCTTGATGTCGATGACGCGTTCAATGCCACCTGCGCCGATAACAGTTGGAACGCCAACGTACATACCGTCAAGGCCAAGGGCACCGTCAACATAAGCTGCACATGGCAACACGCGTTTCTGGTCTTTCAGGTAGGACTCGGCCATTTCAATGGCTGAGGTTGCCGGCGCGTAAAACGCAGAACCTGTTTTCAACAGACCAACGATTTCTGCGCCACCGTCACGGGTGCGCTGCACGATTGCGTCGAGTTTTTCCTGTGTGGTCCAGCCCATGGCCACCAGATCAGGCAGTGGGATGCCGCCAACGGTGGAATAGCGTGTCAGCGGCACCATCGTGTCGCCGTGACCACCCAGAACAAAAGCAGTGACGTCACGCATAGAAACCCCGAATTCCAGGCTCAGGAAGTGGCGGAAACGTGCAGAGTCAAGCACACCCGCCATGCCAACAACTTTTTCATGCGGCAGGCCGGAAAATTCACGCAGCGCCCAGACCATTGCGTCAAGCGGGTTGGTGATGCAGATGACAAATGCGTTTGGCGCGTGTGCTTTGATGCCCTCGCCAACAGATTTCATAACCTTGAGGTTAATGCCCAGCAGGTCATCGCGGCTCATCCCCGGCTTACGCGCAACTCCGGCGGTGACGATGCAAACGTCTGCGCCTGCGATATCGGCATAGGATGTGGTGCCTGACATGGCCGCGTCAAAGCCCTCGGATGGGCCGGATTCCGCAATGTCGAGTGCTTTGCCCTGAGGAACGCCGTCTGCAATGTCAAATAGAACAACATCGCCAAGCTCTTTCATTGCAGCGAGGTGCGCAAGGGTGCCACCGATCTGTCCGGAGCCGATAAGTGCGATTTTGGGTCTGGCCATGAATTTGATCCTTGAAACGTTAAATTCGCAGGTTGCGTATCTATTCCTGGCAGTTTTCGCAAGTCTGCTGCGCTGCGGCAAAGACGCGTATTGCCCGGTTGACCAGCGCGGAGACTGCGCTAAGCAGGTAAGAACGGACGGTTTTTAGGGGTTTTTCGCGTATGGTGATGGATTTCACCTTTTTTGCACTTGCGATCCCTGCGGTCGTGTTTGCCGGGGTATCAAAAGGCGGATTTGGCTCTGGCGCCGCTTTTGCCGCAACTCCATTGCTTGCCCTGATTCTGGAACCGGGGGCGGCGATCGGGTTGATGTTGCCGCTTTTGATGCTGATGGATGTAAGCGCACTTCGCCCTTACTGGCGTCAGTGGGATTGGCCCCATGCGCGGGCGCTGATCATTGGGGCGGTACCCGGTGTAATGCTTGGGGGCGCGCTTTACTCAATTGCAAAACCTGATCTGTTCAGGTTGCTGATCGGGATTGTCGCGATCAGCTTTGTTGCGTTTCAGGGTGGGCGGGCGCTGGGCTGGATTTCCCCGGCACGCAGGCCATTGACCTCTGTAGTTGGTTTGTTCGCAGGTGTTGTTGCCGGATTTACAAGCTTTATCAGCCATGCTGGAGGACCACCTGTAGCCGTCTACTTGTTGTCACACGGGCTGAGCAAAACTGCGTTTCAGGCGACGACTGTGATCACTTTCTGGATCATCAATTTGCTGAAGTTCGGTCCGTATTTGGCGCTTGGAATATTTACTCAGGAAACCTTGTTTGCAGATTTGCTACTGGCACCTGTCGCCGTGTTTGGGGTCTGGCTGGGGGTCAAATTCCATTTTAAGCTGTCTGAGCGCTGGTTCTTCCTTTTGACCTACGTATTCTTAACACTGACGGGAACGAAATTGATTTGGGATGCGCTAACTTAGGTCAGATAGGACAGGGCGTGTTGGATCGCCAACAGCAAGGCCCCGATTCCGAATGAGAGCGTTGTCAGTTGGATTTTCAATTTTGGTCTCCTTAGCAGGCTTTACGATCTGGGCAGTCCGAAATGAAAGCCACGTGCAAAGAGCTTGCTGAAGGGATTTGAAAAAGCAGTTAACAGAGCGCGCAGGAAAGCATAATTTGCAATCGCAGCGTAATTTCTGCGATGCGGCAAATCGGGTCTTGTCAAATGGTGCGCTGTTGTGGTGTTTTGCGCAACTATATTACGGAGACGGAATCATGAGCCATGCCGCGCGACCCTTTCGGTCAGTTCTTTATCTTCCTGCGTCAAATGCCCGGGCGCTGGAAAAAGCGCGGAGTCTGCCGACAGACGCCATCATATTTGACCTTGAAGACGCCGTTGCCGCCGAGGAAAAAGACTCTGCGCGCTGGCTTCTTTCCAGCGCACTCGCAGCTGGTGGATACGGCAAGAGAACCCTGATCGCGCGGATCAACGGGTTGGACACGCCCTGGGGGCAGGCGGATGCCGAAGTGGCCCGCGATATGAAGGCTGACGCGATTTTGCTGCCTAAAGTCAGCAGTGCAAAGGATGTTGATGCGCTGGCGGCGATTATTGGCAAGCGGCCTATCTGGGCGATGATGGAAACACCGACGGGTATTCTGAACGCGGTAGAAATTGCAGCGCACCCGCAAATCCAGTGTTTGGTGATGGGCACCAACGACCTTGCGAGTGAGCTGAAAAGCCGGCATCGCCCTGATAGGGAGCCGATGCTCGCCTCGCTTCAGCATTGCTTGCTTGCGGCACGGGCACACGGGGTTCTGGCGATTGATGGCGTGTACAACGCATTCAAAGATGAAGAAGGCTTGCGCCTTGAATGCAATCAGGGTCGGGACATGGGATTTGATGGCAAAACCCTGATTCACCCTGCGCAACTTGCAATAGCCAACGAGGCTTTCGCGCCGTCAGACGAAGAGATTGATCTGGCCCGCCGTCAGATTTCTGCTTATGAGGCCGCAAAGGCAGCCGGCAAGGCGGTGGCGGTTGTGGATGGTAAGATTGTCGAAAATCTGCATATCGTGACCGCGCGGCAGGCCTTGGACAAATTAGAGGCTATTGCCGCGCTCGCAACTGAATGAGGCAGCTATGACTTTCCTGATACTTGGCTTGATACTGTGGATCGCCGCACATTTCTTTAAACGCCTAATGCCTGATGTGCGTGCAGCACTTGGTGACAAAGGCAAAGGGTTAGTCGCGCTTACTATATTTGTTGGCGTTGTGCTGATGGTTATTGGCTACCGAAGCACAGTGAATGAACCTGTCTATACGCCTATGGCGGGGATGGGGCATCTGAACAATCTTCTCATGCTTATCGCGATATTTTTGATGGGTGTCGGAAAAAGCGGTGGGATTGTTGGCTCCAAGCTCCGCCATCCGATGCTGACAGGTATGCTTATCTGGGCGGTGGCGCATTTGCTGGTGAACGGGGATCAGGCATCGCTTGTTTTGTTTGGAACGATGGCCGTTTGGTCTATTTCGGAAATGGTTCTGATCAACCGGGGTGAAGGTGCATGGAACCAACCGGTTGCCGGGTCGATCACCAAGGACCTGCGCGTTGGTGTCGTAACGCTGGTGCTGTTCGTCATTATCGCCCTTGTTCACAATTGGTTGGGATACAGCCCGTTTCTGGGAACCTACGGATGAAGCTTTACCGATTTCTGACTGCGGACGACACGTCTGAGTTTTGCCACAAGGTCACAGCCGCGCTGAACAAGGGGTGGGTGTTGCAGGGTGATCCAACTTACGCCTTTGACGCCGCGAATGGTGTTATGCGCTGTGGGCAAGCCGTCGTGAAAGAAACGGAAGGCACCTACACGCCAGATATGAAACTGGGAGATCAGTAATGGCCAAAACCAACCCCGGATGGTTTTTTGAGGATTACCGCGTCGGGCAAGTAATTGCGCACGCCGTACCACGTACCGTTTCGGGTGGGGAACGCGCCCTTTACCATGCGCTCTATCCTGCGCGCCACGCGCTCTATTCCTCGGATGAGTTTGCGCGGAACTGCGGGCTTTCTGTTCCGCCACTTGATGATCTTATCGCGTTTCATACCGTCTTTGGCAAAACCGTGCCTGATATATCACTGAACGCAATCGCTAACCTTGGCTATGCAGAGGGTCGCTGGTTATTGCCTGTTGTACCGGGTGACACTCTGCGTTCCGAAAGTGAAGTCATTGGTTTAAAGCAAAACTCCAATGGAAAATCAGGTGTGGTCTGGGTGCGGACCCGCGGGTTGAACCAGCGTGACGAGGCCGTGCTGGAATATGTGCGCTGGGTGATGGTACGCAAGCGCGATCTTGATGCAGCGGCCCCGGAAACCATGGTGCCGGATCTTGCGAAAGCAGTCTCAGCACAAGATCTTGTTATTCCAGCAGGGCTCGACTTCACCAACTATAATTTCACCTTGGCAGGGGAGCTGCACAAGTGGGGCGATTACGCGATCGGCGAGCAGGTTGACCACGTTGATGGCGTGACCGTTGAAGAAGCAGAGCACATGATGGCAACGCGGTTGTGGCAGAACACGGCGAAGGTGCATTTTGATGCGACAAACCGGGCAGACGGGCAGCGGCTGATCTATGGCGGGCATGTAATTTCGATGGCGCGCGCCTTGTCCTTCAATGGGCTTGCGAATGCGCAGATGGTTGTCGGGCTTAATGCGGGTGCCCATGCGAACCCCTGTTTTTCTGGTGATACGGTCCGGGCATGGTCAGAGGTGCTCGACAAATCCGAGACCAATGCGCCGGGTGTCGGGGCAATTCGACTAAGGCTGGTCGCGACAAAGGGTGGTGACCCATTCGCTCTGAAGGGGGATGATGGGAAATACCTGCCGGGGGTGTTGCTTGATCTGGATTACTGGGCGCTCATGCCAATGTGATCAGCCGGGCCTTTCAGAGTGGTTTCGAATTTTTGCGCCTGTGCTAGGCTGCCGGGATGGGCAACCCTGAAGCAGTAGCAGGAATAATGCGTCACCGGACACGCTGGGCGGTTTTGACAGCTGTAATGATGGCTGTGGTGACCCCGGCAAAAGCATGTGATGTTGCACTGGCACTGGCAGTTGATATTTCGGGATCCGTCGACCCGCATGAATACCGCATTCAGATGCAGGGGCTGGCGGACGGCCTGCGCGACGGCGCGATTTCCGAAGCGCTTGTCCGGGCTGAAGCTGCCGTCGCTCTTATTCAATGGACGGGGTCGAGCCGCCAGATTCTTTCAATTCCCTGGACGCGAGTCCGCAGTTTTGAAGATGTGGACGGGCTTGCCAAACTTATCGAGGAAACACCGCGTGAATGGCGCAGCTTTTCGACAGCGATTGGCGATGCGTTAAACTTCACCGCAAACCACTTTTTGGATGTGCCTGACTGCAAACGGCTTGTCATTGATGTGTCTGGCGACGGCGAATCCAATGAGGGTACAGAGCCACGAGACGTTCATGCAAACTTGCGCCGTTTGGGCATCACGGTCAACGCGCTGGTGATTGAAAAGCCGGAGGAAGATCTTACCAGTTACTTTTGGGAAAATGTGATCACCGGTGAAGGCGCGTTTGTTGTGACAGCAAATGGGTTCAACGAGTACCCGGACCGAATGCGTACAAAGCTTCGCAGGGAAATCACAAATCAGGTTGTCAGAAATGAACAAAGACAGGGCGCGACAACGCTTTATGCTGTTCGTTCGGACGAAGAAATCGATTGGTGAGCGCGAAATGCGAATTGCAGACGGAAAATGTGATCACAGGACACTTGGCTGTGATCACAAGGTTAATATAATTGCCCGCTGCGCCAAAAAACCGCGAAATTATTGGGCTTAGTATCGTGACTCACCGTATTTTATCGGTATTGATGTGCTGAAGAGATAACAAAGCTGAACAGATGAAAGGGCATTCCATGGCTGACGTGAACAGGGGTAACAGGCCTCTTTCCCCGCACCTCTCTATTTACCGTCCTCAGATGACATCTGTTCTGTCGATCATTCACAGGATCACCGGGGTTGGTATGTCGCTTAGCGCTGTACTGATTGTCTGGTGGTTTCTGGCGGCCGCAACCAGCCCGGAATATTTCGAGTTTGTGGATGGGCTGCTGACCTCTTGGTTGGGGCTTTTGGTTATGGTCGCGTCGCTTTGGGCTTTCTGGTTCCATTTCTTTAACGGTATTCGCCATTTGCGCTGGGACGCAGGTGTTGGTCTTGGGCTTAGTGCATCCGCCCGAACTGGTTGGATCGCTGTCATCCTTTCGGTGGCGATGACCGTTCTTTGTGTCATTCTGGCTGTGTAAGGGAAAAGAGCATGTCTTATCAAACCGACCGTAGCCGCGTTTCTGGCCTTGGCTCTGCCAAAAAGGGAACGGAACATTGGGTGTCGCAGCGGGTGAGTGCGATTGCACTTATTCCGCTGGCGGTTCTGTTTCTTTACACATTCATTGGCACGCTTGGCGACGGGCACGCGGCGGTGGTTGCAAAGTATGCCGAGCCTATCCCTGCAATTATCGCCGTTATGTTCATTCTGGTGTTGTTTCGCCATCTGCGCCTTGGCGTACAGGTGGTGATCGAGGATTACATAAGCGACCATACCACCCAGTTACGCATGTTGATCCTGAACATGCTGGTCTGGCGCGGGGTCGCCATTGTCGGCCTGTTCGCCATTGCCAAAATCGCCTTTAGCGCCTGATCCGGAGAGCTTTGATGTCTGCATACGAATATGAAACCCACGAATTTGATGTTGTCGTGGTTGGCGCGGGTGGGGCCGGGTTGCGTGCAACGCTGGGCATGGCCGAACAAGGGCTCAAGACCGCCTGTGTGACCAAGGTTTTCCCAACACGCAGCCACACGGTTGCCGCGCAGGGTGGTATTGCTGCCAGCCTGTCGAACATGGGGCCGGATCACTGGCAATGGCACATGTATGACACCGTTAAGGGGTCTGACTGGCTGGGTGATACCGATGCGATGGAATATCTCGCACGTGAAGCCCCGAAAGCTGTTTATGAACTGGAACATTACGGTGTTCCGTTTTCGCGCACTGAAGATGGCAAGATTTATCAACGCCCCTTTGGGGGCCACACGACCGAGTTTGGCGAAGGCCCCCCGGTGCAACGCACCTGTGCCGCTGCTGACCGCACGGGCCACGCCATTCTGCACACGCTTTATGGCCAAAGCCTGAAGAACAATGCGGAATTCTATATCGAATATTTCGCCATTGATCTGATCATGTCCGAAGACGGCCAGTGTCAGGGTGTTCTTGCGTGGAAGCTTGATGATGGCACGATGCATGTTTTCAACGCCAAGATGGTTGTGCTGGCAACGGGCGGCTACGGACGCGCATTCTTTAGCGCGACCTCGGCCCATACCTGCACTGGCGATGGCGGCGGTATGGTCGCACGCCAAGGCATGCCGCTGCAGGATATGGAGTTTGTGCAATTCCACCCAACCGGGATTTACGGCTCGGGCTGTTTGATCACCGAAGGTGCGCGCGGCGAGGGTGGATACCTCACCAATTCGGAAGGCGAGCGGTTCATGGAACGCTACGCGCCGACCTACAAGGACCTCGCATCGCGCGATGTGGTGTCGCGTTGCATGACGATGGAAATTCGCGAAGGCCGCGGTGTCGGTGCGGAAGGTGATCATATTCACCTGCACCTCAATCACCTGCCCCCTGAAACCCTGGCGCTGCGCTTGCCGGGTATCTCTGAAAGCGCACGGATTTTTGCAGGTGTTGATCTCACCAAAGAACCCATTCCGGTTTTGCCGACCGTTCACTACAACATGGGCGGTATTCCGACGAACTACTGGGGTGAAGTTCTGGCGCCGACCAAAACGAACCCGGATGCGATTGCACCCGGTCTAATGGCGGTGGGCGAAGCTGGCTGTGCCTCGGTACACGGGGCGAACCGGCTCGGCTCAAACTCGCTGATCGACCTTGTGGTCTTTGGCCGCGCTGCGGCGATCAAAGCGGGTGAAGTTGTTGACCCGAAAACTGCGAATATGCCGACGAATAAAGCATCTGTTGAACAGGCACTTGATAGGTTTGATGGCCTGCGCCACGCGAGTGGCGGTACGTCAACCGCTGATCTGCGGCTTGAGATGCAAAAAACCATGCAGGCAGACGCAGCGGTTTTCCGAACAGATAAAACCCTTTCTGAAGGGGTTGAGAAAATGGGTGCGGTTGCAGCTAAGCTTGACGATCTGAAAGTCACTGACCGTACGCTGGTCTGGAACAGTGATCTTATGGAAACGCTTGAGCTGACAAATCTGATGCCAAATGCGCTTGCGACAATCGTCGGGGCAGAGGCGCGCAAGGAAAGCCGAGGCGCTCACGCGCACGAGGATTATCCTGATCGTGACGACAAGAAGTGGCGTAAACACTCGCTGGCTGTTGTCGATGGCAACAAAGTCAAACTCAGCTACCGTCCAGTCCATCTGGAGCCGCTTTCCGAGCATAAAGACGGTGGTATTGATCTGAAAAAGATTGCACCAAAAGCGAGGATCTATTGATGCGTATGTTGGTTTTAACAGCGACTCTTACGGCATTGGTTGGATGCGGAAGCGGCAAAAGTTCGGCACCAGATGTTAGTGTTCAGCGGCGCGCGATTTCTGACTGTGTTTTTGAAGCACACGCGGGCAGCAACGTTGCATTGAGCACGTCCTGGACAAGACGCTCGGGCACAACTGTGCGAGCAGTTGAAAGCGGTGATATCACCGCTGCAGAAGCCGCTGCGGCAAATGCTTGCGCGGATCAAAAGCTTGCTCAGATGGGCGTAGACACTCGGCCTGATGAACGAAGCACGCGCAAACAGCGACGTGCCCTGCGTGATCAACTGGCCTCTAATCTGTCGCCACTTCCGGATGGATATCCGATGCAGCCCGGAGATAACGAGCTTTGGGCGAGCCTGACCCCCGCACAACAGGCGCGTGCGCGCCTGTTCATCCAGGATGGCAGCACGATCCGTTCTTCCCTAGAGGCAGATTAATCATGGTTGAATTAACACTCCCCAAAAACTCGCGCATGGTGACGGGCAAAACATGGCCTAAACCAGCCGGTGCCACGAATGTTCGCAAGTTCCAGATTTATCGTTGGAACGAGGAAGACGGCAAAAACCCATCCGTCGACACATATTTCGTTGATATGGATACATGCGGCCCGATGATTTTGGACGCGCTGATCAAGATCAAGAATGAAATCGACCCGACGCTGACGTTCCGCCGGTCTTGCCGTGAGGGGATTTGCGGCTCTTGCGCGATGAATATCGGCGGCATCAACACGCTGGCCTGTATTTATGGCATGGACGAGGTGCAGGGAGACGTCAAAATCTACCCGCTGCCGCATATGCCGGTGGTGCGTGATCTGATCCCCGACCTCACGCATTTCTACGCGCAGCATGCGAGCATCATGCCGTGGCTTGAGACAAAAACGAACCGTCCTGCCAAAGAATGGCGCCAGTCGATTGACGACCGCAAAAAACTGGACGGCCTTTATGAATGCGTGATGTGTGCGAGCTGCTCGACAAGCTGCCCCAGCTATTGGTGGAATGGTGACAGATATCTTGGACCAGCGGCGTTGCTCCACGCGTATCGCTGGCTGATTGACAGCCGCGACGAAGCGACGGGTGAGCGGCTTGATGAGTTGGAAGATCCCTTCAAGCTTTACCGCTGCCACACCATTATGAATTGCGCAAAGACTTGCCCCAAAGGCCTGAACCCGGCCAAGGCGATTGCTGAAATCAAGAAGATGATGGTGACGCGGTCGGTCTAAGCCATAGCGTTAAAGGATTTTGGCCTCGCCCCTGGCGGGGCCTTTTCTGTTTTCGATGATTGCAAATGAAAATTGCTGTGCGAATACTGTGCTGGTCAACTTTCCGAAGGTCTGCCAATGAAACACTCTCCAGAAACGCCCGCCCCAGATGACGCTGCTGAACGTCTGGCGATCAAGCCCGTCATTTGCTATCCGCCCGAGACGCTGCCAACCCCGGATATGACACTTTATGCGAAGGTGCGGCAAAGCCTGGAAAAAGTCAGCGAAGCAATCGCAGATCCGCGAGAGGCCGCAACTTTTCATGTGCCGGCCGGGTACTTCTTCCGGATCACCAGTGTTGAGGGGCCGCAGGTTGGAGATTTGAACCTATGGAACGCCCATGATCTGACCGAGAGGTTCTATTCTGGCAAGACCCGTGCCCTGCACGGCACACATCTTACGACTGGCGATAGAATGTGGTCCTCTTTTCCAATGATGCGTCCAATGGCAACCGTCACGCATGATACGCTGGACTGGTATGGTTTTGACGAATTTGGCGGCTCTGTTCACGATGTGATTGGCACGCGTTGTGATCCTTATACGCATAACCTGCTTGCTGGCGGGCACTACCATCATTGTTGTCATTCAAACCTGATACGCGCCCTTGCGGATGAAACGGGCCTGCCGCTATCGGAGGCAGAAAAACACGTGCACGACGTCCTGAACGTTTTTATGTGCACCGGTTTCACCCGCGACACCGGGCAGTATTTCATGAAAGCCAGCCCCGTGCGGCCCGGCGATTTTATTGAGTTCTTCGCAGAAATTGACCTGCTCGGCGCGCTTTCCGCCTGTCCCGGCGGGGATTGTTCATCAGAGCATTCGAGCGATACCGCAGCCTGTTACCCACTGTTGATAGAAGTGTTCAAACCAGCCGAAGGCACGTTGGCGGGTTGGCAGGCTCCGGTTGCCAATGGGTATGACCGGAGCCACGGCAGGGGTTAGGTGCGGATATAGTGCAGCGTGTTAAACCCTGAACGCAATTCTGCAACTTCAGCAGCCAGCGCTTCGGGTGCGTTGGCGCGCAATGCAGATGCAATGAGCCGTGCAAGTTCGGGAGCATGGCTTTCGTTAACACCCCAGCGCACGAGTTCCGGTGTGCCAATACGCAGGCCGTTCATATCCCCCGTTACGGGTTCAATTGGCAGGCCAATCCCGCATGCCAGAAATCCTACCTTGCGCAGGGATTTGGATGCAGCCTGACCACCGCCAAACCCCACCGCTTCAATCGCAAACTGGTGTGACTGGGTATATCCCTGATCGGCAGAAAATACGGGCAACCCTTCGGCGGCAAGTGCTGCGGCAAGGGCCTGAGCCACGCAGACCATCTTTTCTGCATAGGCTGTGCCGTATTCGCGCCAGTCGAGCATGCTCAGCGCAAGTGCTGCGGATTTTGCCGCGTCAAAGTTCGCGGTCATACCGGGGAAGGCAATCGCGTCTAACCGCTCGGCAATTTCGGCATCATTGGTAACGATCAGCCCACCAGCAGGCCCGCCAAGGCTTTTGTAGGTGCTCATCGTCATCAGGTGCGCGCCTTCGCTCAACGGGTTCGCCCATGCGCGCCCTGCGATGATGCCGCATTGATGTGCTGCATCAAACAGCAGCTTTGCGCCAACACTGTCGGCAATTGCGCGGACCTCGCGTACAGGATGCGGAAACAGGTTCAGGCTACCGCCAAGCGTAATCAGTTTTGGGCGCACCTGTTCGGCCAGCGTGCGAAGGCCATCGAGATCAACTGTATAGCCATCTGCGTTAACGGGTGCCGCGTGGCTTACAAGCCCATAAAGCCCGGCGCAGCCATCGGCGTGATGCGTGACATGACCGCCAATAGAAGCAGGCGGCACGATGATCGCATCACCCGGTTTGCAAAGCGCCATGAAGCCATAAAGGTTTGAAAGCGCACCCGAAGCGACGCGGATTTCCGCATAGGATGCGTCAAAAATTTCTGCGCTGAGTTCTGCAGCGATGACTTCGATTTCCTCAATTGCCTCCAGCCCCATTTCGTATTTGTCGCCAGGATAACCGAGCGACGGGCGTGACCCTAAACCCCGTGCAAGCATCGCTTCAGCCGCTGGGTTCATCACGTTTGTTGCCGGATTGAGGTTGAAACACTCACGCTCGTGAATGCGCTGATTTTCATCTGCCAGTGCGTCAAGGCGTGTGGCGATATCCTTTGCAGAGGCCCCGGCGGTTTGCGCCGCGAGCTTCTGGATATAGGCTTCGCAATTCGCAGGTACCCAAGGGCGGTGAGAAAGATGGGTCATTTCATGCTCCGTTTAACTTACAGCAAAAGGAACAGACGCTTGCATTCTACGCAAATGAGTTTTTATATAATTTAGGTGTAGAAAATCTAAGGCTTAGAATGGCAATTGTTCCTCCACGGCCAAAGGGGCCACCGCTGAATGCCCTTCGTGCCTTCGAATCTGCCGCACGCCTGGGCGGGTTTACCAAAGCAGCTGACGAGCTTTGTGTGACGCCGGGCGCGATAACCCAGCATATTAAAACGCTGGAAACATGGGCAGGTGCGCCTTTGTTTGATCGCCAGCCACAGGGCGTGCAACTGTCGCCGCTTGGGCATAAGATCGCGGCGGAGTTCAGCGCAGCTTTTGACAGCTTGGGGCAGGCGGTTCAGGCGCTGCGTACAGAAGCGGCGCCGCAACTTGTGCAAATTGCGGCTTTGCCGAGCATCGCGCAACTTTGGCTTTCGCCGCGTTTGCCAGCCATTCGCAAAGCTTTGCCTGAGGTAACGCTTTCGATAACGGCAATGGAAACCCCGCCAAATATGTTGCGAGACCCGTTTGACCTGACAATCTTTTTTTCTGATGAGCCGTCGGGTGGTTCATTGTTTTCGCTAGGTACGGATGTGATCTTTCCGGTGTGCGCACCGGATGTGGCGGAAGGTTTGCAGCACGTTAAAGACCTTGCGAAATACGCAATGATCGGTGACGCCAGTTGGGCCGATGACTGGCAATTGTGGCTGCGTGCGGAACACCCAAAGCTTAGCGTATCGGTAAAAGGCCCGACCTATTCGCTTTACAGTCTGGCGGTTGACGAAGCGGTAAATGGAGCAGGCGTGTTGATGGGGCACGAAACACTGGTCCGCAGTCATCTGAAGGCCGGGCGCCTTGTTGCGCCATTTTCCGGAAAGGTTTCGCTGGAACGAAGCTTGTCGCTTGCGCTTGCTCATAGGCCAAAACCCGGCAGCACGATCAGCCGCTTGTGTGACATGCTTGTCGAGGCGGCTTGAAAGCAGCTCGAGATATAACCGGATGCGTTAGGCGAACGCGGCTTCCAGCGCGATTTCAACCATATCACCAAAGCTTTTCTCGCGCTGTTCCGATGGCATCGCTTCTCCGCTTAACAAGTGGTCACTTACGGTCAGAACGGCCAGCGCGCGGCAGCCATATCGTGCGGCAAGATTGTAAAGCTCTGCCGCTTCCATCTCGACGGCCAGAATGCCGTGTCGGGTCATTTGTTCATTTAAATCAGGGCGTTCGTCATAGAACACATCCGACGAATAGATACCGCCGACATGGGTTTGAACCCCCTTAGCCTCAGCCGCATGAAACGCCTTATGCAAGAGGTGAAAATCAGCTGTGGGCGCAAAGTTGAACTCTTTGAAAATCGCGCTTGAAGGGGTCGAGAGCGAAGAGGCAGTTGAGGCCAGAACAAGATCGCGCAGTTTAACCTTTTCTTGCATCGCCCCGGCAGAGCCGATGCGGATAAGTGTTCTCGCGCCATAATCCCTGATCAACTCGTTCACATAGATCGACAGGCTTGGCATGCCCATACCACTGCCCTGAATGGTGACACGGTTCCCTTTGTAGGTGCCTGTGTAACCCAGCATTCCGCGTATTTCATTGACCAGCTTTGCATCTGTCAGAAAAGCCTCCGCCGCCCAACGTGCGCGGTAAGGATCGCCCGGCAAAAGAACGGTTTCAGCGATGTCTCCGGGTTTGGCACCAATGTGGATGGTCATGTCAGAAGCTCCGATTGATTGCGCTTGCGAGCTAAGTTTAGACGCCTTGCCTAGTCTTTACGAACACCGGCAAATTGCACCTGCCATTTTTCACGATCTTCGTCCAAGATCTTTCCAAACAAAACGTCGGGCACTTCAAATGCGTGGCCCGCTGGCAAAGTTTCCAGTGCAGCGGCAACATCATCGGGCCAGTCCATATCGTCTGTTTTCAACGCTGCCATGATAGTGGCTGAGGCATCGGGAATGAAGGGTGCGGACAAGACCGCATAAATTCGGATCAGGTTGAGCGACAGGCGGATCGATGCAGCGGCTGCGTCCGGATCTGTTTTGAACTTTGCCCAGGGTGCCGCCGTTTGCAGGTATTCGTTGCCCGCAACCCAGATCGCGCGAAGCTCGCTTGCGGATTTGCGAACCTCCATCGCGCCCATATGCGTTTCGTAGGCACGTATGCGGGTTGTGATTTCTGCAATCAGTTTTTCTTCGCCAGGGCCATTGGTGCCACCTTCGGGGACAGCTTCGCCAAACTTTGAGCGGCAGAATTTTGTGACGCGGGACACGAAGTTACCTAGCACATCAGCAAGGTCCTTGTTTACGCTTGCTTGAAAGTTCTCCCAGGTGAATTCACTGTCTGAATTTTCGGGCGCGTGGGACAAAAGCCACCAGCGCCAGTAATCAGCAGGCAGGATTGACAGCGCCTGATCCATGAAGACGCCACGCCCTTGTGAGGTGCTGAATTGACCACCGTCGTAGTTGAGGTAATTAAAGCTTTTGATGTAATCGACCAGCTTCCAAGGCTCGCCCGACCCCATGATCGTTGCGGGGAAAGACAGGGTGTGAAACGGTACATTGTCCTTGCCCATGAACTGCACATATTTGACGTCATCAGCGCCCATGTCGGTGCGCCACCAACGTTGCCAGCAGGCGTCTGGCTTACCATTCGCTTCGGCCCATTCCGAGGTTGCAGCAATGTATTCGATTGGGGCGTCGAACCAGACGTAAAAGACCTTACCCTCCATACCGGGCCAGTCCTCGTCGCCTTTTTTTACAGGCACTCCCCAGTGCAGGTCACGGGTAATACCACGGTCGCGCAACCCGTCACCATCATGCAGCCATTTCTTTGCAATCGAGGTGGTCAGGATGGGCCAATCTTTCTTGCTGTTGATCCATTCGTCCAGCTTTTCGCGCAGGGTGGATTGGCGCAGATAGAGGTGCTTGGTCTCGCGCACTTCTAGATCGGTCGATCCGGAAACGGCGCTGCGCGGATCAATCAGGTCTGTCGGCTCTAGTTGCTTGGTGCAGTTTTCGCACTGGTCCCCGCGCGCTTTGTCATAACCGCAGTTCGGGCATGTGCCCTCGATATAACGATCTGGTAAAAAACGACCATCGGCGTTCGAGTAAACCTGTTTTTCGCTGACTTCTTCGATCAGCCCGTTTTCCGCGAGCTTTCCGGCAAAATGCTGGGTGAGTTTATGATTCTGCGGGCTGGAGGAACGGCCAAAATGATCAAACGACAGGCGGAACCCATCTGCAATTTTAGACTGTACCTTATGCATTTCAGCGCAGAATTCTGCGACCGGCTGTCCGGCTTTGGCCGCTGCCAGCTCAGCAGGTGTCCCGTGCTCGTCCGTTGCACAGATGAACATAACCTCGTTACCCCGGCCACGCATGTAGCGGGCATAAAGGTCAGCTGGCAGCTGAGAGCCGACCAGATTGCCCAGATGCTTGATTCCGTTGATGTACGGGATCGCCGAGGTGATCAGGATACGTTCCATGAAAAATGCCTTCTTTGCAGTGTCGGCCTTTCCTTTAACGTAACCTTTGCTCGGGTGCTAGCGCCTGTCGCGTTGCTTGCGAAGAAGTCGACCAATCGTGAAGGATGACCGGGGGGTGTAGACGTAGGGTGTACGTTCTCTAACCGTTTCACGGGCACGCATACGGGTGATTCCAAACACGATCAGCGCAACATGACCTACCGCAACAAAACCAAACAATGCTGATGGTCCGAACTCGTGAATCAGTGTTGAGGCGATGTAAGGACTCGCAATTGCACCAAGCGCGTAAAAGAACATAAGTGCGGCTGACAATTCCACGCGTTGCTCGGAAGTGGCAAAATCGTTGGCGTGGGCGGTAGAAACTGAAAATATCGGAAAGGTGGTAAACCCGAACACCCCGGCACCAATCATAACCATGAGCGTTCCGCCATCGGCGACGAGCACGGTATTGAAACAACTGACAACAGCGGCGGCTGACAGCCAGATCAAAACCCAGCGACGGTCAAATTTATCCGCAAGCCAGCCAATCGGATATTGCGCAAGCGCACCGCCGAGCACGAAAGCAGCAAGGAAATAGGCGATCTGATTGACCTGAAGACCAACCTCTTGCCCGTAGATCGGACCAACCATTCGAAATGCAGAAGACGACAAGGCCGCAATCACCACCCCGAACGACGCGAGCGGAGAAATATTCCAAGCCAGCATTGGGCGTAGCCGCGCGGCAGCTGGAGTTTCCGGTTGTTGGATTTTGGTGATCGTGATCGGCAAGAGCGACAGACAACAGAGCAGCACCAGAAGATTGTAAGAGATGTAATGTGCAGGTTCCAAAACCGCGATCAAAAGCTGTGCGCACAACGAAGATCCCATATCCACGATCCGGTAAGTTCCCATGGCGCGACCGCGTGTTTCATTTGTGACTTTGGCGTTTAACCAGGCTTCGATCACTGTGTAGCAGCCAGAGATGCAAAGGCCTGATCCAACCCGCATCATCGCCCAGAGGTAAGGATCATCGCTCAGTGTGTGCGAAATGAGCCCAATTGCACCCGTCGCCGTAAAAGCCGCAAAGGCGCGCGAATGCCCAATGGTGCCCATCAGGCGCGGCGCCCACCAGCAGCCTAGAAAGAAACCCAAGAAGTGAGACGACCCCAGAAGACCGATCTGCGCAGTGGTGAACCCCTTGGCAATGCCCGATAGCGCGTCGAGCGGGCCAACCCCCCCTGATGATAGCTGTAGCAGGATAACGGAAAGAAAAAGGGCAGCAAAAGAAATCAGAAGACGCATGGGTCAGCCAGTGTTGTTACGGGTACAAAGTCGCACAGGCTGTAGTGCAAGCTTGGGTTTATTCGACAAAGGATGTCGTTTTCATACTAATTCTCAGGAGATATCCTTACCAGTATTCTCAGATCAATTTTATCCGAGACAAGGTTAGGATAACCGGTGGCCCCAAAATCAGATCGGCGCAGCGATCCGGTCAGCAAGATGGATAGACCAGACGGATCGCCGCCGGTTTCGGCATTTTGCCGAAACAATCGAGCTGATAGTGTGACGGGCCGCGTTATGCCGCGTACTGTTAGGTTGCCAGCAATTTCTGCGCCTTGCGCAGTGGGGCGCACGCGCTGGCTTTCAAACCGAATGATTGGGTGGTTCCGGGTATCGAGCACAGTTGGGCCCTGCATGGCCTGCGTTGCAAGGAAAAATCCGGTGCGTGCACCATTTGCCAGCAAAGAAACGCGCACGCTTGACCGTTCGAGATTTGGAAGATCGATCGTTATTTCTGAACTTACGACAGGCATTGTGCCACGCCGCGGTTCTGAATTCAGGTAATAGGTAAAACCGACGCGCGATCTGTCTTGATCAAGTTCATAGGAAATTGGCGAAGCAAAAGCGCTGTTAGATATCCAGATCAGATTGAGACAGATAAACAGGAAGGCTTTCATAAGGTCAGTGTAACGCCAAATTTTAAACTGTCGCTTCATTCTTTTCTGTCGGGGCGTTCTAAGGGTGGCACGTCTGCAATTTCGCCTTGCCCTTGCCGTTTGGTTCGGTAGGCTCGGTTGGCGAACAGGAGATGTAAAATGCGCTACAAAACCCTTGGTCAGACTGATCTGAAACTGTCCGAACTGTGTCTGGGGTCAATGACATGGGGCACACAGAACACGATGGAAGAGGGCCATGCGCAGATAGACATGGCGCTGGATCACGGTGTGAACTGCATCGATACAGCAGAGATGTACCCGGTGAACCCGGTAAGCGCCGAAACCTGTGGGCGCACCGAAGAGGTGATTGGCGAATGGTTTGCCAAAACCGGGCGCCGCAAGGAGGTTATTCTTGCGACAAAGATTACGGGCACGAATGGCGGGTTCATGCGCGAGGGTCAGGGGATCGACAGTACAACGATCCCTATCGCGCTTGAGGGGTCACTTAAGCGTCTTAAAACGGATGTTATTGATATTTATCAGCTTCACTGGCCCAATCGCGGCTCGTACATGTTTCGCCAAAACTGGTCTTATGACCCGAGCAGCCAGAATAAGGCTGAAACTCTGGCGCATATGGAAGACACGCTTGAAGCACTGCAAAAACAGGTTGATGCAGGAAAAATCCGCCATATTGGCTTGTCGAATGAAAGCGCCTGGGGGACAGCCCAGTGGTTGCGTATGTCTGAGGACCGTGGCTGGCCACGTGTGGTAAGCGCACAAAACGAATACTCTTTGCTTTGCCGCTTCTATGATACTGATATGGCGGAATTGTCCGCGAACGAAGATGTCGGTTTGCTGGCATTCTCACCGCTTGCGGCAGGGCTGCTGACCGGGAAATACAGGCGTGATGTGACGCCCGAAGGATCGCGCCGCACGTTGGCGCCAGAACTTGGCGACCGTCTGAAAACGGGGCGCGTTTGGGATGCGGCAGCAGCCTACGAAGATATCGCCAAGCGGCATGGTCTGAATGTCGCGCAAATGGCGTTGGCGTGGTGTCGGACAAGACCGTTTATGGCGAGTGCGATTTTTGGATCAACCAATCTGGAGCAACTGAATACCGCGCTGGGGTCGGTCGAAGTCGAATTGTCAGATGAGGTTATGGCCGACATTGATATCGCGCATAAGGCGCATCCGATGCCTTATTAGATTTTATGCCTCCGGCGGGGATATTTTCAGGATAAAGAAGGCGGGCGTTGTCTGAGCGCACTTGCCGTTTTCCCGAATTTTCGGCGAAATGCACGGGCGAACGTGGCCTGAGCGGCAAATCCGGTTCGGATTGCGATTTCCTGCAAGGTAAGATCGCTGTCCTGCACTAGGCGGTGAGCCTCTTGCAGACGCAGATCAAGGAAAAACTGACCGGGTGTGGTGCCAAGTGTTTGGCGAAACGCGGTTTCAAGCGAACGGGTGGAAAGGCCAATACCCAGGGCTATCGCGGTGATCGTTGGTGGGTCTTCGATATCGGTTTCCATTCTGCGTACAGCCGCCGCAACAGCCGGAGCGGTGATTTCAAGGCGCGCAGATGAAACAAGGCTTTGCGGCGCACTTGCCGGATGAAGCGGGTCGTAGATGAACGCACTCGCGACACGAAGTGCGAGCTCAGGCCCTTGTCGGCAGCGAATGAGATGCAACATCATGTCAAGACAGGGCGACGCCCCGCCCGTTGTGAAATAGCGGCCATCTATAACGTAGCGGTCGCGGACTGTATCGATTTCGGGAAAGCGAGTCATAAAGGTTTCGATGTCTTCCCAATGGGTTGTGGCCGTAACCCCATTCAACAGCCCGGCACGCGCCAGTATCCAACTGCCGCCATCGACACCACCTACAGCTTGATATTTGCGGCATCCATGGCGCAATCGCCGCATACGGGATTGGGATGCGTGTTTTTCAAGGTTAAACCCGGCAACGACGATGAGCACGTCAGCCGTTGCAGCTTGTTCCAGCACAGATGTCTCAACCGAAATACCGCTGGTTAAGGGCGTGGCCCCGCCATCAAAAGACACGAATTGCCAATGGTAAAGCGGGTTTGCCGCGCGGCGGTTCGCGGCGCGGAGCGGGTCAACCGTGGCGGCAAGCGACAGAGTATTGCTGTCCGGTAATATCAGGATCGCAACCGAGAGTGTCTTGGGTGTTCGCAAAAATATCTGATTTTCGGTTTTCATCAAATTTGTTTCGTAAATCGTAAAGCGTATTTGCGCAAGTCCCACATGATCAGCGGAACGAAAGAGGAGATTCGTCATGCCACTCGCCATGAACAAAGATGTTTTTATCACCTGCGCCATCACCGGTTCGGGCAGTACGCAAGACCGTAGCCCGCATGTGCCCCGTTCGCCTAAGGATATTGCCGATAGTGCGATTGCAGCGGCCAAGGCAGGTGCAGCAGTTGTGCATTGCCACGTGCGTGACCCGGAAACCGGGGTACCATCACGCAAGCTTGAGTATTACCGGGAACTGACAGACCGTATCCGCGACGCTGAGGTTGATATGGTTCTGAACCTGACCGCAGGCATGGGTGGTGATATCATTTTTGGCGGCCCAAACAGCCCGCTACCTTTGGCCGGCGGAACCGATATGGTTAGCGCGGAAGAACGTGTTGCCCATGTTGCCGAATGCCTGCCAGAGATTTGCACCCTTGATTGCGGCACAATGAACTTTGCAGAAGCCGACTATGTGATGACCAACACCCCCGGCATGTTGCAAGCCATGGGGCGGATGATGACCGATCTTGGTGTTAAGCCAGAGATAGAAGCGTTTGACACTGGTCATCTTTGGTATGCCAAGCAGCTTGTCAAAGATGGCGTTCTGGACAGCCCTGCGCTGGTGCAGCTTTGCATGGGTGTTCCCTGGGGTGCACCGGATGACCTCAATACTTTCATGGCAATGGTAAACAATGTGCCGGACGGTTGGACCTTTTCGGCTTTTGGGCTGGGGCGCAGTCAGATGCCCTATGTTGCGGCTTCTGTGCTTGCCGGGGGTAACGTGCGGGTTGGCCTTGAAGACAACCTGATGCTTGGGCGTGGCAATCTGGTAACCAATGCCGATCTGGTCGAAAATGCGGTCAATATTATCGAAGGTCTGGGCGCAAAGGTGATCGGTCCGGACGACGTTCGCAAGAACCTCGGGCTTGAAAAGCGAGCACCCGTCTGACGCAAGACACCACACAGGAAAACCGGAGAAATAAAATGACAAAGACAGCGACAATCGTCGGTGGTGGTGTAATTGGCGGCGGCTGGGCGGCGCGGTTCCTGCTGATGGGGTGGGACGTACAGGTTTTTGACCCTGACCCGGAAGCTGAACGTAAGATCGGCGAAGTTCTTGACAACGCCCGCCGCTCCTTGCCCGGTTTGTCGGATGTTGCGATGCCTGCCGAAGGTAAACTCAGCTTTCACGAGACAATTTCCGAAGCAGTCGCCGGATCTGACTGGATACAGGAAAGTGTTCCGGAAAGACTGGACCTTAAGCGCAAGGTCTATCAAACCCTTCAGGAACATTGTTCGCCGGATGCCGTGATCGGCTCATCCACCTCAGGCTTTAAACCGTCGGAGCTGCAGGGCTGCGCAACGCGCCCTGCACAAATCGTGGTGACGCACCCGTTTAACCCGGTCTACCTGCTGCCGCTGATTGAACTGGTTACAACCGAAAAAAATGACGCGGCCCTGATTGAGCGGGCAAAAGACATTATAACGTCACTGGGTATGTTTCCACTGCACCTGAAGAAGGAGATCGATGCACATATCGCAGATCGTTTTCTTGAGGCTGTTTGGCGCGAAGCACTTTGGCTGATCAAGGATGGCATTGCCACAACCGAAGAAATCGACAACGCAATCCGCTACGGTTTTGGCTTGCGCTGGGGACAGATGGGGCTGTTTGAAACCTACCGCGTGGCGGGGGGCGAAGCTGGGATGAAGCATTTCATCGCCCAGTTTGGCCCCTGCCTTGAATGGCCCTGGACCAAACTGATGGATGTGCCGGAACTGACCGACGAACTTATCGATATGATCGCCGATCAGTCTGACGCGCAATCGGGTGCCTATACTATCCGTGAACTCGAACGCATTCGCGACAATAACCTTGTTGCGATGATGCGGGCGCTCAAGACGCAGGACTGGGGGGCAGGGGCCTTGCTCAGGGCGCAGGACAAGCGGATGATGCCTGTGGAGCCTGACCTGTTAAAGCCCATTGTTACTGTTTCACGGGCAGTACCGCTCGACTGGACAGACTACAATGGTCACATGAACGAAGCCCGTTATGTGCAGGCTTTCGGAGATGGAACTGATAAATTCATGGAATTTGTTGGTTGTGATGAAGACTACATTGCAAACGGCGGCAGCTATTTCACCGCAGAAACCCATATCCGTTACATCGACGAGTTAAACGCAGGCGCGCGCATTCGCGTTGAAACGATATGTGTCTTGGGCGAAGGTAAAAAGATGCATCTGTTCCATCAGATGTTTGAGGGAGACCGTCTTGTCGCCACGGGCGAGATGATGTTGATACATGTCAGCCTAAAAACCCGTCGTGCGTCAAACCCTGCTCCGCATATCGAAGAAAAACTCGCCAAAGTCGCTACGGTACACGCCGCACTTCCACGTCCTGAAGGGATAGGCCGCGCGATCGGGGTGAAAGCATGAACGACCGTGTTCTGATCACGGCAGGGGCATCCGGCATAGGCCGGGCTATGGCCGAAGCCTTCGCTTCTGCCGGGCACCAGATCTGGGTCACCGATGTTGATACCGCAGCTTTGGCAACCCTGCCCGCGGGATGGCGTGGCACCTGCGTTAATGCCAGCGACGATGCTGGCGTATCAGCCCTTTTCGCTGAAATCTGCGAAACATGGGGTGGCCTTGATGCTCTATGCGCGAATGCGGGGATCGCAGGGCCAACAGCCCTTGTCGAAGACGTTACTTTAGACGACTGGCGTGCTTGCGTCAGTGTCAACTTGGAAGGGGCCTTTTTGGCGGCGAAATATGCAGCGCCGATCATGAAAGCGGCGGGTTCCGGCGCGATGGTGTTTACCTCTTCGACGGCAGGGATCTACGGTTATCCAAACCGTGCGCCCTATGCGGCGGCAAAATGGGCAGTTATCGGCCTGATGAAAACGCTGGCAATGGAGCTTGGGCCCTTCGGAATTCGTACCAATGCAATTTGTCCAGGTGCGGTCGAAGGCCCACGCATGGAAGGTGTGCTGGAACGCGAGGCCACCGCAAAGGGTATGACACGTGATCAGGTCTATGCAGGCTACGCTAGCGGTACATCTATGCGCAGTTTTGTTGAGGCGGCGGATATCGCCAATATGGCGGTGTTTCTGGCCAGCCCTGCCGCGCGGTTGGTTTCGGGTCAGGTCATCGCCGTAGACGGACATACCGAAAACCCAGACCCAAAAGTCTGACCTCAGAACTTAAACCAGAAACCAATTTCTTTATCCCTTAAATATCCCCGCGCGGAGCGCAAAACCGCACGAAGTGCCAGAAAGAACAGCGCGGAACGCGCTTCACTATTCAAACGATGTCTGCACGCAAATCCAAAAGCTTATCGGGAAGGTCATTTGAACTTACGACAGCCTCCCGGACCAGCCCGTCAAAATGCTGACTGATTGCTGCGACCCGTTCTTTTTCGCGGAACGCCAAATAGCTTCGCCCAAGGTAGAGCACCGCCAGAAGCGGGCCAAAAATGGTAACCGGCGATGAATAGAGCCGACGCGCATCAAAGAGATATATTCGCAGACGAGGGTAAAGCTGGTCATGCAGGGCCAGCATCCAGTCGATCTGCTCAAGACGTAACCCAAGCGGCAAATCCCGGTAGTATCCTTCGGCATGCATGAAAGACTCAAGCTCGTGCAACGGCAGCGCGATTTCATAGTCCGATTGCGCAGACCGCATAAGGTTCAGGCGGTCTTCAGAGGCACCAATTGCCTGATCCGTGGTGCGGCCCAGTTGCGGCTGATATTCCCACCTTAGCATCGACCTGGTTTTTATCATGTCCGGCAAAGTTGCGGGGACATGGCGAATTTTGTAGCCGATGGCTTCCTGATGCCAGGCAAATATCTGTTCGTCGACCAATGCGCGCGGCGCTGCTGTCATCGAAACAGAGGCTGCGATAAGGTCAGCGGCTTGGTCAGGATGGTCCGTCAGGCCCAGCAACCAGTCCGCAGAGACACCCAGGGCAGCGGCGCATTCACCAACGACTTGCGCGTTTGGCAGCCTTGTTCCGCCACCCGCCAGTAGCTGCGAAATAGTCGACCTGTCTACACCGACACGCCGCGCCAGAGAACTTTGATTGAGGCTTGAAACAGAGAAGGCTTCGCTCAACCGTTGGCGAAACAACAATGCACGATCCCTCTTGTCTGTTTTTTCTGGCATTTGGTTAATAAATCCAACAATGTTTAGTTTTTGTTTTGTATTCCCGTAATACACGCATCCGTGATTAGGGGATAGAGAAATGTGTAACCAACGAAAAACAGAGAAAAAATGGACACGAAAAGGCGAACATGGGCCAAAGCGATCGGATGGCAGGGGATGGGTCTTGCGACGATGGCGTTGATCGGATTTCTGATCACTGAATCCTTCAGCACAGGTAGTTTGTTGGCCCTGATCAATGCGACGGTCGGTTTTTTGTCTTATCTTGCATACGAACGTTTGTGGAACCGCATCAGTTGGGGGCGGGCGACACTTGTACAAAGGGAACGCAATGGCTGAACGCGCACCGCGCCGCATTTTGGTGGAATGGCAAACTCTGTTGCTGATCATCCTGTGTTACGGGCTTTGGGCGTTGGGCGGCACTGTTTTTGCTACCCTGTCTCTATGGGTGTCCTATGCGACGCTTACTTTTGCACTCGCCCTTCATTCTTCGCTGCAGCACGAAGTTTTGCATGGCCACCCCTTGCGCAGCAGGGCGCTAAGCGAGGCGCTGGTTTTTCCGGCAATCGGGTTGTTCATCCCCTATATGCGGTTCAGGGACTTGCATTTGGCGCACCATCAGGATTCGATCCTGACGGACCCTTATGATGATCCTGAGTCGAACTACATGGACCCGAAGGTGTGGGACTGTTTGCCAAGATGGCAGCAGCTTGTCCTGAACCTGAACAACACGCTGTTGGGTCGGATGCTCATCGGGCCGGTGATCGCGCAAATATATTTTATAAAGGGTGATTGGCGGTTGATCCGCGCGGGTGACAGAACTGCCCTTATGGGCTGGGTCTGGCATTTCGTTGGATTGGTGCTTGTACTGCTTTGGCTTTTCTATGTCGCTGAGGTTCCTCTCTGGCTCTATGTGCTTGCGGCTTACTCGGGTCTCGCGATCCTTAAGATACGGACCTTTCTGGAACACCGCGCGCATGAACATGTCGGTGGCCGTACTGTGATTATCGAAGACAAAGGCCCGCTGGCTCTGATTTTCCTGAACAATAACCTTCACGTCGTGCATCACATGCATCCGGCCGTGCCTTGGTACAAGCTGCCGCAACTTTATGCGCAGAACAAAGATCGGTACCTGAAGCGTAATGAAAACTATTTGTACCGGTCTTACGGCGAAGTGTTTCGCAAACATTTCTTTCGCAGAAAAGATGATGTTCCGCATCCGTTTTGGCGGCGTTAAGGTCTCGACAATTCGAACGCCTTCTGTAACGAGGCGGTATGGAGCTTTGGATACCCATATCGATTGCCGCGGCGTTTTCGCAGAATTTGCGATTTATGCTTCAAAAGCACCTCAAGGCGACACAGCTTTCGACAGCGGGCGCGACATTTGCGCGGTTTATCTACTCCGCTCCGCTGATAGCGATACTGATCACTCTCTACATGAATGTAACGGGGCAAGCCGTAACGGCGCTGCCGTCGCGGTTCTGGGCCTTTGCGCTTAGCGGAGGTCTGGCACAGATTTTGGCGACAATGTGTGTTGTCGCGTTGTTTGCCGAGCGGAACTTTGCTGTCGGGATTACATTTAAGAAAACCGAGGTGGTTCAAACGGCCCTTCTCGGCTTGATTATTCTTGGCGAAGGCGTTTCTTTCTGGGGTCTTATGGCGATAGCTGTAGGGTTTATCGGCGTCGTGCTTTTGTCTGATCCGCCCAAAGGGGCAACAGGACGCTGGTACAAAAGAATATTCAATCGCGCGGCAGGTTTAGGGCTGCTTTCGGGCATTCTGTTTGCTGTATCTGCAACCGGCTACCGCGGGGCGACCCTATCACTTGGCTTGGAGGACGTCATACTGCGCGCGGGCTTTACGCTAGCAATTGTCGCTACCTTTCAAACACTTGTTATGGCTGTGTGGCTGCGTCTGCGCGAACAGGGTGAAATCAGCCGTGTGCTGCGTCACTGGCGTGTTGCGGGGCTCGTTGGTTTGACAAGCATGATTGGCAGCTTTTGCTGGTTCGCGGCTTTTTCACTACAAAACGCTGCCTATGTAAAGGCATTGGGCCAGATCGAGTTGCTGTTCAGCTTTATGGCGGGTGTATTTGTATTTCACGAAAAAACCAGCCGCCGCGAGCTTTTTGCGATGGCGTTCATAACTGTAAGTATTCTGCTTCTGATCCTCGCAACAAGCGATTTACTGGCTTAGCGGGCTCTTCCGCCCTAATCTTAGAAACAGGCTCTCTTCGTCGTCATTCTTAAAGAACGGAACACTTTCAGGCTGCGCCTCTTCATTCGCCAGAGCGGCAATCTCTGCCAGTACAACCTCGGTGATAAACGGCAAGTTGAAACTGCGCACTTCTTCCAGCGGAATCCATTGTAGCTGCGACAACTCTTCTGAGGCGCGAGAGAAATCATCCGGGTCACCCTGAATATGGGCGGCGTCGGCTAAAAAGAAACGGGCGTCAAACCGGCGTGGCCGACCCGGAGGGGTGATGGCCCGAAACACAAACGTGAACCCTGCAGCGGAAGGCACATGGCCGGTTGCCGCGAAATCAACCCAATCTTCGGGGGGTGCTGTATGCCATCTGCTTTGTGCTCCGAGAATAAGGCCTGTTTCTTCCCAGACTTCGCGTATTGCCGCAGTCTGCAAGGCCGGAACAAGTGCTGGGTCGGCATCTTCTGCCAGACGTGTCAGGCAGGTGTTTGACATGGTGCTTGCCAAAGGTATCTGTGCATCGTCCGGGTCAACCGCACCACCGGGGAAAACGAATTTGTTAGGCATGAATGCAGCTTTGGCCCCACGTTGACCCATGAGCACACGTGGGTTCGTTGTTTTGTCACGCAGCAGAATTACGGTAGCGGCGTTTCGGATCGCGGTTTTGTCCATTCATTCCTCCGATATTCAGATCTGACTAGACGTTTACCGTTTTCCCGAAGCCGTGCATCCGCTTTGCCCACTGCAACCCAACGATTGCCCCTTTCAGTCTGGGCAAAAGATAAAGCGACAGCGCGACACACCCTACTGAGAAACTGGTGGCTAAGACCATAGGTTCGGGTCGGTATTGTGTATAAATTATGAGGATAAGGGGGGCCAGGATGTGACCCACGATCAAAATAGTAAGGTATGCCGGTCCGTCATCCGCGCGGTGATGATGCAGTTCTTCATCGCATACCGGACAGGTTGCTCGTACCTTGAGATAGCCGCTAAGTAATGGGCCAGAGCCACATTTAGGGCAGCGGCGGCGCCAGCCGCGCAACATCGCGGGGCGAACCGGACGATTGAAAGTAGCTTGGGAATCGGGCATCTGAGTCTCTCGGTACTGTCGTGTTAGCCTTACCATTTAGTCCTAAACTTCAAATTAGTAAGCTCAAGAACACGTTCCGCGTCGGGATGTCGCAAAAGCATTAAGTTTTTTTCGACGGAAAAAGCGCGCTCAGCCGTTTGATATTCTGATTGCGAAGAAAAATTCGCATCGAAAGAAATTTACAATTCGGAGAATACTGGCATGAAAGATAACTATCGTATCGCAGCATTGGTCGCGCTCATGGTTGGAGCGATTGGAGTCACCGGTGTTGTTGAAGCCCGCGAAGGCCATGGCCGTTATGGTCCAGAGCATGATTTCTCAGAGCTTGACGCAGACGGTGATGGTTTGGTGACCATGGAAGAAATGGCTGCGCATCGTGAGGCTCGTTTTGACTCAGCCGACGCAAATGGCGATGGCTTACTGTCCGCTGAAGAGATGACAGCCCAGGCTCAGGAGCGTGTTGCGCGCCGTGTCGCACGTATGATTGAGCGCCACGATGAAAATGGCGATGGTCAGATCGGAAAAGACGAAATGAACGGGCACGAAGACCGACGCGCCCACATGTTTGAGCGTATGGACAGTGATGGTGACGGCGCCATTTCAGAAGAAGAATTCGAGGAAGGTAAGGCCCGGCACGCTGGTCGCCGGCATGGGCATGGGCACGGCGAAGGCAACTCTTCTGAGTAAAGTATTGCATTATTATGGGGTCTGCTGATGGCAGGCCCCGTGATTGCCTGAAGAGACTGTTTGGGCTAGGCATAAAAGGCAATGAAAATGGCGTTTGATGCCTTAGCTGATGTTTCCGATGACGCTTTGCTGGTTCTCTATGGCAATGGCGATACGGATGCTGCACGCGCCTTGACACAACGGTTGTTGCCAAGGGTTCTGGGTTTCGCCACGCGTATGCTGAACGATGCGACCGAAGCCGAAGATGTTGCACAAGAAGCAATGCTGCGTCTTTGGAAAATTGCAGGCGATTGGCGACAGGGTGAAGCGAAAGTCAGCACATGGCTTTACCGCGTTGTTTTAAACCTGTGCACAGACAGGCAGCGCAAACGCAAGGGGATCGGACTTGATCAGATTTCTGAACCAGAGGACGAAACACCGGGAGCGGTGGCAGGCCTTCAGGAACAAGAACGCCTCGCGGCATTGAATGATGCTCTGGCCGCCTTGCCCGACAGGCAACGTCAGGCGGTTGTTCTGCGCCACATAGAGGGGTTTAAAAACCCTGAAATAGCGCAGGTGCTGGAAATCAGCGTTGAAGCGGTTGAAAGCCTGACCGCACGGGGAAAACGCTCGCTCGAGGTCTTGCTGGCCGGAAAGCGTGCAGAATTGGGGTATACGGATGACTGAAGAAAAGTTTGATAGTGGCGCTTTGGAGGGCTTGTTTGATCTGGCTCGCACCGAGAAACACGTTCCGTCATCTGATCTGATTGTTCGCGTTCTTGCGGATGCGGATACTGAACAGGCTGTCTGCAGAGCCGCCAGTTCTAAACCTTCAGAAGCGCGCGAATCCAGATTGGCGGTGGTCTTTCGTGCAATAGGCGGATGGCCCGCTATCTCTGGTATGGCGACGGCAACTGTTGCGGGAATCTGGATTGGGCTAAGCCCACCCGCAACACTGGAAGATATAAGTACCAGTCTTCTTACCGGTGAGACAGACGCTTACCTCTCCGAGCTATTGCCGGGGTTTGATGATTTTGTGGCAGAGGGCTGACCGATGACAACGGAACGACAAATGGAAAAACCACGCAGCAAGATTTGGCCAAAAGCCCTCCTGGCGGTATCGCTGTCATTGAACCTTTTGGTTGTTGGTATCATTGCCGGAACGGTTTTGAAATTCGGGCCCGGTGGACACCATCGACACAGGGGATTGGACCTGGATGTTCAACCAATGATTCAGGCACTAAGCCGTAGTGACAGAGCAGCGCTGCGCAGGTCTTTTGCCCGTGAAATGACAACCGCACGAGAGGCGCGTGCAGAACTACCATCTCGTGCAGAGTCAATCTTGCAAGCACTGCGGACGGAGCCGTTTGACCAGGCGGCACTGCAGACCGTGCTCGATGCACAAAAGCAGCAATTGGCCGAACGGCACAAAGCCGGGCAGCAAATATTGTTTGATCAGATATCGGCTATGTCAGAAAGTGAACGGGCAACTTACGCGGACCGATTGGAAGAAGAATTTAGTCGGCGGCCCCGGTTTCGTCGGTATCATTCAGGCGGCTGAGCGGCTCAAAGTAACCTGATTACGCCCTTCAGACTTTGACGCAAACAAAGCACGGTCTGCGCGTTTAATGAGCTGCTCTGCAGTTTCTTGTTCCGTTGACAAAGCACTGCTTATTGCGACACCGATACTAAGCGTGACGGAAACCTTGTTTTGACTCATCGGGATATCAACACTCACGTCGCGAACCACCCGCCGTAGACGTTCTGCCGCAAATTTTGCATCGGCCAGATTGGTATCGGGCATAGCGATCAGAAACTCTTCGCCCCCGATTCTGGCGAGCAAATCAACATGCCGCAGGTTGTCACGCAGGCGCTGGGCAACAGCGATCAGAACCGCGTCACCAGTGGCGTGTCCAAAATTGTCATTCACGCCCTTGAAGCGATCAATATCGAGCATCATGACTGCGTAAGGTTTTCCAGAAGTTTGCGCACGCTCTGCAATGCGTTCAAGGTGCGAGAACGCGTAACGCCGGTTGTAAAGCCCTGTAAGCGGGTCAACAACAGCCATGCGCAGCCCGTCACGCACAGTGCCTCGAAGGCGGTCAGCTTTCCGTTTGCGCCGCGCCTGTGTCCTGATGCGCAAAGCAAGCTCCAGGGGTTCAAACGTACCGGACATCAAATCATTTGCCCCAAGGTCAAGCGCAATCACTGCTTGTTGCCGTGCTTTGGCACGCAGAACCATTATGATTGCAGCGTGCCGGGTCAGGGCGCGGCTTCGCAATTCAGACAGCAAACGCAACCCTTCATCAGGGCGCTTTAGGTCCCCCGAAATCACAAATATGTCGGGAGGTGTCTGATTTCCTTTCAATGCGAGGGCATCTTCCTTGGACACCACTTCAATATCGTCATCCAGAAATGGTGATAATTCAGACTTCCAATCCACTGCAATCGCTTCGTTTGAAGCAACAAGGGCAATTTTAGCTGGTGAGGTGAAATCCTGACCTTTTTCAGCAAAACCAAATTCGCGGCAAGTCGCTTCGCGCGATTGCAGTTCTTCTTCGGTATCTCGTGCACGAAGAAGGCTGCGTACCCGCGCCAAAAGTGTCATCTCGTCGATTGGTTTTGAAAGAAAGTCGTCAGCACCCGCTTCCAACGCTCTGATTCTGGCTTTTGAATCTTTCAAAGACGTCACCATGATAATCGGAATATTGGCAGTTAGCGGGTCAGCTTTCAGCTGTTTACAGACTGAAATGCCGTTGATATCTGGCATCAACACGTCAAGAAGGATCAGGTCAGGATGTTCGGCTTTGGCGAGAGACAAGGCTTCGGCACCAGAACCTGCTTGCAGCACATCATAGCAAGCGGATGCCAGAGTTACCTTCAACACAATCCGGTTGGTCGCGATATCGTCGACGATAAGGATGCGACCTGGCATTGTTTCCCCGCAAAGTTAAGGTTAGTTGCTCGTTCCTGAGTTCTTGTGGGCTAGAAAAGTTAAGAATGTATTGCTCGGAGGTTAATTTTGGTGCGATGACCAGCGAACAGGCTGAAATAATTTCACTGCAATGTCTTGGTTGGTTGGTAGCCAATGATGACTTGTTGCCGGTTTTTCTGGGCTCTAGCGGGGCTTCGGAAGAAGATTTGAAAAATCACGCAGCAGAACCTGAGTTTTTAGGGTCTGTGCTGGATTTTCTGATGATGGATGATGCCTGGGTTGTTTCATTCTGTGATTCTGCTGGAATAAGCTACGATATCCCCGCGCAGGCACGCATGGCGTTACCGGGCGGAAGCCAGATACATTGGACCTGAGAAGGGAATGCTAAAGGTTTTTCAGAGCGGCATCTTCACCTGTTCGCAGTCTGATCAACAGAAGGCGTAATTTTTCTGCCTCGGCTTTTGTAAGTTTGCTTTCAAGTTTGGCGGTGTTTTCACGGGCAAAATTTGTACCGAGCGTAACCAGATTTTTGCCTTTATCTGTAAGCGCGACTGAGGTTGTCCGCTTGTCACCCTTACCGGTTGCGCGAAAAAGCGTTTTGTTTTGCTCCATTTGACGTAAAGCGCGCGAAGTAGCGGTGCGATCAATTCCGACAAATGATGCAATATCAGAGGGTTGGAACAGGTTTTCGTTTTGCACAGCAAGCAAAATGCACCAGGTAATTCGCGTCAGTCCCAGCGTTCTAAGCTTTTCTTCAAAACGGCGTTCCTGAATGCGTGATGTCAGGGACAATTGATACCCGAGCGATTGATGAAGCCGGTAAGGGGTTTGGTCTGTCATGATTAACACTGTCAATTTTTAGGGTAGGCTGGTCAAGACGCTTTAAAAACCGTTCTGGCGGAAGGTTGAAAAACAGCCTAGAAGCGGTCAGGAAACGCGCAAAATCCGGAGCCACTTGGATGCAATATACTGGGGTTCTTTTCGACAAGGACGGCACTCTCTTTCATTTTGAACATACGTGGAGCCTTTGGGCAAAACGCTTGTTTGACGAACTTGCGAACGGAGATTTGCCACGGGCGGTCGATATGGCGCGGACGGTTGGATTTGACTATCACACCAAGAAATTTCACCCTGACAGCATCATAATTGCCTGTACGCCAGACATGATTGCAGAGGTGCTCGCTCCGTCGGTTTCAGGTCAGACCGCAGATCAGGTGCTTTCGACGATCAATGCGATTGCGGAAGAAGTGCCCGTTGTCGAGGCTGCCCCGTTAGACCCTTTGTTAAGGGGGCTTCGCAGTCGAGGAATGAAACTGGGGATTGCAACAAATGATGCTGAAGCCCCGGCGCGCGCCAATCTGAAGAAAGCTGGGATCACGGACCACTTTGACTTTATAGCCGGGTTTGATTCTGGATTTGGGTCCAAACCAGGACCGGGGATGCTGCTGGAGTTTTCCAATTCTATGGGTCTTCGGGCGAAAGATGTGATCATGGTAGGGGACAGCGCGCACGACCTGGTGGCAGGACGCGCAGCCGGAATGGCAACTGTGGCGGTTCTGACGGGAATCGCTAAGGAACCCGAACTGGCACCACATGCAGATGTTGTTTTGGCGGATGTAGGTCATTTGCCTGTTTGGCTGGATCGTTAAAGCGCCCGGTTTTTTATCTTCAAATTTTCTCTACGCATTTTTTACGACATTTAATGTCGGTTTCATCCGGTAAATAGCCGTTCTGTTACGGCTTGCTAGAATGAAGCAATGGAGATGAGCGATGGCGAAAACCACACGTAGGCAACGGTCTGGCGGCAGAGCGGGAAATACCCGCGGTTCAGGTAGTACGATAGATCAAATGCCCTGGCGCATTCCTGTGAACACTGATCGCCCGACAGAACCGCTGACTGAAGAAGGCGTTCAGGCCATTCATGATGGTGCCATGCGTATACTTGAAGATATCGGCATTGAAATCCTGTTCGATGATGCGCTCGCGATATTCAAGGAAATGGGGTGCCGGATTGACGGAACCAACGTTCGCATCGACCGGGATACGGTGATGGAACTGGTCGCCAAGGCCCCGTCAGAGTTTACGATCACACCGCGCAACCCGGATCGCAAGATTACCATTGGCGGCAAACACATGGTGTTTGTGAATGTCTCTAGCCCGCCAAACTATTGGGATATGGAGACCGGAAAAGTCCCGGGAACGCGCGAACATTGTGCAAATCTGCTGAAACTGACGCAGTATTTCAACTGTATTCACGTCGCGGGCGGTTATCCGGTAGAACCTGTTGATGTGCATGCGTCTGTCAGGCATCTGGATGTGCTTTTCGACAAGCTGACCCTGACGGACAAGGTGCCGCATGCCTATAGCCTGGGCAAAGAGCGTGTCGAAGATGTGATGGAGATGGTGCGTATCGCAGGCGGCCTTAGTCACGAAGAATTCGAAGCGACACCAAGGATGTACACAAACATCAACTCAACTTCGCCACTGAAGCACGATCATCTTATGCTTGACGGATACATGCGCTGCGTGCGGCGCGGACAGGTTACAGTGGTAACACCTTTCACGCTGGCCGGGGCGATGGCGCCCGTCACAATGGCCGGTGCTGTTGCGCAGTCGTTGGCCGAGGGTTTGATCGCAATCGTTCTGGCGCAATATATCCGCCCAGGCGCGCCCTGTGGGATTGGTACATTTACCTCAAATGTTGACATGAAAACTGGTGCGCCGGCGTTTGGAACACCGGAATATATGCGGGCAACCCAGATGACCGGCCAGATGGCGCGGTTTTACGGTTTGCCGATGCGGTCGTCCGGCGTGTGTGCTGCGAATGTGCCGGATGGTCAGGCAATGTGGGAAACCTCAAACTCGCTTTGGGCGGCGGTGCAGTCGCAATCTCATATGGTTTATCACGCGGCTGGCTGGCTTGAAGGAGGGCTAATTGCAAGCCCGGAAAAGTTCATCATGGATTGCGAGGTCTTACAGCAAATTCAGCGTTATTTTGAGCCGATGATTACGGCCACAACACCTGATGATATTGCGCTTGATGCGATCAGGGACGTCGGAAATGACGGGCACTTCTTTGGCATTCAGCATACGCAGGATCGTTACGAACACGCGTTTTACCAGCCTTTCCTTTCAGACTGGCGAAACTATGAGGGTTGGGATCTGGCTGGCGGTTACTGGACAGCGGAACGCGCCAACAGAATGTTCAAGAACATCATCAATGAATTCGAAGCTCCGGCGATGGATGTGGCGATCAGAGAGGAACTCGCAGAATTTGTAACGCGCAGAAAAGCAGAAGGTGGCGCGCCAACTGATTTCTAAAAACTGACCTGTTTGGCTGGTCAGATTCCTATCACCTCGCTAATCTGTGCTCAAACCCGCGATCCAATAAGGGGAAGAAGGCGATGAGCACGGATACAGTCACAAATCGGGACCGGTTGCTTTTAGCACTGATCGGCGGGTTCGCCGGGTACAGTTTCTGGTTTTTATTCGAGGTGCTTGAAGACTTTTTCAGCAACTCGCATGTGTTTTTGCTGATTGCTGCGGCGACTTTTGGGTTTTTCGGATCGTTGATGGCCCTGTTTGGCCCGCTCAAGCTTGGGCGCGCTGCTGTTTCGGCTGTCATAGTTGCTGTTCCGTCAGCCTTGCTATTGTTTTGGGCAAGTTATCGCTTTCCAGAGATGGAAGAGTTTCTAGAAACGGGGCTACCCCTGATCGCATACAGTGTGCTTATTACCATTCCACTGCCCTTTCTGATTACCGCTCAAAGCGCAAAAGAGGGTTGGCGTTACTATCCGGCATTGTTCGATCACGCCTGGAACATTGTTGTCCGTTACGCCGCAGCCTGGCTTTTCGTCGGCATTTTTTGGGCCGTCGTAATGCTGTGCAACGCTCTGTTTAACATCGTTGGCCTCACGATCATTGAGGACTTGCTTGATATTGACTGGGTGCCATTTGCGCTGACAGGTGGCATATTGGGTCTGGCAATTGCCGTCGTGAACGAACTTTCAGACTATGTATCACCCTTCTTGATTTTACGGCTGTTGCGATTGCTGTTGCCCGCGTTTGTTGTGGTCGTTGCCGTCTTTGTTCTGGCGTTACCATTGCAGGGCTTGTCAGGATTGTTCGCGGGCCTATCCGCTGCCGCAACTTTACTCGCGATAGCTGTCGCTGCTGTAACCCTTGTCTCAACAGCACTGGAAAAAGAAGACGCTGATGCTGTTGAAGGCTTTGTTATGCTTGGTTCGGTGCGGCTCTTGTCTCTGATGACACCGATTATAGTTGCGCTTGCCGGCTATGCTGTCTGGCTTCGGGTTGACCAATATGGCTGGACCCCGGACCGGCTTGCGCTGGCAACAGTTGTTGTTCTTATGCAAACCTACGCAGTGGCTTATGCGGTTTCCGTGATATTGCGTCATAACTGGATGATCCACATAAGACGGGCAAATACCTATATTGCTTTGCTTCTGATTGCCTTGGCTGCTTTATGGCTGACGCCTGTATTAAACCCGGAACGTATTTCAACAAACAACCAGATCGCGCGTTTTAAAGCGGGTCGCACCGATGTTGAAACATTTGATGTGTGGGCGATTGGCCGGGAATGGGGACATGCTGGTGCTGCAGGGCTAAGGCGCCTTGAAACAATGACAGATCACCCACAATCAGAGCAATTGCAAGCTAAGATTACGCGCGTCACGGAAGCATCCAACCGGTACGAATTAGAGAATACAAGAACCGCAACCGAGATTAATTTGTCAACACGAGAGCTGCTCCAAATCCTTGCTGTGCGTCCCGAGAGCGCGGTTCTAAAAGAAGAAATGTTTGCACGTCTTCCCGGCAATACCTTAAACGCGATCATGGATGGTTGTGGGCGAACGACGCCAGAGGGGCATTCGGGATGTGTTGCCTTGTTTGTTGACCTGTTGCCTGCGACAACCGATCCAGAAGTGATCGTCGCATATATGACAGGTAGCCAGAGCGCCCGGTTGGTCGCTTTCGTGCCGACCGAGAACGGTGGCTATGAATTTAAACAATATCTCTCTGATCTCAGTGATTCGAGCAGTAATTATCGAGGTGCGGATACGGTTGACGCGATTCTCGCGGGTAGATTTACGACGGGGCCTGCTGAAATACAGGTTCTGCGTTTGCTAGATAGTTCAATCTTTATTCAACCCTGACACCGTAAGTGTGATGTTAATGCCTGCACTCTAGCTTTCCTTCGAAGTTTTGAGGGGAAGAAAATGCATGGTCTGATTAACAGGTCTATCCAATGTTTCGTTCAAGATACCTATGGTGCGCAGGTCTGGGCTGACGTGGCTGTTTCGTCAAACATCGGATTACCAGGCTTTGAGGCGATGCTCAGCTACGATGACAGCCTGACTTATGCTGTTCTGGATGCAATTGCCGTTCGGCTTTCTAAACCCCGTGACGACGTGATGGAAGATTTGGGTACGTATCTTGTTTCTCACGGGAATGTTGTGGCTGTTCGCCGTTTGCTGCGCTTTGGCGGGGTGAACTTCGTTGAATTTCTTCATTCTCTGGATGATCTTCAGGATCGGGCGAAACTTGCTGTGCCTGAGCTCGATATTCCCAGATTGGAATTGAAAGACAACGGAAAGGGAAATTTTACCCTGTTCAGTCATTGGGTCCATACCGGTTTTGGGCATGTTGCGCTCGGGCTATTACGCGGAATGGCGGATGATTACGGTGCATTGGTGTTTCTGGAGTATGAGGGCGCTGAACCGGGTTTTGAAAAAATATCGATTTCAGTGTTTGAGTCCGACTTTTCGGAGGGGCGTGCATTCGACCTGACACAGATCGCAGGTGAGGTGGCATGACAGAGTTTCAGTTGGGGCAAGTGCTCGACCAGCTTATTCCGATGCACCTTTGTCTGAATGTATCTGGTGATATTACCCATGCAGGCCCGACCCTGATGAAGCTGAGACCGAAGGGCGAGCTGATCGGAAAACCATTTCTGGACGTCTTCAGACTGCGTCGTCCGGCAGGTGTTAAGCACGTTTCAGAACTCTTTAATCTTGTGGGCCAAAAACTGTATTTGCGGTTTCGTTCCGAACCCGCAACATCGTTTAAAGGTCAAATCGTTAAAACATGTGATGAGCGTGCCCTGCTCAACCTGTCCTTTGGAATCTCGGTTTTGGACTGCGTGCGTGAGTACGGGCTAACGATAGCCGATTTCGCGCCGACGGATCTTACTGTGGAAATGCTTTACCTTGTCGAGGCTAAGACCGC
>Ga0316189_10000172_pt1 | contig 62002 bp, 54 predicted proteins | sample LowCovwburrow_MG_FD_204930 | JGI IMG/M metagenome (GOLD analysis project Ga0316189, IMG submission 204930) | Coastal sediment microbial communities from Maine, United States - Lowes Cove worm burrow | ecosystem: Environmental > Aquatic > Marine > Coastal > Sediment | place: USA: Maine...
GAGAGCTTCTACCCCAGCAGTCTCATCGACGTGCGCGGAGAGTGGCTGCCCTGGATGCAGGCTTGATCGGGGGCCTCCTCAACCCGCGCCCGTGCCCGGAGCACGGGGCTGCGCAAGGGTCGGCTGGCCCACACGCCAAGGTCCTTTGGACGCCACGGGCCGCATCAAGAACGCGCGGCGCGTGATCCCGAAAAAGCGCCCGCAGCGGCGGCCTGGCGGCCGTTTGGAGCCCGGCGGCCATTGCGCGGGGTGAAGCCGTAGCGCAGGCTGACGGCGCCCATACCTGTGGCTACCATGCCGTTGATGTCGCAACCGACCCCGCCCTCTGACGGTGCTGTCGTCGGGATCGATCTGGGGACGACCAACTCGGTCGTGGCTACGGTCACCGAAAAAGGGCTCGAGGTCATCCGTGACCGCAGCGGTGGCGCCCTGGTTCCGTCGGTGGTTGCATACGTCCCCAACGGCGAAGTGCTGGTCGGACGCCGCGCCCGCGACCGAGCGCTGATCGACCCGCAAAACACGATTCACTCGGCCAAGCGCCTCATCGGTCGGCCCTGGTCCGACCCCGATACCCAAGCGGTGATAGGTCAGCTGCCGTACAGCGTCACCGCGGGGCCGAACGAGGAGCCCATCATCAACACCCGCGCGGGCCCGAAGTCCGCGATCGAGATCTCCAGCCGCGTGCTGACTCAGCTTCGCGCTGGAGCGGAGCACGCGATCGGCCGCCGCGTCACCGGATGTGTCGTCACCGTCCCGGCGAACTTCTCGGACAGCCAGCGCGAGTCGACGCGACGGGCAGCCGTTGGCGCTGGGATGCAGGTCTTGCGGATCCTCAACGAGCCGACCGCCGCCGCCGTTGCCCTCGGGCTCGGCAACGGCGAGTCGCGGCATGTCGCGATCTTCGACCTGGGCGGCGGCACCTTCGATTTCAGCGTGCTCGCCGTGCACGACGGCTTGTTTGAAGTCCTCGCCAGCGGTGGCGAGCCATACCTGGGCGGGGACGACTTCGACAACGCCATCGCCGACCGCTTCGCTGCGGTATTCCTGCACCAGAACCGGGTCGACCTCAACGCCTACCCGGAGAGCCGAGCCCAGGTCCTGCGGGCCGCGCACGACGCAAAGATCGCCCTGTCCAGCCAGGGGATGGTGGAGGGGGTGGTCCCTGGCATTGCCCACGGCCCCGGCGGCCGAGAGCTGAATCTGCACTACAGCATCTCGCGCGCCGATCTCGAAGCCATCATCGCTCAGGATCTCGACCGCGCATTGGCGATGTCCGAGCGCGTCCTGTCCTACGCCAGCCTGACCCCTGCCGACGTCGACGAGATCGCCATGGTGGGCGGCTCGACACTGATTCCAGTGGTGCGGCGGCGGGTGCAGCGGCTGTTTGGCAAGGAGCCCAACATGTCGGTCAACCCGCTGGAAGTGGTGGCCGTCGGAGCAGCGCTCCACGGCCACGCACTGTGGTCGGCGGCAAACCGTCCACCGACCGCTCCCGCACCGACGCAGGAGGTTGGGCTCCTGATGGATGTCACGTCGCATGCCCTCGGGATCGGGACCGCGGGCGACAACGTGCAGACGATCATCGACCGGAACACCACCATCCCGTGCGAGGGCACGCGTACCTTCTCAACCGCGCAAGACAACCAGACCCAGGTCACGATTCGCGTTTGCCAGGGCGATGCAAAGCGGTTCAGCCAGTCGGTCGTTTTGGGTGAGCTGAGCCTGACCCAGCTCCAGCCGGCGCCCCGCGGGTACACGCAGGTCGCGGTCGACTTCGTCGTCGACGCCAACGGCATCTTGCAGGTCAGCGCGCGCGACGTGGCCACGGGCCGGCAAACGGGCGCGACCCTGTCTCTGCGAGGCCTGGGAGGGCCCGCGTGAGCGCATATACCGACGCCTTTTGGACGCGCGTGATGGCGCTGGCGCAGTCCCTCGACACGATGTCGTACTACCACCTGTTGGGCGTCGAACAGACCGCGACGCGCGAAGAGGTCGAGGCCGCGTACTACCGCCGTGCCAAGACAATGCACCCCGACCGGCACGCGTACCAAACGGATCCAACGTGCACGCGCGCGCTGGTGCGACTGTACGCCCGCTTCGGCGAGGGGTTTCGGGTGCTGCGGTCCGCGGAGCTCCGGCCGCTGTACGATCAAGAGCTCGCTGCTGGCCGCGTCCGTCTCAGCGCAGACGCGCAGCATCAGCGCCGCATCGAGGAGTCCGGTCCGGACCCGCGTGCGCCGCACGTTCGCATTTTGTTCGACAAGGCGCGCGCGCTGCTCGACCGCGAAGACGTCACGGGAGCGCGGGCACAGCTACAGCTTGCCGCACAGTTTGAGCCCGACTCGAAAGCCGTCCAGCGCGAACTGGATAGGTGTCAGGCTCTGGCCGCCGAAAACGACGGTTGATGGATAGGGCCGAGTGGCCGGACACAGTCGTGGAGCCCACGACTGTCTCCGGCCAACGGGTTACTTGGCGGGAGCTGCCTTGGCGTCTGCGGCCGCGGGGGCTGCTTTGGCGTCGGCTGCGGGAGCTGCCTTGGCATCGCCTGCTGCGGCGGGTGCCTTGGCGTCGCCTGCTGCTGCGGGAGCGGCTGCGTCGCCTGCTGCGGGAGCGGCTGCGTCGCCTGCTGCGGGAGCGGCTGGCTTAGCGTCGCCCGCGGCGGGAGCTGCTGGTTTCGCATCATCCTTCTTGGCGTCGTCCTTCTTGGCGCCGTCCTTCTTGGCGTCGTCCTTCTTGGCGTCCTTCTTGGCGTCCTTCTTGGTCGCTGCGGCTTCCTTCTTTTCGTCGCAACCCGTGAGGGCGACAGGAGCGATGAGCAACATGGGAACGATGATGTGGGTCAGTTTTTTGAACATTGCCATCTCGGGTTGAGAGTGCGTTCGTTCGCGTCGCGATGCAGTCACGGTCCGCTCAGCGATTTGTCACGATACTGTCAGCGTGCGCCATTGTGCGCATTTTGCACTGCGTCGACCAAAGCCGCGGCTGCGCGATCCACGTTTTCAGTGGTCGTACGTCGCCCGAGACTGAGCCGAACAGCCCCACGGGCGGACGCAGAACCGACCCCCATCGCGCCCAGCACACCCGAAGGCGCGGCATCGTCGGTGTGACAGGCAGATCCCGTCGCCGCAGCGACTGCATCGGCGGCGGCCAGGATCTCCGCGCCCACCAACCCCTCGAATCGGACGTGCAGTGTGTTGGGCAGCGTGAGCGCGCCCGCGCCCGTGCGCACGACCGTGGGAATCGCGGTGCTCAGCGCGGACCACAGCCGGTCGCGCAGCGCCGCTTGCCGTTGCTGCTCGACGGCCAGGTCCGCTGCCGCCATGGCACACGCAGCGCCAAAACCAACGATCAACGCGACAGGCTCTGTGCCCGGCCGCCGCCCGCCCTCTTGGCCACCGCCAAGCGTGAGCGGTTGTAGCGAGAGTCCGGGCCGCACCCAAAGCGCGCCGATCCCATTGGGCCCGTACAACTTGTGGCTGACGATCGTCATCAAGTCGACGCCCAGCGACCCCACGTCGACATCGATCTTCCCCACCGCCTGCGCGGCGTCCGTGTGCACAACGACATCATCCGCGGCCTCGCGAGCCATGGCGGCGAGTTGCGCCACGGGCTGAATGACGCCGGTCTCATTCTGCGCCAAGATCACACTCAGCAGACCGGGCTGATGCGCAAGCAGTTCACGAGCCTCGTCCAGTGCCACCCGCCCAGCCGCGTCTACGGGCAGCACGGTGCGCGACCATCCCTCTTCCACCAATCGTAACGATGGCAGCTCTACGGCGGGGTGCTCCACGGCCGACAAGGCGATGTGCCGTCGCGCGACCGCGGGCCCACGCAGTGCGAGATTGTCCGCCTCCGTGCCGCCCCCAGTGAAGACGATGGACTCCGCCGAGCCGCCGACCAACCCCGCGACGGCATCGCGTGCTTCCGCCACAGCCACCGCGGCGCGGCGACCATAGACGTGACTGCTCGATGGGTTGCCCCAAAGCTCTCCCAGCCACGGCTCCATGGCTTCACGCACTTTGGGTTGCAGCGGCGTCGTTGCGTTGTGGTCGAGGTAGACGGGGTCCACGGTCCAGCGAGGGTACTGCAGCCGTGGCTCGTCACGGAGCGTCAGGGTGCTCGGGACACGCGCCCGTCGCCACGTCGTCGTGACGGGCCAGATGGGCACCGTGGGCAACCACCTCGAGCGTCTCGCACGCCCGGAGCTGTACGCATGCTGACGCCGTTCGCCCCGCATGGCGAAGCGTCACGGTGTGCGGGCCAGCCCCAACGTCGGCGGAAAGCCGTCCGTCAGGACCTGCGTCGACGGCGACACCGTCCAGCACCGCGGTTGTCGGGGGGAGCCCGGGTACCGGGCCGACGTCGGGCGAGATGGTAAGGCCCGCGGGAAGCGGCAGTTCGCGGAGCCTCTCAAGCTCCGCTGGCGTGACCGGATCGCTGTCGTGGCTGGGCTCGAGCTCGTACACGCTGCGCAGCCGAGCGACCTCGGGCTGCGGCGGGCGCAACAAGCCTCGAATCGCGCGCGTACACGCCCGCTCATCGACAGCGTTTGCGATCGAAGCCGCCAACGTCTCGAGCACGGGGTCGCACAGGCTCGCGCGCGTCGCGGCCTCAGCCAATGCAGTGCACGCGCCTGGCACGTCGGGCGCGTCGGGCACGGCCGCACACGCCAAGCACGGCACTATCGCGGCCCACAGCAACCGAAGGCGATCGGTTGCCGACCCCGGACACATCGCGGCTACTTAACGTTGAAGTTCCACAGGAGGTACTTCCAGTCGGCGTCGACACTGCGACTCTCGCCGAACGGGTACTCCATCTTGGCGATGAACACGACGTCGTTCTTGGGGAACATGAACTGCACCACCTCGCGGGTGGGTGCTCCAGTGTCGCCATCGAGCGTGTGAAGCTTGGCGTAGATGCCACTCTTCTTTTGGTACTCGCCCTGGTACGAGATGTCGTCGACGTCGAGGCCGGCCTGGACGTACTGGCTCTTGAACCAAGTCACCGCGCGCTCGTCGAGCGGGCGCGCCTTGCTCGTCACGTAAAACGTCAGGCTGATCTCTTCAGCGGCGTCCGAGTCGTACTCGTCGGTCTCGAAGCCGTCTTCGTCGAGGTCTGCACCGCCCCCGCCCGAGCTGCACGTCACGACCGGAATCCACTGATTCTCGTTCGGGCTGTGCGGTGCCTCGTCGCAGTTCCGAAACACGTAGAGCGTGTCGGGGCGCTCGAACTCCACACCGAGCGCAGAGAAGGAGAGCGCGTCACCCTTCTTGACTCCGTTGGTGGGAGCTTGCAGCCACTGCTCGGCCGGCGTGCCTGCACCACCGCCGCCCTTCTCGCAGGCGCTCAGCGAGACCGCGCACGCCAGGGCCGCCAAAATTGTGCCGATTCGGGTGGTCTGGGTTGCTTTGAGCATCGCGACGCGCAAGGTAGCAGAAGCGCGCGGGCTTTCGCAAAGCGCGCCGCGGTTTGCGACCGCACGCCGTGCGCAAGATGCCGTGCGGGCTCCCTGGAGGCCCGTTATCCGACAATTGGTCTGGCGCCACGATGCCCGCGAGAGCCTAGGCCGTCTTCACACGATCCTGCACCGCCGTGCGCCCGACACATCGTTACCCAGGCGGAGACTCGCACAGCTCGCCCGAGTGCAGGCATTCGGACCCGGGGTACACCGAGTGGCAAAAGGCGTCGTCCGCCTCGCAATCGATGAGGCAGAAGTCGTGCGCACACGTGGTCCCGTCGGGGCACCCACCGCCCCCAGGGCCGCCGCAGGGGATGTGGCACGCGCCCTCGCATTGCATCACGTCACAGCACGTCTCGAGCCCCGTGCACTCGTCATCGCGCTCGCACTCTTGGCCGTAGGTCACCACGGGGCACGAGCCGTTTTGGCACGCGGCTCCCCAGGCGCACGGCTGCATCGCATTGCACTCTACGCACCCTTGCGTAGGCACGTCGCACGCGGGCATCGGGTCTTCACAGTCGTCGTCATCGAGACACCCGACACACTGGCCGGTGACGATGTCGCACGCTGGCGCGGTCCCATCGCAATCATCATCGCTCATACAGGGCGGGTCGCCGCCCGCACTCGAGCCCTCCGAGGATGAGGCCGACGTGTCACTCCCGTCCGTGTTCACGCCACGGCCCGTGCTTTCGCCCGCACTCGTCGCACCGACGCCTGTTGTGTCGCCCACGCTCGATTGTGTCGTGGCCCCTGCGCTGGTGCCGTCTGCGCTGGTTCCGTCGGCACTCCCCGCGGTCTGACTGGCACCGCCCTGGCCCCCTGTCGACACTGCGGTCCCGCCCACGCCGCCCGTGGTGCCTCCACTGCTTTCGCCAAGTCCATTGGCATTGCCCGTGTTGGCGCCGCCCCCGAAGGTGCACGCGGCGACCACCAAAACCGAAAGTACGCTGCCCCGCAAAGCCATACGCTCATCAAGCTATCACGGCCGCGCGGCGCCCGAGCGGTCGGGCATCCGCCTAGCGAGTCCTGGCGAGCACGCTGCGCTCGAAGTCTGCGGGCACACCCAAGCCCATCAGTTCCAAGCACGTGCCCGCGACATTCGACAACGTCCACGGACGATCCGGCGGCGCGCTCTCAACGCCCGGCCCTCGATCCGACAAACTGGGGTCGTAGATCGAGAGCATCACCGGATTGAGGCTGTGCGCCGTCCGAACGCTCCTGCTCCCGTCTTTCGCCTTGTTGAACATCTGGTCGGCGTTGCCGTGATCCGCCGTGACGACCAGAGCCCCCTCGAGCGCGTCGATCACGGGCACCAGGCGAGCCAAGCACAGGTCGACGGTCTCGACCGCCAGCCGCGTCGCGTCGAGGTGGCCGGTATGTCCAACCATGTCGCCGTTGGCGTAGTTCACTCGCGCGAAGTCGAGACCGCGACCGCTCTGCAGTTGTTGGATGAGCGTATCGGTGACCTCGGCCGCCTTCATCCACGGGCGAGACTCGAAGGGGACGACGTCGGATCCGACCTCGATGTACTGCTCGCACGACGCATCGAACATTCCGGCCCGGTTGCCGTTCCAGAAGTAGGTCACGTGACCGTATTTTTGTGTCTCAGCGATCGCGAGCTGCCGCTTGCCTGCCGCTGCGAGCAGCTCGCCCATCGTCGAATCGATGGCCGGTGGGTCGACGAGGAATCGCTTGGGCACGCACAGGTCCCCGTCGTACTGCATCATCCCGGCAAACAGCACGTCGGGTCGGTCGCCGCGCTTGAACTCGGTGAACGCCTCCTCCTCGAATGCCCGCGATATCTCGATCGCCCGGTCGCCGCGATAGTTGAACATGATGACGGCGGACCCGTCTTCGATCCTCCCGATCGGTTGCTCGCCGTCGGCAATGACAAACGGCGGCAGCCACTGATCGTCGAGCTCGGGGTTCTCCGCGTACAGGGTGGTCACCGCCTCCGTAGCGCTACAGAACGCGCGTGCCTCGCCCAGCACGTGGGTTTTCCAGCCGCGCTCGACCATGGACCAATCGGCGCCGTAGCGGTCCATGGTGACCTTCATCCGGCCTCCGCCACTGGCGATGCGGTAGTCGCGGTTGTCGCTGCGCAAGGCCGCCAGCACGGACTCCAGCTGTGCGATGTACGTGAGTGCCGAGCGCCCCGCGACATCGCGACCATCGGTGAGGATGTGGACGCGAACGCAGGGCACCCCGTCGGTGGCCGCCCGTTGGAGCATGGTCGTGAGCTGGTCGATGTGGCTGTGAACACCGCCGTCCGACAGCAAGCCGACAAAGTGCAGCGGTTGCCCACTCGACACGACCCGCGCCACGCTCTCGCACCAGACCCGCCCGGCAAACAACGAACCATTGGCCAGGGCAGCATTGACCAGCTTTGCCCCCTGATCGAACGATCGGCCTGCCCCCAGCGCGTTGTGGCCAACCTCGCTGTTGCCCATGTCGGCATCGCTGGGCAGGCCCACCGCGGTCCCGTGGGCCGTCAGCTGAGTTGCCGATGGAAGCTGGCGCAGCCAGTCGATGGTGGGCGTGTGCGCCAGATGGACGGCATCGCCCGCGTCCGACGATCCGATCCCGACGCCGTCCATCACGACGCACACTACTGGGCCTTTACAACCGCGTCGCTGGGGATGCGCCGAGAGCATGGCGCCACTTTATGGGCCCGGGCGGACTAAAACCACATCTGAAACCCGACGTAGACGTCGAGCACGAGATCGAACGGGTTGGCACTCGGCTCAGCCGTCGGATCGTCCAGATCGTCGCTAGAGACTACCTGCTTGCGCGAGAAGTACTTGTGCGTCGAAGCTCCGAGCACAAGGCCCTGGTTGTTTCGGATGGGGATCCCCAGCTGCCCGCCGCCGACGACGACCGCGGTGTAGTCGGACACGTGCTCTTCGTCGCCTATCGTGGGCCCCAGCGGGCGCACCAACGACGAGATCCCCAGCCCCGCGCCAACGCCCCCTTCGAAGAGCACGGGTCCGAGGACCACCTGCAGCGACGGACCCAATGCGAACTCTGAGTGGCTGAGCGCCGACCACACCTGCACCTCACCCGCACCGGGTGCTGCGCCGGACAGCAGCGTCGCCCGTCGCAAGAAGCGGGTGTGACCGAGCCGAAGCATCCCGCCCAGGCGGAGCGGACCGAGGTGCAGCGCGTGTGCGCGCAAGGTCAGACCCGCACCAAAACCGACGGGCTGCATCACGCGCTTGCCATCGCCGATCAGCGCGCCCAGTCGGACAGCCGCCTCGACGCCGTACACGGGTCCGTGGTCCTTTGTCAGGACCGTGTTGCCTTGGGAGGGCGGCGCCGCAAACGCGAGCATCCCAGCGGCAAGAGCGGCGAACATTCGCGGAACATACCAGCCCCGCCGTGGGTGCCTCGCACTTTTCCGCCCCTTTGGGATGGGATGCCAGGCCCGCGGCCCGGGGGCATGCTGAACCCCTCTGAGGGCACGCGGGTTTCACCCCAGGGTGCTAGGGTCGGCGCCCGATGGTTGATTCGTCCGACAACGAGGGGCCGCCGCACGTCACACGCCGCGACCTTGTCGCCGGCGGCGCCAGCCTTGGGCTGGCGGTGATCGGCGGGTGTGCTGGCGGCGCAAAGAAATGGGAGACCACGCCGGTCGACATCGTGGACGGTCAGATCACGCTCGACGTGACCGAGCATCCACCGCTCGCGACGGCGGGTGGAATGGTCGCAGTCCATCCCGCAGGACTGCGCAAGCCGATCATGGTGCTGCGGGGCGAAAACGCCCAGTTCACGGTGCTATCGATGAAGTGCACCCACTTGGGATGCACGGTGCGGTGGGATAACGACAAGCAGAATATCGTCTGCGCGTGTCACGGCTCGCGCTTCACCGACACGGGTGCAGTGCTAAAGGGGCCCGCCAAAGAGGGCCTCTCGGCCTACCGATGGAGCTTCGAGGAGCTGGTACTTCGCATTCAGGTCCCCGACCAAGCCTGACGCAGACGCGCTCGGCTACTGGCCCAGGCGCGCGACCCAGGCGTCACGACCGTCGATTCCCAGATCAACGCCGCCAGCGACCCAGAGGCTGTCGTCGGGGCCGACGGCAACCGCATTGAGCAGGTGTGGGCCCACGGATGCGTACGTCTCCGACCAACGCACACCGCCCGTGGGATCGTACTTCCGCACCATCCCGATCAGCGCCCCCGCCGTGTTCTCGGTGCCCACGATGGTGACATCACCGACCGAATCCACGGCGACATCGACCGCCGTCGCACCCAGCGTCGCGGTCCCTGCCCATGTCTCGGTCCAGACCTCGACGCCGCGGGGATCGTAGGCCCGCAGCCAGGCGATGGTGCCCTCGGCAACGGTGCCCTCTACACCTGCGACATAGATGTTCCCAACCGCATCGGTCGCGACGCCGTTGGCGCGGTCGTCGAGCGCAGCCGCCCCCGCGAAACCAACCGTCCACAACACAGCGCCCGCGGGGCTGTACTTGCGGAGCCACATGTTGCGGCCCTGCGCCGACACACTCTCATAGCCCGCGACGATGACATTGCCCTCGAAGTCGGTGGCGACGGCCAGCCCCCGGTCGTCGCCCCCCGCGGCGCCTGTGTAGGACGCCGTCCAGCCCAGCCCGCCGCCCGGAAGGTACTGGCGAACATGGACATCGTTGCCCTGGAGGTCGACCGCGTGTCGCCCCACCGCAAAGACGTTGCCGGTAAGGTCCGCCGCCACCGACTCGGCAATATCCGACCCAGACGTAGGACCGTTGTAGCCGGCAGACCATCCGGAGGCCCCCGTCTGCAGATACTCCATCACTCGCCAGTCGTTGCCGCTGGAGTTGACCGAGCCGGCAACCGCCACCGCATCCCCGCGCAATGCGATGTCGCGCGCATTGTCGGTGGTTCCCGACGGCCCATCGACGGAGACCGTCCACCCCAAGCCGCCCACCGCGGTGTACTGGCGGATCCAGTAGTCCGACCCAAGTGCGTTGTTGTGAAACGCACCGCAGACGTAAGCGTTGCCCTCGGCGTCGACCGCAATCCCGTTCAAGTCCTCGTTCGAGCCCAACGCGCCCGCCTGGCTGTGCGACCACAGCACCGCCCCCGAGACCGTGCAGTCTTCGTTGCAGCCGTCGGCGTCGACCCCGTTGGGCATGTCGCACCCCTCGTCGCCCTCGACGACACCGTTACCGCACTCACCCACGCCAGGGCCGTCGTCGGTCATTCCCGTTTCGCCGGACGAGGCGCCGTCGTCGCTTGTCGGGCCCACCGTCGCGCTCGCGTCGCCGGCCGAGGTTGAGTCGGAATCCGCCTGGCTCGACGCGGTCGTGCCGTCGCCGTCGCCGTCGCCATCACCCCCGTCGGTTGTCGGGGCACCCGCGGTTCCCACCAGTCCGGTTCCCCCGCCACCGCCATCGTCGCCCGAGCACGCTGCCGTGCACCCGACTGCAGAACACAGCCACGCTCGCCAAGCCAATCCCGCCATGCCCCATCCTTTCACGCCGAAGGGTCGTTGGCACCCCCCGTGTGCCAAGCTCAGCGCTGTAGACCTTGCGCGACGGTGGGATGTTGCCTAGCGTCGGCCCCGTCCGCGGCCAAGCGGTACACACGGAACGGAGAAAAGCGGCGGTGCCCACGATCGGATCCCATTGCATTTTGGAGATGTACGACTGCCCCGCAGAGATTCTGGACGATCTCGAGCTCATCGAAGCCGCGCTCCGCGACGCCGCCAAGGTGTCCAAGTCGACCCTCCTCTCCGCAACCGCGCACCGCTTCGAGCCTCAGGGCGTCACCGCGCTCGGCCTGCTCGCCGAGTCCCACATCTCAATCCACACGTGGCCCGAGCTCGGCTACGCGGCCGCAGACGTGTTCACCTGCGGCGAGCAATGTCTGCCCGAGGCGGCGTGCCAGCATTTGGCCAGCGCACTTCACGCAGACCGCTACGACCTCCGGATCATGGAGCGTGGACTCGCGGCGCCCGTGCTGCGGCCCGTCCGCACGCCGACGCCCACCGCGGCGGCCACCTCGGCCCCGCCGCCCTCCTCCGCGGACAAAGCCAGTGCGGGCTGACGACCCACTTGGGCAGCTGTGGCTCTCCGACTATCTCACGCCATCGCACAGGATCATGCACGCCGTCCGCGGGGTGTTGGTCAACCGGAAGACCAGCTTCCAACACCTGCAGATCGTCGACACCGTCGACTTCGGTAAGGCGCTTGTCCTGGACGGAGCCTGGCAATCCGCCACCGTCGACGAGTTCATCTACCACGAGTCGCTCGTCCACCCTGCGATGCTCGCGTGCGGTGCTCCACGCAACGTGCTGATTCTCGGCGGCGGTGAAGGCGGGACGTCGCGCGAAGTCTTGCGGTGGCGGTCGGTCGAGCGGGTGGTCATGGTCGATATCGACGGCGACGTCGTCGATGCCTGCCGCGAGCATCTGCCCGAGATGCACCAAGGAGCGTTCGACGACCCCCGCCACGAGCTCGTCATTGGCGATGCGCTGACGTACCTCGAATCCACGACGACGCGATGGGACGTCGTGATCTCGGATCTGTCGGATCCCGTCGACGACGGCCCCTCGTTCCGGCTCTTCACGCGCGAGCACTTTAAGCGAATCGCAGGCGTTTTGAGCGACGGCGGGGCGTTCGTCGTGCAAGCCGGCCCGGTGTCTCCGGCAGACATGACGATCCACGCCCGCTTGGTCCACACCGTGGGGTCTGTGTTCGCCCAGGCCAACAGCTACCAAGCCTACGTCCCGAGCTTTGGCGTCCCGTGGGGGTTCTGCCTGGCGTCAGACGGGGCGGCGCAGTCGAGCCTGGACCCTGTCGCCGCCGAGAAGACCCTACGCGCGCAGGTTCAGGGCGAGCTGCGCTACCTCGACGGCGCGATGATGGCGGCTCAGCGACGGCTGCCCCCCTACCTGCACGCGGCCATCCGCGCGCAGACCGAGCCCTACACGCAAGATGAGCCGCCCCGGTTCGGCGCCAAGCGCTGAGCTACTCGAGCCCGCGTGAGACCGTCACCGCGCGCACCTCTTCGATGGCGAGGACAAATGCGGCCGTGCGCATCGGGACATTGTGCTTGGCCATCTTCTCGCGGATCCGCGTGTGTGCGTTGGTCATGATGACGTCGAGCTCGGCGTTGACCTTGGCCTCGTCCCACTGAAAGAGCTGGCGGTTTTGGACCCACTCGAAATACGAGACGGTCACCCCGCCTGCGTTGGCGTAGATGTCCGGGATCGCCACGATGCCGCGCTCGTGCAGCTTGGCGTCGCCCTCGATCGTGCACGGACCATTGGCGCCCTCCAGCACATACTTGCACTGCAGCTTCGCGGCCACTTCGCCCGTAATGACGCCTCCCATGGCGGCGGGCATGAGGATGTCGCACGGCAGCAAGAGCATGGCATCGCCGTCGATGGGCTTGCTCCCTGGGCACCCGGCCACAGACCCCGTGGCCGCGACGTGAGCCCGCACGGCGGCGATATCAAGCCCCTCTTCGTTGTGAATGGCACCGCCGATATCACTGACCGCCGTAATGCGTGCGCCCTGCTCGGCCAGGAGAGCCGCGCCCCACGAGCCCACGTTGCCAAACCCCTGGATGACGCACGTCGCATCGGTCAGCGTGCGCCCCGCGGCCTTGAGTACCTCGCGGATCGCAAACATGCAGCCGCGCCCGGTCGCCGACCCACGCCCCCGTGACCCGTGCAGCGAGACCGGCTTGCCCGTAACGACGCCGGGCGAGAACCCATGAAGCTTGGTGTACTCGTCGAAGAACCACCCCATGACCTCCGCGTTCGTGTTGACGTCGGGCGCGGGGATGTCGCGATCGGGGCCAATGAAGTCGTGAATCTGCTGCACGAAGTGCCGGGTCAGCCGCTCGAGCTCACGCTTGCTCAGCTTGCGCGGGTCCACGGTGATGCCGCCTTTTGCACCCCCGAACGGCACCCCCACCACGGCCGTCTTCCAGGTCATTAGACTGGCCAGTGAGTGCACCTCTTCGACCTCGACGTCGGGGTGGAAACGGAGGCCGCCCTTGAACGGGCCGCGCGCGTTGTCGTGCTGCACGCGGTACCCGATGAAGTGACCGAGCGTGCCGTCATCCATGGTCAGAGCGATCTCGACTTTGAGCTCGCGGCTGGGGGTGATGAGCAGGCTTTCGACCTCGTCACCGAGTTCGAGAACGGCGAAGGCTTGGCGCAGGAAGTGCTTGGTGGTCGCGTTGGCGTCGTGCATTTTGGAGGCTCGGGATGGCGGGCGGAAGGGCACGCCCCAGGGGAGCATAGCGTGCTGTGCCGGAGGCGTGGTGCGGCTATCATCCGGCCGTGGCCGGCACACCTATTGTTGGATCCGACAGCGTTCGTGTTCACCTGCGACGCGACGCAGGGCGCTTGGGGGCGTCCACCGGTCCATGGATCCGCGCGCGCCAAGTGGCCAAGGTCAACGGCCCCGCGAGCGCTGCGTGCATTGCCGAGATCGTCGACCGACGTGGCGAGACCGCTGGCTGGGGGCTGTACTCCGAGGCCTCGAGCATCGCGGTGCGCGTGCTCTCGTGGTCCGCGGAACGCCCACCGGAGACGTGGCTACAAACGCGCATCGAACAAGCCGTCCGCGCACGAGGCCGCCTCGGGTTTGGCACCCCGCAAACGGATGGGTATCGGGTCATCAACAGCGAAGGCGATGGACTTCCAGGCCTGGTCGTGGACCGCTACGGGCCCGACGCGGTCATCCAACTGACAACTGCCCCCATGGTAGCCCGTCGATCCGAGATCGTCTCGCAGGTTCGCGAACACCTGCCCGTGGAGCGCGTTCACGTGCTGGTGCCCGAGTCCGCCGCGAAACACGAGGGCGTCGCTCCCGAGGCGAGCATCGAGGGCGACCCCGACACGCTCACCTTCCATGAGGCGGGGCTGCGCTTCACCGTCGATCCGCCGCCAGCACAGAAAACGGGTGCGTACTTCGACCAACGTGACAACCGACGCTGGGTCGCGGCCGCGGCGGCGCGGATAGGAGGCGGACTGCTGGACGTAGGGTGCCACGTTGGGGGGTTCGCGCTGCACGCGGCTGCCCACGGCGTGCCCGCGGTGGGCGTCGACAGCTCCAAACGTGCCCTGGCCCGCGGCGCAGCGAATGCTGATGCCGCCGGACTCTCAGGCGTGACGTGGGTCGAAACCGACATGTTTGGCCGGCTCGACGACCCTGCGCTCACAGGCCCGTTTGGCACGATTGTGTTCGACCCGCCCAAGCTCGCGGCCCGCAAGTCCGATGTCGACAAGGCGGTCGGGGCGATGACCCGCACGCTCGGCCGGCTCGCGACTCGCGTCACCGACGGGGGCATCATGGTGCTGTGCAGCTGCAGCCACCACTTGAGCACTGCGCACCTCGATCGCGCAGTGAGCGGGGCCGGTTCCACAACGTGGGCACGGATCGCCACGCTCGGCCCTGATGTCGACCACCCCGTCGCGCCGAGCCATCGCGAAGGCGAGTATCTCGTGGTCGCCGTCTACCAGCGGCGCGCCTAGCCTAGAGCGGAGGGGCGCGCCCGCTCAGGCGGTGGCGGCGGTGCTGACGTGCTCGTCGCGGATCGCGATCCGATAGACGCTATTTTCCGTCTCGACGTACAGGACGTTTTCTTCGCCTGTCGTCAGGACCCGGCGTACCGCGGTCGTCACCATGCGTCTGCCGTTGGGATCTCGGAAGATCACCATTCCGCGTCCTACGAGGGGCTCGGAGAGCAAGTACCCTTCGTAGATGCGGCCGATCGTCGAAGTAAGGCAGCCAGTGCCCTGTGATGACCGGATCTTGGTCGCTACGACCGACAGCACCCTAACGCCAGCTTATCCGGTTCGGCGAAGGGACGCCACATGAGAATCACCCCCTGGGAGGCCGGGAACAATGTCGCCAGACGTAGGGAGGCGTGCCACGCCAAGACCACCCCTCGCTGCGCCCAATCGCAGAGATTTGCACTCAGACTGCGATCTACGCGAGTCGACGCAAACTAGACCGACGTGCAGCGGCTCCGTTCGCGCCGCACAGCACGCCCCTCGACGCAAAGAGTCCCGCACTGGGACCCCCGCATTTTGATGATCGGTGCGCGGCCGTCCCGCATAGTGGTTGCTCTGCGCGCGTTCAGGATGCGCCTGCACGCGCGGTCGAGGTGCGAGCATCAAGACGCGCCACGGCCTTCTCAGGAACCCAACCCAAGATCCCACCCGGCAGCCGAACCCGCCGCCAGCCGGGCGCACGCTCTACGATGCGAACGCGACTCCCGGCCTGCAGGGTGAACTCAATGTTGTGGTGGTTGCCCGGACCCGCCCGAGCTTCGAGCTGCGGCTGCAAGACCACCGCCTGTGGGGACGTCCGATCCGCCCGCGCCGCCAGACCGTGAAGGGCGCCAAACAAGGCGAACGTGATCGCGAGCACGATGACCGCGGCCCGCGTCACCGCCGGTTGACCGACACCACGTCGGATCCGTCGCACATGCAGCACGAGTCCGGCGAGCGCTGCCCACCCTGCGAGCAGCGAGACCCACGCGACCCCCTGCGCGCGCAAGACCTCGAGCACGAGATCCCACCACGTCTCCGGCCGGTCGATCTTGGCACCGGTCGCCGCGGCCTGCAGCTCCGCGCGGCGCCGAGCGATCTGCAGATTGTATCGGGATCGCTCCATCACCTCCCCCGACGGGGCGGATGTATGCTCGAGTGCACGCCGCAGCTGATACGTCGCACGGCCGAGCTGTCCTACGGCGAGGTAGGCCGTGCCCAGGTTGTACGAAAGCGTCGCACTCGGGTGCTGTGCGAGCGAGGACGCCCGCTTGTACGACTCGACGGCCTGCTGCCAGTCACCATCCGCGGCCGCGGTATTGCCCGCTTGGAAGGCTTCGTCGACGGCATCCGCCTTGGCCACGCCAGGCGCGGCCCCGACGGCAAGCGCAAGCACGACAACACACCCAACGGTGCTCAGTACACGTCTCACCGCCACGGTCACGGCCCCTCCTTGGAGAGACTGCTCTTGCGAACCAAGGTCAGCGCTCGATCCAGCAGCGCGCGGCGGTCCTCACTGCTACCGGTTTGGGCGGCGAAACGAGCTGCGTCGCACGTGTCGAGAAGCTCCCGTAGCGCCTTGAGGTCGTCGGATTCGACCCCGCGTGCTTCGATGAGACGAAGCAGCTCTGGTCGCGGCAACCCGACGCCATCGGCACCGCCGCGGCGCACTGCCAGCTCGTGCAGCAAGTTGCTGACCGTCGCGTGAAAGCCCTCGCCGGACGCCACCGCTTCTTCGGCCGCGCTGATGCGAAGCTGACGGCGCATCTTGTCGCGAGCTCGGCTGCGGGCGCGGTCGTCGGGCCCGAACCGACGAAGCAAGGCGGCCCCCGCAATGCCGCCCACCGCCAAGGCGGGGACGGCAAGCATGCCGTAGACCCAGCGGGTCGTCGTCAACCATCGCGTGCGCGGCACGTGCACGGGTAGCGCGTCGCCTTCGATCACTTTGGCCAGCTGCGACTCGTCGGATTCGACCTCTTCTTGCGCGGCCTCTAGAGGTTGCGCCGCATCGTCGGACCCGCCCACCACCTCGACGACGATAGGCTCGCTGCGCGACTCGGCGTACCCCGCGACGTCCGGATCGAAGAACGCAAACGTGTGCGCTGGGATCGTGATGGGCCCCTTCCCCTGCGGGATCATCAAGAACTCGTACTTGCGCTCGCCGTGTACCGCTTCACCAACGCCCATACGGGTGTCGATCTTGGGCTCGTATCGGCGAACGCCATCAATGGTGGGCCACGTTCCAGGATCGATGAACTTGATATTGCCCGTACCGCGGATGGTGACGGTGAGCGTAAACGGCTCAGCGGGGTCGACCTTCGTCCGGTCGACCGCGGTCTCGATCTCATACAACCCAACGTTGTTGGGCGAGAAGTTCTTGGGCTGTCCTTCGCCGGGCAGCGGAATCACTTCGATCGCCAACGCAGGCGACTCCATCGGACGCCGAAAGCCATTGCTGAGCTCCGCGGCGCCGATCTTGAGGATCCCGGTCCGCTGCGGGAACAGGGCACGCCGCACGACGGGTCGCATACGGTGCGGCACGCCGCCCACGAGTTTTTTCTCGGTCTCGCCGATAGGCAGGTCCTCCGAGAAGAAGTCAGAGAACTTGGGCGGCTTGCGAAGCTGGACGTTGATGAACTGACGACGCTCGTACAGGTCCAGCCGATACGTGACCTGCTCGCCAACATAGGCGACGGTCTTGTCGGTGTTCGCCCAGGCAAACAGGTCACCGTTGGCCCGCGTGGGACCGCCATCGTCGGCCGCATCGACACCGGGTTGCGCTGGGAGCACTTTGAGCACGGGTTTGTTGGAGGCCACGGTGCCTCCGCCGATCTCAATGGAGAACCCGAGATCGAAATCGCCTTCGCTCACCGGCCGTAGCACTACCGTCATTGTGTTCTCCACGACGGTTGCGCCGCGACCATACGACGACGCCCGCCCCGGACGCTGGCTGACCACCTCGAAGTTGCCCTCCAGATCCTTGGGCCAGATCCACCGGAACTCACGCTCGCTGCCAACCTGGCGCACAGCGAACGAGACTTGGACCGCATCGCCGACGCGGGTCTCGGTCGCGCCCACGCTCGCCGTGACGGTGAGGTCCCCAGCGGCCGACGCCAGGCGCGGCGCCCCCACGATCGCACTTGCGGATGCGACGGCAGCCAAATGGCGCGCGAACGTACGGCGGCTCAGCTTCACCAATCCTGCTCCGGGGCCCGCGTTCGGCCGGAGGGTCTGTCGAGCAAGAACACGTCTTGTTCGTCGAGCTCCTCGAGCGCCTTTTCGATGTCCATCTGGTTGAGCGGTGCGGGGGGCGGAGCCTCGCCATCCGGCTCTTGCTCCCCATCCTCCTGGTCCTGGTCCTGGTCCTGCTCCTGGTCCTGGTCCTGCTCCTGCTCCTGCTCCTGGCCGGACTCGCCGCCCGAGTCTTCCTCACCGCCCGAGTCTTCCTCGCCGCCCGAGTCTTCCTCGCCGCCCGAGTCCTCCTCGCCGCCCGAGTCTTCCTCGCCGCCCGAGTCTTCCTCGCCGCCCGAGTCCTCCTCGCCGCCCGAGTCTTCCTCGCCGCCCGAGTCCTCCTCGCCGCCCGAGTCCCCCGAGTCTTCGTCCTCGTCCTCTTCGTCTTCCTCGTCCTCTTTGTCTTCCTCGTCCTCTTTGTCCTGCTCCTCTTTCTTGCGCAGGGCCAGTTCGAGGTTCCACTTGGCGTTTTGGTGCTCCGGCCGCGCCTTGAGGCACCCGACGTAGGCAGCGATTGCCCCTTCGAAGTCCTCGGCATCCAGGGCCAGGTTCCCCAGCTCGTACATCGCGCTCGACCGAACGGCCGAGTCCTCGGCCTCGCTGGCGTGCTCAAAGGCCTTGCGTGCCGCATCGGCCTCGCCCTGCGCCATCAGCACCAATCCGCGATCGAAGCTCAGCTCAGCGCGATCCCCAAGCCGCTCGACCGCCGCATCAAAATGCGACAGCGCCGTCTCCAGCTCCCCCTCTTCGTAGGCCGCGACGCCAGCCTCGACATCACTGTCCTTGCTCGCCAACAGATCCGCGAGCCAGCCTGCGAGCAGGACTGCGACAAGGAGTTTCGGTCCGACGGTCATGACTGCCCCTGTTCGGCGCTCGGCCCAGTCTTCGCTCGGCGCCGCTCGCCCAGCCCCAGCGACAGCGACAGCAGCACGAGACCCACGATGATCGCGAAGTGGTATCCCTCTTCGCGGGCGATCTCGATCTCGTCGGTTCGCTGTGACCGCGACAGCGACTCCAGCTTGCCGCGGACCTCGTCCAGCGAGAAGCTCTCGGGGTCGACACCCACGTACGCCCCACCCGTCTTGGTGGCGATGGTCTCGAGCGTCTCGGTGTCGAGCCGCGTCATGATGTAGTTGCCCTCGTCGTCGACGGCGAATCCATCGGGCTCGCCGTCTGCGTCGAACTTCTGAATCGGCTCGCCCGTCTTGGACCCGATTCCGACCGTAAACACGCGGACGCCAAGCTTTGCCGCCTCGGCGGCCACTTCGAGTGGGCGACTGGCATTGTCCTCACCGTCGGTGAGCAGCACGATCGCCTGGTCGGTTTCTGCAGGCGGGATCTCGTCATCCAGGCTCACCTGAGGCGCAGCCTCGTCGTCCGTCACGGAGTCTGGTCGTCGGCGAGCATCCACCAAGAAGGTCAGGCCCAAGTTCAAGGCTCGACCCAGGTTCGTTCCCCCTGGTTTTTCGGTGCGCGGGTCTGCCTTGCGCAGATACATCTTCAGCAAGCGCGCGTCGCGGGTCACGGGGAACCCGCGGGCCCCGCCTGCGAACACCACCACACCAACCCGGTCGCCGCGGCGGTCGGCATCGTCCAAGAAGCGCGCCAGCTCGGCCTCGAGCCGCTCGCTACGGGACGGATACACGTCCTTGGCGAGCATGGACTTGCTGTAGTCGACCGCCAGCACAATATCCAAGCCGCTGGCGGGCACGACCTTCGCCGAGCCTCCGTACTGCAGCCGGAGCATACCGACGCCAACCGAGACCACGGCTGCGACCACGAAAATGCCCGCCAGCAGTCGGTTGCCCGCGTGCACACTGGCGACCAGTCGGCCGACCAGCACCTGGTTGCCCAAGGCCGTCATCGCGCGGCGCCGCTGCCGTGCCGCCCACACCAACAATGCGATGCACACAGGCGCCAGCAGCAGCAGCGGCCACAGATGCCCGTTGGCAAACACCACCTCATCGAGGGTGCCGCCGTCGTCTCGCACAATCTCGACCGCGTCGGTGCTGACGGCAGGCGTCGCGGGTGCGGTGGATGCGGCCGCGGGAGTCGGAGCGCTCACGGGAACCTCCTGAGGCGGGTCGACCGCAGGCCGATGTCCAGCAGCAACAAAAACAATGCCGGCCACAGCAGCATCGCGAAGAGCTCTGGCCGAATCGCCTGGCCTTCGATCGTGGAGCGCTCGAGCTTGTCGAGCAGATCTTGAAACGTGGTGCGAAGGCCGTCTTGGTCGGCCGCGGTGTACGCGTATCCGCCCGTCACGCTGGCGATGCGCTCGAGCTGCGCGGGGTCTATCGACCCGCCCTGACGCTGCTGTCCCATCAAGATCGTGTAGACCTTCACGCCACGCTCCGCCGCGGCCGAAGACGCAGCGTCGGGGTCGAGGCCGTCGGCATTGTGAACGCCATCGGTGAGCAGCACGACGATCTTCGACTCCGCATTGGACTCATCGATTCGGTTGAGCGCCATGCCCAGGCCCGCGCCGATGGCTGTGGTCGATCCGTCCATCACGCCGAGCCGAAGCCGGGAGACGAGGGTTCGCAGCACGCCGTGATCCATCGTGAGCGGTGAGACGGTCGAGGCGACGCCGCCAAAAACGACCATGCCGATACGGTCATGCGGCCGACGCCGGATGAAGTCGTCGATGACGATCTGTGCGGCCCCAAGGCGATTGGGCACCATGTCGGGCGCCTCCATCGAATCCGACATGTCGAGCACGATGACGATGTCGATGCCCTCATGGACAATCTTGTCGCTCCCGCGCGTCGACTGCGGCCGCGCCAGCGCCAGCGCCAGCAACAGACCCGCTGCGAGTCGAAAGCCGTCGGGAAGCATGACCAGGCGCGCAGCAAGGCCTCCGGACAACCGCGAGAGTGCACGCGCGCGCGTGTATCGCATGGTCGCGGGACGGGGAGCCCGCCACGCACGCCAGACCACTGCCCCCACGGGGAGCAGGGCGAACAATGCCCAGGCCGGTTCCGCCCACACGACGTAGCGCAAGCCGACCCCAAAGCTGGCAACGAGCGCCACCAGTACGGCGGTGACCGTTGCGACCGCGAATCCGAAGATCGGCACCAACTGTCTCATTGCGGCTCCTCCGTCGGGTCAGACTTCGTGGCGGCCTCCGCTTCGGGGGCCTCCTGTCCGGCTGCGTCCTCGTCCGCTTCGCCGTCGTCGACCGGCCCGGCTGCGTCTGGCTCGGCGGCGGCGGGCTGCTCGGTATCCTCCTGAGCACTATCGAGATCTTTCGCGGCGTTGGCTGCGCCCGGGTCGGGGTCAAGCGCCTCGGCGGGCGGTGCCGCGCGCGACTCATCGGGAGCGGATGCCTGGACCAGCCCACGCACTTCGCCCAGTGCGCCCTCAGCCTCGGCTGCTGGTGGCGCCCAGCGAGCAAACTTCACGAGGTCACACTGCTCCAAAAAGCTGATCACTTCCTCGGCGGAGAGCGGCGCGATGCTCTCCGGGTTTGCCTTGAGATGGGTGCGAAGCTCTTCGGTGGTCCGATCGAGCGCGTCGATGCGAAAGCGCCCTTCGAGGTATCCCTTGGCGATCTCGGTCAGCTGCACGTAGTACTCGGTGAAACGCTCGCCAGCGATGAGGTCGCCACGCTCCAGCTCTTCGAGGGCTGACAGCGCCACGGTGTGCGCGGGGATAGGCGGCGGTACGTAGACCGGCTTGGGCCCGCCGAAAAACCGCCGACCAAAGACCCAGGCGAGCAGCCCGGCCAGCAGCGTTGCGAACACGGCGTAGATCGTCGTCTCCGCTGTCGTGTTGGGATACACGATGCTGATCGGCGGATCCTCGTCGCGCCGCATCGGGTCTGCCTCATTGGCGAGCAGCGCATCGACCGAGAAGGTTCGTGAGGGCACCTCGAGCGTGTGCACTTCGCCGGACTCGTCCACCCATGTAACGGGGAAGCCCGGGGTCTTGGCGCTGCCCACATCGAAGTGCTGCAGCTTGATGGTGAACGTCTTGCGCAGGCCCTCGCCCGTTGCCTCCGCGGGGCTTTCTTCGATGCCGACCAGGTGAAGCGGATCGAATACCAGCCCGATCGGAAGGTTGACGCTCACGTTTTTTGGATAGGCCGCCACCACGATCAGCTGCACGACATCGCCGATGTACGACGGGTCGGGCGTCAGCTTGACCGTGACCGCGACGGGACCGTCGCTGATGACACGCCCCTTGGCGTCGGCCGCTCTTGCGTCCGGTGTGGCCGCTTTTGCGTCCGGTGGCGCCGCTTTTGCCGCTGGCGCGGCGACCTGGGGGGGAGCCGCAGGGACGGGGCCGCCACCGCTGGGTGCAGGCGACAACGCGAGCGTGGCGAGCAAGAGTGCGGGGATCATCGGCGCATCCTCCGGTTGCGCTGACGGAAGTAGGCGATGAGCGGCCCCTGCCAGTCGTCGCCACACCGAATGCTCATGGTGTCGAGGGACAGCTTGCGCATCAGCTGATCAAACGCGCGACGCTCCTCGGCGACCTGGCGGCGGTAGCGGCCTGCGCGCTGTCGACCCAGGTCGATGACGGTGTCGCCCCCGAGTTCGAGCAACTCCAAGTCCTCGACGGAGACAATACCGAGCGCGGGCAACTCCAGCTCCATGGGGTCTTCGACCCGGATGGGGATCACATCGTGTCGTCGTCGCGCCACTTTGAGCGCATGCTCAAAACGCCGCGCCTTCTCGACATCGGCGGGCGACTCGCCATCGCCGAGCGCGTCGACAAAGTCAGACACCAACAGCGTGACGCCCTGCCCCTTGGCGAGCCTCGCCAGATACTCCAGCGCAACCGCAGGGTCGGTCTTGCGGCTCGCAGGCTCGTGCTGCAGCACCCGCGAGATTACCGACAGGACATGCTTGCGACCGCTACGCGGCGGAACAAAGATCTCGACGCTGTCGGTGAAGCCGATGAGCCCGACCCGGTCGTCGTTGGCGATCGCCGAAAATGCAAACGTCGCCACCAAACGGGCGACGAGGTGGCGCTTGTCGTACTCCCGCGTCCCAAGCTCCAGGCTCGCCGACATATCGACCAAGAGCATGACCGTTACCTCACGCTCCTCGGTGAACAGCTTGATATGCGGGATACCCGTGCGCGCGGTGACGTTCCAGTCGATGGCACGCACGTCATCGCCCGGCTGGTACGCGCGCACCTCGGCGAAGGCCATCCCTTGGCCTTTGAATGCCGACTGGTACGATCCGGAGAGGTGCTCGGTGACCAGCCGCGAGGTCTGGATCTCGATGCGTCGGATCTCGCCGAGCAGCTCGGTCGTGCGCGCGCGCGCCTCCGCCGAGGTCATCCTCGAGGCGCTCGATGGGCTGGGCGTTGGTTTGGCCATCGTCGAAAGTACGCGCGGCCTACGGCACCTGCACGTGCTCGAGGATCTGCCGAATGATCTGCTCGACCGTCTTGCCCTCGGCCTCCGCCTCGTACGAGAGGATGACGCGATGGCGCAACACATCGGGGGCGATGGCTTTGACGTCTTCGGGGCTTGCGTAGCCTCGCCGACGCATGAACGCGTGGGCGCGCGCCGCCTGGAACAGCGCGATCGAAGCGCGGGGTGACGCGCCGAAGTCGATGAACGCGTCCAGCTCGGCGAGGCCGGCGGCACCAGGGCGCCGCGTCGCTGCGACCACATCGATGATGTAGCGCTGCACGGGCTCCTCAACGATGATCTCGTCGATCGTCCGCCGCACCTGCTCGATCTCCTCAGCGCCCAAGACGGGCAACGCTTGCGGCCGCTTAGACTCCGCGCCTGCGCCCATGCGCTGCATGATCAGCAGCTCCTCCTCGCTGTCGGGATAGTCGACCTTGATCTTGAACATGAAGCGATCGAGCTGCGCCTCGGGGAGGTTGTACGTCCCTTCTTGCTCGATCGGGTTCTGCGTCGCCAGGACCAAGAACGGGTCCGGCAGCGGGTAGGTCGTGTCGCCGACCGTGACGTGGCGCTCGGCCATCGCCTCGAGTAGCGCGCTCTGGACTTTCGCGGGCGCCCGGTTGATCTCGTCGGCCAGCAGCAGGTTCGTGAACACCGGACCCTGCTTGTTGCTGAACGTTCCGCTTTGGTGGTCGTAGATGACCGTTCCCAGCACGTCGGAGGGAAGCAGGTCCGGCGTGAACTGCACCCGCTTGAAGTCCAATCGCAGGCACTGGGCCAGCGTGTTGATCGTGAGGGTCTTGGCCAGCCCGGGCGCGCCCTCGAGCAGGACGTGTCCCCCGCACAGCAGGCCCATAAAGACCCGCTCGATCATGTCTTGCTGTCCGACGACCACCTTGTGGACCTCGGACATGAGATTGTCGAGAAACGCTGATTCGCGTTCGACAAGCTCGGTGACGACCCGAATATCGTAGGCACCAACGCTCATGTTCTGCTCTTTAGACCTGGCCAGACGCTCGTGGGGAGGATGACTCGCCGCGCAGCTGCCCTGCGCGAGACCCGCCCCAACCTGGCTCGGGGACGCATTATTCCCGCGGTTGCGGAACCGGCGCAAGTCATCGATTTGACGCCCGGCCACGGCCGACTTAGAACGCGCTCATGGCCGCCAATAAGGTTGATCGCACCCGAGTCTTCGACCAGCGCGTGGTGCAGAAGTACATCGGGGCTGGGCGCGTCACCAAAGAGGAGTACGCCGCGTACCTTGCCGCACTCCCGGACGTTGCGGAGAACATCACGCCGCAAGACGAGGGTGGAGATCCCGACGGTTGGGACGGCCCGCCCGACGAGCCGGAGCCCGCCGCAGAGCTCAGCGACGCGGTCGAGGGCGAGTTCGCCGACGCCGAAGTTCCGCCAGCACCCGCATACGCCGAGCCCACAGGGGACGCAGAGCCCGCACCGCTGCTGGGTGGCGTTGTGCCCGCACCCGCCGAGATGGCCGCGGTGCCCCCCGCCGCCTCCGCGGATCCAGTCGTTCCCGCCGTTGCGCCCGCGCCCGCCGTTGCGCCCGCGCCCGCCGTCGCGCCTGCCGCAGAGCCTGCGCCCGCAGCGACCCCCAGCTCCGACGGCGACGGCGGCCCTCTCGGCGGCCAGGGCTGAGCAAGCCCGTGCCTGACCGCGGGCGACGACGGTGCTGGATCGCCGCGATGCTCGGGTTCGGGCTCGCGATGGCAGGCGCATGTCGGCGCGTCGACGAACCGCCCCCGCCGCGAGACCCACTGCCGGTCGCCGAGCCGCTCGCTCCGCCGCCGGCGAGTGCCGAGGCCACGACCGTCGTGGTCCCCGACTTCGCCCGCGTCGCGGCGAAGCTGTCAGGGTCGGTGGTCACGGTCACCTACACCCTGGCCGGCCGCTCTTCGGATCCCACAAAGGTGGTTCGCGGGCTTGGCAGCGGGATGGTGGTCAGCGCCCAGGGTCAGGTCCTGACCAACCAGCACGTCATCGCAGACGCCAAGGACATCGAAGTGGAGCTGTCCAGCCGCGACCGCGTGGCGGCGCGACTCATCTACGGCGACCCTCTGTTGGATCTGGCACTGCTCGAGCTCGTCTCGCCCCCCGCGGGCTTGTCGCCCATCGAGTTCGCCAAGGCTGACCCCCGACCCGGTGAGTGGGTCATGGCCGTCGGCCAGCCCCACGGGCTCGGCAATACGGTCACGGTTGGAGTCGTCAGCGGCCTGCGCCGCGACCATCGCGATCTGGGGCGACCGGCCGGCCTCACCGAGGACGGGATCTGGAGCTTCATCCAGACGGATGCCTCGATCAACAGCGGGAACTCGGGAGGCCCGTTGGTGAACATGCACGGCCAGGTCGTGGGCGTCACGACCGCGGTGCGTGCGGACGGCCAGGGTCTCGCGTTTGCGATCCCAGCGGCGATGGCTCGAAGATTCCGTGAAGAGGTCTGGACGTACGGGCGCGTGCGGCACACCCGGCTGGGCATCGCGGCCGAGGACGCTCATGGCGTCCTCCCAGGCCGCGGCTCGGTTGTGCGCATCACAAAGGTCGACACACCCGGGCCAGGCGCGGACGCGCGGCTCGGGGTCGGCGACCTCGTCTTGGCGATCGACGATGTGCCGATTCAGCGGGTGTCGGAGGTCGCGTACCTCACGCAGCTGCGAGGCGTGGGCGCCGACGTCACGCTGACGGTCAAGCGCGGCAGCGATCCGCCCGAGCAGGTCGTGATCATCCCGGCCGCACGGTGAGCTGCGCTGGGTCAGCCGCCTGAGCTCGAGTCGGAGTCCGAGCCGGACCCGGAGTCCGAACCGGTCGTGTCCGACAGCGTCGGGTCGACGATCAGCGTCGATGCCTCCGCGCTGACCGCGTTCCCAAAGTCGTCGTTGAGCGTGACCTCGATGTCGATCATGCGACCGTCCAGGTCCTCCGGACATGCGTCCAGAACCATCGCGAGCCAGATCGCCTCGGTGACGCCGAGTCGCTCATTGCACTGCAGGACGGCGCCGATCGTCTGGTCGGCCACCACCTGCCCGTCGACCACGCCGTACAGCTCGACATCCCCGAACTGAGAGACGTCCAGGCCCGGCGTCCGCAGGCCTAGCGTGATGTGTACGCCGCCCTGGCGACCGTGCAGCAGCTCCGCGGGCTGGGTGTCCAGCGCGGTGAAGACTTCGATTCCGTGGCCGATCTCCAGGGGGCCAAGACCCGCGCCACAGATCTCGGGCACGGCGGTTGGCATGCCGAATGTCCCGCCCCCCGTATCGAGCCCATCACCCGCTCCCGATGAGTCCGCCGCCCCCGAAGTCGCCGACCCACTCGTTCCCGTGGAGATCACCGTGGGTCCGCTGTCGGTGGTTGATCCTGCTGGGCCGGACGCGCCGCCGAGTTCGGCCGACTCGCCCGACCCCGAGCACGCGCCCAGCAGCACGCCCGCCAGGGCGCACCGTCGAGGAGTCAGCGGCGCCACGGCTTGCGCTCGAAGTAGGAATCCATCAGCTCCCGCAGCTTCGGCGTGAGCAGGATGAGCGCTATCAGGTTTGGAACGATCACAAAGCCGAGCAGCACATCGCCCAGCATCCAGACCAGTGAGAGCGGAATCACCGCGCCCACAAAGTGCATCGCGACGAACACGAGCTTGTAAGGCACCGTGGACCGCTTGCCCAACACGTAGTTGGCGCACCGATCCCCGTAGTAGCTCCAGCTGATCGCGGTCGATATTCCGAACAGCACCACACACAGCAGCACGATGTGGTGCCCGAAGTCTCCGACCCCCGACAAGCCCCGCCGAAAGGCGAGCATGGTCAGCGGCGCGCCGCTCTCGACCGCGTCGCCGTACAGGATCTTGACGGGCTCCTCGCTGCCGGTTGGCGTGGCAACCTTGGTCTCCGCGTCGACCACCCCCGTGAAGGGGCGGGCGTGCTCCGCGTCGACGTAAAGCCGCTCTACCGCGACGTCATGCCATGCCAGCTGTGGCCCGCCCTGTGTCGCGTAGCCGTGGCGCACGCGGATCTCGCGAGGCTGCTTGACCTCTTTGATCTCCCCGTCGGCCTCGTGCAGGACATACGTCAGGTCGCCACCTGCCAGGTCGATATCGGTGTGAACCCGGTCCTTCCACACACCCGTGATCACGATGACCAGCGCGGTCATCGTGCAGATCACGATCGTGTCGATAAACGGCTCGAGCAGTGCGACGACGCCCTCCGAAACGGGCTCGTCCGTGCGCGCGGCGGCGTGCGCGATGGGGGCCGACCCCTGCCCCGCCTCGTTGGAGAACAAGCCACGCTTGACCCCCCACATCATCGTGACGAGTACGGCGCCCACCCCCGTGCCCGCGATGCCGGCCGAAGGGTTGAACGCCTCACGCACGATGAGACCAAAGGTCGGCACGATCTCGCCCGCGTGAATGATGAGCACGAGCAGTGCCGCCGCGACGTAGATGAGCGCCATGACAGGCGCGAGCACCCCAGCGACCTTGCCGATCCGCTGGATGCCCCCGAGGATGACCGCGGCCACGATAGCGGCCGACACGGCGCCCGTGATCCATGGGTCGATCGGGAACATGGCCCTGACCGAGTCCGCGACCGTGTTGGCTTGGACACCGTTGCCCGTGAGGAAGGCGGTGATCCCCAGCGCGAACGCAAACGCGAGGGCCAGTGGCTTCCAGGCTGGGCCGAGGCCGCGCTCGATGTAGTACATCGGGCCGCCCGACACCGTGCCGCCGCCGCCCGCATCGCTCTCGACGCTGCGGAAGTGCTGGGCCAGCGTTACCTCGGCGAACTTCGTGGCCATCCCGAGCGCCGCGGTGATCCACATCCAAAACAGCGCGCCCGGGCCGCCCCAATGGATGGCGATCGCGACCCCGCCGATGTTGCCGATCCCGACCGTGGCCGAAAGCGCCGTGGACAACGCCTGGAAGTGGGTGACATCGCCGACATCGTTGGGGTCGTCGTAGCGCCCCGTCGCGACCGCCGCGCCATGGCCCAGCCGCCGAACTTGGACAAAGCCTAGGCGCAGCGTCAGCCAGACCCCGGTCCCCAGAAGCGCGATGACGACCCAAGGGATCGTCTGCCCATCGTACGGAACCCCGACTTGCCAGACGAAGTGTTCAAGGGCCTTTACGACTGCTTCGACGGTTTCCATCGGGCCTATCGGGCGCAGTCTCCCTCGTAGCAGGGTGCCCTGGCAACCGCCGGGTTCGGGTGAGATTCTCTGCCCGATGGGACCCTCCCCCGCTGGACCAACGCTCCCCACCGCACCTGCACGCCGCGCCCCCGCGCTGTTGGCCGCAATCGCGCTCGTGTCGCTCGGTTGGGGGCCTGCTTGCAAGGTCCGCGGCGGGACCGAGGCGCCAGACGATGGATCGCAGTCGACCGCGGACGGCTCGACGGCGCCCGTGAGCGCGACCCCGAGCCCGACCGGGTTTGGTCACGGCCCCAAGGCTGACGCCACCGAGGCCAAGGACGGCGACGAGTCCGGCGCCAAGAAGAAGGAGCCCAAGTGGGACGTCAACGCGCCCCCAGGTCCGCGCACATCGGTGAACATCGATGTCGACGAGGGGACCTGGATGAGCCTGGACGTGAGTCCCGATGGCAAGCAGATAGCGTTTGATCTGCTCGGCGACCTGTACACGATGCCGATCGAGGGCGGCACAGCCACCGCAGTCACCTCTGGCCTGGCGTGGGACATGCAGCCGCGGTTCTCACCCGACGGCAAGTGGCTGGCGTTCACCTCCGACCGTGGCGGCGGCGACAACATCTGGGTGGTTGCTTCCGGGGGCGGTGAGCCCAAGGCCGTCACCAAAGAGAGCTTCCGGCTGCTCAACAGCCCGACGTGGACGCCGGACGGTAAGTACATCGTGGCGCGCAAGCACTTCACCGCGCGGCGAAGCCTCGGCTCCGGTGAGATGTGGCTGTACCACGTCGCGGGCGGCGAGGGCTTGCAGATGACGACCAAGCCCAACGACCAAAAGGACGTGGGCGAGCCCGCGCTCTCTCCGGACGGTCGCTACCTGTACTACTCCCAAGACACCACGCCGGGAGACACGTTCGACTACAACAAGGACCCGCACTCGGGCATCTACTCGATCAAGCGGCTGGATCGGGTGGAGCAGCGCACCGAGAACTTCCTCGGCGGTCCGGGCGGCGCGATTCGGCCCACGCCATCGCCCGACGGAAAGTCCTTGGCCTACGTCCGACGGCTGGGCCTTTCTACGGCGCTGTACGTGCACGATCTGACCAACGGCCGGAACACCCCGATCTACACCCAGCTCGACCGCGACATGCAGGAGACATGGGCGATTCACGGCGTCTACCCAACGATGGCATTCACGCCGGACTCGAGTGCCGTCGTGTTTTGGGCGGGGGGGAAGATCCGACGCGTCGATACCAAGACGGGTGCGGCCGCCGTCATCCCATTTCGCGTGCAAGGCACACGCGAGGTCGTTGAGCCGGTTCGGTTCCCCGTGGAGGTCCACCCCAAGAACTTCCACACCAAGATGCTGCGATGGGTCACCGTGTCACCCGACGGCGCGTTTGCGCTGTACCAGGCGGTGGGGCATCTGTACCTGCGCGACATGAAGACCGGGCGTGTGCGACGGGTAACGCGCGACGACGACGTCTTCGAGCAACATCCGGCGTTTTCCCGCGACGGCAAGTCGATCGTGTACACGACCTGGAACGATGAGACGCTCGGGTCCGTACGCGTGGTGCCGACCCGCGGCGGACGGCCACGCGTGCTCACGCAGCAACCCGGGCACTACACCGACCCGGTTTTTTCGCCCGACGGCAAGCACATCGTGTTCAACAAGGTCGGAGGCGGCGGCTTGCGCTCCCGGCTGTGGAGCAAGGATCCCGGCCTGTACACCACGCCTGCTGCGGGCGGGGACGTGGCGCTCATCACCCGCAAGGGGCACGAAGCGCAGTTCGGAAGCAGCTCGGACCGCGTGTTTTTCACCGCGTACGAGCCCGACGGCGACACGATGGTCGCGGTCCTCAAGAGCGCGCAGCTGGACGGCCACAAGGCGCGTTCGCACGCCAAGTCCGAGCACGCCAGCGCGTTTGCCGTCTCCCCCGACGAAGCCTGGCTCGCGTACCAGGAGCGCTTCCACGTCTATGTCACGCCGTTCACACCGATCGGGAAGGCGGTGACGGTTGGGCCGTCGGCCAAGGGATTGCCACAAGCGAAGGTGACCCGCGACGCGGGCGAGTATCTGCACTGGTCGGGCGACAGCAAGAAGCTGCACTGGTCCGTGGGCCCGGAGCTGTTCACACGCGAGGTCAAAGACGCGTTCGACTTTCTCAAGGGCTCCCCGAGGGAGGCCGCCGAGCCGCCCGCCAAGGGCGTAGACATCGGGTTCACCGTCGACACCGACGCGCCGAAGGGAACCATCGCACTGGTGGGCGCGCGGTTGGTGACCATGAACGGCGACGAGCTCATCGCGGATGGCACGATCATCATCGAGGGCAATCGAATCAAAGCGGTGGGCAGCAAGGGCGAGACCACCGTCCCCGACGGTGCGAAGGTCTACGACGTCACGGGCTCGACGATCATCCCCGGCTTGGTCGACGTGCACGCCCACGGTTCCCAAGGCAGTGACGGCATCATTCCGCAGCAGAGCTGGGTCCACATGGCGAGTCTCGCGTTTGGGGTGACAACGATTCACGACCCGAGCAACGACACGGCCACGATTTTTGCGGCCGCCGAGATGGTCCGAGAAGGCATGCTGACCGGCCCGCGGATCTTCTCGACGGGTACGATCTTGTACGGGGCCAAGGCGTCGTTCACCGCCAAGGTCGAGAGCCTCGAGGATGCTCGCACCCACCTGCGACGCATGCAGGCGGTCGGCGCGTTCTCGGTCAAGAGCTACAACCAGCCGCGCCGAGAGCAGCGCCAACAAATCGTGGCCGCGGCGCGAGAGCTCGAGATGATGGTGGTGCCCGAGGGGGGCTCGCTGCTGCAGCACAACCTCACCATGGTGGTGGACGGGCACACGGGGGTTGAGCACGCGATTCCGGTCGCCGCCGTGTACGACGACCTCGAGCAGCTGTGGGGCTCGACGCCCGTGGGCTACACCCCCACGACCGGCGTCGGCTACGGCGGCATCTGGGGCGAAAACTACTGGTACGCGCACACAAACGTGTTCGACAACAAGCGCCTGCGCACCTTTGTGCCGCGCGACCGGATCGAGCCGCGCTCGCGCCGACGGACCCTGGCCTCCCGCGGGGACTGGAACCACATCAAGGTCGCGCAGGCGACCAAGCAGCTGCTCGACGCAGGCGTCTCGGTGCAGGTCGGTGCGCACGGCCAGCGCGAAGGGCTCGCGGCGCATTGGGAGCTGTGGATGTTTGTGCAGGGCGGCATGACGCCCCACGAGGCACTGCGCGCGGGCACACTCGCGGGAGCGGAGTATCTTGGGCTGGACGGCGACATCGGCTCGCTGCAAGCGGGCAAGCTCGCAGATCTCGTAGTCATCGACGGCAACCCGTTGGATGACGTTCGTGTCTCGCAAAACATCCGCTTCACGATGGTCAACGGACGCTTGTACGACGCCAACACGATGGACCAGCTGGCCCCTACCCCCGCCAAACGCGCTCCACTGTTCTTCGAGCGGGATGGCACGGGTGCCGGTCCGCAGGTCGACGCGGCGGCCGGCTGCGCGGGGCACTAAAGTAGCGGGCGCGACCAAGACGGCCGCGCCAGCCCGTTTGGCCCGGTTGCTGTCCGCACGGGGCTGGCGGATACTCGCGCTCGCCGATGCACTGGACGAGCAGCCTGTCGACAGCCCCAGACGCAAACGCTGCGATCGACGAGGTCGTTGGCGCAGTGACGTCGCAGCTCGGCGGCACGCCCGATCTGGTGTTCGTGTTTGTGAGCCCCCATCACCTGAGCGCGATGCCGTGGCTGGCGGGGCGACTGAGCAAAGAGTTCGGACATGCGCCTGTCGTCGGCAACATGGCAGCCGGGGTGATCGGATCCGGACACGAGCTCGAAGAGGGGGCTGCGTTGGCGGTGGCGGCGGCGCACCTGCCGGGCGTGACGGTCAATCCCTTCTTCTTGGAGGCCGCCGAGGTCCCGCCGCCCGGCACCCCCACTGCGGGTTGGGACGCACGGCTCGGCCTTGGCGGTGGCGAGGCGCCCAACTTCGTGGTGATGCCCGACCCGTTCACCACGCGGCCGACCGACCTCGTCGAAGCACTGGACGGGGCGTACCCCGACAGCACCATCGTGGGCGGCGTGACCAGCGGTGCCGCCAAAGCCGGCGACAGCCGCCTGCTGTGCGGCAACGAGGTGCACGAGGGCGGCGTTGTCGGCGTCGCACTGACGGGCAACATCACGATGGACGCCGTGGTCGCGCAAGGGTGCCGACCCGTCGGTTCGCCGATGTTCGTGACGCGCGGCAGCGGCAATGTCATCGCAGAGCTGGACGGGCGGCCCACGGCGCAGACCCTCCAAGGGCTGTACGACCGGCTGCCCAACAAGCAACAACAACAGCTCCGGGACGGGCTGCAGTTGGGCTTGGGCATGACCGCCGAGCGAGAGGTCTACACGCACGGGGATTTCTTGATCCGCGACGTGATTGGGCTGGATGCGCGAACGGGTTCGATGGCCGTCGGCGCACCGATCAAGACCGGACAGGTCGTCCAGTTCCACGTTCGAGACGCCCAGACCTCCGCCGATGATCTCGACGCGCTGCTCGCCGAGGCGTGCCAGAGCGAGGACGCTCCGGCCGGGGCATTGCTGTTCTCGTGCCTTGGACGCGGCAAGGGCCTGTACGGGGATGGCGACCACGACTCGAGCGTATTTGCCAAGCATGCGCCATCGAGCCCCGTGGCCGGGTTCTTCTGCGGCGGCGAGATAGGCCCGGTCGGTGGGCAGACCCACGTGCACGGCTACACCAGTGTGTTCGCCGTGTTCCGTCGACGGAACGCAAACTAGCGCCTGCTCGCCCCCACCAAAAAGAGCGCTGCGTTGGACGCAGCGCTCTTGGACAGACAGAGCGATCTATGCAGGCGGATCAGCCGCTGGGAACGCCCGCTGAGCTCAGGGCAAACCCAGTCATGTCGCTGTAGCTGTACGCACCCACCAGATCGCTGAATGTGTCGATGCTGCCCGTCCCCGGGTCGACGCGAAACGCCTGCGTGCTCGCAAATCCAACCGCCCAGACGTAGCCGTCGAAGTCCACGCTGATCCCGTGCGCGTAGGCGGGCAGCGGAATCTGCTGCACGACGTTGAGCGTCTCGGTGTCGATCCCTACGAGGGTCGCGTCCTGCTGACGGCAGTGCCACAGCGTGCCCGCACCGTCGGTCATGCAGCCGCCCCAGGCGTTGCCACCCGGACTCGGCAACGATTGCCACGTCGCGCTGAGTGGGTCGAAGCGCGATGCGCCGCCTCCCGAACAGAACCAGGGACGCCCCTCAGAATCGACGGCCAGGCCGTAGCCGCTGCCGGGCCCAGGCCAGATTTGGACGGAGAAGTCGTCTCGGTCGACGCGCACGAGCTGCCGAGCGCCCGCGGTATCGATCCCCCAAAAGTGCCCGTCGCCATCAACAGCGCCGCCGTACAGGCCGATGGAGCTGCCGACCTGCGGAATGGGAATCGTCTGCTCCACCACCCCCGTCTCGCCGTCGAGCAGGAGGACCTCGGTGGTTCCGACCCCATTGGCCCCGCCCGTCCACAGCTTCTCGTTCTCGTAGGCACAGGTCGAGCTGTTGAAGTCGCCTTGGGCCCACGCCATCGGACGATTGGAGGAGTACAGCAGCGGCGTGTACCAAGCGACGCACTCCTCTTCGCCCCACGGGAGGATATCGGCGCCACCTGCCGACGTTTGAATCCCGGGCGTTCCGTTGGAATCGACGCAGTCGTCAATGTTGGCGTAGATCTTCGCCACGCCGCCGTTGCGGTTGGCGATCGCGACGTTGGCCGACAACGAGACGGTCGTGCGCGAGGGGCTGCCCGCGGAGTTGGGCTTCACGATGTAGCGCCCCTCCTCGACCATCGTCTGGGTATTGATCTTGGAGACGGTGCCCTGGCTGCTGTTGGCGATCCAAATGTTGGAGTGCGCTGGAGCGCCGCCGAGCCCACCGCCACACGACGCGCCGCCGTCCGGGGATCCGACATCGAACTTCGGCAGCTCAGACGGCACGCCATCGGCGGTTCCGTCGCCCGCGGATCCAGCCGTGTCGGCCCCCGCGGTGTCACCCCCCGTGCCGCCGCCGGACATGCTCACGCCCCCGCTGTCGCCACCTTGGGTTGCGGACTGCGAGCCACCGTCTGCAGTGCCCTCTGCCCCGACGGTGACCAATCCCCCGTCGCCTTGACCGCGACCGTTGTCTCCGTCGTCCGAACCACAGGCTGCGACCAGCCCAAGACCTAGCATCAGGTGTAAGTTACGCATCGTTGTCGTTGCCCCCCCGGGCAGCGATATCAGGGTTGCAGCTCAGCGCGCCCCTGTCGAGCAAAACCCCAGTCGGCGCGCGTCAGCACCCATCGCTGGGCCGCTTGGCCGTCGTAGACCACGTCCGCCGCGCGCTTCATCCCCACCTTTTCCAGCACTCGAATAGAGCCGCGGTTGGCTGCCAAAACGAACGCACACACGTGGTCAAGACCGAGTGTCGTGAATCCAAAGTCGACACACACACGGGTCGACTCGGTAGCAAGCCCGCGGCCCCAGTAGTCGGGCAGGAAGCGATAGCCGACGTCGACCTCACCCATGTCGTCCAGAAACTTCAGGCCGCAGAACCCGATCGGCGCCGAGTCCACACCGTGTTCTTTGAGCACACACGCCCAGCGGCCATAGCCGTGGGTATCGAAGTCTGGGTAGGCGTTGATGGCTTCGAGCGCGGCGTCGACATCGTCTATTGGTGGCTCGCCCGTGTGCTGCATGACCTCAGGTGAGCTATTGAGGTCAAAGAAGGCTTGGGCGTCGCGGGGCTCGAACGCGCGAAGGATCAAGCGCTCGGTTTGAGGTCCACATCGGTGCGCCACGGTCCGACAATACCGCGCACGGGCCCGCGGCGTGCGTTGCGCGGGCGGCTCAACCCCCCCAGCGGTTCAGCGCGTGGGTGCTAAAGTAGGTCCAACGCCCACGCGTTGAGGGCCTGCGCAATGCAAACGCCAAACGCCCCACCCGAGTCGCCCGCCAAGTACATCAATCTGACCGCGGAAGATCGCTTCGTTTCCACCGCGGCGCTCCGAGCGGCCTACATTTGCTACGACGGCTCGCGGGCACCAGACAAGCCTGCGTTTGTCTCGCTGGCCGACGGCTACGAGCTGGGCATTGTCTCGAGTGAGCCGCCCGACATCGCACGCGCGGTGTCCTCGTTGCTGAGTCGATCGCTGGAAGACGCCAAGGATGAAAACGGCGGGCACTTGCCGCGGGCGGTGGTTGAGCGGGTTCAGCTCGAGATCATCTCTCCGTTCGGCGTCGCGAAGCTGTGGGGCACCAACGGGCACCGCTTTGTGCTCTCGCAGCCCATCGACGACGCGCGGAGCGAGCTCGTGGCCACAATCCTCGTGGCGCGGCGCAAGGGCACGGTCTTCTTTTTTACCGGTCGCTACAACAATGTCCGGCATTCGACCATGGATCGAGAGGTCGACTTCGATCAACCCGCCGACGGCGACCCGCAGCACAAATGGTTCAGTCAGTTCGCGTTCCCCGAGGTGCGCGCGTTCAAGCCGGTTGCGTACCACCAAATCGCCAACTTCGTGGTCGCCAAGGAGCACCGCGGCAAGCGGCTCTCTCGCTTCCTGCTGGACGCTATCCAGAACAAATACGCCAACGACACGATGGAGGCACGCGGCCTCGCGATTGAGCACTGCCAGCACCTGCTGTGCGGCCGCGGTTTTTGGCAGGTTGGCGATCCGCCTTGGCTGCCCCGGATGGAAAAGCTCGGGTTCTATCTGCGTTGGGGCGCGGAGAGCTTTTTCATCGAGCAGGACTGGGCGCCCCTGCCCCCCGTGTTCGCCCACGGCGAGCCCATCTCCAACCTCGAATACAATCGCTCGTTCGGCCTGCCGCAGCGCTACCGCAATGCCGAGCCGCCCAACGACTCGACCGTGCACCTTCCCCAGCGAATCGCCGAAGTCACACGGCTCTCGCAAGATCCTCGCGCCAAGCTGCAGTACTTCCAGACGCTGTTCGACTTCGTATGAAGACCCATCTCAGAGCGAGCCGAACCCAGGCCACTCAGGTCGTCGTGCCATTCACGGGAGAAGGCGCATACCACGGCTCGACCAAGCCGCGGCGCGACGCCGCCCCCGACGTGGCCAAGCAGCCGGAGCCAGCGGCCCCGCCCCCCGAGATGCTCGCGAGCACCCTTGACGCGTACGCTGCTCTTGGGGCCGAGACCATTCAGAGTTTCGACGCGGTTTTTCCCAATCGCTTCGAAACCGTGGGCGCACTGGGTGTGCCCACCCAGGAGGAAGTCCGGGGCGATGGCGTGACCTTTTGTTGGTGCCCCATCGACGAGGCGATACCGCTGGCGGGCCCACTCACCCGTCGCGTGCTCCTGGAGATGCAAAAGCACCTGGGCGGTGCCAAGCGGTACGTCTACGTCGATGCCAAGATCCAGTACTTCGAGCCGGGCGACGTTCCTGTGGATAGTCAGCACTGGCACGTCGACGGGAGCATCACCGCTCGCGGCGCAAAGGTGCATGGCCTGGGATACGATCTGCTGCACGACATGAAGGCCCGGCTGCTCGGCGCCGCGGTGCCACCGCAGTATCTCGCGTACCAGTCGTCGGAGCACTGCGCGACGATGCTCGCGGCCGAGCCGGTGTCGGTGCGGCTGCCCGACCTCATCCCGAACTTCGACGGCCTCGACGCCTCGGTCCGCGCCCGAGACCCGCGATGCGTCTCGCAGCCCGCGGGCGCTATTGTGCGCTTTGATGGGCTGTCGTTGCACCGTGCCGTCGCGGCGCGCGATCACGGCTGGAGGTTGTGGGTCCGCGCCATCGAGACCGACCGCAAGGTCCAGCTCAACCGTTCCATCATCGAGTGTTACGGCACCGTATTCCGGACATGAGCAGCACAGCGTCGCGTGCTAGCGGCGCTGGCGCGTTCGGCCTCAGCGCGCCGCGGCCTCGCGCCACCGCACCGGGCTCGTGCCCGTCCAGCGTTTGAACGCGCGGTTGAAGGCGCTCGTCTCTGAGAACCCAAGCAGCAGGGCAATCTCGGCCGTGGATGCGCCCCTGCGCAGCTCCTTTTGGCTCAGCTCCCGACGCAGTGTATCGATCAGCTCTTTGAGGGATGTGCCCTCGTCCTGCAGATGCCGCTGGAGGCTGCGCCCGGACTGGCCGAGCTGCTTGGCAACGAGCTCGATCCGCGGCACTCCGTCCGGCAGGAGCGCCATCACCACCGCGCGTACACGCTCCGCGTACGCGGCCGTTCCCGAAGGTCGCGGAGGCAGCAGACGGAGCATGATCTGCGCCTGCTGATCTAACATCTGCGCCAACGCTGGATCGGCCTTGGCCACGGGCAAGTCGAGCAGCGCGGCATCGAACGAGAGCTCGAGCTCGGGGGCATCGAACGTCGGTGTCACGCCCAAGCTCTCGAGATACGGCGCAGGGTCGGTCGCGGCGCGCGTCAGTTGCAGCGTGAAGTCATCGAGCACTCCGGGCCCGCACAGCATCTGAAACCCGAGCACCGTCTCCGCGGCAAAGGCATCTGCGACGTGGTCGTGTCCGGCTCGCGTTGGGCCCCACAGCGTATACCCAACCGTCGCACGCCCGGCATTCACCTCCATCGAGATGGCGGGGTCGGCGACCAATCGCTGGTACGCGAGCATGCGGGCAAACGCTTGGCCCACGGTGGCGCTGCTCATGAACAAGAAGCCCAGCAGCCCGTAGCTGTCGGCGGTCGCGTGGTGCGGCAGCGTGAGCCCGATGTGGGGGTCGTGCAGGGCGTCCGAGAGCCGCTCCAGCAGCGCGTAGTAGGCGGAGATTGGCAGTCGTGCTTCCGAATCGCCCAGGATGCTCGCGTCGATCCCTGCAGTCGCGCAGATGGCCTCCGCTGCGATCCCGTGCGCGGCTGCGCAACGCACAACCGCTTGGCACGGGAGCGTCGCGATCATCGGAGGGCTCATGGCACCAAGCCTAGCAAGGTCACGACGACGGTACTTTGGCGCCGCGCGTCATGCGGGTTGGCGTGCGCGGTCAATGCGACACGGGCGACCGATGGCTACGTTGGCTGCATGGCGCAAGACACACCGTCACCCCCACCGAGCGGCCCCGAAGACCTGTTGGCGCTGCCCCCCCGTGACGCCGTGCTGTTCCTCCAGGGCGCCAAGGCGATCATGTCGGGGAACGGGCACCACGGGCTGCTCGCACTCGAGCAAGCGACCCTCGAAGCGATGCAGCGCCACCTCTTCTGCACGGAGATCGATCTTCACGCGCTCGCGCCGCTGTCGCCCTCGTCCGGAGAGCTCGAGGCGTTTGTGGAGCGAGCGACCCCTGAGGTACTCGAGCGGCTGTCGGCGCTGTGGTGCATTCTCCCGATCGTCGACACCGAGCTGCACCCCGCAAAGGTCGGCGTACTCCGTGGCCTCGTGGAAGCTCTCGGACATAACGTCGCGCTGGCCGACGACATCGCTGCACTCGCCGAGCGCGACCGCTTCTTGCCCAAGTTCCGGATGTTCCGCCGTTTGTTCCCGCGGGTGTTCCACGTTGGCATCCTGCGCGGGTTGGTTCAGCTGCTCGGCGCGAGCCTTGGTCTACGCGATCGAGCGCTCGGTCGGCGATACGATGCGCTGGCAGAGCTGCCCGAAGGCACGTTTGGCCACGCGCTGTCACAGTTTTACATCCACAACCGGATGACGCCGCCTGGGCGACGCGGGGCCTACCCGTACAACCAGATCGGCCCTCACGATGCACACCACGTGTTGGCCGGCTGCGACACCAGCTACGTCGGCGAGTTCCTCGTGCTGCCGTTCGAGGTTGGCTCGTCCGCCTGTCCCAGCGGCGAGTTCTTGGTCGTCGCCATGCTCCAGACGCACGCCGGGTTCGCCTTGGACCCATCCGTCCCGCCGACCACTGGCCTGTTCGATCCCGACGCCTTCTTTCGCGAGTTCGCGCGCGGCAGCCGGGTCCACGACGATCTGCTCGCCAAGAACTGGGACTTTTGGCCGTACGTCACGCTGCCGCTAGCGCAGGCACGCGCAAGACTTGGGATCACCTGCGGCGGCGGCAACGTCGATGCCGAGTGCCCGCAATGGAACGGCAAAGACAGTCCGGAGAACGTGCAAAGAATGGCGGGTGCGGGGCAGGCAGCGCACGCCAGCTAAGGCACCGTCCTGCAGACCGAGCCGCGCACGGCTCGACTACCAGTCGGCTTCGTTGTCGATCCCAAGCCCGTCGGCGATACGATTGTAGTAGTTGAACAGCGCGGTGACTTGGACGATTTGCGAGATCGCACCGTCGTCGAAACCGAGGTCACGCAGCACGTCGACATCGGCGCGCTGCATCGTCTGTGGGCTGCGGGTGAGCTTGACGGCGTAGTCGAGCATGCCCCGCTCTGCGTCGGTCACGGGTGCGGTGTGGTGATCGTGGAGCATCGCCTCGACGAGGCGGTCGGCATCGGGTCGGTCTTGGACCTCAGCACGGAGGTCCTCGGCATGCGCCCGCGCTCAGTACCCGCAGGCGTTGGTCCGCGAGACGGTGACGGCAAGCATCTCACGCTGCGCCCGCGTCAGTGGCTCTCCCGGCGCCAGCATCACCCGCTGGTACAGCTGCAGCGAAGACTGCAGGACCTCGGGCTGCTGGCTCTGGATCGAGATGATGTTAAAGACCTTGCCCGCCCGCTTCACCGCGGCGTCGTAGATCCTCCGTAGTCTTCCGGCGGCGTTGGCGGGCGAGACAGTGTCGATCCAGGGCATCCACGCCATGGTACGTCGGTGGGCTTGCGCGCGTCGCCTCGGCGCTCCGACCCAACGGACCGTGGGTCACTGCGGTCGGGTCGGGTCTTTGCCGACCAGCGGCGCCATCGCAATGATGCCGAAGATGGGCCCGGGCAGGAGCAACACGAGCAACCATTGCGGGCCCCCGGGCTCTACCAACGCCGACAGCAGCTGAATGCTGCCGATCGTGACCGCAAACCCGACCATCGTCATCAACGTGAGCGCGGTACCGACTTGTTCGGGAGGGGCGGTGCGCGCGCCCAGCGTCGAGAACTGGGGGGAGTCCCCGACGACCGCGATCCCCCAAACCACAAGCAGCGCCATGGCCGGCACCGTCCCCAAGCCCAGCACCCAAGGGCTGACCAAACAGCACGCGCCCGAGACCGCCAGCAGAACAACCGCGACCCGGGCGCTGCCCGTGCGCACGGAAACCCGTCCGCCCACTGCACACCCAACCGCGCCAGCCGCGATGACGATGAACGACCACAGCGAGTGATGGGCGACGCTCTGCTCGGGCATGGCAATCGCGACCGCCCAAGGAACAAACGCCCACAGCGCGTACAGCTCCCACATGTGACCGAAGTAGCCCAGCGAAGCCCGCACAAAGCCCGAGTCGCGAAACACGGCCAGCGTTGCCCTCGGTGAGAACCCCCGCTGTCGTTTGACAAACGGCCCCTCGGGCACGCCGAAGCGGACGGCAAAACCACCGACGACTGCCAGCACGGTGGCGGTGATGAGCACAGGACGCCACGGGAGCGCGGTCGTGCGAAGCAGGTGCGGGAACGCGGTGCCCAGCACGAGCGCGGCGACCAACAGACCGATAGCGTTGCCCAGGCCGCGCTGAAACCAGCTTGCGGCGAGCTTCATCCCAACCGGGTAAATGCCCGCCAGAAACAGCCCGGTCGCAAACCGCCCCGAGAGAAACCAAGTGAACGACTCGGGCGCCACGAGCGTCGAGGCGTTGGCCGCCCCCGCCAAGAGGCTCGACACGAAGAACACGCGATGCGTCTCGAAGCGGTCCGCTACCGCAAACACAGCATACAAAAAGGTGCCGACGATGAACCCGAGCTGCACGCTGGACGTCAGCCACCCCACCGCCCCGTCCACCTGGGGCCACTGTGCGGCGACCTCATCGACGACCGCGTTGCCGACAAACCACAGCGACGTTCCGAAGAACTGCGCGATGATGATCAGCGGCAGCACGCGTCGCGGCGCGACTGAGCCGTCGGGCGTTTCCGGCACGACCGCACAGTAGCTGGATCCGCGGGCAGATGCCCGCCCGCCTCAGCGGATCATCGCAGCCGCAAGCGTATCGTTGGAGAACGGATCGACGAGCACCAGGCTCCCCGTGATCCGGTTGCGGGCGTAGCGATCGAAGTGAAGTGGTTTGGCCACCCGGAGCTTCACGCGCGCAATATCGTTGAGGCCGACACCCAGGTCATCGGAGATGCGATGCAGTGTGTTGACGTCGACCTTGAAGTCGACCGACTGCACCATCGCCTTGACCTCGGTCGTCGTGTGTCGCAGCAGGTATTTGCCGCCGACCTGGAGCTTCTTTTTGTCGGAGAACCAGCACAGCATCACGTCCAGGTCCTGCTCGGACTCGGGCGGGCTTCCCGGCTTGACGACCATGTCTCCGCGGCTGATATCGACATCGTCGACCAAGGTCATGCACACCGACTGCGGGGGAAACGCCTCCGTCACCTCGGTCGAGCCCACGAAGATCTTGTCGACGCGGCTGCGGAACCCCGAGGGCAGCACAAGCACTTCATCGCCGGGCTTGAACACGCCCCCCGCGACCTGACCGGCATAGCCGCGGAAGTCGTGGTGCTCTTCGCTGTGGGGCCGCACGACCCATTGCACGGGGAAGCGTGCGTCCACGTGATTGAGCGTGCCCCCGACGTACAGGTGCTCCAGGTGATACAGCAGCGACGGCCCGTCGTACCACGGCATCCGCTCGGAGCGGTTGACGACGTTGTCGCCCTCCAGTGCGCTCATCGGGATGGCCGTAAGTGCCGCGACATCGAGGCGCGAAACGAACGCGTGGAAGTCGTCGGTCACCTGGCGGTAGCGCTCCTCGGACCAGTCGACCAAGTCCATCTTGTTGACGCACAAGACGAGGTGCCGGATCCCCAGGAGCGACGAGATGAATGCGTGGCGGCAGGTCTGCTCGACCACGCCATGGCGCGCATCCACCAAGATCAGCGCGACCTCGGCCGAGGATGCGCCCGTGACCATGTTGCGCGTGTACTGGATGTGGCCGGGTGCGTCGGCGATGATGAACTTGCGCCGCGGCGTGGCGAAGTAGCGATAGGCCACGTCGATCGTGATGCCCTGCTCGCGCTCGGCCCTGAGTCCGTCGGTCAGCAACGCGAGGTTGAGACGCGCGTCACCATGCCGCTCGCTGGAGCGCTCCATCGCCTGGAGCTGGTCTTCGAAGATACTCTTGGCGTCGTACAAGAGCCGCCCAATGAGCGTGCTCTTGCCGTCGTCGACGCTGCCGCAGGTCGTGAATCGTAGGAGCTTCATCGCGTAATCCCCTAGAAGTAGCCCTGCTTCTTCCGGTCTTCCATTGCCGCTTCGCTGCGTTTGTCGTCGGCTCGCCCACCGCGCTCGGTGATCCGCGCGGCCGCGACCTCGTCGATAATGTCGTCGATCGTGGCGGCGTCGGACTCGACCGCGCCCGTGCAGGTCGCGTCCCCGATCGTCCGAAAGCGTACGCGGCGGGTCTGCACGGTCTCGCCCTCGGCGGGCGACAAGAAGTGTGTCACCGCCAGCAGCACGCCCTGCCGCTCGAACACCTCGCGCTCGTGCGCGAAGTACAGGCTCGGCAGCTCGAGCGCCTCGCGCTTGATGTACTGCCACACGTCCAGCTCGGTCCAGTTCGAAAGCGGAAACACGCGGAAGTTCTCGCCCGGCTTCTTGCGCCCGTTGAACAACGCCCACAGCTCGGGCCGTTGGTTCTTCGGGTCCCACTGCCCAAACTCGTCGCGATGCGAAAAGAACCGCTCTTTGGCGCGGGCCTTTTCTTCGTCGCGGCGGGCCCCGCCAATGCAGGCGTCGAAGCCCTGCTCTTCGATCGTGTCGAGCAGCGTGATCGACTGAATCCCATTGCGAGACGCCCCCGGGCCCGTCTCGTCCTCGGCCTTGCCCGCGTCGATGCTGGCCTGCACGCTCCCGACAATCAGCCGAACACCGAGCCGCTCGACCGCGGCATCCCGAAACGCGATCGTTTCGGCGAAGTTGTGGCCGGTGTCGATGTGCACCAACGGAAACGGGATCTTCCCTGGCCAAAACGCTTTGGCCGCCAGGTGAGCACAGAGGATCGAGTCCTTGCCCCCCGAGAAAAGGATCGCCGCATTCTCGAACTGCGCCGCGACCTCGCGGATCGCAAAGATCGCTTCGGCCTCCAGCTGATCGAGGTGGTCTAGGGTGTACGAAGCGCGCTGCTGCATCGCAGGGCGGGAGCGTAGCATCGGCGCCAACAATGGGAAGCGCGCGCGCGAGGGCCCGGTCGCGCACCGCTCGGCCGCAGCGCGGGGGGCACGGCAGCTGTCGCTTCAGCACCCGCAGCCCCGACCTTGGCAGCCCGTGCGCTAGGGCTCGCTTGGCCCGGGCCCGTTCGGCACTGACTCGGGGGGCCCGAACACGGCGACGACGGCGGGGAGTAGCAGCAGGTCGGCGAACAGCGCGGTGACGACGATCGCAGCCCCCAGCACACCCAGCATACGCAGGGACGGGAACGACGACGCGAGGTTCACAAGCAGTCCGAGCGCGAGCACCGCTGAGGTGATCACCGCCGCGCGACCGCTGGTGGCGACGGCGGACGCTATCGCCTCGCAGCGGTCGCCGCCGTGCTCACGCGCCCGAAACAACAGGTGAATGGTGTCATCCACCGCGAGCCCAAGCCCGACCGCGAACACGATCATCGCCAGCGGGTCGAGCGTGCGTCCCCATCCTCCGACCAGCGCCGCGCCAACCACGAGTGGGGCGATGTTCACGGGCAAGGCCAGCAGCGCCAGCCGGGCACTGCGCAGTCGCACTGCGAGCACCACCGTCACCACCAGCACCAGCCCCAGCAATCCACGACGCAAGTCCGTCGTGATCCGGTTGACGCCCGCGTACGCCAGCCGCGTCGTCCCGGTGACGGTCGCCGTCGCGTTGGGGATCGTGGGCAGGTTCGCCTCGACGCGCTCCACCAACGCTGCAAACGCCTGCCCCCCCGCATCGGGCACAAACACGCGAACACGCGCTATCGACCGCGACGCGTTGACGACCGTCGGATCACCCGGCAGTGAGGACGGGTCCAACACCGCCCTCACGGAAGGATCGGTACCGAGGCGTTTGCTCAGCTCCGCGATGGCCCGCAACGCCTCTGGGTCGTCGAACGTATCGGGCGCGCCCTCCAGCAAGATCTCCACGGTGAGCGTCCCGCCCAGCTTCGCGTCCACGCGCTCGCCCGCGATGCGCACGGGGTGTGCAGCATCGAGCAGCTCCGACAGTCGATTGTCCACCTTCGTCTGGACTCCAACCGCGACCGCGGCCGCGAGGACGACCGAGGCCACGAGCAATACCGTGCCGGCTCGACGGGTCGCCAAGCGCCCCAGTACGGCAGCGCCCAGGGGCCGGGCGGGTCGCGGGGGCGTTTGCACGTAGCTGATGAGCGTCGGCACAAGGGTGACGACCGTCAGCCACACAAAGCCTATCCCCACCGCGGCCCAGCCGCCGAAGCTCCGCAGCGCGGGCATCGAGGCCACGAGCATCGACGCGAAGCCTGCCGCGGTTGTGACCGCGGTCCACTTGCACGCCAGGCCCACCGTGCGGCCAGCGGCCTCCACGGCCGCGATCGGTTCCGTCGTCGGATCACCGCGCCGCAGCTCATGCACCCGCGTGAGCCAGTGCACCGCGTCGGTCATCGCGATCACGGGCAGCAATGTGAAGCTCGCCTGACTCAGCAGGCCGACGGGCTCCCCCACCCAACCCATCAGCCCAAACAGCAATGCCGTCGGGACCACCGCGGCGACCAATGGGATGAGCACCCCGTCGCGACGCCGAAACGCAAACAGCAACACCACGGCCATGGTTGTCCACATCAGCGGCTGCAGGAGCAGCTGGTCGGAGACCGACAGCGACTGGAACCCGGCCCGCAGCGCGGGCACCCCCGCCAGCTGCAGCTCCAGCTGCGGGTCCCGTTGGGCGTGGGTCGCAACAAGGCCAGTCAAGCGGCGCACGACCGGCGTGACCCAGGCTGCGTCGTCGCTGGTCTGGCGCAACTCGATGGCGACGACCGTCGTCTTGCCATCCGCTGACAGCAGCAGTGGCACCGCCTCAGACGCCATCAACAGGGTGCGGGCCGCCGCGGCGGTTGCGTCGCTGGTCACACGGTCGACCAGTCGTCCCCCACCGTCGAGCGGAGCCAGCTCCGCCAGGCCCGAGGCCGAGATCACGTCGGGGTCGGCAGCCAGCGCTTCGGCGAGCTCGGCGAGCACGCGCAGGCGAGACGGCGTGACCACCCCCGTGTCGTCGTTCGCCTGCACCACAACAAACAGACGCGCATCGTCGGGACCAAACGCAGCGGTGAGTCGCTCCAGCGCTGCCGCTTCGACGGGGTCCCCCCCATAAAACGATCGCGACGACAGATCGAAACGCAGCCGCGCGGCTCCGAGTCCCGCCAGTACGAGCAGCACCGCCGTGAGCGCCAGCACAACACGGCGGTGGCCTAGCGCGAGGTCGGTGAGCGTGCGGCGAGCCAAGACGGGTCGGCCCGCATCGTAGCGCGTTGCTCAGCCGAGCGCGGCGGCGAGCCTGGCCAGTGTCTCGGCCACCAAACTCGTCGCACGCCCCTGCGTGTCGGCCTCGCAGTAGCAGCGAACCTCCGGGGCATTCCCCGAGGGGCGTACATGGATGATCTCCCCCGCCGCGTAGGTCAGACGAATGCCGTCGGTTGAATCGACGCTGCGCACCTCACCCAGCGAGGGGCCCAGTGTCGCCCCCAGCGAAGAGGCTTCGACCTGCGCGGCGATCCACGCGTCGGTGCGCTCGCGCTCGACCCCCTTGAGACGGTCGCTGGCGGTGAAGCGCGGCGGGAGCGTGGCAACGAGCTCCGCCAGCGTGCGCCGTGTGCCCGCGACTTGCCGCAGCAACGCGATGATCACCACCAATGCATCCCGGGTGGGGAGCGGGCTGAGCGTGCGCTCCCCAAGTGCCACGGGGCTATGCTGCAGCAGGCCGCCGTTGGCTTCGTACCCGACCACCACGGCCTGGGGGTCCTCCCGTTCGGCCTCCTGCATCGCCTGCACCACAAAAGGCGAGCCGATCCGGGTGCGCACGACCCTGTCGAACAAGCGGCTGCGTTCGGCGGCGGTGTTGGAGCTGACCGGAGTCACCACCACCGACGCGCCCAGATCTGCGGCCGCCAGGATCCCCACGACGTCGCCGCGCAGCCACTGGCCGGCCGCGTCCGCGAGCATCGGACGGTCTCCGTCTCCGTCGGTCGTGACCAAGGCGTCGTAGTCGCCATCGCTGGCCCACGCGCGGGCGAGTGCGTGGTCCTCCGGGCGAATGGCCTCGGTGTCGACGGCGACAAACGATTCGGAGTACCCCAGCGGCGTCACGCTGGCACCGAGCTGCTGCAGTACGGTCGCCGTCAGTTCACGGCCGACCGCGGAATGCCCATAGGCCCCGACCCGCACCCCCGAGAGCGCGCCCGGGCCGAAGGCCTCGACAAGCCGCGCGACATACTGGTCGCAGGCGCGTGGATCAACGGGCGCAGACACGGGCTTCACCGTTTCGGGGACCGTCACCGACTGCTGGCTGATGGCCTCCTCGTCCGTCTTGAGGATCTCGCCGCTGGCCAAGTACAACTTGATCCCGTTGCGGTCCTCGGGGATGTGACTGCCCGTGACCATGATCCCGGGGATGCCCTCCCGCAACGCAAACGCGGCCAAGGCGGGGGTCGGGATTCGGCCGCAGTGCATGGGTGTGGCCCCAAGGTCGGCGACCGCGCCCATGCACGCCGCCATGATGCGCTCGGTGCTGGCCCGACGATCGCCCGCAACGGCCACCCGTAGGCCGTCACCGCCGCCTGGGCTTGCCCGCACGTACTGCACGAACGCGGCCGTGAGCGCGTAGCAAAGGGCGTCGCTGAGCCCCTCGACGCGGCCGCGCGCACCGCTCGTCCCGAATCGTACCCCCGCGTCCGCCATCGCCTGCGCGAGCGTGGTTGTGTGGCCGGCACGTCCTGGGGCAACCGAGTCGGTCATCAACGGGTACCGTGCCGCAACCTTCACGGCATCGCAATCGAAGGCGGACGACAACGGCAGGTCGCGCGCAGCATCTGCTATACCGACGCTCGGTGCCCGGACTCCGGAGTCAGTGGCGAAGCGCCATCACCCACCTGGTGACCAAGACGGAGCCTCCTGCCCGCTTGGTGGAGCTGGGCCCGCGCGCGGCGGCGCTGGCGATGGCCGACGGAAGCCACGCCACGCTTGTTCTTGTGGAGGGAGAGGTCGATGAGCGGCTCGCCACCGGGTTGCAGCACACGGTGCGCGACAACCCGAGCGCCCACCTCAAACATGTGATCATCGGCGGCGATCCCGAGCGGGTGCGGCCGATGCTCCGCGCGTGCCAGCCGCGCCTGTCGATGCGGCGCGCGGTGCAGGTCTTCCACCTCGCGGACGGCGAGGTTTGGGCGGGGCCCGGCAGTCGGCGCGACTCGCCGCTGGGCCAAGCGCTGACCGCAGCCGCCGCGGACCCAACACCCCCCACGCCACAGGACGTCGAGGCGCTCGTGCGCCCCTACGAAAAACTGAGTCCCGAGGCGCAAAAATCCGCGGACGAGGGGCAGCAATTCCTGGACCAAATGCGCACGGGCAAGCCGCGGGCGGTCTGGCTGATGGTCGCCGCCATCGCTGTGGTGTTCGGCCTGGAGATCCTGTGGGGGGGCAGCGAGTTCATCCCCACCCTCATGCGCATGGGGGCCAACACGGAGCGCTCGCTCATCGATCAGCCCTGGCGCTTGGCATCGTCGATCTTCCTGCACGCGGGCTTTGCCCACGTGCTGATGAACGGCTTCGTGCTTGTCGTCCTCGGCGGGTTTGTGGAGCGCATCATCGGGGGGCCGCGCCTCATCATCTTGCTCGCGCTGTCCGGCCTGGGCGGGAGTCTGGCCAGCGCCGCGTCGCATGGCGCACTGCTCAGTGTTGGCGCGTCCGGGGCGGTGTGGGGCGTGCTCGCGGCCGCGGGGGTGTTTGGCCTCCGCCCGGCCGGCATCATTCCCGACGCGGTGGTGCCCTCCCTGCGGCGTGCCGCGATCATCAACCTCGTCCTGAATCTCACCGTCTCGTTCGGGCCGGGCATCGACCTGTGGGCCCACCTGGGCGGCGGCATCGTTGGCGCGGGCCTGGTGCTCAGCGGCGTGCTGACACGGGGCCTTCCGGGCGCGGCAGGGACACAGCGCAGCGCGAAACCCACCACGAGCGCTGGGCTGCGCGCCGCCGCGGTTGTGAGTGCCACGCTGGTCCTGGCGGGCCTGGGCACCGCATTCGCGGTCGGCAAGCCGTGGACCCTCTCGACCGCCTCTGCCCCAAGAACCGTTGCGCTCGGCGACGTGTCCATCACGCTCCCGAGCGCGATGGGCGAGCCTGAGGTCCAGGTCCTGCCGCGGGCGCGCGTGTACCGTTTTGGCGACATCGAGCGCGACCCGTTCACCGTGTGGGTGGCCATCGAGCCCCACACCATGGGCGACCCGGAGCGAGCGCAAGCCAACGCAGCGCTTGCCCAGGCCGGACCGCCCCCGCCCGACGGAGCCGAGCGCGTCGCCGCCTGGGGCCCCGCGAACATCGGAACCACCGCCTACAGCGCCAAGTATGCATTCCCCAACGGTCTCACCGTGACCCAGTGGTCCCAGATCCAGCCAACAAACCGGCTCTACATCGATATCACCGCGTGGCCCGACGCCCCCGCCACGCACACCGCCGCCGCCCTGCGAGCGCTCGAGTCCGTCGCACAATGAACCGCCCCGACCCACGCCTGGCGATCCGTCGCCTGTACCACAACCGCTGGGGGTACGACGTCACCCGCGCCGAAGAAGACCGCGTGCGCGACAGCGATGGTTCGTCGACCTACGGCGAGATCATGCCAACGGGCCTCGACACCCTCATCGACGCCCTCGACCTCGAGGAGGACGACGTCTTCTACGACCTGGGTAGCGGGATGGGCAAAGTGATCTTGCAGGTCGCGATGACCACCCGCGTCGCACGCTGCGTCGGGGTCGAGTTGGTCGACAGTCGGCACCACGTCGCGCGCGAAGTCCTCGACCAGGCGCGCGCCGAAGGGCTGCTCAAGACCAAGGACGTCGACTTTCGCCTGGCCGACATGCTCCGCACCCCGCTGAGCGATGCGACGGTCATCTACACCTGCTCGACCGCATTCTCCGAGCTGTTCATGGACCAGCTCGTCGCTCGCCTTGCGCGACTCAACCAGGGCCTGCGCCTGGCCACCTTGCTCGACCTGGACGACAACCCGTGGTTTGAGGTCGAGGATGTGGTGCGGGTCGACGTGAGCTGGAAGCGCCGCGCCAAGGTGCACATCTACCGACTGACGATGCCGTGCCTCGGCTAGCACCGCGCGGCCGGGTCGGAAGCTCGGCAGCGCGTCCGGGCAACGGTTACGAGGCGGGTGGGTCGCCGCCAGGATCGTTGGGGATGTACGAAACCGTGAGCTGATCGACGAAGTCGCCGCTGCGCCCCTTGATTCCCACAACTTTGCAGTCTTCAACGTGGACTTGGTACGCGACGCCGTTTTGGTTGGCAACGATCTCGCGCCCCTTGTTCGTGACGAACTTCGCGGCGGTGATGTACGGGTAGCCCGGGTCCCAAGCCAACGCGAACTCGCTCCACCACTCGCCCTCTTGCAGCGTCAGCGGAGCAGCGGCGTTTCCGCCCGTCCCGCCGTGCTTGGTGTCATTGATCGTGATTCCGTCCACAACGTTGCCGAAGCTGAACGCCAGACTTTTTGGGTCTGCACCCGCAAATGGGGCGCCACCTGGGCCGCCCAGGGTCGCCGCCCTGGGCATCCCTGCGTCCATCCAGCTGTAGATCAGCTGACGGCGTGACTCCGAGAGATCGCGGGTGACGGGCATGTGGAACGGATCGGTGATCGGCCGCTCGAGCACCGACCGAATCTGCGCTGCGTTCGCTCGGACCGACGCATAGTTGTCGAGCCCGAAGCGCGACATGATCGGAAACAGGCGTCCGTACTGGCCGAGAATGCTCTGCACATCCTCATCCCACGTGGGACTCGCGACCACCGTCTGCTCGAAGACGAGCACCGAGAGCAGGTCGTCCGGGCTTTGGATGAACCCGGCCACGCCCCCGTCGATCGCGTAGTTCAAGAAGTACACCTGACCGTCGATAAAGACGCGCGGGTTGCCAGGATCGGTCGCCGCAAGATCGATCGTCGCGAGACCATTGACCACCGGAGTACTGGCTCCAAACGTCAGCGCGGTGGCGGGCGTCCCCAGGGGAGCGCAGTCCAACCCGGGTGTCTGCCCCGTACCGATCGTCTGATTGGTATACGCGAAGGACGTGGCTGGGCTCATCATCGTCATGTTGACCTTCAGATCCATGCCGTGGGGCACCTGGCCAAAGACTCGAACGTAGACCTCTGCCTGAGCCGTCTCGCCGCAGGGCTGCTGCGCGCTGGCGGTCACGCCTGGGTTCATGCGAAAGACGAACTGATCGGCGCGCAGCCAATAGCCCGAGGAGGGCTCTTGCATGCGGACAACCGGATCTGCGCCCGTGGTGCGGACGCAGATGGGGGTGCTCAGCGCGGTCTCCTTGTCGGCGGCATCGAGCTGCAGGTCCACGATGCCCCCCTTGTCCTCCATGAAGGTCCTGAAGTCGGAGTTGGGGATGGCACCGCCCGCGATCGCGCGACCGCCCACAAACGCCAGCTCGAGATTGCCCGAGTCCTTGAACGGACCCACGGTTGGATTCACGGTCGCGAGCGCGTTCGCCAGGTCCGCACTGAGCACCCCCGAGTCGCTGACCTGGAAGTTGGCATAGGGCCCCATCGGCGTGAACGCCTTGGTGCCCGCGGATGGTGGCCCCATGTTGCGCGCCGCGGTGAAGAACTTGGGCTCGCCCGCCGAATACGGGCCGATGGTCCCGACCAGCTTCCCGCAGCTGAAGGCTGTCGTGACGCTTGGCGTAGTGGCCTGCAGCGTAGCGACGCGAATCTGGTCGCCATACGTGCCGTACGCGACCTGGCCCAACCAACGCTGCATCAGATAATTCAGGAAGACGGTCGTGTAGATGATCCCGCACAGGGCGGGGTCGTCCTTCTGCGACGCCAGATCGTGGTATTTGCTGAGCGTCTGAAGGTTGGCCCAAACGTCGTCGGGCAGGTTCTTCAGCCCTCCGTCCGCCTGCGGCTTTGCCCGTAGCGCCGCGAGGTTGCCGACCGTCAGGTCGTAGCGCGCATCGGTGCCGTTATAGCTGCGCAGGTGCATGCGAACCGACAGCGTGTCGTGACCGCTGAGGGCCGCAAGCACGGCGGAGGTGCCGGGCTCAATCTTCACACCCGTCAGCACCGACTGATACACGCCGCCGCCAGCTGCGGACCCGAAGGTCGGGCCGGGCGCCTGGGCCCAGATATTGCGAAAGGCAACGCCCGCGAACTCTCCGCTGAGTTTGCCAACGCTGGCGGAGAGACCGATCTGCAGATTCAACCCCCACCACTCGCTGACGTTTTGCTGCTGTGGGTCGAGGTCCGCGATCTTCGGTGGGCTCGACGTGTTGCCCGCGAAGATCGCCACGCCGTCCAGCGTGTCCGTCGTGGGCGTCAGTGACCCTGCGGTCTGCACGGCGGTGACCACACAATCGGGATTGAGCGTGCAGATCGCGTTGCCGTAGGGGTTCCACCAGGTGGCCATGTCCCACGGTTCGGTCGTGGGGTCCTGGCCGCGCTGATAGTTCAACGGCGGGTTGTTCACCGTGCTGGGATTGGCGGTGAAACCACCTGCGAAGTGTATCCGGGGAAAATCCAGGTAGCTCATGGTTCAACTGCCTCCGTTGCAAGTGGCGGGAAGGTTGCCGTCGGAGCAACCGCCGCCGCCGGGCACCAGTTCGTGGAAGATGTGGCTCAACCCTGCGGGGGGCAGGTCCGGGGCGCCGTCACCCGACACCATGGAGTGACAGGTGAAGCAGCTCGCCGGGTTGATGACCCCCGCCTGGCCGTTCTGCACGTACGTCTCCATGGTGATGTTTGCCGACGAGAGCGAGCCGGCCCAAGCGCGCTGCGAAGGCGGGAGCACGCCTTTGCCCGCAGGGGTTCCATCCGAAGTCCAAATATTGCCCGTGAGCTCGTATCCCGCCCATACCTTGAAGGCGGCCTGGCTGGAGAACGCAGTCGCAGCGCTCGTGTTGATGGACTTCATCGCGGCGGTGTTCTTTTGCAGGGCAGCTTGGACGTCTGGCTGGCAGATGCGCTGATTGGGCGTGACCGAGCAGTTGTTTCCGTTGGGGTACGCGCCCGAGTTGGAGTCTCCGTAGGGGTGCTCGCGGCAAACCTGAGTCGCGACGCCAGGCACATACGTGTTGGTGCAGTGCTCGGTCTTGCACGCTTTGTAGGTCGTCTCGTCGAAGAAGGTCCAGCTGCCGCTGGCGGGCGATGCACTCAGCGTCTCGCAGTCCGGGGCGTTGTTTCGCTGTTCGAACGTCCCCCAGACGAACTCCGGATGATCTGGGGTCTTGAGCACGATGTGCAGGCCGACCAATCCCAGGGTTTTCTCTTCGCACACGGTTGGGGCGGCGCTGTTGGGTTGAATGAGGCCCTTGATCGTATAGAAGCTGCCGCCCGCGGCTTCGGCCGTCGTCATCACTTTCCACGCCGTCTTCAGCTCCGCCGACCCATCCGGAAATGCGAGATTGGGATACTTCTTGATGAGATCCACCCCCGCATCGTTGCGGCCCAGTTGCGCACCGCATCCGTATTTGTACAGCTCGCAGCTGGTCACGAAGTCGTACGCGGTTTTGTTGAGGGAAACGCCGTAGTAGACGTTATTGCCCTGTTGATCGATGAGCGGCTGCATCACGCCAGCTTGCTTGGTAATCCCCGAGAAGAGCAGCGCCTCGCCATCCCCCTGACTCGAGCAGGGATTGGCCGGCGTCGTCCCCCATGCCGTCGGACTCTGCCCATCAGCAACAAAAATCCCGTAGGTGGGCATCCACGTTTCGAGCAGCAGCTTGCCCGACGTGCCCGAAGGCTGCACCAGCTGCGAGAACGCGTGCCACATGAACTTGTGGAAGTCGCACTGCGTCGGGCCGCTGACCTCGCTGGGAAGTGCGCCAGGGGTCAGCCACGCACTGTCAAATGCACACAGCGTGCTCGCGGCGCCCACCACATCCCCCTCGCTCTCGCCCTCAGGCGACGCTGCGACGGGTTTCGGCGTCACCGTTGGATCTGGCTTTGGCGTGCTCGATTCACAGGCCGCCAGCGAAGTGAACGCAAACGCCGCGACGAGGATGCATGATGAAAGGGTCGTTTTCATGAAGGCTGTCTTCCGCGGGGATGGGATCGGCCCGCCGGCAGGCGCACTGCGGCACGATGGATCTGGCCGTCGCGAACCTGCGAGTCCGAGGCAGTCACAGAACACAGACAAAGCGCGTCGAACGGCTCGGCGCCCGGGCACAGTAGACGAATGCAGCCCAAGACGTTCGGCCCGAATCGGGTCTCCACGCGTGATCCGGTTTTGGGCCACGCGACGCGCAACCTTGATCTCGACAGGCGCTACCTTCGAGATGTCGCAAGTGCATACAAAGCGCGCACTCGCTCGCGCGCGCGATGCTGGGCCCGGAGGTGATGCGGCCATCGGGCTGATGCAGCGACGCGAGCGAGGTCCGACAGTCCCGCATCGGTGATGATCGCCCGCACGGCCGGAATCGATTGTTCGGGGGGGCCATCCGCAGCGCTGGCGATGGCAGCCATCACCTCTCGGTACTCACGCCATTGGGGGACCAGAACCCACGGCGCCAACCAGATCGGTTCGGTGCTGGCCCCGGCCGCGGCTCCTTCAACCCGAGCCGTGGTCGCGCGCCGCCACGCGTAGGGGTGCAGCGTGCGAGGCAGCCCGCGCGGCAGACGCGGGCCGAACATTGTGACCTCGCCCAGCAACGCCTCGCGATCAATGGCCTGGGAGATCGGAGCGAGATTTGCCAGCAACGCTGCGAGCCGTCGGGCCGCACGCACGCGGGTTGGTATGTCTGCGTGCCGTAGCGCGTCGGCACAGACCGGGGAGAAACGTTCCACGACAACCGCCGCGTTGCTGCCCCCTTGCAGCGTCGTGACATGGGAGAGGTTCTTCCACAGCTCGAGCATGCCAATACAGCGGCCGAGCGCCGCGGCCGGATCGTCGCGCTCTTCCAGCGCCATCCGTGCAGCGAGGGCCCCTGCGGTCGCGGCCCGGGCAATCGGCCAGAACTTGAGATCATTCCAGTCTCCGGGGGCGCCAAACCGAGGATACGCGGCCAAATCTGCGAGCGCGGCAAGCTCCGCATCCACGCGCTGGATCATGACGCGGCATGGCGTCGGCAGATCGGCCAACGGCCACACGCCATCGCGCACGGCCGCACAGCGGGCGAAAACAGGCTCCGCCCGCGCGTCGTCCCAAGCGGCGAGTTCATCCACAAACGCCGGGTAGATCCCGAGCATGGCGTCCAGAGCCGAACCCGTCCGCTCAGCGCTGGTTGATCCGGGCCGACGCCACGGCCCCAGCAGCGCCATAGAGCGGTCGGTCATCTCCGCCTGCATGCCTGCGACGCGGCGCTGACCGACGACCCACAGGACGGCCAGGCCGAACAGCACCACCGCCAACGCAGCCACCCACCGCCGTGCTGCGAGGCGGGAGTTCGGGTTCGGGCGGGTCACGCCATCCCACCGTACGACGGGCTCCCTGGGCAGCGCTAGGCGTGGAAGGCGCGTCGTCCCGCGATCATTGCCTGTCACATGCGCTGCGGCCGGGCTCTAACGGAATACGATGCAACGTCGCCGTTTCCTTTCTGCCGGTCCCATCGCCGCCGCCGCCCTGACCGTGGGGGCCACAGGCACGTCCCAGGCCAAGCCGGGCAGCTCCAAGCCCAAGTCCTCCGCCGTCCCAGCCGAGGTGATCGATCCTTCCAAACTTGGCATCAAGCTCGAAGAACCCCCCGACGATCGCGTCGTGCTCACGCCCTTCCAGTTGATGGATGGCGGCGTGGGCACCCACATCAAGCCGACGTTCATGACCGTCACGCCAGGCGGGGGCAGCGTCTCGTTCGCTCCCAACGGTGCGGACTACTTGCGAGTGCTGTACCCGACGCCTCCGATGACGATGCAAGGCAAGCACCTCGAAGTCTCGTTTCGCGGTCACGTCCCCAGCATCATCACGGTCAAGCTCGAGTCCCGCGCGGCCCAGGGAGGCAGCTCCGTGGTCAAGATGCAGCAGACCAAGCGCCTACAACCGACCGACAACCGAGTCCGGTTCGAGGTGCCGACGGCGATGCTCAAGGCCGGCACGATTCTGCTCCTCGAGTTCTCCACGTCCACCGAGGCATTTGTGCTTCACAACTGCACGATCGAGCGCAAGACCAACCCAGGCCCGACCGCGGGACCCACCAAAGTCCGCGCCCGCCGCCGCGCCCGCGAGATTCGCTAGCGTCACCCGGGCGACAGCACGAACGGGTACTTGACGCTGACCGTCCCGCCGCCGTCGGGCTTGGGGAAACTCCAGCCGCGGACTGCGGTAGCGATGCACTTGCCGAGCGCCTCGTCCTTGATCGTCGTGTGGGTGACCTTCGCCGACGTCACCTTGCCGTCGGCCGACACCACAAACTCGACTTCGACCCTGCCCGACAAGGCCGGGTCCTTGGTGAGTTGCTGGGTGTAGCAGTGGCGGACCTCGTTGATATGCCGCCTCACGACCCGTCGCACGACGTCCTTGTCGAGACTCCCCGTGACCGTTGCCTTGGCTTGTCGAATCCGAGGCACCCGTTTTCCGCGCCCCCCGAACCCCGCCCCGCGACCGTAGCCCGATCCGGTTCCGCCACCACCGCCACCATGGCCGACGAGTCCAAACCCGCCCAGACCGACGCCCCGGCCGGCCTGCGGGGTGACCCCTTCGGGGACTTCGATCGGCACGCTCACGGTCTTGAACGTGCCATCTGGATTGACCACTCGCTTCTCGTCGACGGCGACAAACGAGGTGTACTCGGTCATCACACTGTGCGCGAGCGCGAGCTCGATGATCTGTTTTTTGACCCCTTCCCGCCGATCATCGTCGGGCTTCATGACGTATGTGGGAAGCTTGAGGTCGTCGATTCGTTGGCGGGCCCACAGCGACGCGAGGCCCACGCTGCGCCCCTTCGTCTCTGAGAAGTTCACATCCACAAGGATCTCGACATCCTTGTCCCCGATCTTGCCGGTGACCTTCGCCTGCCCTTTCGGCTCTCCGTCAAACTTCCCGTACACAACGACCGGCTGCCCCGTGAACAAGTCCGGGATCGCGGCGGGCACCACATCACGCACGGGGAGCGTCCCCCAATCGACTTGCACGTCGGTCAGCACGGGATTGGCAATTCGGGCGTAGAACCGTTCAACCGCGTCTTCGGGCTTTTCGTCGGTGCGGATGTACGTCACCGCACCGCGGCCCGTGAGCGCCATGCCCTCGAGCAGGTGACGATTGACCGAGTTGCCAACGCCCATCGAGAACAAGCGCGTGTCACCGATGAGCTTGCCAAGCGTGCCAAAAATCTCCTGGTCATTGGAGACGTAGCCGTCCGTCATGAACAGCACGAGTCGCATCTTGCGGTCGTCGTGCGGGAACGACAGCGCAGCGTTGACCCCTTCGATCATCGCCGTCCCCCCCATCCCCACCATCGCGCGCGTGTACTCGACCGCCTTGTGCCGGTTGGCCGGCGTGGCGTCGAGAAGCTTGGGGCCGAGGGCCGACGCGGATTCCGAGAATCGCAAGACAGCAAAGCGGTCGTCGGGGCGCATGGACTCGAGGACTTTGACCATCGCCCCCTTCGCCGCGTCGAGCGGGGCGCCGTTCATCGAACCTGAGTTGTCGACGACAAACACCAACTCGCGCCCGCGCGCAGTCTCGGCCGCGAAGCTCTTGGGGGGCTGCACGGTCAGGGTGAAATACCCGCCGCCCTGCTGCCGCTGCACCATCAGCCACGCTTCGGTTTCGTCCTGGGCCAGACTCCAGCTGAGTTCGAAGTCCTTGTTGGGGATCGTGTCGTCGCTCGCAAGCTCAGCGGTTGCGCCCTTGGCCAGCGCCGTCGTCGCGAGTCGGTGCGACTTGGATTTTAGATCTGCGACGGGGAGTCCGGCATCGATCTCGACCTTGATCGCGATGTCGTGGCCACTGCGCGTGCCTTTGGGCAGCAGCGGTGGATTGAGCTTGGCGTCCTCGGCCGAAGGCGCGGTGGCGCCAGGGCCAGTCAAAAACCGCGGGCCGACGACGGTCGGAAACGCGTAGGTGTACTGACCCGAGACCTGCTCGAGCGGATGGGCCATGTGCATCTCGATAAGGATGCTCTCGCCGGGTGGGATATTTGCGACCGATTGGCTGAAGACATTGGGGCGCTGCTGCTCGAGCAATGCGGTGCTCTTGCCCTGTTTTTTGGCCTCTTCGTAGATCTTCCGCGCCTCCTCCTTTTCCTTCATGACGCCATGGATGTGGCGTTTGCCGACATGGAACCAGTAGTCGTCGACCGCAGCCTTGTGCGGCAGTGGGAAGGTGTAGACCGCCTCGATGGCCTCGTCGTAGGGGTTGACGAACAGCTGCGTCACGGTGGTTTCCGCGATCGTACCGGTCACCCGTGTATCGACGTCGGTGTGCTGCAACGGGATTGCGAACACCTTGTCGTCTTTGACAATCCGCAAACAGCCAGGTCCGGGTGGATCCTTGGGTTCAACCTCTACCGCGCCGATCTTCTTGGGGCGCACCTTGGGTTCGGGATACCCGGCGGACGTCCGCAGTATCGCCTGGCCCTTGACGACTGCATCCGGTCCGGCCGCGACCACCGGACCGGTTGGACTCCTGTCCGAGCCCCCCTCGGTAGCCGCAACGCCCGGAACTGGGAGTTCCTTCGCCTCGACGCGGGCCTCAACCGGGTCGGCCGCGGCGTCCGGGTCAGGACGTCCCTGCCCCGTGCACGCGGTCAGCAAGGCGGCAGCGAAGATGAGCGCTCGCTTGATGGGCAACCTGCGGAGCATCACAGGCAGCACGATATCAGGCGCGGTGTATGCACGGCTAAGCGCAAACCCCGGCTCTGGACCGGCAACGACTCGCCACCGCGGACAAGGCGCTGACCGGTGGCGCGGCTGCGAGTTCGCCCGGGCCCCTGCGAGTCGATACAGTGACGCGTGGCCACGCTGACAAAGCCGGCGGAAAACAGGAACTATCGACTCGTTGGTCGAACCCTGCTGGGCCGCTCGTCGGTGTGTAGCCTACGGCTCGATGCCCCGGACGTGTCCAATGAGCACGCCGTCATCAGCTGGGGCCGCCAGGGTTGGGAGATCCGCGACCTCGGTAGCCGCAACGCGACGTTTGTTGGGGCGGAACGGCTCTCACCCGGCGTTGCGGTTGGATTGGTGGCCGGGGCCGAGTTGCGGTTCGGCGGCGAAGAGCGCTGGGTCGTGGACAACGTGGATCCGCCTCGAGCGACCGCGCAGACGATCGACTCTGCCGAGCCGCTGTGCGTCGTTGGGGACCAACTGCTGGTCGTGATGGACGGCGAGCAACTCCTCGGAAGCATCTCGCAGGACGCGGAGGGGCGATGGATCCTGGAGGCTGGTGATGGGATTCGCCACGTGCAGGATGGCGCCCAGTTCGAGCTTGGGGGGCGGCGTTGGTCGCTCGCGACCCCAGACCTCGCGCGGAGCACCGAGGGCTCGGACGATAGTCTGAGCCTTGTGGACGCGCGACTGCGATTCGTCGTCGGGGCGGGTCATGCGGTGACGATGCACGCGCACGTACGCGATCAGGTGATCGACTTCACGCCCCGCGGCCACCAGCACCTTGTCTATACCTTGGCGCGCCGACGCGTCGACGATCTCGCGCAGGGTGCCGACGAATTCGACGCCGGTTGGATCGGGCACCCCGAGCTGCAAGAGCTTCTCGAGCGCACCCGCAACTTCGTCAACGTCAACGTCCACCGTGCGCGCAAGCAGTTCGAAGACGCTGGGTTTGTCGACGCGGCGTGCTTGATCGAGCGCAGGCACGGCTCGGGCAAACTAAGGCTCGGCGTACGACACGTCGAGATCACCGGTTCGCAGGACTGAGCGCTCGCCCGCATACCGCAGCCCGCCGCGACGGACGACCGCGCTCAGCCGAGGAAGGCGCCGAAGTTGTCGCCGTAGATCATCTGCACCGACAACGCCATCCCCCAAAGCGGGAAGAACGTCCACAGCCCGTTGGACAAGCCGACAAAGCCAGCGGCGGTCACCAGACTGTGGCCGCGATAGCGGCGGTTCATCAGGTAGCTGGTGAAGTACACGGCCGTTCCGTAGAACATCTGATAGCTGATGAGCAGGCCGAGGATCCCCAGCGCGCGCGCGGGGATGAACTGGAAGGTGATGCCGTAGATGTAGACAAGCGACGGGATCAGGGTCGTGAAGCCATTGCCGATGTCGATGAAAAAGCCGAATGACTTCTTGTTGGCGTACGACTCGTCGAACAGCGAGTACGACGCCCATACATCGGCCCAACGCTTCGTGGAGAACAACTGTGTGACCGGCATCTTCGACTTGAAGAAGTCGATGACCCGGTCGAATTCACGCCCCGCGTACTGCTGCTTGTAGCTCTCGTACTGATCGCGAATGCCATCGATCCGCAGGAACAAGCAGATCTCCCAAAACGCGATAATCGTGTTGAGCCAGAAGAAGAACGCCATCCCCATCTGGTTGACACTCAACACCCCATGGGTGCGGTGGTGCAGCACCACGGGAACCGCAGTTCCGAGCACCGTCATGCCCGCGACCACGACCCAAACAGGAAGCATCAACCCGCCCGGCGGCGGGTCTGCAGCAGCGGCGGGGTTCTGGGACACAGGTTCCACGGTACGGTCGGCAAATAGCATCGCACGGCGAGCCGGGCCATCCCACCGGGTCAACTGCACGCAGGCGGTCGTGGCGTCGCCGACAATCGCATACGCGGCGACTCCAGGGCGGGCCTGCGGCCCTACCGTCCGGCGACGCAGCACCGAGACGCGCGGCGCTCGACCCACGCAGGGCCGAAGTCAGGACGTGCTGGACGCCTCTTGTGGCGCCGCCTCGCAGCTGACCTCCCAGGGCACACCAAATCTATCCGTGACCACACCGAATGCCTGCGACCAAAACGTCGGTGCCAGGGGCATCTGGACTTCGCCCTGCTCTGCCAGGGCGTCGAACAACTCCCGCGCGCGGTCCGGGTGGGCGGGGCTCAGCAGGACATAGAACCCGGCGGGCCGCTGGTATTGCTCGGGGACCACGTCGGCGCCCGCGATGAGCGCACCGCCAAGGCGGAGGTTGGCGTGGATGACTTTGCTCCGCCACTGGGGCGGCGTCTCGGCACCCACGGGTGAATCGCTGTAACGCATGAGCGAGACCAGCTCGGCGCCGAGTGCTTTGACGTAGAACTGAAACGCCTGCTCACACTACCCATCAAACGTGAGATGCACTGAGAGTTCCATTCGCTGATCGCTTGCCATATCCGATCGATCGGAACAAGGCCGCGTGAAGCGAGCCTCCTCGCCGTGTGCGTTGGGTAAACTGGACTCGCGCATGAGAGCCATCGTCCGAGACTGTTATGGAGGGCCCGAGGTCCTCAAGCTCGAGCACATCGAGCTCCCCGTCCCCGGCCCGAACGAGGTGTTGGTACGGGTTCGGGCCTCTTCGCTCAACCGGGCCGATCGTTACATCCTGCAGGGGACGCCGATGCCGCTCCGGTTCATGACCGGGCTGTGGCGACCCCGCAAACGGGGCGTGGGCATGGACTTCTCTGGGGTTGTGGAGGCCGTCGGCGACAAGGTCAGCGACTCGAAGGCGGGCGACGAGGTCTTTGGCCAGGTCGACAACGGCGAGCTGTGGGCCGAGTTTGCACGTGTTCCTGCAGCGCTCGTCGCGCCCAAGCCGCCGAGCTTGAGTCACCCACAAGCCGCATCGATCCCGCTGTCCGGGCTTACGGCATTGCAGGGGCTGCGTGACGCCGGACGTGTGGAGGCAGGACAGCGCGTCTTGGTGAACGGCTCGACCGGAGCCGTCGGAACGTTTGCCGTCCAGATCGCCAAGGCGCTGGGTGCAGAGGTCACGGCGGTTTGCAGCGAGCGCAACTTCGACCTGGTGCGCTCTTTGGGGGCGTCTCAGCTGTTCGCCTACGACAAAGAAGACTTCACCGGCTGCGGCCAGGGGCCTGTCAGATTTTCTGTGTTTGAGGGCGAACCCGGGTTTCAAACAGGCAGTCGTCCTTCAAAGTGTATCGCGAGTTGATTGATGGCAAGCGCCCAA
>Ga0316189_10000173_pt1 | contig 61943 bp, 50 predicted proteins | sample LowCovwburrow_MG_FD_204930 | JGI IMG/M metagenome (GOLD analysis project Ga0316189, IMG submission 204930) | Coastal sediment microbial communities from Maine, United States - Lowes Cove worm burrow | ecosystem: Environmental > Aquatic > Marine > Coastal > Sediment | place: USA: Maine...
CGCTTCGAGTACCGGCTGAAGGATGGACACCCCGAGCTATCTGAGTTGCGCTTGGAGAAGGGTGAAGAAGAGCAGGTTGTCGACATTCTTCGGAAGACGAAGGATGTGCACTGGCGTGCTCTTGAACTGGCAGCGTCGGCGCGTTACCTAATGGATGAGGGGTTGGGCGGGAGAGCAGCGATCGACCGAGCGCTAGCCCACAGGGTGAGCGAGGAGTACGCGACCTACCGCGAGCCTGCGATGACGTTGCTGTCGGGGCTAGGCGGTGTCCCTAGTCCGTTGAGAGCCTGAGCATCGCGCATGGGAACTGCGTGAGCGCGAGGACGTTCCTCGCGCTCTTCTCGTAGCGGGTTGCGATGGCCCGAATTCCTTCAAACGGTGGAAGAAGACCTCGACACTTCTCGCTACTCCGGCCCGAAGTTGGTCTTCTTTCGGTCGGCCGCGGTTGCGCCGAAGTTCCGGAACCCCGGGTCGTTGGCCGAGCGTCGCCGGGCTGGCCGTGCCGTGGCGGTACTATCTCGCGACGTCCAGATACCACAGCGAAGCTTCCGAGCCTTGCCTTCGCAGACCAACGCGCGGAGCGCCTCCAGCACATGGACGTCTGGCCGGTTGAGTTCCTCGACCAAGTCGCTCGTCCTCCAGACGCGGTCGGGCGCAGCTTCGAGCGCCGCGAGCACGGCCGTCCGTGTTTTCTCTGGTTCTGCCTTCACGATGCCCCCGCTCGGTCCGGAATCACCGGCACGATAGACGCCGCGTTTTACCCGCTTCGCTCGGCCGCTGCCGATCAGAACGGACAGCGTGCACGAGACCTTGTGGCGCCCCACGTGGAGTTTCGTGGCCAGCTCGGTGGCCGTCCACATTCGGGTGGAGTCTGCCGCGAGCATTTCGGCGACGGTGTAGCAAAAGGACCTGCGTCCGAAGGCGCGCCGAGGACGACCACCCACTCGATCACCCCGCAGGATGGCGATCCTCCGTGTCTTCTCCTCGATCTCGAGCGAAGTGTCCCTGCGCTCCTGTGCAGCATTTCGCTCGGTTTGCGCCAGGTCACGCATGTGCTCGTGGAGGTCCGCCAGCGCTGCCAGCTCTTCGTCGATCTCCAGTTCTGTGGTGACGTCAGCCATCCCCTGCAGGCTGACGAGGTTTATCGATATTTCGATGGTCGCGGACTTAGCGGCGCTACGAGTGCGTATAGGGCGATGGCTGTGCGCGCTCGATCTCGGCCAGCCCCGCCCCCCTAGCAAGAAGTGTCCAAGGTCCTGGCTCGTTTCAACCCGGGCGTGCGGTGAGCGACACCGCGCCATCCTGGGCCTGGTGCCCGGCTCCCACAAGGGGCGGCCGGCGGGTGCGGCGGCGGCGCGAATAACGCGGACCACGGCGCTCTCTGTGGTAATCTCCGCGTTCGAGGCCGCGCACCCCCCCTTTCACCGCGGTCTGAGCATTGACGATGATCCACAGAAGTCTCGCTGCGAAATGTCTGGTCAGCTCGCTGGTCGCCACCGTGCTGCTCACAACCGGCTGCAAAGAAGAGGACACCACCGTCCCCACGCTGTTTGACGAGGACGGCGTCTGGGCGCTGACCCGCTACGACATTGAGGGCGAGGGCACAGCCAACGATCTCCTGGCCCACCGCGACGCCTCGTTCCTGCTCAACTTCAACAAGGCCGACAAGGTTGTCCAAACCGCGTCTTGCGTGTTCCCCGGCACCGACGATGACGAAGAGAAGCTGTCGCCTGGCGACACGCCGTGCGGCTTCATCGACGACGGCACCGAGTGGCAGTGCCAGTGCTTCGGCTACGCGTTCGAGCACGATGAGATGCGCTGGGTCGAGTTCAACGCAGGCGACCTGCCTCCCGTCGTCGAGCTGGAGGCTGCCGCGACCGGCGGCGGCGCAGGCGGTTCCGGCGGCGAGTCCGGGTCGGGCGGCGATACGGCCCCCGCCGACACGGGCGAAGGCACCCTCATGACCGTGAGCGAAGTGCCCGACGTCAACTTCACCTTCAACTTCCGGCCGCTTCCCGATGGCGTGTTCGACAGCAACGGCACGAACTCCCGCTTCGTGATGCAGGCCCGCGGGGCGAGCACCTTCGCCACCGTGCTGGACGATCCGATGCGGCCCTCCTGCGCCCCTTGCGTCGCCCCTGAGGCGGAATAGTGAGCGCATTCGAGCTCTGCAAGGGCTGCACGCGACACGTCCACGCAGAGCAGAGCCTGTGTCCGTTTTGCGGCGCAACGATGAGCACAGCCCGCGCCGCTGCGCCGCGATGGGCTCTGGCGTTGTTCGCCGGCAGCATGTTGGCCGCGACGAGCTGCGACAAAGGCACCGCCAAGACCGATGACGGGAAGGTCGACGCCGGGCAATCCGATGCGGCCAAGCCCACCCCGGCCAAACCCGACGCGGCCAAACCGGACCCAGCCAAACCGGACCCAGCCAAACCGGACCCAGCCAAACCGGACCCAGCCAAACCGGACCCGGCCAAGCCCGACCCGGCCAAACCGGACCCCACGTCTCCACCCGCCGACGGCGGTGACGCGGATGCGGCAGCTGATTCCGGCGGAACGGTCGAAGCCGACGGCGGTGCCGGCGGCGACAGCAAGACGCCAGACGCGGGCAAGGTCATCGAGGCCAAGCCCGACTACAAACCAAAACCGAAGTACGGCCTGGCACGACCCAAAAAGAAGTACGGCGCCCCGCCGAAGCCGGGCCCAGGCCCAGAGCCGTTCTAGGCGGCAAGCATGGCGCGCAGGTCGCTCCCACTCGCGCCGCCGGGGCCTCCGGCGGTGCGCGGCCGGTCGCTCAACCCGGTCGCTCGCCCCGCGGACGCGGTCCGGCCGCGCTACGCGGTTTGGGAGATCACCCTGGCGTGTGACTTGGCGTGCCGCCACTGTGGCTCTCGGGCCGGTCGCGCGCGCCCCGATGAGCTGAACACCGCCGAGGCGCTCGCCACGGTGCGTCAGCTCGCTGAGCTCGGCATCGAGGAAGTCACCATCATCGGCGGCGAGGCCTACCTCCGTGAGGACTGGACGGAGATCGCAGCCGCGCTGGTCGCTGCCGGCATCGACACATCGATGACCACGGGCGGACGGGGGATCACCCCCGAGCGCGCGCAACAGGCCAAGGATGCGGGTCTCAGCACGGTCTCGGTCTCGATCGACGGCCTCGAAGCGACGCACGACAAGCTGCGCGCGGTTCGGGGCAGCTACCGCCAAGCGTTCGCCGCCCTGGAGCACTTCAAGCAGGTCGGCATGCCGATCTCGGTGAACACGCAGATCTGTGCCGCCAACCTACGGGAGGTCGAGCCCCTGTTCGAGCAGCTCCGGCCGCTGGGAATTCACAGCTGGCAGGTGCAGCTGACGGTCGCGATGGGACGCGCTGCGGACAACCCGGAGCTATTGCTCCAGCCGTATCAAATGCTCGAAGTCATGCCCTTGGTCGCCCGTCTCAAGCGCCTGGCCGAAGGCGCGGGGATCGTGCTGTGGCCAGGCTCCAACATCGGCTACTTCGGCCCCTACGAATCGCTGCTGCGCGACGACAGCCCAGACGGGTTCGCGACCAGCTGCGGCGCCGGGGTCGACACGCTCGGCCTCGAAGCCAACGGCGACATCAAGGGATGCCCCTCGCTCCCAACGACGGCGTACGTTGGCGGCAACATCCGCGATCACGGGCTCGTCGACGTGTGGGAGCGGGCCGACGCGCTGCGGATCAATCGGCGGCGCACCACGTCCGGGCTGTGGGGCTACTGCGCGGACTGTTACTACGCCGACGCGTGCAAGTCGGGATGCAGTTGGACGTCGCACGTCTTGTTTGGCCGGCGCGGGAACAATCCCATGTGCCACCACCGTGCGCTCGAGCTGCTCCGCGACGGTCTGCGCGAACGGATCGTCCCGCAGACGCCGGCCGAGGGAGAGCCGTTCGACCATGCAACCTTTGAGCTGGTGGTCGAAGCGTGGCCTCCGCACCTGCTCGCCCGCGCCCAGGAGCTGGCCCGCGGCGCCGACACTTGGCTCGACGCGCCGCGCTGACCCGTTTTCGCGCTATACAGGCCTCATGGGTGCATCCTCCCGGACGCGAAGCCTCGTCGTCGCCTTGAGCGCTGGACTTCTTCTTCCCGCCTGCGGTGGGTCCAGCGAGGACCCGCCCGCAAAGGTTGCCGCCAAAGACGGAGAGCCAGGGCACCGCAAGCGCGCGGGCAAGAAGGGCAAAGACGGCAAGATGGGTCGCGAGGGCCGCCACGAGCGACGCGTGGACGAGCTCTGCGAGAGGCTCGATTGCACCGATGAGCAGCGCACCGCCGCGGGGCTGCTGCTGTCCAAGCAAAAGGGGCGCGACAAAGCGGGGCCACGTCCGCGCCAGGGCGAATCGGAAGCCGAGACCAACGCCAACCGGGCGCTGGCAGAGGCCTTTGCCAGTGCCACGTTCGGTGCCGCGGACCTGGCTGCGCATCACGCCGCGGTCGACGGGCAGGTTGATGCACCGACCGCAGCAGGCGGAACGAAGGTTGGTCCTTCGGATGCAGCGCCAGACGGACCCGCTCCCTCAGCGGGAAAGCCTGCTGCTGACGCCAAGCCCGCTGCCGACGCCAAGCCGGCCGCCGATATCAAGCCCGCTCCGGACGCCAAGCCGGCCCCCGACGGCAAGCCTGCTACGGACGCAGAGCCTGCTGCCGACGCAGAGCCTGCTGCCGACGCAAAGCCCACTGCCGACGCAAAGCCCGCTGCCGACGCAAAGCCGGCCACCAACGGAAACCCAACACCCGTCACAACCCCCGAGCACGCGGCCTGGTCCAAGGGCCTGGTCGATCTGCACGCGGGTATGTCCGCCCCCCAGCGCGAAGCGTTGGCGAAGCTGATCGACGAGGACGGCCTCGGCTGGCTCACCCGTCGTGGACCCTCTCGCAAGGGCGCCGATCGGGCCCCCGACGCGGACCGACAAGGCGCGCAGATGGCTCAGCGCATGTGCTCGCGCATAGACTGCGCCGAGTCCCAACAGGCCGAGCTGACCGCGATGTTCGTCGAATGGGCCGATCCGCGGGCCGACGCTCCCCAGGCCGCCCGCGAGGCACTGGCCAGCGCGGTGCGGGGCGAGTCTTTCGGCCCCGCCGCGGTGACGGCCTACTTCGAAGCGGTTCGGATGCAGCGGGTGGCCACGCGCGCTGCCAACGACAAGATCTGGGTCGAGTTGCACGGGCTGCTCCAACCCGAGCAGCGCAAAACGATGGCCGAGGCGATCACGCTCCGCGGCGACCGAGCCATCGGACGCGGCCCCGGACGAGGGCGCGGGCCTAGAGCGCGCCGTCGTGAGCGGGCAGGACGTCCACAATAACCACCTCGGGTGCGCACCACAGCCGCAACCGCGGTGCCACGCCACGCTCCATACCGACGCCGCGCGAGACAATGAGCGTCGTGTCGCGGCCGAGCTGCGTCAGCCCGTCTGCCCACGCGCGCGGGACTGCGGACAGCGTGATCAACGGCCCAACCCACGGGAGTTGGACCTGTCCTCCATGCGTGTGCCCGGCGAGCAACAGGTCGGCGTCCGAGTCCCCGAGCGCAAAGTCGGGGCGGTGCCCGACGACGATCGAGAACGCCGGACCCGCGCGGACCAGGGACTGAGGGCCCGCGGAAGCCTGAAGGTCCAGGCCGGTGAGCCGCACGTCAGGCCGCACCTCCAGCCCGGCCCCGAGCGGCCGCAGCCCAGCCGCGCGCGCATGCGATTTCCAATCGGCCGACTCGCTGTCGCCCTGTGTCACCCAGACGCCCAGCGGGGCGGACAGCCCAACGTCGGCGACAATCCGGGACAACTCGGCCCACGCCGCGGCGTGAGCCTCGGGATCGCGCAGCTGGATGAGGTCCCCTGGGAAGAGGATCAGGTCAGGCTGCGCGTCCATGACCCGCGTCAGCGCTCGAGCCTCGTAGGGACCGGGCGCGTCGGTTTGTAGATCGGCGATAACGGCGATGCGCAGCGGCCGGGCCACTCGGGTGCTACGCACGACGTGATGCGTGACTTCAAGGGCCGTGGGTTCGACACAGAACGCGTCGACGGTCAGCGCCACGATGCCAACGGCCGCGGCGAGTAAGCCGTAGCCTACGAAGCGAGCCGCCCGTCGGGCGATCAACTTCGTGCTCACCCACAAAAGGACAGCCGGCAAGACGAGACCCAGCGTCCACGACCACGTGAGCAGCAGCGCGAAGGCACCGCGGGCGGGCGCCGTCAGGGCGCCTAGGGCCAGACCAAATGCGACCACCCCAACGGTCGTCCAGAGCGCCCCCACGACGGCGGGTTGCCGGGCAAGGCGGCGCCACAGCAGCCGCGCAACGATTGCGCACAGCACCAAGTGCGCGAGGAGATTGGGCAGCACCCACAGGTCTGGCAGCATTCGAACATCACCGTAGTGCCCTCAGGGGTGAACGACCGTCACCAGATGGGCCAGCGGTCGCAAAACATGCCTCGGGTGGTGCGGCAGCCCACCCATCGGCGCCAATCGTGTAGTCGGACGCGACGCGATGCTGCTACAACCGTAGGGCATGGATCGCGCCGTTCCCGCTCTGCTTGCGTTGTTCTACATCGTTTCTGCTGGCTGCAAGGACGACGATCCGGTCGGGGCGGCCAACGACCTCGCGAGCGACAAAGCCGTCGCCGAGTGTGCCGACCGTTTCGCGAACTCCTCGTGTGACACTGCGGCCTTTGCCGACGAAGCTGCGTGCGCCGAATCGCTCACCGCGACGCACGAGACCGACAACGACAAGTTCTTCGACGCTGGCGCCAAGTACAACCCAGAGTGCGCGAGCCTCGGGCTCGAATCATGGCCGTTCTCGGGGCGCTGCCAAAGCATCTGCGCCGTCTTTACGGGTGATGCCGCGGAGACGGAGTCGTGCGATATCGAGGAAGGGGTGCTCTGCCAGCAGGGGCTCCTGTGCCACGAAGGGCGGTGCACGGAGCCGCGGAATCTCATCGCCGACGTCGGGGAGCCCTGTGCGGGCGGGCAAAATCGAGTCTGCGCGCAAGGTCTGGCCTGTGACGGATCGCTGTGCGTCACCGCGCCCGCCATCGGAGCCGCCTGCCTACCCATCGGGGCGGACGCGACGCCCACGCTGTGCGACACCGAGCACTACTGCGATGACAACGGGCTGTGTCAGGAGACCCGAGCGGTCGGCCAGACATGCACGCGCGCGGAGATGTGCCACACCTTCGCCTGCGTCACGGGCCAATGCGCACCGGGCTCACGCGAGCCGCTCGTGTGCTGGGGCGAAGGCACCCTGTACGCCTGCGAAACCGCAGAGTCCGAGTAGCGCGCTCCTACTTCACGGCGGAGATATCGTCGAGGACGGACTGCATCTTCTCGCGGGCCGCCTCCTCCGACACAACCGTCGTTCCATCGAGGGAACGCGCATCGATCGCGGACAGCTCGAGGCCAAAACCGAATGCGCGGTCGTGGAATGCTTGCAGCGTGCGGGCGATGGCCTGCTCATCGGTGAGCAGCGCCGTCTCGACCTGCTCGGGCTCCGCGCCCGGCGGCGCGACTTTGGTGGGGGCGGCTGCAGCCCCAACGCGGGTCCGCGCCTCGGTGAGGTCCACAGCCGTGCACGACAGCTCGGTGCCGCCCTCCGTGCTCAGGCACAGACGTAGCGCCCGCCCAGCCCCACTGATCTCCAGGACAAACCCGGTGCCTTCGTGCAGCCGCGGGGAGTCCGCGAGCGCCGCGTCGACGCCCTGCGCCACGGACCCCGTCGCGCCGTTGCGCACCACCGCGGGCAGCGAGAGCCCTCTGCGGCGAATGGTACCCGCGTCCAGCTGCATCGTGGTCGCCAAGAAGCCGACGTACTGGGCGTCGCTTCCGGCCTCCTGGGCCGCTTCGGCGCCAACCGCTGCGACGCGGGCTCTGAGCAGTACCTCCGTCTCGGGCAACGAGCCGAGGGCGCGGTCCACAAGTGACAACGCGGCTCCCGTGTCGCCCTCAGCAAGCGCAACTTCGGCCTCGAGTGCGTCGTAGTACGGGTTGAGGGTGTCATCGGATTCGGACTCGCGTGCGCGCTCGAGCATGACCCGCGAGACCCCTGCGCCAACGATGTCGACCAGCTCGCCCACCAGCCACGAGGGCAGCGGCTCGAGACCGCCGTGCACGTACGGACGGAACGAGGCAGAGAGCCTGGCCTCGTCTGAGAGGATCCCCCGGATGCGCTCGCGATCGGCGAGCCCTTGGGCCGCGCGCCGAACTGGCTGCAGCCGCGGCGGGGCGACCGTTGGCGCCTCAGGATCGGGCGCGGCCTCGGTGTCGACGCCCCCGCCCCACGAGTCTCGCTCCGCGAGGTGCTCGGCCTCGGCGCGGCGCAAGACGATACGGAGCAGCGCATGCGCACCGATGGCCTGCTCCTTCGTACTCGAGGTCAGTCCCCGTCGGTCCGGGCGCTGCACGGCACGATCGACCAAACGCAGCCCGGCCGCCGTCCGCCCAATGACAAGCAAAAACGTCGCCTGCGCAGCGTCGGTCTGCGCGCGGTCTTGGTCGCGCAGGTACGGCGGCTGCCGCTGGCGCCACCGCAGCATCTCTCGGAGCGCGTAGACGCCGTCATCGATCCGCGCCTGCGCGAGGTACAGTCGCATCAAGACCCGCCAGGGGTTCGCGGGCGTGAAGTCCAAGCGAGTTGTCCCTGCGATCGCGAGCCGCTCGACCTCGTCGGGACGCAGCATCGAAGCCGCCGCTTGTGCGGCGTTGTAGGCGTGGACCGCCAGCGCCGTACGCTCGTGAGGACCGGCTTTGGCCGGATCGTTGGCGGCCCGCGCAGCCGCATCCTCAAACGCGGCGACACACGCCGTAAAGCGTGGCTCCCGGGTCGCCGCCTCCCCCTCGATCGCACACATCGCGTTGAGCCCCAACGACCGCGACTGCGGGTCTTTGGATTCGATGGCGTCGGTTGCCGCCTTACGTGCTTCGTCGTAACGCCCCAGGCGCATCAGCGGCCAGGCATGCTCCGCCACCAACTCGGGCGAGTACAGCGAGTCGTAAAAATCCAGCAGCGACAGCTGGTACTCGAACTTCTCGAGCTCGCCCGCCACGCCCTGGGCCGCAAACAGCAGCTCGCGGTGGAGCTCCTTCATCGGGCCTTCGGGAAGCGGGAATGTGGGGTACCGCGCCTCAAACAACTCTCGCGCGCGGCCCACGTGCTTCATCGACTGGGGAAGCTGTCCCTCGGCCTCGCGCAGCACCTGGCCCAGAACGTAGTGGCCGATGATGGAGTACGGCTGCGCCTCGACAAGCTCGTCGGCGCGGCGGCGCGCGGTGAGCAGCCGACCGTCTTGGTAAAGCTGCAGCAGCGCCGCTTCGTCATCCGACGGTTCGTAGTCCCCCTTGGGCGAGTACTCCTTGGTCGCACTGCCCGAGTCCTCACCGCAAGCGGCGAACGCAAGCAGAGCACCGAGGCTCAGCACGCGCGCGATGGCCCGCATTGTCATCCGCGCGAGAGCGCCTCCAGAGGTTCCGCGCAGCACTGGCGGACAACCTCTTCCATGCTCTCGGCTCCGGGCGCCAACATGAGCCGATGGCCAAACACCAGCGTCGCCAGCGCCCAGACATCCTCGGCGCCGACGTAGTTCCGCCCTTGGGTCATCGCGCGGGCCTGCAACGCAGGCATCATCAAGACGAGGGATCGGGTTGAGACCCCCTGCAGGACCTGAGCGTGGGAGCGCGTCTTGTTGGCGATATCAACCAGGCACTCACGGATGAGCGGGTCGACGTGAATCTGCCCGGTAACCACTCGCCGGGCATCGAGAATCTCGGTGCGGGTGACCCGGGGCAGCTCCTCGCCCGGCGGGGTGAGCCGCGACTGGATGCTCGCCAGAATCTCGAGCTCAGCATCCCGCGCGATGTGCTTCATCTGAATCTTGAACAGGAACCGGTCCAGCTGCGCGCTCGGCAGCGGAAACGTGCCCGCAAGGTCGAGCGGATTCTGGGTCGCGATCACAAAGAAGAGATCGTCGAGACGGCGGGTGCGGTTGTCGCAGGTGACCTGCTTTTCGGCCATGGCCTCCAGCAGAGCCGACTGCACCTTGGGCGTCGTCCGGTTGATCTCGTCCGCGAGTACGACGTGGGCGAAGATTGGACCCGGCCGGTAGAAGAACCGATTGGTATTGGGGTCGAAGATGGTCGACCCCGTGACGTCGGCCGGCAGCAGGTCGGGCGTGAACTGGATTCGCCGGATCGTGACGATGTCGTCGTCGGGCCGGTCGTCGATGATCGCATCGCCGAGTGCCTTGGCCAGCGTGGTTTTGCCGGACCCTGGGTAGTCCTCGAGCAGCACGTGCCCGTCGGCGAGCAGCGCCGTGATGATCAGCTCGATCACATCGTCGCGGCCGCGCACGGTCGTCTGCAGTCGCTGGCGTAGCCGATGGGCCACATCGGTGCACCCGGCCAGGTCGGTGATCGGCGGCGCCAGCGTGGTGGTGATGTGCTCGCTCTGATCGAAGTCAGCGTCGCGAGGAGGGTCCGAGGCTGGCCGTGTAGCCTGCTGTGCGGGGGCCGTTGCTTGCTGCGCGGGGGCCGTTGCCTGCTGCGCTGGAGCGTGCGTGGGGATTTCGGTGGTCATCGAACTTGCCAGGGGACAATCGGGTTGAGCAGCCCCGCGATGCGGCGCTTGGTGGGAACATTGGTGCGAAGGTCGGCTGAGACGGCCGCCAGCGCGTCGCGCCAAGGCCCATGTTGCAGCTCGGGGCGAGCCGGTGTGTTCGGGTTGCCCAACCGAGCGGCCTCGGCCAGCGCGGCCAGGCGCGATAGAGACGGCACAACCGTGGCGACACGCGCCGCAAAGGCCATGCGTGTCTCACCGTAGTCACGGACCAGGCCCGCTTCGCCGAGCTGGTCGGTGGCACGTCGATAGGCAACGCGCGGCAGCCGACGGCCGCGTGTCCAAAGCGGGGCCAACCGACGCCACAGCTTGTTGAGGTAAAGCCCGCACAACGTCAGCAGCGCCAGCAAAGGCAGCGCCCAGCGCAACGCCTGCCGATTGGAAGAGTCGGTGCGTGTCTTGTTGCCCGAGTCGGCCTTTTCGTCCCCCTTGGAGCGAGCGATCTCTGCGAGTTTTTCGGTCAGCTCGTCGTCGGCGGGCTCGCTCGGCTTGTCGAGCGTCTTCTTGGGGCTGATGTCCAGCACGACCCAGCCCACCCCCTCGAGGTAGAGCTCTGGCCACGCATGGGCATCGGAGCCGCGAATCACGAGCGCGGAGCCTTTGAGGTTGTCGAGCGAGGCGCGGTAGCCCGTGCCGACCCGCGCCGTGATCCCGCGCGACCGCCAAAGGTATGCGGCGGCGTGGGCGATGTGCACGCAGTAGCCGATTTGCGAGCCGAACAGGAAGTCGGCGGCTGGGTCCTTGGCCCCCGCGTGTCGCTCAGAGGTCGAGTACGTAATGTTGTCGTCGAGCCAGAGCTTGATCGCCAACGCTTGGGCGAACGGATCCTTCTGCATCGCGACCGGCAGCTCCGAAACGATGCGGTCGGCCAGCTCGCTGTAGCGGTCGTCGTCGGGGGTGACCGTGTAGTACTCGACCACGTCGTCCGGCCACTCGGGATTGCCGTGTTTTCTCCCGATCAACTCCTCGTAGGATGCAGACTGCGCCAACGAATCGAACGTAAACGCGCGGACGAACCGCTGCGCGTCGGGGTTGCGGTGTGGGCCCATCGAAACAACCGATTCCAGCGCAAACGGCCGCTTGTGTTTGACGGTAAGGAAGACCTTCGCGGTGACCGGCTGGCGCCCTTGTTCGCCAGGTGGGTCAGCGACATCCCGCTTCGTCGAGGGGAACGTCTTGAGAATGTCGCGGTCGACGTCGGGGCGACGACTCGACACGAGGCGTGAGCCGTTGAAGTGCGACCAGATGTCTTGGCGGAAGTAGAAGCCTCCCGCGGGCGGCGTGTAGTCGTCACCCAGCAGCACGATGGCCATAGGCGCGGGTGCACCGCTGCCCTGCTGGTCGTCGAAGTTGGGCTCCGTCGGAGGTGGCTTGCCTCCACCGTCTTTGCCGTCCTTCTTGCCGGACTGCCCCCCCTGCCCGTCCTTGCCCTGCTTGCCGTCCTGGCCCTGCTTGCCCTTCCCGCTTTGGTCACCGGACTGGCCGTCTTGGTCGCCGCTCTGCCCGCCTTCGCCGCCCTCTCCGGCGTCTCCGTTCTCAGGCTGGCCGCCGTCGGACTTTCCGCCCTCGCCCTGACCGCCCTGCCCATCGTCGGACTCATCGGGTGTGCCTCCGCCTTCGCCCTGCCCGCCGGACTTGTCGCTGTTGCTGCGGCCAGGGCCCTCCCACGGCCCGGGCGGCGTCGGCAGCGGAGGATCGCCTCGCTCATCGCCCGTCAGGCCGAGGTCGCTCCCCGACTCCGGCTTGGGCAAGCCATCGACGTCGACCACCGTGAGACCCAGCAAGACCAAGGCCGCCAACCCCAGCCAGGAAAGCAGCGAGACGCGATTGCCCGTGCGGGCCATCAGCAAGCCGCCCGCGACAAACGCGACAATGCCACCGATCGCGAGCAGGACATGCGCGGGGTCGTACCCGTTGTGCCATGCCCAATCGGAGAGCCACAGAGGACGGCCCACGACGCCGTGACGATGGGGAGACAGCGGGACAACCACCGCGGCGACCATCAAGATGAGCTCCGCGCCGACAAGCGATGGCACGCGTACGGCCAACATGCGCAGGAGGCCGGACGCAGCGGCCGCGTAGCCGCCGAACCGGGCCACGGCCGAAACGTCCAGCGCGAGGCTCGGGCCGAGCATGCGGACCAACGCGGCGCTTCCGACCGCGAGGCTGCCGATGAGTGCGCCCGCCAGCGCCACGCCAGCCGCCGCGGCCACGAGCACGCCAAGACGCGCCCGGCTCAGCGCCAGCACGTGCCCGGCCGTGGCGCCGATCACCGTCCCGAGGATGGCCGCGATCACGCCCCACGTCCCCACAACATCCCAGGTGACAGCGGCAGCGGCCGCCGCCAGCACTATCACGCGCACCGCGAACAACGGGAGCGCCTGCCACTGGAACCGCGCCTTCGCAAACCCGGCGACACCCGAGGCCACGCCGCGCACGCCCGGGGCTGGACCCGCCTGCGCAGAGGTTCCGGACACCACAACGTTCCACGGATTTGCCATCAGGCTGCCGTCTCCATCAGACGCATGTGCGCCTCGGTAAAAATCTGCCCCGTGCGTCGGTCGACAACGGTCAGCTTGACCCCGGCCAGCGCGTTTACGACGGACTGGATCTCGTTGAGGGGTACACCCGGCGTTTCAGCATTCGGGTCGGCGCGGCCGAACACGGCACCAAGTCGGCTGGCAGGTCGACGGGCGATGCCATCCACGCAGACCACAAACTCAACGCGGGATCCGTAGGCGCGCACCGCCGCCGATGCGCGCTCGAGCCACGGACCCGTTCGGCCAGGAATGAAGATCACAATGCGCGACGAGGCGGTGTCGGTCTGGTCGGTGATGAACTTCGCGAGGTCCGCCCCACCCCGTGCCGTCGGAGTGCTGGCGGAGTGCGTCAGCACGTCCAGGGCGCGGTTGGCAGTGCTGGCCGCGTTGCCGCAGCCGTCCGCACCGAGCGTCCAGCCCGTGCCCAACGCGCCCGCCGCCACCGCCATCCGAGCCGCGCCCGCTGCGGCTTCGTCGGCTTGCCCAGTCACCAGGTAGGCCGATGTTTGCTGCGCGGGAGCCAAGGCGCGCTCGGGCGTGCGGACGATGAGGTCTCGCGACTTGGCAAACACCTTCCACAGCACAAAGCGGATCGGGTCGCCTGGGGTGTAGTGGCGCATGTCGAACGGCCCCCCCTGCGCGGCGGCCTCAGGATGCGGAAGGTCCTCGCCGACCGACATCCCTCGCAACACTTCGATGTTCTCGAGCGCGCCTACGCTCGGGGTGAATCGCAGCGGCTGCTCATCGTTGCCCGTCCAAGCGACCTCGGACAATCCGAATGCGTCTCGGACCACAAACCGACGGGTCACCCCAGAGACGATGCCCCGCCGAAGACCGGTGACCTCCTCGATCACTCGGCCTCGTTCGACCACGGTCTGCACCCGGCCTTGCGGGCTCACCCAGCTCCACGAGACGCTGACAAAGGGGATGTAGTGCACCGCCCCAATCGAGAATCCGGTGCGGTGCGGGTGGCCGCACTCCACGTCGATGGTCTGGGTCCCAGGCGGTCGCCCGGCGAGGCTGCGGGATAAGATCAGCGACGTCAGCGTCACCGCGACAAGGCCGAGCACGGTCAGTGCCAAAAACGCCCCGCCGACGACCAGCAGCACCAGGTCGAGTTCCTTGAGGCCGTAGTGCATCAAGCACAGGGTCGCCGCCGCGACCACGACCAACCCCAAGCGCGTGACAGGGAACAGGTCGACGCCGCGCCGCACCCAGCTGGGGATTACCGGGCGTTGCATCCGCCGGACCCGCTGTCGTCTTCGGAAGGTGGGTAAAATGCCGGCGGCTTCACGACGACCTTGGGGCCCTTTTTCTTGATGGGCTCCTCCACGCACTCGATGCGCCGAAACACAGTCGGCTGATTGACCGAACGGCCGCCATCGTTGTTCACCGACTGAAACTCCAGGATCTCCACATCGAGCGGGCCCGTGAAGTTGTCCAGGTTGTAGCCGCCGTCGAAGCTGCCACACAGGACTTCGTCCAAGCGCCACGTGCCGACGCCGCCAAACTCGATCTGGCCGTCGTGGACGCGGCCGACCGCGTCCATCGAAACTTTGTAGCGCAGTTCGCCCGCGCAGACGCCGGGCTCGCTCTGCGTGTCATCCCCGCGCCAGCTCTCGTTGAGGATCGTGCCGCGCAGCTCGTCGGTGTCGTCGACGCGCTCGATCGTCAGGGTGAAGATCGTCCATTGGCGCCAGCGACTGCGGTAGTCGTGGGACTTCCACGTGCCGATGACGTTGTCGTCGCAGGCGGCCGCGGGGGGGAGCCTGGCCCGCTGCTCGGCGACCGTTCCCGCCGGAGCACGTCGCGGCACCATCATGGTCATGGTCGCGAACGCGACCAGTGCACAAGATCCAAGCCAGCCCTGCAGTCGGGTCCGCCGTCGTCGTCGGTCTGCCGTCATAGAACCGGGGGGCGGCACATATTGTCATTACCCGGAGGCGGCGCGAATGTTCCAGCCACATTGCCCTCGGACAGGGGCAAAACGACAGACCCACCGCCCGCCGCGACACGCAGCGCAAACAACGCAGGCAACCCTAGCCGTGTTTGCCCAGGGGCAAAACACGCGATCCCGCCTGACCATCGACATCCCATCGACAGCTCATCCGGCGGCGGGCACGGCCATCGCGACCGCGGTCAGGAGCACGGCTACCAACAACGACTGTCGTTGAATCCGCGCGCCCTGAACCCGCAACGCGTCGCGCTCCTTGGCGTCGGTCACGGCCTCTGCGCCCTCGTCCATGTCACGCCGACCGCGTGACGCCAGGCGCACTCATGTCTTGCCACGCGCTTGCAAGACTCCAAGCGCGCCGCCGTAAAACAGCACAAACGTCGCGGCGCGGAACGGCCACGCGACGCCAGCGTTCGCAAGCCATGCGGCCACTCCTACGCCCAAGGCCAACCCTAATCCCCCCGCCACAGCACGACCGAGCCGCTGCTTGGGCCCTATGTTGACTACGCAGACTTCTTCCACGGATCACTCTCTGACGGGCCAGCTGGCCCCATCGGGTGCCCCAGCCGACAACCAAGCCTCGAACAGCGCCTTGTCGGCTTCGGTGATGACATCGTCGCCCTCGACGGCGCTACACATCGGCGATGGCATGGGCAGCGGCACTTGGTTGACGACACGTTCGTAGACCGCGAGGTAGACCGGACCCTCGAAGTCCATGGGCAAGACGCCCCTGAACGGGACATGGAAGTCCGCGAGCGTCGCGATAGGTACCGTGTTCGACTGGTAGTCGACCAGCGGCGGCAGCACCTCCTCGGTGTAGTGGCAGCCGCAGTTGCGAATCAGCGCATCGCCTATCTCGGTGGGGATCAGACCTTCCTCGTCGCCGGACTCGAGTACGGTCGTAGGATCGATCGACGGGTCGATATCGCGAAGCCCACAGAAGATCGGTGGCGGTGGTGGCGGTGGTGTAGGCGGGGTTCCGACGCCCGTTTCGGCGGCCCCTGTGGTGTTCGGGGGCGGACCGCTGGCTCCGGAGGTGGGCCCTGCACCCGAGCCGCCGCTCGACCCGTCCGCGCCCGCCTCGGTGCCCGCGGCGTCGGACATGTGTGCCTCGGTGGCGCCGGGCGGCGCAGCCTCGCTCGCCTCGCAGCCCGCGACCGCCAGCGCACAGGCAACCGCGGCCGCAGGTGCCCCCAATAGCGTCATCGCACCCCACATCCCGACCCGACTCTAGACCGCGCAGTGCCACCACGCCAACCGGCCTCGCAGCCCGCCTTTGTGGCGACCCGACCCCCCTGGGACCTTCGCGAGCCTGCTACAGTCCCCCCGCAGGACTTTGGGGGGCAAGGATCAACCGAAAATCCGCGGGCTGAGCGCGCACGAGCCCCTCCCCGCCGCGTCCGAGCTGTTGGGGTTGACGCTCGGTGGTTACCACGTGGTCCGGACGGTTGGCGCGGGCGCGATGGGATACGTGTACGAGGCGGTCTGCCTCGACACCCAAGCCACAGTCGCACTCAAAGTCCTCAAGCCCGAGCACGCCCAGACGGACATGTTCCGACGCAGGTTCTTGCGTGAGGCGCAGTCTGCCGTACGCATCGACCACCCCAACGTCGTCGACGTCATCGACTTCGGCGAGTCCGAGGAGTGGCTCTACATCGCGATGGAGTTCCTCCAGGGCGAGGATTTGTCGCAATACCTCGCTCGCGTTCAGCGACTCACCTGGCGTCAATCCTGCGCGCTGCTGCAGCAGGCGGCGTCGGGTTTGGCCGCCGCCCACGCCAGCGGCGTCGTGCACCGCGACATCAAGCCCTCCAACATGTTGTTGGTCAACGACGCGGCAGGCGGTGCGAGGGTCAAGATCGTCGACTTCGGCGTCGCCAAGCTCGCCAGCAGCGCCGCCTCGCAGGTGCTCACGCAGGCCGACGACCTCATCGGGACGGTCGCGTACATGTCGCCGGAGCAGTGCGAGGGCAGCGAAGCCGATGCCCGCTCGGACGTGTACGCCTTGGGCGTCACGGCGTACCAGCTGGCAACGGGCCGGCTCCCGTTCCCGGGGACCGACATCTTCCAGGTCATGTACGGCCATCTCAAGTCCGACCCAGAGACGCCATCGAGTCTTGTGCCCGGCTTTCCTGCCGACGCCAACGCGTTCATCATGGGGTGCCTCGCCAAGCGCCCCATCGACCGCTACCAAAGCATGGCAGAGGTCGTTGCGGCCCTGCACACAACCTCGGCATTGGGCAATGTCGCACTCCCGCCGCCGGTCGTCGGTAGCGCGGCCATACCGGGAAAACCACCGCCCGCGGGCAAGCGCGACGAGTTCGACGAAGCGCGAACGGGCTACTTTTTTCACCCCGTCGAGGCGATGCAGGTGCCCCCGCCATCGGGTCCCGCACAGTCGGAAACGGTGAGCACAGGGCCGGCCCCTGCGGCCGACGGCCCGCCTCCTTGGGCGATGGACTTGGCCAAGAGTGCGCCGCGCGGCACACAGGCCTCCGCGCACTCCACCATGCCGGACGCCAGACCAAACGCTTCCGGCTCAAAACACACAACCATCGCTCCGGCGCCTCAAGCTCCAGCGCCTCGAGCTCCATCGACTCAGGCATCACCCGTTCAAGCTCGGGTGCCTCAAGCTCCGGCGCCGCAGGCTCCACGTGTACCGGCCCCGGCTCCGCACGTTCCACGCGTGCCCGCTCCCGGTTCGTTGCCTCCGCAAACCTACACTCCGGCCCCGCACACGCAGATGGTCGCTGCCGTGCCGGTCGCGGAGCCAGTCGCGAGCTACTCCGCCGAGTTGCCCATCAGTCCAGCCCAACCAGCGCACGGCTACACGATGCCGACGCCCATCGATTCGGCCCCGCTCGAGCTTGGTGAGGAGTTCGACAAGCCAGCGGGTCGGACCTCCCCGGTGGTGATGGCGTTGATCATCGTTGCGATGATCGCTGGCGCTGGCGTTCTCGTTTGGCTGACCCTCGGCAGCGCCTGAACGCCGCTCGATGACAAGCGGCTGTTTTTCTTCACTTTTGATTCGTGCACCTGTCCGCAATTGTGCGGTAGTGCGCACCACCGCCGCCCATGTGGGCGCGGCAGAAGTTGTTGAGCCACGTCGCAACGCGGACTACTATGGTGGGAGTGCCCGCAGACTCCGTTAAGGGCGTTCCGGCCAAGATCGGGCGCTACGAGATCGAGCGGCATGAGGCCGAGGGTGGGATGGGCGATGTCTACGTCGCCCGCGATCCTCGGATGAAGCGGCGGGTCGCGATCAAGCTGCTCAAGCGCTTGTTCAGCGATGATCCGTCCATTAGACGTCGTTTTGAGCAAGAAGCCGAGGCCATCGCGGGCCTCGAGCACCCAGCGATCGTCCCTATCTACGACTTCGGCGAGCACGAAGGCTTGCTCTATTTCGTCATGCGGTACGTCGCGGGCGGAACGTTCCGCGACCGAATCCACAAAGGTCGCCTCTCCCAGCGCGAGACGGCAGCCGTCACTGAGCGCGTCGCAGAGGCCCTCGAGGCCGCGCACGCGTGCGACATCGTCCACCGTGACGTCAAGCCCGCCAACATCCTGTTCGACGCCAACGAAGTCGCGTATCTGTCGGACTTCGGGATCGCCAAGGCCGACACCAACGTCGAGGAGACGTCGTCGATCATGCTCGGTACGCCGCAGTACCTATCTCCCGAGCAAGCGCAGGGAAACGCTATCGACGGGCGAAGCGACGTCTACTCGCTGGGCGTCGTGGCGTTCCATGCGCTGGCCGGCACCCGCCCGTTCACGGCGAACTCGCCGATGGCCATGGCCATGGCCCACGTGATGGAGCCACCCCCAAAAATCCGCACGTTTGTCACTGATGCACCCGCGGTGCTCGACGACGTGTTCGACCGCGTGCTCGCCAAAGAGCCATGCGATCGCTACCAATCGCCGACGGCGTTCGCCAAAGACCTCCGGGACATCGCGTCCGGGCGCTGGTACTTGGTCAAGATGTCGGCCACGCTCCCGCCCGCCCCCGCGCCCGCGGTCAAGCAGAAACCGGCGGTGGCCCCTCCGGACCGCGCGGCGCTTGAAACCACGCGCACGGACCTGCACCGGCTGTTCACGACCTCCGACGATCCCAAAAAGAAGGACTGACTGGCCGACGCTTCAGTCCGCGATGACGCGGGCCACGAGCGCACGGTACGTCTCGGTGAGTGCGTGGTACGGCAATCGCATCGAGAAGACCCCGGCACTGGCCAGCGACATCAACTCGTCGCTGTGCGGGATCACGGCCCCAACCTCGCAGTTGTACGTTTGCGAGACGCGCGCCTCGACCTCAGCGACATCAAATGACGCTGGAGTCTTGTTGACGACGATCAGGAGCTTGGGCACCTCGAGGCTCCGCGCGATCTCAACCGTCACGCTCGTCCCTTGGTAGTCCTGGTGATCGGGACGCATGATGATCACCAGCGCGTTCGAGATGGCCATGGACAGCAGCGTCTCCTCGTTGAGACCCGGGTGGGTGTCGATGAGCAGATAGTCCAGGGCAAGCTCGTTGGTCAGGGCACGCAACCCCTCGCACAGCACGGAGACGTCGTATCCGTCGCGAAGGATCCGAGTGATCTCGCCCGTACGCAGGCTCGAGGGGATCAGATAGACCTTGCCGGGTACCGGTTGGCCAAGTCGGGTCGTGACATCGTACGCCGCGTCACCGATGGAGCAACGCTCCCAGAGGAAGTCGTTGAGTGCGTACCCGACCTCGGTTGGATCCAGTGCGAACAGCACGTGAATCCCTGGCGATTGGATGTCGGTGTCCACCACGCCGACGCGGTGCCCCTGCGACGCGAGGATCGCAGCGAGGTTTGCGGTCGTATTGGACTTCCCCGTGCCGCCACGGAAGGAGTGAATCGAGATGATCTTCGCCACGCTCAGCCACCGCCTTTCCGCAACCGACTTGCCTGGTCGCGCAGCCGCTGGAAGTAGTCCGTCTCCGTGATTTCGGAGACTTGGCTCTTGCGCTGTTGCTCGTCGATTTTGATCTCGAGCCTCCGAATGCGATGGCGCAGCTCGCTCTCGCGGCGATAGGCGACCAGGGCCGCCGCGGCGAGCGAGGACAACGACTGCAACATCTCGACGGTGGACTTCGTAAAGTGAACTGGCGCCCCATCGGTCGGGCGCGTGGCGTTCCACAGCTGCAAGACGCCGCTGATCTCCGCATCCGCGCTGGCCCGCAACGGCACGTACACCAGCGACAAGGTCTTGTACCCCTGCGCGGCGTCGAACGCCTCGACGGCGCTGAGGTCGTAGTCTCCGGGGGACTTGGCCTCGAACACGACCGTCTCGCCTTGCTGGGCCGCGATCACCTCGGGGCGCTTGGCGTGACGCGCGTCGCCCAGTCGCACCCGCGCGGGGACGCCTCCGGGCGGGGTGGTCGGGATACTCCCCGGGGACATCGATGTCTCCAGAGAGTCGCACTGCAGCTGAACGACAAACAGGCTCTCGACCTCACGCAAGAACAGGACCCCGCCGTCGGCTCCGCAAAAGCGACGCGCCTCGGCAACCGTCCGCTCCAGGATCCGGGCCTCGTTGCGCTCTCCCGTGAGCGCGACACCGATGGGGATGACCCCGTGGATCAAGTCGTCGGCGCGTTTCTTCTCGGCCAGGATGCGCGCGAGATAGCGGCGCTCGCGGTCGCGGGCGCGCTTGTTCTCGAGCGAGCCCGACAACCGCGCGCGGAGCAGGACAGGGTCGAACGGCCGCGGGAGGTGGTCCTCGGCGCCGGCCTGGATGCACGCAGCCAGGCTTCCCTCATCGCTGAGCGACGTCAGCATGATGACTGGGATGTGGCGCAGCTCGTCGTCGGCCTTGAGCGCCGAGAGCGTCTCGTAGCCGTCCATGATCGGCATCATGACGTCGAGCAGCACGATGTCGACTTCACGGTCGCGAACGATCTCGAGCGCCTCGCGGCCGTGCGCCGCGGTCACGACCGAGTAGCCGTCGCGCTCGAGACGGCGCGCCAGCAAGTCGCGATTGTCCGCGTTGTCATCGACGACCAACACCGTGCCGGGCCGTTGAACGGTTCTGGAGCGCGCCGTGGTCTCCAGCGAGGCGGTGGGATACACACCCGTGTCGCCGTCGGCGAGCCCCGCATACGTCTGGCTCAGCGCCTCCAATCCCTCCTCGAGCGAGCGGGTCGCGCGGTGAAGGGCACCGAGTTGAGCGTCGAACCGTAGGTCTCCCGCATCCTCCGCCTCTTCGCGGAGCAGCTCGCAGTAGCCTCGGATCTGCCCGACCGGCGTGCGGAGGTCATGCCGAATCGTCCGCATCGCCTCATCGCTTTTTGCCGCCTTCGCCCGCTCGGGAAGCGTGCGGAGTTGCTCCTGCAGGCCATCCGCGGCAACGACCATCTTGTCGATGTCGCCCACCATCGCAACCGCGCCGCCGCCGATTGCTTGCTTCCGAAGCTCGGCCAGCAACCCCTGGATGCTCGTCACGCACTCGATGGCGGTCATCGTTTGGGGAGCTCCCCAAGCAACGCTTCGATCTTCCCCAACAGGCGAGCGAGTTCGACGGGCTTGGTGTCGTAGTCGTCGCACCCCGCGTCGAGCGCTCGGTCGCGGTCCCCGACCATGGCGTGCGCGGTCAGAGCGATCACGGGAATCGATGCCGTCTCGGGCGCGCCCTTGAGTCTTCGGGCGACCTCCCAGCCATCCACGATGGGAAGATCCATGTCCAACAAGACGATCGCAGGCGTGACAGACGGGACCAAGTCCAGCGCCTGCTGTCCGTCCACCGCCACCGAAACTTCGAATCCACGACGGCTCAGGCGCCGCGAGAGCATGTCGCGGTTCATCTCGTTGTCTTCGACCAGGAGCAGCTTCATCGCGGGGTGGCGCCATTATTGCCTGCCACGGGGCACGCGGCAAACGGCCCAGAGCCGTGTACGATGATCCTGGCTCGTATGCGCGTTCATATCGTCACCAGCAACGATGCCGTGCGCGAGGCCCTGCTCAGCGCACTGGCCCAGGACACTGCCCACCAGCGGGTCACGCGCGACGAGGCCGACCTCGTCGTCGTCGACGGCGACGAGCCCAACGCCGACACATTGGTGCTGGAGATCGGTGCTGGGGCGCATTCCCCCGAGGTTCTCTACCTGGCGAGCCCACAGCAGGCTGCAACCCCACCCGAGGGCGCCACGGATCTGATGGTCAAGCCTGTGCAGGCCGCCGAGCTGCTCGGCCGATTCAAGCTCGCCCACAGGCGCACGCATTTCAGCGGCAAAAAGAGGCTCGAGCTGCTGGCGTGGGCGGTCGAGTCGGCGGGCGACATCATCGAGATCACCGATCCCAGCCCCAAGTTCGAGTACGTCAACCCATCGTTCACGCGGCTGCTGGGCTTCACCGCGGCCGAAGTGCTGGGCAAGAGCCCGGGCGACGTCATGCGCAGCGACATGCACGACGCCGACTACTTCAAGCAGATCGACGAGACACTCGCGCAGGGCCGCTCGTGGAACGGCCTGCTGATCTCTCGCAGCAAGGACGATCGACTCGTCTACTTGGACTCGACGCTGGCGCCCGTGATGGAGGCCGACGGGACGTGCACGCACCACGTCGCCGTCAAGCGCGACATCACCGCTCGGCTGCAGGCGGACAACGAGCTTCGGCGTAAGAGCGGGGAGCTGGAGCAGGCCCGCGACGCGGCGCTCGAAGCGAGCCGCACCAAGAGTCAGTTTCTCGCCAACATGAGCCACGAGCTGCGCACGCCGCTCAACGCGATCATCGGCTACGCCGAAATGCTGGCCGAAGACGCCGAGGCCGACGGCCAAGACTCCGTCGTCGCCGACCTTGGGCGGATTAAGAAGTCTGGCGAGCATCTGCTGCATCTCATCAACGACGTGTTGGACATCTCCAAGATCGAGGCGGGCGCGATGCGAACGCACCTGGAGAGCTTCGAGCTGCGGTCTGCGCTCAACAACGTGGTCGCGACGGTCCAGCCGCTGGCGCGCTCACACAAGAATACGCTCTCCCTCGAGATCGCCGACGACATCGGCGTGATGCGGGCCGATCTGTCCAAGGTGCGACAGATTCTCCTCAACCTGCTGAGCAACAGCTCCAAGTTCACCGAGGACGGCACGATCACGCTGCGGGCGTCCGGGGTTGTCCGCAACGACGAGGACTGGCTCGAATTCCAGATCATCGATACCGGCATTGGGATCGAAGCCGAGGCGCTCAAGCGGTTGTTTCGCCCCTTCGTGCAGGCAGACCTTTCGACAACGCGCCGCTACGGCGGCACGGGGCTCGGCCTGGCGATCAGCCAGCGCTACTGCCAGATGATGGGCGGGGAGATCACCGTGACGTCGGTCGCGGGCGAAGGCTCGACCTTCACCGTGCAGATGCCCCGGATAGTCTCCGATCCCGAGGACAGCGGCGCGAGACTGACGACGCCCACCGAGCCGCCCCGGACCCGACGCAAGGGGCAGCGCATCTTGGTGGTGGATGACGACCCGGCGATGCGCGACCTGTTGCGCCGTTCGTTGGGCCGGCAGGACTTTGACGTCGCCACCGCCGAGAACGGCCAAGATGCACTTGCGCAGATTCGCAAGGATCCGCCCGACGCTGTTGTCCTGGACGTGATGATGCCCAAGCTCGACGGCTGGGCACTTCTCACCGAGCTCAAGGGCGACGCTGCGACCGCCGACATCCCTGTCGTGATGCTCACCGTCCTCGACAAGAGTGAGGTGGGCTTTGCCCTGGGCGCCGTCGACTTCCTGCTCAAGCCCGTGCAAACCGACAGGCTCGCGGCCGTCTTGCACCGTCACCTACGGACCGACGCCGCGCGCGTACTTGTCGTCGACGACGACGCGCCGAGCCGACACCGTATGCGACGCGCCTTAGAGTCTGCGGGGCACGTCGTGCTCGAAGCCGTCAACGGACGCGAGGGCATTGCCCAGCTCGTCAGCGACCCGCCCGACTTGGTGCTGCTGGATCTCGTGATGCCCGAGGTCGACGGGTTTGGCGTCTTGGAGCACATGCGGGAGACCGACCTGCTCTCGTGGCTTCCCGTTGTGGTCGTCACCGCCAAGGATCTGTCCCCGTCCGAGCGCGCTGCGTTGTCGGGAGCGCGCGAAGTTCTCGAGCGCGGCGCATTCGCTCACGCGGAGCTGATCGACGCCGTTGCCGTTCGTGTCGCCAACCTGCTGGGCAACTGACCGAGTCAGCGCTCCCCGCGCCCACGCCCCGCAGTTGCCCAGGCCCGCCCGGGCGGTCCAAGAAGCGATCCCGGCCCCTATCCCACAAAGTTGGGGCTCTTCGGACGCACTTTGTGCGTTTCAGACCGTCCAGGACTGCGTTCTTTGCTTGCCAACACGAAGGACTGCCCCTAGATTACGCACCGCTTTCAACAGACGGCCCCATCGTCCAGCGGTTAGGACGCGAGGTTTTCATCCTTGAAACCGGGGTTCGATTCCCCGTGGGGTCACCACACACTTCCCGAGTATTCCGGGCTCGTAGCTCAGTTGGTAGAGCAGCGGACTTTTAATCCGCGGGTCCACAGTTCAAGTCTGTGCGGGCTCACTGAAGAAAACCCCGACGCCACCCGGCGTTGGGGTTTTCGCTTGTGAGGCGGTTGCAGCGCGAGTGGACGCGCCGGGTACGGTACGGTCAGCCATGCGTGTGCTGACGGTGTGCCTCGGCTTGTTGGCCCTTGCCTGTGGGTCCGCAGACAAGCCCGCGGACGCCAAGGGCACCCAACCGGCGAGCCAAGCGAGCTCGCCCGCGCCAAAGGCATCCGCGCCCGTCGACTCCGAGGCCCTGGCCAAGGCCTTCTTCGCCGCATCTGCCACCGAAGCGGCGCGCATGGTCGACTGGACCGAGGCAGCCCGCGCCAAGGCGCTCACCGACGTGGCTGAGGGAATCGTGGCTGGCGAGCAGGAGGACGACGTGGAGGAGGGGGAGCAGCCCTTTGCCCTTCGACTGCCGCTCACGGTGATTCGCAAGGTGGGTGTCGCCTCGCTCGCCAAGGACGATCGGGCGGTGTTCGTCGCCGGGTGGAAGCCACCAGGCGAGTGCACGCTGAGCCGGGGCAAGGCGCCCGTACTCCCGGAGCTGCCCGCCGACATTTTGGCTGAGCTTCCGCCGCCCTACGCCGAAAGCTACGCCCGCACCCGCAGGGCGGACGAGTTTGTGGCCAACTGCACAGAGCACCTGCTGGACGTCAGCATCGTCGACGGAAAGATCGTGAACTTCAGCCGGACCATCGAGATGGACGTTGAAGCCAGCCGGTTCCAGGGCTACGCCCCGCCGCCCGGCGAGCCATAGCCCGACCGGATGAACGGCGCGGGACCACGAACGGATCCGAACGTGTTGGGAACGAAGCGGGTGCTCGCGCGTAGGACCGAGGTATCCCGTTGCCCGGCGCTCACCGTCTTCTTGCTCTCGCTGTCGCGGCCTTTGGGCTGACTGCGGGTTGCTCTCCCCACCCCTCGCCCACCCCGCCAGCGATCCTAGAGCTCCCGGGCCCGCCCACGACCGCGGCGACTGTGACCACCCCGCTGGAGTCAGACCGCGACAGCGCTGATCTCATCAACCCGGTCGTCGCCATCGCGGATGACCCGGTGAGACACACCGACCGCAGCCACGCTGTACCGCAGTGGCAAGTGGCCGCCACCCGCTACCTGGACGAGCGCTCGGCGTCGTGGCTAGCGGGCCCGCCCAAGGTCGGCAACCACTTCGAGTGCGCGATGTCGTGCCACACGACGTATCCCTACATGTTTGTGCGGCCTGCCCTCGGCGAGTCCCCCACACTCAGCGAGGCCCGCACACGGCTCTTGCAACGCGTCGATGGCGACGGCAGCTGGCCGGAGCAGACGGGATTTTACGGTCGGCGCGGCGGGAACACATGGACGCGCTCGCTGGCCACCGAAGCGGTCCTCAACGCCAGCGCACTGGCGCTCCACGATGCCGCGATGGAGCAGCCACTGAGCGACGCCACCCTGCGCGCCATGGACCGCATGTGGGAGGTGCAGCAACCCAACGGCGCATGGCCGTGGCTCAACTTCAGCCTGGCGCCATGGGAGTCTGGCAATGCCGACTGGGGCGCCGGCCAGGCCGCGATCGCCGTCGGCCTCGCACCTGAGGCCTACCGACAGGCACACGAGGATGAAATCGCGCGGCTGGTGGGGTACCTGCGCAGCCGGCATGCGAGCACGCAAAAGCCCATGGTGCTGCACGCTCAGCTCGCCATGCTCTGGGCCGCGCGGGGGCTCCCCGAGTTGCTGTCGGATGAGGCACGCGGGTCTGTGGTCAACGCCGTACGCGCCGTCCAGCACACGGACGGGGGCTGGGCGCTCCGCGACCTGGTCGGCCGCAGCAGGCGCCGTGTCCGGAAGCGGGACGGCTACGCGACCGGGCTGGCGACGTTTGTCCTTTGCACCGAGACGGACACTCAGGACTCGGTCGACGCCGGGCTCACGTGGCTCCGCACCCACCAGCGCACGGACGGTGCATGGCCGGCGTGGTCGCTGAACGAAGACGCCGCTCGCAATCACCTGCACATGCGAGACGCAGCTGCCGCGTACGCAGTGCTTGCGCTGACCGCTTGCTCCGCCCCCCAGAGATAGCGTGGCACCGCAGCCAAAGGCGCGCCGCCCGTTGGCATGGCTCTCGCCGCGCGTGGTACGCTGAGTTCGATGGCGGCAGCCCGACCCCGCTCCGTCCGATTGGAGGCGGCGGCGATCGAGACGTTCCTGCTGCAGCAGCCGCTGTTCAAGGGGGCCAACCGTCAACTGGCGAGCCGGATCGCGCGCGTGATGGATCCCGTGGAGTACCCCGCGGGGGCGACGATCATCGGCGCAGGCATGCAGGCGGAGGTCATTGCCTTTTTGATGCGCGGGGAGGCTGCGCTGGCACAAGTGAACGCCGCGACGGGTGCGACGCAGACGATCGAAAAGCTCAGCCCAGGCGACTTGCTTGGGGAGATCGGCCCGCTGCTGGATCTCGCGAACCCGTTCGCCGTCGTGGCGCAGAGCCAGTGCGTGGTGCTGCGTGCCAACTCCGATGTGTTGAGCACGTTGTGCAGTCGGGTTCCCGACTTTGCCCACACCGTGGCCAGGCGGCTCGCCCGCCGCCTGGTGAACATCACGGTCGCGCAGGTTCGGGCCCGGCCCACGGCCGCGACGCCGGTCGTGACCGCGCCCGTCCCCCCGCCAGCGGAGGGCGTCATCCCCCACGTCGAGGTCAACGACTACGAGCTCACCGAGGCGCTGCTCACCAGCATCCCGTCCAAGGTGATGGCCTCGCACCGCCTGCTCCCCCTGCGACTGGACCAGGGGAGACTGACGGTGGGGATGGTTTCGCCGCGCAGCCACGCCGCTCAGGCCGCGCTCCGCTCGGTGCTGGCCAACGTCAAGTTCGAGATCGTCGCGATCTCGGCCGATGCGTTCGCGGAGGCAGTGGTGCGTCACAACCTCGATCCGGCCGCGACAGGGACGGGCGTCGGCCGCAGGATCTCACCAGAGACGATCGTCTTCCAGGCCGAAGAGGCCGAGGCCGACAAGAACGTGCGCGTCGTCGGCGACGAGGTGGTGCGCGTCGTGTCCCGCATCGTCGCGACCGGCCTCGAGAGCGGCGCGTCCGACATCCACATTGAGCCCGACGTCAAAAGCGTACGCGTCCGGTTTCGGATCAACGGCGGGTTGCAAGACTGGAAAGAGATCGTCCCCACCGCCTTCTTGAAGGGCATGGTCGCGCGCATCAAGATCCTCGCGAACCTCGATCCGACCGGACGCAGGTCGCCACAAGACGGGCGCATTGGCCTGAACATCGGCTCGCGCGAGGTCGATCTTCGCGTCTCGACGCTCCCGGCCACCCGTGGGGAGAAGATTGTCATGCGGGTGCTGGAGGCCGCGGGCATGACCCGCGCCCTCGAGAAGATCTTCCTCGACCGCTCGAGCCTCGCGATTGTGCGTGCTGGCCTCAACCGCCCGTTTGGTGCGGTGGTCATCGCTGGGCCAACGGGGTCCGGCAAGAGCTCCACGCTGTACTCGATGATCCACGAGCGCAAGACTGCGCGCCCTGACACCAACGTGATCATGGTCGAGGATCCCGTTGAGTATCGACTCCCGGGCATCACCCAAGTACAGGTCAGCCCCGATCACGGACTGAGCTTTGCGCAGGTTCTACGCGCCATGCTGCGACAGGATCCCGACGTCATCGCGCTGGGCGAAATGCGCGATCCGGAGACGTCGCAGCTGGCCCTCGAGGCTGCCATGACCGGGCATCTTGTCATGAGTTCGGTGCACGGCAATACCGCGACCGCCGTCATTCAGCGCCTTGAGCAGCTCGGCAACTCGCGGGCGCTGCTGGCCCAAGGTCTGTCGCTCATCATTGTCCAACGCCTGGTTCGCCGACTGTGCAGCTGCGCGACGCTGGGCCCGTGCTCGGGCGCGCTGCTCGAAGGACTCGCCCACCGCAAGATCGTCGAGCGTGCCGCCAACCTCCAGCTGCCCCGCGCCGCAGGGTGCCCAGCGTGTGCCGATACGGGCTACGCCGGCCGGATTCCGGTGGTTGAGCTCTTGCATATCGACGACACGCTTCGCGAGGCCCTGATGGCGGGGCGCTCCATCGGCGAGATCGAGCAACTCGCGGTCTCCAACAACCTCATCACCTCGTTCGCCAAGTCGGCGGCGTATCTGTTGGCCGCGCGCAAGATAAGCCCCAGCGAGGCACTCCTGGCGGTGGCGAGCTAACGGCATGGAGGGGATCGAAGAACTTGTGCCGCTCGCGGCCGCGGCCATCGGTGCACTGGTGTTGGTGCTCGTCGTGCTTCGGGTCATGCGGCGCGCCAAAGGCTCCGCAGACCGTCAGATCGATGGTGCCCTGCAAAAGGGCGACTACAAAGCAGCGGCGCTGTTGGCCGAGCAGCACGGCAAGACCGACGCGGCTATCGACTACCACCTTCGTGGGCAGAACATCCTCGCCGCGGCAACCACCGCCGAGACCGCGGGGGCCTTCGGCCGGGCAGCCGAGCTGTTCGAGCGCATCGACAAGCTCTCCCGCGCGGCAGAGCTGTACGAAAAGGCTGGCATGCACGCCAAAGCGGCCGCGCTGCGCCCCGCCGCCGCCGATGATGCATTGGTCTCCGCCGAGTCGGTGGCCCCGGCCGATGAAGAGACGTCGTCCGACCCGCCTGCGGATCCAGAGTCGGCCCCCAGCGGCGACCCATCGCGGGCCGAAGAGTTTCTGCGCAACGGCCAAGTCGAGGAGGCCGCCGCCGCGTTTCGAGAGGCGGGCCTGCTGGAGGAGGCCGTGCACCTTTACGTGAACGTCCTGGGCAAACCTGGGGAGGCCGCGCCGCTCGTCGAGGCGCTGGGGAACCCGACACGTGCCGCCGAGTTGCGCGCGCAAGCGAAGGGTCAGCCGTCAGCCCCCGCCGCCGAGCAGCCTGACGACGACGACGAGACCGATGATCCATTTCAGCTGGGCGCTCTGGCTGCACCACCCCCGCTGAACGCCCCGCGAGCGACGGAGTCCGCCGACCGGCAGCCGCGTCGCACCGCCGTTCGGGGCTCTGGCTCCGATGCACCCGCCGTCGACCAGGCCACGCTGAGCGCGGTCGCCCGGGTCGCGGCCGAGGCGGCGCTGCAGTTCCAGTCCAACCAGGCCGCCAACCCCACGCTGGCGGCGACGATGCACGTGTCGGCGCCGACCGAGATCAAGGTCAAGGTCGCAGGTCTCGAGGAGACCCCGCTTGAGCTCGTCTTGGTCAACGACGAGATGGTGCAGCGGGCGCGCAAAGGCCCGACCGTCGAGGCACTTTGGGAGATGATCGGGGACCAGCCCTGCGTGCTGCAGAACATCGAGGTCTACTACCGCCTCGCGCTGGCCTACCTCTCCGATGGGCGGTGGAGCGATGCGGCCCAAGCCCTCGACGCCGTCGAAGAGGCATCCCCTGGCTACCGCGATGCCCACGCGCGCCTCGATGAGCTCAAGCAGTGGCAGGGCGCGCACGAAGAGCGGCTGTCGATGCATGGGGCGTCCAAAGCCGAGAGCGCGGGAGAGGCCGGGCGCTACGAGGTGCGCGGCGAGCTCGGCCGCGGGGGCATGGCCGCGGTGTACCGCGCGACCGACAGCATCCTCGCCCGCGAGATCGCGCTGAAGTTCATGGCTCCCGAGTACGGGGAACGCGAAGAAATGCGTGAGCTGTTTCAGCGCGAGGCACGTTCGGCGGCGCAGCTGACCCACGCCAATATCGTCGCGACCTACGACTTCGGCACCCTGGAGGGGCGGCTGTTCATCGCGATGGAGTACGTGCAGGGTCACAGTGTCGAGCGCCTCCTCGAGGACCACGGACCGCTGCCGCTGGACGAGGCCGTACAGGTCACGTTGGGCGTGCTCGCGGGGCTCGAATACGCGCACGGCCGCAAGATCATCCACCGAGACATCAAGCCGTCCAACGTCATCCGCACGCCGACGGGCGAGGTCAAGCTCATGGATTTCGGGCTGGCCAAGTCTGTCGAGGACGGCGTCAAAGCGTCCGTCATCGCGGGTACGCCGGCCTACATGCCACCTGAGCAGTTCGCCTTGGGCGACGTAGACCACCGCGCCGACATCTTTGCGACCGGCGTCTCGCTGTACGAAATGCTCAGCGGGCAGCTGCCGTTTGCAGGTTACGACCGCGAGGAGCCGCCCACCCCGTTGTCGGAGCTTGTCCCGGGTGCACCCGCCGGACTCGATGCGATCATGGCGCGCGCGTTGGCCAAGGATCCCAACGGACGGTTCGAGTCTGCCGCAGCCTTCGCCGCTGCGATTCGGCCGCTGCTCGATGAGCCCCACGCAAAGGCCACTGCCTCGCCGACCCATGCGACGCTCCACGGTATCGCCCCGCAGACCGAGTCCACCTCGACCAGCCGGTCCACCCGCGCTTGGGTGCCACCCGATCTGCCCGAACGCTGAACCTCGCGTCCCTCGGTCGCCTCGCACGGTCCCCTTGTGATCGCGGTGCGATTGGCCCCACACTAGCGCGCGCAGATGACAAAAACGTGCATCGTCGGCATTGACCTGGGCACAACGAATTGCTGCATCGCGACGGTAAGTGACGGGTCGGTCCGCGTTATCCCCAATCGCGGACAGGCCACGACCCCATCCATGGTCGCTGTGACCGAGGACGGGCGCTGCCTCGTCGGGCACACGGCCAAGCGCCAGGCCATCACCAACGCGGAGCACACCGCGTACGCGCTCAAGCGGCTCGTGGGCCGCAACTGGGGCTCCGCGCAAGTGCGCGAGGCCTCGCTCCTATCGCCGTTCTCGCTCGTTTCCGGCCGCGACGACGCCACCCACGTGGAGCTCCGCGGCAAGAACTTCTCGCTGCAAGAGCTGTCCTCGCTGATCTTACAAGACCTCAAGAGCGCGGCCGACGAGTACTTCGAGGATCCAGTCACCAAGGCGGTCATTACCGTCCCCGCCTACTTCAACGACGCGCAGCGGCAGGCGACACGCGATGCGGGCGAGGTCGCCGGGCTCGACGTCCTGGGGATCATCAATGAGCCGACGGCCGCCGCGCTCGCGTTTGGGTACAGCCGCAACGAGGCGCGTACGCTCGCCGTGTATGACCTCGGGGGCGGCACGTTCGACATCAGCGTCGTTCGCTTGGACGGCCGCGGTTCGTTCGACGTATTGGCGACGGGCGGCGACACCACCTTGGGCGGCGAAGACCTCGACAACTGCATCGTGACGTGGCTCGCCGACACGTTCGAAGACAAGCACGACATCGACGTCCGGACCGACCCGGTCGCGCAGCAGCGGCTCAAGAGCGCCGCCGAAGAGGCAAAGCTCGAGCTGTCCATCCGAGACCAGGTCGAGATCGAGCTCCCGTTTATCGCCACCGCGCCCGATGGCATGGGCTTGCATCTGTCGATACGACTGCCGCGCGCGGTCTACGAGAACCTCATCGCCGACATGGTGGACCGCACCATCCTCTGCTGCGCCGATGTACTGCAGCAGGCCAACCTCGGGGCTGCCCAGGTCGACGACGTCTTGTTGGTGGGGGGCGGCAGTCGGACGCCGCTCGTGCGCGCCCGCGTCGAGGCGTTCTTCGGCCGCTCGCCCAGCCAAGGCATCAATGGCGACGAAGCCGTCGCGATGGGAGCAGCCCTGCACGCCAATGCCCTCGCCACGGGGGACGACCGCGTCAATCTCAACGACGTCACGCCGCACGCGCTGGGCCTGATGGGGGTGGGTCACTCGTTCCTCGAGGTCATCCCCCGCAACACCCGCGTGCCGACCGATGTCAGCCGCCCGTTTTCGACCTCGCGCGACAATCAGATCGAGCTGTCGCTGATCGTGTTGCAAGCCGACAGCGAGGCGGTCGCGCAGCACCACCGCCTTGGCGAGTTCGTACTCAACGGGCTACGCAAAGCCCCGCGCGGCGAGGTCACGGTCGACGTGAGCTTCGCCATCGATGCCGACGGCATGGTTCAGGTCAGCGCCCGCGACATGCACACGGGCAGCGAGCAGTCGATCCAGGTCAACGCGAGGCCGGGCCTGACCGACGAGGAACGCAAGTCCATGAAGGACACGTGGAGCAACCCGGGCGACCGACGGTCCGCATCGGAGCCTGCCGCGCAGAGCGATGGACTCCTCGAGCGCGAGATAACCTCCATGTCTCGCTTGCTCGCCCAGGCCGAGATCAACGCGACGGGCCATTTTGACCAGCGGGTCGTCGCGCAGGTTCGCGACGCCCTGGACAACGCCCGCAAGCTCACCGACGCGACCGACTCTCAGCAACGCGTTGCACTCCAGGCGCTGGTCGCTCGGCGCCCCACGCTCAAGAAAATCGCCTCGCGCTAGCTCGGGCGGCTACTTGATCCCCGCGGCCGTGGGCTGCAGGTGTGGCTTGAGCAGCGTGGCCCATGCCGCCGACGCGCGCTCATACTCTTCAACGCACCCCTCGGCTCGCTCGTGGGGCAGCATTTCGTCCTCGACCATCTCGGGGTGAAGCGCTGGGTCCTTGCCGTACACAAGACACAGAGTGTTGTAGAAGCGCTGCTCGCCAAACGAGTGGGTCTCCCAGAACGCCAGCTCGCCGAACTCGGCCTCCGCCTCATCGGGCAAGAATGCCTCGGCACCATCGAGCGCCTGCTCCCGGCCTTCGTCGCCCATCGCGAGCAGAACTACGGTCGCGAGTTGGTCGACCGCGTCTTCCTCCTTGCCGGTGAGCGGTAGCTTGTAGATGTCGCTCAGGGCGTGCCCCAGCTCGTGGTACATCGTGAACATCGTCGCGCCCATGACCTGAGCATCGGCCTCTTCCTCGTCCCGCGCGTACTGATCGAACTGCTTTGTGAACGTCTCGATGAGCTCGTAGCACATCGTGATGCGATGGTGTTCTGGGTCGTAGAACGCGTTGGCCTCGTCGCAGTCTTCGAGCACCACATCGACATCGAGCGGCAAGGTCAACGTTCGATTGGCGTCGGCGCAAAATGACTCGAGGAACTTTTCTTCGCGCAGTGCCGCCTCGAGATCAGGATTCTCGGTCTTTCCGTAGCGCGGCACGAAGTCACCGTCGTCCTTGGGCCCGGCAGCTTTGGCCGTGCCCCTAGCCGTCGGCGGTGCCTTGCTGTCGGTAGGCTCGGCGTTGTGCGCCGAGGACTTGGCTGGGGTGTCGGCCTTCACCTCCGCCTTCGCCGGTTCATCCGTTGTGGACTTGCACCCCCCGAGTGCAAGCAGGGAGAGGATCGTTGCGATGACGTGAGCGATTTTCATGGTGGGGCGAGCGCGCTCGATTGTACCCCTGTGGCGCGCGTACGAGCCCGTCCTGGATGCACAAGTTGTGCAACGCAGGCGCTGGTTTGCACAACTTGTGTACACAACTCCGCTACAGTCGAGCTGAGCGATAAGAGAATTCGAATCGGCACGCCGCTTGCTCTGTCTACGTGCAGGACCTACCCCTCGATGCAGAACATTCCCGCCCACGCACTGCGCGTAGCTGCCGCGCTCCTTCTCGTCGCCTGTAGCGAGCCCACGGCGGCGGAATCCGGCTTTGGAGGGCTACCGCCCGATGTGGCGACCTCCGGCGACGGAGGAAGCGACGGCGCTCCGTCGCTTGGCGAGAGCACGTCCGATGGCGGCTCGGATGACGCGGCTGCCGATGAAACCGGCGTTGATCCCGACGACACTGGGGACGGCCCCGGGCCCACGGCGATGGCCTGCGTCTACCCATCCACTACGTTTGGCGGACCGATGCAGCCGCTGGACATCATGGACGACCCGGACTCCGCGTTTCGACTGTCGTTTACGGTCCCCGGCATGCCGGATCCAACGCAGGTCAGCGCGGCTACACTTCGCTTCGACAGCTACGACGCGGACCACCCCGGAGAGGAGGGGCGCGTCTATGTCAACGGCTCCGGTCCCCTCGACCTTCCCGCGAACGTCGCGTGGGACAACGCGGACGGCACTGGGGAGATCGACGTCGGGGCGTACCTCGTCGCAGGGAGCAACCTCATCGAGTTCGGGCCCGGCCCGCTCGACCGCTCGTTCTTCCACATCGGCAACGTCGAGCTGCTCGCCACCGCGACGGTCGACGACTGCGAGGAGGCATCAGACACGGGCGACGGCGGGGGCATGGGCGTCGAGCAGACCGTGCACTACTCCGATGCCGACTACACCGGGCGCAACAACTGGGTCTGGCGCTGCCAGGCCGGCTTTGACTACGCGTTCACGGCTGCCAGCGACGAGCACATCCCGACCGATTGCGAGGGTCTGTACAACCCGGACGGCTCTGCCCACGGCACCGCGACCTTTCATTTTCCGGACGTGGTCGAGGACGACTACCTCGTCGAGGTGCACGCCTATCACACGTGGAACCGAAACCCTGCAGGGGCCACCGTCATCGTAGACGGGTCGAGCGGGGTCGTGATGCAGCGAACCTCCATGGAGGGCGAGAGCTCCTTCGAGACGGCCGAATGGGGGGTGATTCACCTTTCGGGCGACGTCGACATCGTGATGGACAGCTCCCAAGGCGGCTACGCGAGCGACGCGGTCAGCTGGATCCGGATTACCCCGCAGTGAGCCGCTGCACGCCCATCGCTGCCCTGGTCGCTCTGGCGATCGCTGCGGGCTGCGAAACGTCCGACGACGCGTCACCCGGCGAGACGGCGTCCGGATCCCTCACCGCAGGCGCGTCGGATGGATCGAGTGACACGCGCGGCGCGACCAACGACAGTGTCGGTGCCACGGACTCGACCACCAGCGGGGCGACAGACGAGGCGGGTTCTCTCTCCGCCGACAGCGGCTCGGACGATGGCGGGGCGACAGGCGCGCTGGAGATCGTCGGCTGTGAACCGGTCGGTGCGGTCGACACCGATGGCGTGTTCTCCATGCTCAGCTTCGGCGGTGCGCTGGTCGTCGGGCAGTTCGGCTACGGGCAGGAGCAGGCGAGCATGCAGTACGCATACCCGCCTTGGCACAAAGTGGAGCCCGGGCTGCGCGGCATCGGCGAGTCTGTGTGTGCGCTTGCGGAGTTCGGCGGGTGGCTCTACGCCAACACAGAAAACAGCGGCGATATCATGCGCTCCCAAGACGGACAGTCATGGGTGACGGTGCACGACGGGGCCGCGGGCGCTATCGGCTGCGACCTCGTTGCGCACGACGGCCACTTGTACGCCGTCAACTACAACTACGACTCTCAGGACCACGGCCAGATCCTCCGCTCCGCCGACGGCGTCGCGTGGGCGCCCGTGTACGACAGCGGGCCGGGCACCAGCCGCTACCTTCGCGAGATCGCGACGTTCAAGGGGCAGCTGCTGGCGTTCTCTGTCGACACCAGCACAAGCCAGGGCTACGTGCATCGATCGATGGACGGCCTAGATTGGTCGGAGGCGCCGACCCCCACGCGTTTTTTCCGCTCCCACGTCTGGGATGGGGACTTGTGGCTCTCGAGTACCGAGCGGTCATCCAATGGCGCGGCGGGCGTCTGGCGCAGCGACGGAGTGAGTTTCGAGCAGGTCTACAGCGCGACGCAGCCGTACGTCACCGAGCTGACGCACTGGCGCGGTGCACTGTTCGCGGCGACATCGGCGGGCTGGAAAGACGACGTCGGCAACGCCAGCGTGCTGATGTCGGCGGACGGGGACGCTTGGGAGACCGTGTGTCCCCAGCTGCCCGAGCTTGCGGCGTGGAGCCTGGCGGTCCATGACGACCGCCTCTTCGTGGGGACATGGGAGTTTGACGTCGGAGGCTCCGTGTACGAGGTCGTTGCGGCCTCAGACTCCGAGTAGGCGATCTCGACCCGCTCCGCCGCTGACTCCAGCGGCCTTCATGCCGGATCTCTGCGCGCCGAGGTGAGGCATCGTCCGTCTCCGCTCGTTGGTCTGAGGCGATGCCAAGGCTGATCACAACTCTAGGAGGCGCGATGGCGGCACTGCTGCTGGCTGCCACGGTTTCGTGGGCCGCTCCGCCCCCGATCTCGGCCACCGTTCACCCCGGGGCCGTCACCCAGGGCGCGGTCAGCCTGCGAATCGACCATGGACTCGTCTCCGTCGTCGATGGCAAGTATCGCGCGTCGATGGCGCCTCCCTCGGCGAGCGCGAGACTGATGATCGACGGCCTCGAAGCGCCCGCGCTGGTGTCGTGCGATCTGCAGCGCGCGGTTGGGCAACCGCAGACACTGGTCATCGAGGAGTACGTCGCCAGCAGCGGGAGCAGCAGCTACGGCAAGACCGGCTTGCAACAAACCCACGTCCTGACGGACGCGCCGCTCGAGTTCGTGATCGACCCATCACCCTCGGGCGACTACATGTACGAAATGGCGTCCCCCGACAACAGCTGGGGGATCTGGTCGTGCACCGTGGAGACACTCTGATGAAAGGTTCGAGCGTAGCGTGGACCGTCGGCGCCTTCGTGGTGTGTAGCGGCGTGGGTCTGGCATCGGCCCGGCCCCCCAAAGCGCGGGGTCGATCCGACCGTCCAGTATTTCAGGGCCAGCGTGCGCCATCGTCCACGGAGACGCGGACGCGTGAGCGCGTAAAACGGCGCCGCGGCACGAGCGAGCGGCGCGGCGTGAGCCCGACTCGCAAGACAAACGATCGCCGCACAACGGGCGGTGTACGCGGCACGGATGGGGGCCGCCGTGGAGGTCCCACCTCGGCGCCCGGAGAGGTCGTCAGCCCAAGTCACGCTCGGTCGGCAACGGGCAAGCTGGCGTACACCTATGCGCGCGCACGGCGATGGCACCAGGCGGGGATCTACCTCTCGGACGGGGCGCCGTTTCGCGTGGACCTGACGCTCGACGGGGTCCAAGGACAGCACCTGCTGATGAAGTGCGACCTGACCACGCTCGAGGACGGGATGACACTGGTCATCTCCCGCCCGGGCGGCCCCACGATCAAGCAGACGTTCGACAAAGTCGGCCACCGCTTCGTCACGTTCAACATCGCCAACGCGCCCGCGACCACGACCATGTCTCTGCACATGGAAGATCTCCCGGGCGTGTCCTCCGGAACGAAGTGGATGCTGTATGCGTGCCGGATGCAGCCCGCGTAGCGCGGCGAGCCTGTGATGCAAAAACGGTCGGCTGCAGCGGGGCGCGGCCGGCCACTGGTACCGTGCGGCGATGAAGCTCGCCGCAGTCATCGCTGCCTTGCAACAGATTGCCCCCGAGCACCTCGCAGAGGGATGGGACCAGGTGGGGCTGCATCTTGCCGGCAACGGCAAGCGTGTGCGTAGGGCGATGCTCTGCATCGACCTGACCCCAGCGGTGCTCGAGGAGGCGATCGATAGCAAGTGTCAGCTGATCGTTGCCTACCACCCGCCGATATTCCGGCCGTTGGCACGACTGGCGGACCGAGATTGGAAGGAGCGCATGGTCGCCAAGGCGATTCGCTCGGGGCTGGCGGTCTACAGCCCGCACACTTCGTTGGATGCGGTGCGCAATGGCATGAACGATTGGCTGTGTGACGGCTTGGGCGCACACACCGTGCGCTGGTCGCTCGGGGTCCCGCGTGAAACACCGTCCCATCGCTACCGAGTGAGCGTCGTTGTTCCGAGAGCGTCGGCTGCCGCCGTGCGGACCGCCATGTCGAACACGGGGGCGGACGCTCGTGCTGCAGGTGACTGGGGGAGTGCCGAGCACGTGAGCGTCGACATGGTCTGCTGGCGAGACCGGCTCGGCGACGTCGTCGCGGCCGCACGAGATGCACACCCCAACGACGCGCCCGCGATCGACGTCACAGCGCTCATCGCAGAGCCCGAGCCCGAGGATCAAGAGCAGACCCCGGGTCGGTGCGTACACCTGCGCCGACCTGTCTCCGCCGAGCTGCTCGTGCGTCGAGTCAAACGTCAGCTCAACCTCAAGCGTCTCAAGGTCGCCATCCCAGCCGCGTACGGGGATGAGTACCCCGGGCAGATCGGGTCGATCGCGGTCTGCGTGGGTGCGGGCGGCTCGCTCTTCGAAAAGTACATAACCGCCGACGCCTACATCACGGGTGAAATGCAGCACCACCAAGTGCTGGACATGGTTCAAAAGGGCAAGGTCGTAATCCTCGCCGGGCACACCAACAGCGAGCGGCCGTTCTTGAAGAACTACCGTGACGCCGCCGCGGAGCGCTGCAGCACGGTTTCGTGGGTGCTAAGTACCCAAGACACCGCCCCGCTCGAGATTGTCTAGCGCGGTGCGGGAGCCGGTCGCGCACGCGCCCCTGCGCGGTCCGTGATCCGAGCGAGGGGCTCGCACGTCTTCGCTGGTATGGGGAGCGAAACGACGAGCAGCGTGCGCTGCGTGGGGGCCGGTTGTTTGCTGGTCGGGTTGGCTGGGTGCGGACAGCAGGCCGACCCGCCCTGGGAAGCGGACTCCGTGGCCAACGCGAGTGATTTTCGGTCTGGCGATGATGAGGTCGGGAACGGCGTGAAGCTGGGCCACCCCGACGCCATGGCCGACCTCGAGACGTGGTTCAAGTTCCTGGCCAAGGTGTGGGCATTCCAAGCGAGCTACGAGTCGCAGCTCGCGGCCCCAGGAGCGCAGCCCGCCACCTACGCGGAGGGCTTCTTGGACGCCTACCCTGGACTCGTCGATCATGTGCAGACCCTCCCCGCCACCGACTGGCTCGACGCACCGATCGACCCGTCGGCGGTGTACTGCGACCCGTTCGAGGATCCGACCTGCGGTTGCACCGAGCCCCCGGGTAGCGCCCCCACGTGCCCCGAGCTGCCGCCGCCCAACCCACAGACCCCGTGGGAAGAGTGCAATCGACCCCCCGTACCCGAGATCTCAATCCAAGGGTGCAGCCCCGGTCGCATGATCGAGCTGCGGGAGGCCTACGAATACGCCCACTACATGACGTGGCGTCTAACCCAGCTGGTCACACACATCCGCGGCGTGCAGGAGTCCGTCGGGCAAGATCTGGCGGCTGAGCGCTGGGGGAAGGCCGACCCCAATCAGTTTACCCCGCAGTTCTACTGGGGAGAGTACGACCCCACGCGGGTCGAAGCGGTGCACAACACACTCAACTACGTATGGCAGAGCTACTTCGTCGACGACAACTCGCTGAACTTTGCCTGTTATGACGACGTCGACTTCGAAGACGTCGTGGCCCCCCAGCTCTTGGCGGCCAAGCTTGCGAGCCCCTGTCTGTACAACTTCATCCCGGGCGTCTCGACCGTGGCCAACGCGCTGTACATCGGGGCGCCGAATCTGCACCCAAACTACCCCGAACCTACGGTTGAAATCTGCGACGCGTTCTTCTCGTGGTCGCCCGACGACGACGGCCGCTTCCACGGCTCGGTGATCCTCCACGAGCTGCTTCATTGGCTCGTCAACGACATCGGCATGATGCGCGACAAGCACGACCCTTGCAGCGGGATTGGAAATGGAGACAAGCACTGCATGTCTGTGGACGAGATCGTTGCGCTGGCCGACACGTCTCCGAACCACGCAGTTCGCAACATCTACTCGTACAATGAATTCGCTGTGGCCTACGGGTCACTGTATTTCGATGGGCAGTGCGGGGGCGGCAAAGCGATCTGCTTCGACGACTGGGGGATCTGCAACGAGGAGGAGGGCGCGGGCTCCGAGGGTCCACCGCCCGTGCCCGAGGCTTGCGACGACACCGAGCCGGGGACATGCGAGGGGGGCGAGTGCGCCCAAATCATCCACGCCCCCTCGATGGAGCAGCAGCTCGACATCTTCAGCCCCGCGCATCCGGACGGCGACTTTTCGGAGTTTGGCTACTGTCAGGGCGCAGACATGGTGTGTGTCAACGAAAACGGCGGCGGCCGCTGCCGGACCTGCGGTCCGGGTCAGCGGGTTGGTTGTCCTTGTGACTTGGATGCGCAATGCGCCGATGCGGGCCTGGTGTGTTGGGGTGGTGAGGCTCAGGGCTGGAGCGGGGGCCAGGGCCGTTGTTGGGAGCCGATCGAGGGGCCGCCGATTTTCCAGTGTGACGAGCCGTGCGAGGGGCGCAGCGACCATCTGGGCAACAACACCTACTACTGCTTCCACGACCTTTCGATCGTCGATGAGGCGACCTGTCTGCACATGGACTGCGGAGAGCCCCATGCGTTCTGCGCGACCGACGACGTACAATCCGTCTGCAAGGCAGACGAGTGCTTCGACGAGTGCGAAATGGACGCGCACTGTGGCGAGGCGTTTGGATGGCCTCCGGGCACGGTGTGCGGGCCGGACGGCTGTGTCCTGGGACCGTAGGCGCCACCGATGAACACCGACCCAATCCCGTAGCCCAACGACCCCTTCGACCCGCTGCCCCAGCAGCGGGTTGTTCCGTTGTGGAGCGTAGCCACGCTGGCCACGGAACGCCCCCCAGCGCCCCGCGGTCGCGACGGAGGTCCCTGGGCCCGCAGAGGATCACGGGTCGAGACGGGAGATCGGCGTACACCCGTGGTGACGCAGGCTCTCGCTTCGATCGGAAAAAACAACCGCCCCGTTCGCGTCATCGGTCGTTCGACGCCTATAACCGGTGTCGTGCTCGGGTCCCTCGCGGTTGTCTGCTTGTCGGCCTTGAGCCCGACGCCGAGGCCTGCCGCGCAGCCTCAGGAGAAACCACTCGGCTTTTCGCTCGGTTTTGGCATCGAGCCGCGGCTGGGCAACTACGCGTCGGTCGACCCAACGCTGTCGGAGTACGGCTTCAACGAGGTCGGGTCGCCGCTGCTGCTGACGTACGGGCTGCGTGGCCGCGTTTGGCTGCACTCGGGCTGGATCGTTGGCGCTGCGACCAACTTCGCGTTTGCGTCTCGCCAGCGGGGCGACAATCCAGTCCCGACCACGACCACAGCGATCGAGACCGTGTTCACGGGCGGGCATCAGCTCGGAGCCGGCTTCGACGCCACACTCGACGCGGGATTTGGCAGCCACGCGATGACTGTGGGCTCCCTCGTTCAGGGAGGCGCCTTGGTGTACCTCGGCCCCACGGTAGCTCCGCGCATCGGCTACGTCCCTCCAACGAAGTCCGCCTTCCTCCGCGTATCGCTCGGGTATTGGGCGCTGTTTCCAATTGGGGCTGCACACGAACAGCCCCTGTGGGGTGACAGCTTTCGGCAGGTTCCGATCCACGCGTTTGTCATTGGGCTGGAGTCTGGGTTTACCCGCAATCGCCCGCGTTTTCGCTGGCGCAGGGAGCACAGCTGATGGCCGGAATGCGACGACGGGCGGCCTGCTTTTGCGGATGTGCGGTGCTGTCAAGCTGTGCACCTCCGCCCTGCGACAACCCCACCGAGCAAACACTCGGCGCACTCACCCCGTGGGAGCAGGCGTACCTCGACGCACCAGCGCCAGCGTCCCCGCCACCGTCGTTTCTCGCCGCCGAGGACGGTCTCGGACTCGCGGTGCACGATTGGGTTCCTACCGATTGGGACGGCACGGGCAGTGTCGTCTTGTTCGTGCCCGGATCGTCGGCCTACGCCGAGCTGTACGCACAGCTGGGCGAGGGCCTAGCGACCCGCGGAGTCCTGTCTCGAATCATCGACGTCCGCGGCCACGGCCGCTCGGTCTGCTCAGCCTCCGGTGAGTGCAACGATCCTCCCGCGGGCGGCTATCGGACGCAGGATGATGGCGACTATTGGGTGGGGCGCCCGGGCGACAGCCTCGACGAAGATCAGATCACCCGGGACGTGTCGCGCCATGTCGCAGCGCTCCGCGCTCTGTATCCGGACGCTCGGCTGACGCTTAGCGGGCACAGCAGCGGGGGCGGCGTGGTGTCCCGCTACGTCGAGCACGGCGGCCTCGCGACGGTCGACGGGGTTGCACTCATCGCGCCGTTCAACCACCCCGATCAAGCGCAGAACCTCGAGGGCGCCCAGTCGCTGTGCCCAGACACAGCCGGCTCGTCGTACGCGCAGGTTGACCTCGCGGCGCTGGGCGACGCGCTGCGGGGCAACGAGCACCGCTACGTTCTCAACTTCGTCAAAGAGCCCGCGCTCACCACGGACCTCGACACCTTGCGCTACACCTATCCTACGGTCGCGGGCATGGCGGCGGACGACCCCGATGGTTTCCTGGCCGCGTACGTCCAGCCCGTCCTGTGGCTGGCCGCGGAGCACGACGCCGTCCTGGACTTGGCCGCCTCGCGCGCGCAGTTTGACCGCCTCGCGGGCGGCGGCGCGTTTGTGACCGTCTTGGGCACCAGCCACGTGGGCCTGAGTTGGAGCGACCCCGTAGCGGGCGTGTTGGCCACGTGGGCCGTGGACCCAACCGCGGTGGTCACCAGCGAGCTGAGTCCGTGACCCAGATCTGCCGCTGAAGCCTGCCGCGCCCCGAGTCAGGTGGCAGGACCCGTGTTTGGCGTCTTCGGCCCAACTCTTGGCAGCTCGGGTCCAGCCAGCGGCCGGCCCCCTTGTCAGTCTGGAAGCATGAAGAGCCGGATGGACCAAAGGCCGTGGACGTGGCTGCTCGTGGGGGCCCTGCTCCTTGTTGCCTCCCAAGTGCGACTGGGCGTGGGGGTGCTCGCGTGGATCGCGCCCGTCCCATTCCTTCACTACATTCGCTTGACCGACGGTTGGCGCTCGCGGCTCACCTTCGGAGTCGTGAGCTTCGCTGCCTGGTTCGCCGCCATTGTCAAGATCATGACCGACCCGCTTCCGGCGATCGCGGCCGTGGGTTGGGCGGGACCGTTCAGCCTGTTGCTGGTGCTTCCGTACTTCGGGTGGTCCTACGCCCGCCGACGACTGGGAGAAGGCGCGGCGACCGTCGCGTTCGGGACGATGATGGTCGTCGGCGAGTGGCTGCTCCACTCCGCCCTGCCATTCGGAGTCTGGGGCTCCGCCGCAAACACCCAGGTCGACCAGCTTGCGCTCCTGCAGCTGGCGTCTGTCACGGGTCTGCATGGCGTCAGCTTCCTGATGTACTTGTTCGCGGCGGTTCTCGAGCGTGGGCTCAACGGCGAGCGGGCCACCGTACGGGCGAGCGCCTGGTGTACGGGCGCAGCGGTCGTGGCCGCAATCGCCTTCGGCCAGCTTCGTCTCGGACTCGCCTCGTTCGACACAAACCCAACTCGACGGGTCGCTGCCGTCGGCACGGACAGCGTCGTGGGCATCGGGCCTGAGCTGCCCACCCCGCAGCGCCTTGCCCAAGACGAGCGCGGGCTGGTCCGCCGCACGACAACGGCGGCACGGGCGGGCGCCGAGCTCGTCGTTTGGAACGAAGCCGCCACCATGGTGTGGCCGCAGGACGAGCCGGCCTGGCAGGAGCGCCTGAAGGGACTTGCCCGTCGCCTCGACATTGACCTCGTCGCCGCCTACGTCGTGCCCCTGCAGACCGAGCCCCTCCTGTACGAGAACAAATACGTCTTCGTTCGCGCGGATGGAACCATCGCCCACACGTACCTCAAGCACGAGCCCGTCCCTGGCGAGCCCGCTGTCCGGGGAGAGGGTTCGATGCCGCTTGTGCAAGACGAGCGCGGCGCCGTCGGCGGCGCCATCTGCTACGACTACGACTTCCCGAACGTGGCGCTCGCCAACGCTCGCAACGGCGCGGATATCGTCGCGCTGCCTTCGAGCGACTGGAGAGGCATCGATCCCATCCACACCCAAATGGCGGCCATCCGGGCTATCGAGGGAGGGACGTCGGTGCTTCGCTCCACACGCTTCGGTTTGTCCGCGGGCATTGATCCCTGGGGCCGGATCCGCGGGTGGGATTCGGCGTGGGACAGCAGCGAGCGGGTGCTCCTCGTTCGGCTCCCGCGGCGCGGCGTGGAGACCGTCTACGCTCGACTCGGAGACTGGTTTCCCGCGACGTGCGTCTTGATCTCGGTGTGGCTGCTGTTCATGGCGGTGCGCCGCCCGCTCTCCATGCACGAAGCACCGCCTCCCAGCTGATACAGTTGCGCGGTGTCCATCACAGTCCTGTCGGTCGCAACACGGGCTGTGCTGGATGCCTGCGGGACGATGGGCCTCGACCCCGATGCGATCTTGCTCGCATCGGGGCTGTCGCACGACAGCCTGCTCGATCCGGACGCAAGGATCCCTGCTCGGTTCGCGGATGAGGTATGGCTCGAAGCATCCAAGCGAGCCCAGGACCCAGACCTGGCCCTAAACGCTGCAAGTGCGTTGGAGTTCGGCGCATACAAGGTCCTCGACTTCATCGTCGCCAACGCCCCGACTGTGGGAGAGGGGCTCAACCGCATCGCCCGGTACTTTCCGCTCGTGGACCCGCGCGGCCGCTTCGAGATCGACGACAGCGGTGAATCCGTCTCGATAGCGTTCGGGGGGGATGCAGCCCAGGTGCCGCCGCCCGCCCAGCAATACACGTTTGCATCCTTGGTGCTCCGCAGCCGAGCCAGCAGCGGCACGCAGTGGCGACTTGACGCTGTCGACTTTACGTTCCCGCCTGCCCCCGACCTCGACGCCTACAACAAGATCTTTGCGTGCCCGGTGAACTTTGGAATGCCGCAGGCGCGCCTCATCATCCCGCGCCAAAGCTGGGAGCAACGCGTCGAGGGGGCCAACGAGGCCCTGTTTTCCGTGTTGGAGCAACACGCTCGACATCTGATGGAGACGGTCCCCTCCGGCGAGCCCGACTTGCTGGACACCCTGCGGGCCGAGCTGCGGGCGCGCCTTCGCGGTGGCGATGCGAGCATCGGCGTCGTCGCCAAAGCGCTGGGGATGAGCGAGCGAACGCTCCAACGCCGCCTCGATTCGCTACAGGTCTCCTACAGCGATGTGCTCGCCGAAGTCCGGCAGGAGCTTGCGTGTGAGTACCTGCGCGAGCCGCAAGTCTCCATCGCTGAGGTCGCATTCTTGCTCGGGTTTTCCGATCAGAGCGCGTTCGGTCGTGCGTTCAAGCGGTGGACGGGAGCGACGCCGCGTGCCTGGCGAGTTGCGCATCCCCAAGCCCGCAGGCCTTGAGCGTGCGAACGGCATTGCCGACGACGCAGGCCGCCAACCCACGGGGCGATCGGCGACGCGTCATCGCTCTCTGCTGGTACCGTTGGCTTGTGAAGCGACGCGCGGTTTGGCCATGGGACATGACGGTGTTCGCCGATCGCACGCTTGGTGTTTGCGGCGCTGGGTGCCACCGTGTTGGGGGGCCACGCTAGCCAGTGACCGCGCCACCTCAACCGCTCCGGAGCCCGCAGTTGTGCACTCGGCGCGCATGGCCGTGCGGCTTCACGCGGTGACACCCACCCAGCAAAAGGCGGGGTTGGATCGTGCGCTCGACCTGTGGAGCGAATCTCCGCACACAACGCCGCTCGACATCGTCGTCGATGCCGCCCGCTGGCAGGCTGACCCGATGGTCGAGGAGTTCGAGATCCTCGTCTCCGACATCGATGCAGTCGCGGCAGCCGAACGAGCCCGCCTGGCCCGAGCGGGCCTCACCGAACCCGCCCTGGGAGAGTGGTTCTCAGAGTATCGCCCCTACGACGAGGTTTTTCGACGAACTCAGAGTGCTCGCCGACACGTATCCCAACGTGGCCGGCATCGAGGACGTCGGGCGGTCGATCGAAGGACGGTATCTAAGGGCTATCCATCTGGGGACAGACGCGGACGCGCCCACGGTGGTGCTCAGCGGAGGACAGCACGCGCGTGAGTAGATCTCCGTCATGACGATGGCTTGCATCGCCGACCGATTCGCGCGGAGCGACTCCAGGGACCTCCGGATCCGCAGATTGCTCGACAGCACAAACGTCATCGTGGTGCCGATGGCCAACCCCGACGGCTACGCCTACTCGTGGAGCACCGATCGCTACTGGCGCAAGAACCGACGCGACGACCACGGCGTCGACCTCAACCGCAACTGGCCGGTTGCCTTTGGAGGACGAGGCGCCTCGCCCGACCCGCGCTCGCCGACCTATCACGGCGAGCACGCGCTGTCGGAGCCCGAGTCGGAGACGCTCCGAGACCTCGTTCGCGCCGAACGCCCGTTCCTCCACGTCGACTTCCACAGCTACTCGCAAAAGGTGCTGTTCCCGTGGAGCTACACCACCCGCAAAGCGCCCGACCGCAAGTCGCTCTCGGCCGCGGCCAAGCGATACGCCGACGTCGTGCGCTCCGTGCACGGCGTTGAGTACACGCCCAGCTCCGGCGGCGCGGTATCACGGGCTGGAGGTACGATGATGGACTGAGTGTACGCCGAGCACGAAATCCCCTCGTTCGTCGTGATGCTTCGCCCTCGGCGTGCCCCCGGATTCGTTGTTCCCCCCGAGGCGATTGAGCCCACCTGCGATGAGAACTTCGCCGCGGTACTCGACCTCATCGAATCCAGCCGCGGCCACGCTGGGTCTCGGCCGCGTAGCGCTGGCACAGGCGCGCCACGCCGACGCGGTCACCCATCTTCAGGCCGCGTTGCGCATGGGTGAATCGGGCCCGCTTGCACCCGCGAGCCTCGACGAGATTCGTTTCGCGCTCGCGCGGGCCCTGTGGGGCGCGGACGCGACGACGCCGCAGGCACGGACGCAAGCCCGCGCGCTGGCCGAGGCGGCGACTTTTGAGCACGGCGAGCAGGCCGCACAGCGCCGGGCACGGCGCGACGACTGGCTCGCCACCCACAGGGTTTCACCGACGTCGAACACGCGTGCCGTCGCGCCCCCCAGCGAGCAGCCCTAGAGCAGCTTGCGGCGCGACGCTAGGGCTCGCAGATCTGATTGCCGGGTGGGCACACGGCGAACTGCCCCATCATGCCGTCATCCTCATGCGGCAGGATGTGGCAGTGATACATGTACGCCGCTTGCGCGATCCCATCGGCGGGGTCGAACGTGAAGTCGTCGAAGTCAGCAATGAAGCGGACGGTCTCACCCGGCAGAACCAGAATGGTGTCTTTGGGGCCGGCCTCATAGTCCTCGGCTTCGACGGCAGGCGCAGGCCCGACGGGGTCGCGGTCCAAGACGAAGAAGTGAACGTCGTGGATGTGGAACGGGTGCGCGACCGCGGTTTGGTTCTCGATGCTCCAGATCTCGGTCGTCTCGCCCTCGACGTACTCGTTGATCACCTGCATGTTCATGGACGCCCCGTTGAGCAGAAATCCGTCCACCGACTGGGTCATCACCATCGGATGGGGGACGGCTCCGACCTCGGATGGAATGGCGTGGGTCGTCAGCTGTGCGGGCAACTCGGTCGTGGGCGTGCCGGTCGGCCCCTCCACGTCAAACCGGATCACGTCGAAGTCGGTCCCCTCCAGGCCAACCGCCATGGGCGTTGGGCCGCCGATGATGCCCATACCGAGCTCCGAGTTGAGGCTCCGCAAGGTGACCGAGTCACCTTCGTCGTCGCCGAAATCCACGACGACCTCAAAGCGCTCGCCCGGGGCCAGCCTTAGGCTCGTGAGCTGGACCGGGGCTTCCAGCAGGCCGAGGTCGTTGGCGATGATCTGAAACGGGCGCCCATCGGAGAACTCCAGCTGATAGGCGTACTCCAGGGAGCCGTTGAGCAGTCGAAGCCGTACGAGCTGTGCGGGGACTTCTTTGTACGCATCGGCGGTCCCGTTGACGGTCATCGTGTTCCCGCGGTCGGGCGCGGTCAGCAGCACCCCGTTGTCGTCGAGCTGCTTGTCCTGCAGCACCAGGGGCAGGTCGTCGATGCCGTACTCGCGCGGGAGGTCGAGCGCAGACTCGATCGCGTCGCGAACGATGATGAAGCCCGCCAAGCCGCGTCGAACTTGGTTGGCCGTCTCTTCGTGCAGGTGCGGGTGGTACCACATGGTCGCTGCCGCGTTCAGCACCTCGAATCCCGGATTCCAGACGCCCCCTCCAGACGTGATCATCTGATGGGGGCCACCATCGTTCTCGGGCGACACGTGCGCGCCGTGCCAGTGGGTCGTCGTGTCATCGGCCATCTCGTTGGTCAATGAGATGGTGATGTCCTCGCCCTGTGTCCACACCATCGTCGGTCCGAGCAAGCCGCCGTTGTAACCAGCGGTGTCACTCGGGCGCCCATCGGCCGTGAACGTGTGCGTCCCTTCGTCAATGACGAGATCGAAGTCGTTGCCCTCGAGCAGCTCGGGGATGAGGATGTTGCCGCCGTACCCCTTTTCGCCGCCCGTGGATCCCGTGTCGTCCCCAGTACTGTCGCCCGACGTCGTGTCGGGAGGCTCGCCCGTCGAGTCGGCCCCGGTCGTCGGAGTCGGGGCCCCATCGGTCGCGGTCGGCGGGGTCGGCGGGGTGCCCGTCGTCGGGCCGTCGCCGCTGGCGCTACTTTCTCCGTCGGTATCACCGGCGGGCTGGTCGTCGTCGCCACACCCGGAGGCAGCGGCAATGAACAATGCAATGCTACTCAGACCCGTCAGGTAGGCCCGAGGTTTTCTTAAGGCGGGGATGGGCGAGCGCCGGACTTGAGACACCATATGCGTCACAGGCTATCAGCCCGTCTCGCCCGCGCGGTCAACCGCAGGGTCGGCTGCTGGTTTCGGGCAGATACTTCACGCTGGCCCGCCATTGGACCCACCCGAAGCGTACGTCGTCAGCGACCCGGGGCGCACGTGGGCGCCGCGCCACGCCGCAGCGGAACGCCGTCGGCCCAACCTCGCCGCAGCCCACGGGCTGAGTCGGCACGCAAACACTGCGCTTGAGCTCAACGTCATTCGTCCGGCCGCTGTGGTGGCCGTGCTCGATGCAGTCACTGCCCTCGCGCAGTCAAAGTCGGCCAGGGTCGTCCTCGGCGGCGCCCTCGAACGACGCCAGTGCTGTGATGGCTGTGCGACAAGGTATCCACGAGGTCGTCGACGACAGTCGCCTCGCCTCCTCGTAGATTTGCGAGAAGTCTGGCAGCTCGCTAGGGGTGAGCCTTCTGCGACCAAAGCCTCTTGCTTGAGGTCGACGGCGAGCAGACACAGCCGGAACCCCGCGTCGAGCGGGATGTGCGACGACTCGCGGACTGCGGCACGAGGGTCCAGGGAGCCAAGCCGATTGAGCGCGAGCGCGAATCCGCAAGGACGGTGCACCCGACAGGCCAAGGCGGGGATCGTTAGGTAGTCTGCAGGTGGGTGTCGAAGCACGACGACAGCGCGCCGTCCGGGTCGGAGTCGCACGCCGACGCATCGGCCGAGCTTGCCACCGTGGTCGGGGACTTCACCCCCGAGGCCCTCCCGGCGGCTCCGATCCCCAAACACATCGGGCGGTTTGCGATCCTCAACCTCCTCGGCCAAGGCGGGATGGGAACGGTCTACGCCGCATACGACCCGGACTTGGATCGGCGGGTCGCGATCAAGGTGCTCCGCCGCAAGGTTCGGTCGCAAGGTGACACGGCCGGCAGCGAATCCTCGCGGCTGCTTCGTGAGGCTCAGGCGATGGCCAAGCTCTCCCACCCCAACGTGGCCGGGGTCTTCGAGGTCAGCACGTTCGAGCATCAGATCTTCATCGCGATGGAGTACATCGACGGCGATGCCCTCAGCGGTTGGCTCAAGCATGGGGAGGAGCCCCGCCCGTGGCGCGAGGTCGTCCACGTGTTCGCCGAAGCGGGCCGCGGCCTGGCTGCCGCCCACGCCGCGGGGATGGTGCACCGTGATTTCAAACCCGACAACGTGTTGGTCGGGTCTGATGGGCGCGTCCGCGTGCTCGACTTCGGGCTCGCGCTCATGCGCGAGGGGGTCGAGCCGAGTTCCGAGGCGTCCGAGTCGAGCAGCGAGCGAGCGCTCATCAGCGATCCCTCGATCGAGCTGACGATGCCAGGCGTCGTGATGGGGACGCCAGCGTACATGGCACCCGAGCATGTTCAAGGCACCGCCAGCGACGCGGCCAGCGACCAATGGAGCTTCTGCGTTGCGCTGCACGAGGGGCTTTTTGGTCAGCGCCCGTTCACGGGGGCAACCGTCGAACAGATTCAACAGAAGATTCTGTCCGCCGACCCTGCCACGCCCGACAATGCGGGCACGGTGCCGCTTCGGATCCGGAAGCTGATCACCCGCGGACTGCAACGAGACCCTGCCAAGCGCTTCGCGTCGATGAGCGCCCTCCTTCGCGAGCTCGAGCGGGACCCTTCGCGGACGCGTCGCCGCTGGCTGCTCGGAACGGGACTCGCCGCCGCTGTGGGGGTTGGCGGCCTTCAGTATCGGGCCGCGCTGATCGACGGCTACGAGCGTGAGCTCTCCGAGCGCAACGCGGTTTGCTCGGAGCCGGACACCTCCATGGCCCTCATCTGGGGCGATGCGCGGCGTCAGGAAATCGAGACGGCCATCTTGGCAACCCAGACGTCGTTCTCGAAGTGGGCGGCAGAGGCCGTGGGCCCTCAGCTCGACGACTGGGCGGCCCAATGGACATCGATCGCACGAACCGTGTGCGAGGCGACCAAGGTGGACGGCACGGTCTCGGTGCCCGTCATGGAAATCCGATCGGCGTGCTTGACGGACCAGATGAGCCGATTCCGCGCGACGACTGCGGTGCTCAACAATGCCGACGCAAAAGTCGTCGAAGGCGCGGTCGCACTCGTCGCGCGCTTGCCGGACCCACAGGAATGCGCGACGATTGACACGCTGCCCGGCTACGTTGCGCTGCCCAGCGATGAGACCGCGGCGGCGCGCGTCGTCGGCCTTCGGCAGCAACTCGACGACGTCAAGGCGCTGCACCGTTCAGGAAAGTCCAGCGACGCAGGCAAAATCCTGGAGATTGTCGACGCCGAAGCCAAGACACTCGACTACCTCCCTTTGACCGCCGAGGTGCTCTACGAGCGTGGGCAGATCGCTCGGTCGAGCGCGGACTTGGAGGCTCGCCGCCAGATCCTGCTCGATGCGCTCTGGGCCGCGGAGGTCGCAAACCACCACCACCTGGCGTTCATGATCTGGGACCAGTTGGTGTTCCTGGTGGGGTACAGCCAAGACCGTCCGGATGCCGCGCGCGAGCTACTGCCCCGCTTTGATGCGGCGCTGCATCGGCAGGGCAACGACCCGCTGTCGCGAGCGGTCATGCTCAAAACACTCGGCGTGCTCGAATACAAGGCAGGTCGGTACCAGGCAGCGGTCGACTACTTGCTGGAGACCCTCGAGATCCGCAAGCAAGCGCGAGGCCCCGACCACGTCTCGTTGGCGGGCGTTCATCAGAACCTGGGTACCGTGTATCACCGGCTTCGGGACGCGGAGCACGCCGAGGAGCATCTGCTGCGGGCGCTCGAGCTGTTCACGAGCGGCATGGGACCGGACCACCCCGCGGTGGCTACGGCCCTCATCGGCCTCGGCAATCTGGCCCATCGGCGCAAGGACCTCAAGCAGGCCAGCGCTCATTTTGAACGATCGATCGCGATCGTCCGAGCCGCGCAAGGCGACGACGCGCCTGGGATCGCAACGTCGCTATACAACCTCGGCCTCGTCTACTTCGACCAAAAGGAGTATGCCAGCGCGCTGTCGGTGTTTCGCGAAGGGGCCACGCTCTCACGGCGCCAGTCCGCGGATGGCATGCCCGACAAGTCCGCCGCTCAGATCGGAAACACCCTCCTGGCCGACGGCCGCGTCGAGGAGGCAATAGCCCAGCTCGAAGCGCTGCTCGCCGAGCTCGGACCAAAAGACCATGGGCAGCGGGCGGCGCTTGCCCGCTTTGCCCTGGGTCGAGCGCTGTGGCGCCACGCAGGCACGAAACCCCAGGTCCGCGCACGCGTCATCGAGTTGGTCGCACAAGCCAAATCCGACTTTGAAGCGGACCCGATGGGAGCGCCCGGCTCCCTCGAAGATGTCGCGCATTGGACTGCCACGCAGCGACTCGGCGACGCCCTGTAGTGGCAACCTTTGACCGGCGGCGTTGAGTCGGCTCGAGCCTGCTGGGCGCTTACGGCGGCGTCGGGTCACAGCGCGAGAAGTCGGCGGTCGACCAAACGCGGACGCCATCGATGATGCCGTCCCAGCCGGTGGTGAGCGTCAGCTCCAGCGGCACGCCGCGCGGGGGAAACGAAAATGGGAGGCCTGGGGCGCCGTTTAGCCCCCCATTGCCGTACGCCTCGACGTAGGCGACGGTCCTCGGCGACCCCTCGTAGCTCGAAACAGCACACAGCTCGCTGCCAAGATCATCCACGCCAACCGCCGCGGCTGCCCCCGCAAGAGGCCAGAACACTCGGTGGATCTGCGTGAACTCGTCAAACCCGACCCCAGCGACGGTCTCCCCGTTCGGACCCCGCAGCATGAGCATGAGCTGCTCGGCGCCCCACGCTCCGGCATCGTCGACCCGAAACCAGATCTCGACCGCGCGGAGGTTGCCTGTGGCGAAGCCCGTCGCAGTGCCGGTTTGCTCGGGCCCCGCGTCCAAGGCATTGCCCCAAAATCCGTCCGCCCGTACGGCGACGGCAGCGTCGAAGACGAGGTCATGGCCGTTGTCGGTGCGGTCGTGCACGACGCTGCCCTCCACGTCGTCGAAGTCCCAGCACGCCACAAGCCCGGGGTTACCAAGGACTTCGGCGCACGGGGACTGCACCGGGTTCACCTCGCCGTCTCCTGTGGAGCTTGTGCCGTCGGTTGGGCTGTCGTCGCCCGGGCTCGTCGTCGCGTCATCCGCTACCGCGGTGGTTTGCCCCTGTGAACCCGTTGGTCCGCCCTCCACCATCCCGGAGTCTCCGCCGGTCGTTGGCACGGTGGTCGTCGGACGCTGGGCGTCGCCTCCGCCGCTCCCGCTGTCTGTACCGTCGGCCCCGAACAGTGGATTGTCCCGTGAGCACGCGACGATGCAGGCGACCCCAAGCAAGCAGACCAGGCACGAGCGCATCGAGATGCCAGCGTACCCCCTCGGCTGCCGCCGCTCAATCGACCGCCGCGCCAGCGAGATTCGCGGCCAACGGGCGAGCCGCTGCCCTCCGCGTCCGACGAGCACAACCGCGTGCTCGCACTCGCTGCGTTGCCGAAGCCCCATCGCGAGGCGTGCCGTCGGATCGGAGGCGTCGAGCAGCACAAATCCGTAGTGTCGCTCCAGTCGAGTCGCATTCGTCGGCGTGCCAGAGCGAATGGCGTTTCGCGCGGGCGATTTCGCAAGTTGCCGCCCCGCGCTTCGGGCCAACGAAGAATATGGGACAATAGGGTTCTCCTGGCCCAGAGTTCGTGTGACTGGCGACGATCACAACAGCGAGGGTGAGACTGGGCCCGCGCTCGGCGTCGACAATCCAGAGCAGCTGCTGCAGCAGGTGATGGATAGCATCCCGCAGTTCATCTTCTGGAAGGACCGCAACTCCGTCTACCTCGGCGGCAACGAGAAGTTTGCGCGGGCGGCTGGGGTCGACTCCCCGGCCGATCTCATCGGCAAAGACGATCGCGATCTAGTTTGGAAACCGGAGGAGACGGAGTGGTTTCGTACCGTCGACCGTCGCGTGATGGAGTCCGGCAAGCCCGAACGCAACATCGTGGAGCCACAGCTGCAGGCGGACGGGCGCCAGGCATGGCTGCGAACCAACAAAGTCCCCATATTCGGGAACGACGGTGAGGTCGTGGGAATCGTCGGCACCTTCGAGGACATCACCGACGAGAAGGTCGCGGAACAGCGCAACCGGCACGCGCAGAAGATGGAAGCCATCGGACGCCTCGCGGGTGGTATGGCCCACGACTTCAACAACATGTTGGGTGGGATTCTCGGGGCTGCCGACCTTCTGCGCGCAGACGTTGGCGAGGGGCGCGGCCCGGAACTGCTCGAGATCATCCTGCACAGTGCACAGCGGGCCGCGGATCTCACCCACAAGATGCTGGCGTTCTCTCGGCGCGGCCAGATGCAGCGCACGTCGACCGACCTTCACACGACGATTGGTGATGCGGCCAGCATCCTGGGCCGAAGCATCGATCGGCGCATAGCCATCGAGCTGGATCTCGCAGCCAAGCGCAGCGTTGTGCTGGGCGACCATGCGGAGCTGGAAGCCGCGATCCTAAACCTCGGGATCAACGCGCGCGACGCGATCGACGGAGCCGGACGCATCGACATCAGCACCAGCGATGTCACCATCGAAGGTGCAGGCTGCTACCAGGGCTCGTTCGTGCTGGCTGCCGGGGAGTACATCGAGCTACGCGTGCGCGACACAGGCCCAGGCGTTCCCGAGGCTATCCGTGAACGAATCTTCGAGCCGTTCTTCACGACCAAATCGGTGGGGGCGGGAACAGGACTGGGTCTCGCGGCGGTGTTTGGCGCTGTGTCGGAGCACGGCGGCGCCGTGGCGTTGGTCGGTGGCTCGGGCGGCGCTTGCTTCCGGCTGCTGCTGCCCATCACCGATAGGCCAGCTGCCGTCGACGCCCGCAGACGCTCGCCACCGACGGAGGTTTTGGGACGCCCCCGGATCCTGGTGGTCGACGATGAACCCGCGATCCGCGACATCGTTTGTCTGACGCTGGACGGGCTCGGCTATCAGACGGTGCGTGCCCGGAACGGCGTGGAGGCGCTCGAGATCTTTGCGGTGCGCCCACAATCGTTCGATGCGGTGATCCTCGACGTCGTCATGCCCGAGATGGGCGGCCACGACTGTCTGCGGGAGTTGCAACGCATCGATCCCAGCGTCCGCGTGCTCATGTCGTCTGGGTTCGCCGACGACGTCATGATCGAAGAGTCGGATGAGGCCGTGTACGCGTTTCTCAAGAAGCCGTACCACCCTGGGGAGCTCAGCCGCACCCTCGCGCGGGTCCTGGGCAAAGAGTAGCGACGCGGCCGAACGCCAAGCCCGTATGCGACGCAACGGGGCCATAGTCCGGCGTGTAGGCTCTCCCGTCGCTTTTTGGCAAACAGCGAGCCTGCGCTGCGCACTCCTGTGGTGTGCCCCGCATTTTTCTTCGCTCACCCGTTCTTTGCCTATCGCTGCTGGCGCTCGTCCCTGCCTGCCCCGCGGATAACTCAACTCCCCAGGACGACGAGTCCGGGTCCAGCGGCGGTACACACAGCAGCACGCCAGCCCCCCGCACCACGGGCAGCACGCCGAGTGACGATGCCCCGCCGTCGGCAGCGTCCGAGTCCTCGGGCTCCTCGGGCTCCTCGGACGCCTCGGACGCCTCTGGCGCCTCGGACTCCTCGGACTCCGGGTCCAGCGACGGCGACGAGAGCACGACGGGGGTCGAACCGATCTGCGGCAACGGGACCGTGGAGGGTGATGAGGAATGCGACTCTGCAGTGCCGTCAGCAGTCTGCGACGACGACTGCACACTCACCGAGTGCGGCGACGGCGTCGTCAATGCCGTGGCGGGCGAGACCTGCGACGACGGCAACGGGAGCAACGCGGACGCTTGCCCCGACGGCCCCGACGGCAGCTGTCGCGCAGCCGAGTGCTCCGACGGCTTCATCTGTACGGACCCTGGGTGCACGAGCGGGCCGACGGGCGGCACGGAGGATTGTGATGACGGCAATGACTCGGATGCTGACGGCTGCTCCGACGTGTGCCGTATCGAGGGCGATGGCTGCGCCGACGGCCTGCGCGAGGGGTTCATCGACGGCGCCGCCAACCCGCTGATCGCGGGCTGCTCTGGAGGGTTCACCCTGCCAGGGACCTCCGCGGGTCCCGCGTGCGGCAACGCGGGGGGCGACGACTCCGCCGACCCGTTTGGCACGGGATGTTCGGTCGCCGATCTGTGTGCGGACGGCTGGCACGTGTGCGAGTCGCCGGACGAGGTAGAGTCGCTGAGCGCGACCGGCTGCACAAACGTCACACTCCCCGACGACGACCCTCTGTTCTTTGTCCAGCAGATCAGCGGTTCGGGAGGCGCGATGTGCAACGGCCTGGGCTCCAACGACATCTTCGGCTGCGGCAATGTGGGAGTCCCGCCCGACGCCGCGACGTGTGCTCCGCTCAATCGCTTCTCGCAAGACGGCTGCGGCTTCCTGGGGAATGACTGGGACTGCAGCGGAGGCAACGTTCAAGAGGCGATCAACGTCGTCAAGCCGGGCGTGGACTACGGCGGCGCGCTCTGCTGCATCGACTAGGGGTGTCCCGAGCCTGGAGACGGTTGTTCAAAAGCCGAGAACAACCTCGCCACGAACGCCCTCGAAGTCGGGCAACGTACGGCACGATCCGTTCACGCAGACCTGCCCACCGACCTGGCGGCCCCCGAAAAATCGGAGAAAGCTGTTGCCGAAGAAGTTGACTCGGACCTCAGCACCAGGCCACAAGTGGGGCTTGCCACAGTTGATGGGTCGGCCGTTCGGCCCAATCGGGCATGCAGGTTTTTGTTGGAGGCTGATCTCTCCGGAGGGCGCACGTTCTTCGGTGGAGAACCCTCCGATGAGCGAAACGCTGAGGTACGGCGCCATGTTGTAGCCGAGGATCACGTTGCCGATTGTGAAGCGGTTGTCGTTGGCGCCGCTGACTTGCTTGGTCTCCCAGCGCGCGTTGCCACTGAGACCAAGCGAGTGACGGAACCCGCCTGCGGTGCCCGCGGGGACGGTGACGTAGAACTCTCCGTGGGGGAACTTGCGGCGCAGTCTTCCTTCGCCCGCATTGACCTCCTCGAGGTGCCACTCATAGCGATAGCCGCCGCTCGCCTGCACGCTCAGCGAGGAATGCGGCTTGCGCCAGATGACGCCAGCATAGGGATGGGTGGCGACCTCGCGAGGGTCCTCACCGGGGGCCCCCGTGTCGTAGACCGACTCGCCAATGTTCTCGGTGAACATGTAGGCGACGATGTTGCCGTAGACCGTCAGGCCGAGGTCGCGCCACAAACGGTCCACGCGCACGCGCCCGCCGCCCGCGTTTGCGTTGCCCGGGACGGCTTGGTCGTTGCGCTCCAGACTCGGCGCCTCGGTGTATTGGAGCTGCGTGGGTTGCAGGGCAGCGAGGTAGTCCTTGTAGAGCTTGCCCTCGATGACCGCTGTCGTCTGACCAAGCGTGATGACGTTGGACACGTAGGTGGCAAACCCGCCGTACGCGGCATCGGCGAGGTCGGGTTCAGCGCGCAGTCGGGGGTTCCGTAGCAGGCTCGTGCCTCCCACAAACAGATCCCAGGTTTTTGCGATCCGCGCCCGTCCGATGTCGCCGCCTACCAAGTGGAGTTCTTCGTCGTAGGCCGTGCTGCTGCTCTCGCCGAACCCGATGTACGTGTGGTGCGCGCCCACGCGGACCGCACCCGGCAATTTGGCTTCGAGACGACCCCCCGTGACGAGGTCCGAGCAGGTCGACCAAGCCCGGTTGCCGACGTCGTCTTGCGCGATGGCAGGGTGGGACTCACACCGTGTGGCGGCGTAGCCCGGATCCGCTACCAGCTGGCGGGTCGCAAAGTCGCTGTTCTGGCGGTTGGCGACGCCTCCGAGCGCCGTCACGTTGATGTACTTGGTGCGCACGTCAAAGCGACCGCCCTTGATGGTGGCGTCCACGCCGATCTCGTCGATCTTGCGCACGCTCAACCCCAGCCCGCGACCCAGGTTTGCGTTGAAGTCGCCCGCGGTGAACTTGACCTTGCGCAGGTCTGCTCGGAGCATGAAGCGCTCGACCCGAGCGTCGTTGCCGTAGGGGCATCCGTCGGGGTCGCCACGACACAGGCCCTCGCCGCCGCCGAGATCGAAGATGTTCTGCGTGTCCATGCGCGCCATCGTCGAGAACGTCCAGCGCTTGAAGCGAGAGTCGGCCCCCACGTTGAGCCGGTTGACGAGCGTCACGAAGTTGTCGTTGTACTCAAGTCCGTCGTAGTTCTGGTTGAACCATTCGCTGTAGGTCGTGAAGCGGACCCAAGGCTGGGTCACGCCGAACGCGGGGAGCTTGACCGAACGCATTGTGCGGACCTCGGCCGTCTTGTCGGCCTTATCGGCCGTTGCGGCCTCCGTGGATGCCTCGACCGGATCCTGCTCCGTCTCGGCGGGTGGAGGAGCAGACACCGCAGTCGTCGCCCACAGCAGCCATAGTCCGACCGTCGCCGCCCACGTCGTCGCACTACCCACGCGACAGCAGCTCATCCACGAAGTGTCCGAGCTCGGTCACGTCGCCATCCACGTACCCCTGATGGGAACGGAGCACATTGCCGCTCGCGTCGAGAACCACGTAAAACGGAATGTCCCCCTTGGGGTTGTAGCGCCCCAGGATCTCCGTCTCGGCATCGAGCAACACGGGAAACGTGTAGCCCTCGCGACGACTCCAGCTGACGACCTCGGACTGGGTGTCTGGACCATCAATGCTGACCCCATACAACTGCAGCCCTTTGCCAGCGCGCTCGTCGTACATGCCCTGCATCTTCGTCAGCTCGGACTGACAGGGCTGACACCACGTTGCCCAAAATGCGAGCACGAACACCTCATGCTCGTTCGTCGCGGCCAACGAGACATCCGCCCCATCGATGCTGGGCAAAATGATGCCCAAGGAGTCGCCGTTGGGGACGGCCGTGGAGCTGCGATCACATCCGGCAGTGCCCAGTGCCCCCGCAAGCGCGACGACGGCGAGGCAAGACCGAGTTTGCTTGGCGTTAGTCTCCATACGGTGCCCCCAGAACCTGGTCGATTTCCAGCTCGATATTTGGAGGTACCTGGCCCTCCAGCTTGTAGCGGATGTTCGCGTTGGCATCGACGAGCAGCGTGACAGGCGTAGCCGCTTGCACGTCTTCAAGGTAGGTCGGGTAAAAGTCCCAGACCGGATCGATCAGCACCGTAAATGCCAGGTTGTAGTCCTGCACCCACTGGTCGCAGAACGCAGACGTTGGGCGCTGCGCATTTTCGTCTTGAAACAGAACCTGGACGATCGCCAGCCCCTCATCGCGATACGCGTCGTAGAGTTCCGGAAACTTCTCCGTCTCGTCCTTGCATGGCTCGCACCAGCCCGCGCCGAGCGAGAACAACACGGCCCCGGTCTGGTAGTTGCCAGCCTCGTCGGGGGCAAACAGCTCTGCGAGCTCGCGCTGCTCACCCGAGCAATCGGTGAGAACGAAGTTCGCCATGCGCTCGCCCAAGTCGGTGCCGTAGCCTTGCGCCCCACCGCTGGGAAAGCCGCACTCCTCCGCGCCGACCATGCACGATTCGTCACGGTCGAGGCGGGTCGGATCCAAGCCCTCGACCACCGCGCCATCGCTCGCGGCCGCGGACATCGGGTCTCCCTCGCCATCACCGGCGTCGTTGACAGGGGAGTCGCATCCCAGCACGAGGAGCGAGGGCCAAAGAAACCAGGAAACGGGGATTTTCTTCATCGTAGCTCCAGACACTGGCGCAACGGCGGCGTCGGACACCGCGTCACGTTTTGAAAAATGGTTGAACCCGTGCATCGCACCGATCAGCCGGAAATGATGCCTTGGGCGACGGCGAGCGCATCGTCGAGGTCCGGCCCGAGGTACGCGAGGCTGCCCTGTGGGTCGATGACTGCGTTGAGCGGGAAGACGTGCCCGGGTAGGCGCAGACGGCGGAAGATCTGACTATCCAGATCGAGGACGATCGGAAACGTCAGCCCGTACTCTTGAACGTGTGCGGCCGCGGGCTGGCCGCTGGTGTAGCAATGCACCGCCACCGATTGAAACTGTTGTGGATCGAAGGTCGGGATGATCTCGTTCTGCAGCAGAGGTAACTCCCCTGTACAAGAAGGTCACAAGGGGTTGTAGAGCTTCACCAGGACAACCTTGCCCAGGTGGTCCGACAGCCGAAATCGGTCGCCGTCGACCGTTGGCATCACGAAGTCTTCGACCGCGGTCCCTACAGCGGGGACGACTCGGTTGATCTCGATTTGCCCCTCGAACTCGGACTGATCGGCATCGTTGCTTGTGACGACAATCGAACCTGCGTGACTCTCGTCGTCGCCCTCGTAGCGGACCCAGCTCAACCCCGTCGAGCCAGGCTCGACGATGTATTGCCCGGGGCAGCCCTCCACTTCGGTGGCCAACTCGGCGTAGGGCTCCGCGGAAAACGGAGACTCTGCCGACGCGCTGGTATAGATGAGGTCTTCGGTGCCGATGTTTCGGAACGGGAACAGCGCCTCTGCTTCGCTCTCAAACAACGAGAACGTGCTGCTATCCACGGCAATCTCGGGCGCGGGAATCCCATCGCCGAGCTCGACCTCAACAAGCGTATCCCCGGCCACCGCCAGCCATTGCTCGCCGAGCCTCGCGACCGAGCGGATGCCCGTTGCCGACAGCGAATCGGCGCCACTGCGGAGCTGAACGGACACTGGGCTGGCCTCGCTGTCCCCAAGCGCGTAGCGCTGCAGGTGTGAGACCGAAGCCAGGAGCAAGGTATCGCCCTGGAACGCGACGTCGACCGGGTGGCCGTGCTCCACATGGGTGGTGTACGCAAGCGTGAGTGAGTCCGCGCCGACCTCGACCACGGCGAAGCCCGCCCCGGGCACCAGTACGACGGCCCGCCCTTGGCTGACCACAACCCGAGTCGCGACCGCGAGGCTCTGCTCCAGCTCGGCGACGACACCGCCGCCACCCGTATCGAGCAGACGGATATGGGCTGCCCCCGCCTCGCCAGCGGTGTAGCCGTCGGCGACGAGCAGTCGTCCCTCCACCACGGAAAGCCCGCGCGCGTCGGTAGCCCCAGCCAGCGGCTGCGGGACCGTGAAGCCGTCGGCCTCCACGGCAAAGCTGAGCACGCCCTGCGAGCCAGCCGCGACCCACACGACGTTCCCCTCCGCTGCGACATCGTGCAGCGTGCCGGCCGTCTGCGTTTGACCGACGATCTGCGGCGTGTCGGCGTCGACCCGTAGTAGCGTGACCTGCCCCGAGCGGTGCGCGACCACGATCCGCTCGTCTTGTGTGAACGCTATCCCCGCGCACACGCCAGCGAGGGACGGGTCTGTGGTGGTCTGTGTCCCCGAGGCGGTACGCAGCGCAACAAAGCCGTCTCCGCAGATCACCGCACGGTCGCCCATGGCCGCCATGCGGTCTGCCGCCCCGTCGAGCGGCTCGGCGTCCCCGAGCACGATGTCATCGGGATAGCTCGGAATCTCGCACGCTTGGGAACCGGACTCCTCCTCCGCTTGGCCGTCGCTCGACGCGTCGGACTCGGAGCCTGCATCGTCGCCAACGCTCGTACTCCCCGAGCCCTCGGCTTGTGTGGCGTCGTCGCTGCAGCCGCCCGACACCAACGCTAGGCACGCCGCCCACGCCAGGAGTGGATGTTGTTTGTTTGCGCTCATCATCGGCTGGCTCCGTTCACATCGGCAGGACGGATTGGATGTCGAACTCAGAGATCGCACCCGTATCGACCACCTGCATGCCCGGCGCCAGCAGCATGCCCGCGGGCGTGTAGTTCTGATTCCAGAAGGTGTCGAACGTGCTCCAGCCAGGATCGCTGAGCACAGGAGTGCTCAAGCCAAAGTCGTTCGCCCAACCGGACAGGTCGCTCTGCGTGGGCGGAGTACTGAAGTCGTTCTCCGCCATGATGCTGATGATGATGAGCCCGTTGTCGGCGTATTGGTTGTACAGGGCCTCCAGACCGGAGGCCTCGGTTTCGCAAGCGCCTCACCAAAATGCGCCCGCGACCAGGTACACCGCTTTGTGGCAGAAGTCGTACAGCCGAACCTGGTCACCGAACTGATCGGTGAGCAGAAAGTCGGGAACGACCTGGCCGACGCCCGTCCCGCTGGGGGTGACCTGATCCTGGC
>Ga0316189_10000174_pt1 | contig 61911 bp, 56 predicted proteins | sample LowCovwburrow_MG_FD_204930 | JGI IMG/M metagenome (GOLD analysis project Ga0316189, IMG submission 204930) | Coastal sediment microbial communities from Maine, United States - Lowes Cove worm burrow | ecosystem: Environmental > Aquatic > Marine > Coastal > Sediment | place: USA: Maine...
GGCGCAGCTTAAAATTCAGCCGCGTGCGATTATGATGTCAGCTTATATCCCTGACAAACTGACAACCGCTCTATTTATTGAAAATTTTGACAGTTTTATGAGCGCTGTTGCTGCCCTAAAGAATTCGAAATTCAATGACCAGGTAGCGGTTATTTATAGCGCAGGTTTTCGTGGTTCTGCTGAGCGTATCAGAGCGCCGGGCCATGCGCAGTTTGTGGTGATGAACCAAGTTGATGCCCAGGCACGTAAGCGCTTTGAACAATGGTGGTACGATGCTAGCAATGATTCTATTGCTTGTTACTTTTGGGGTGATCTGGATTTTTCAGGAATGGCAATTCTGAAAGCGATGCGAGTTAGATTCAAGACTATGCAATCGTGGCGAGCGGCGTATGAGTGTGCCATTCTCTATCATCAATTGGAAGCTAGGCATTTTGCTGGTGATGCCAATAAGGAGCTACAAAATGACCCTGGCGTTACGGGTTGTGAATTCGCCGATCAAAAACTATTGCCGTTAATGCGTAAGTCTCAAGCATTTACTGATCAAGAGGTAGTGTGCGAGAAAGAAATTGCTACTGCCATCAGTGATATATTTAGTCTTTAGATATCACTCGATTCGATATAGAGCACCAAAAATGCACAAAAATAGCATCTCGTATTTAAGAAATAGACTTCGTACTATGGCAAGCTCGAATGAAGACCTTGTGTTGCAAGAGCTTGTGCACAGTTGCGCTCTGACTTTAGAAGAGAGAGCGTGTGCTCAGCAAACGGCCGTCCAGCTAGTTGAAGCATTACGCAGCGATAGTAAGCCAGGTTTAATGGAAGTTTTCTTAGCTGAATACGGCTTGTCAACCGACGAAGGTATCGCCTTGATGTGCTTGGCCGAAGCACTATTGCGTGTTCCTGACAGCGATACAATTGACGATTTAATTGAAGACAAAATTGTTTCGTCTGCTTGGGGTGAGCATCTTGGCAAATCATCATCGTCTTTAGTAAATGCAGCTACTTGGGGATTATTATTTACCGGCAAAATTCTGGATGATACTCGGCCAGGCAGTGTGGCGAGTTCCTTGCGCGGAGCAATCAAAAGATTAGGCGAGCCGGTAATTCGAACAGCCGTCACGCGCGCCATGAAAGAGATGGGGCGCCAATTTGTTCTGGGTGAGACTATACAGGCGGCCCTGCTCCGAGGTAGTACACAAGTAGAAAAAGGCTATTCTTATTCCTTCGACATGCTTGGCGAAGCAGCGCTTACTGAAAAGGATGCACACAAATATTTTCAATCTTACGAGGATGCCATTGGCGTACTCAGCACGAATGCACCGTCAAAGAATATTCGAGAAAACCCCGGAATTTCGATAAAGCTTTCTGCATTGCACCCTCGGTATGAATCTAACCAGCACCAGCGAGTTGTGGGTGAGCTTATTCCGAGAGTGCTAAAACTTGCTCAACAGGCGAAAAATGGCAATCTAGGATTAAATATTGACGCTGAGGAAGCTGACCGTTTAGACCTGTCATTAGATGTTATACAAAGCCTAATCGAGGACCCTAGTTTGGCGGGTTGGGATGGGTTTGGTGTGGTTGTTCAGGCTTACAATAGAAGCGCCAGCTTTGTTTTGGATTACTTGTATGCGCTTGCAGAAAAAAACCAGCGTCGAATTATGGTTCGCTTGGTAAAGGGGGCCTATTGGGATACAGAAATAAAACGCGCACAAGTTGAAGGTTTGCGCGACTACCCAGTGTTTACTCGAAAAGCCGCGACCGACGTATCCTATTTATGTTGTGCCAAAAAACTAATGTCGATGGGCGATCGCATATACCCACAATTCGCTACGCATAATGCGCACACCGTAGCCGCGGTAATGGCGATATCTAACAATGATTGTGCCTATGAGTTTCAGCGTTTACACGGCATGGGCGAAGGGCTATTTCATAGTTTGCTAGAGCAGTATTCGGTCGGCTGTCGAATCTATGCACCCGTGGGTAAGCATAAGGATCTGTTGGCATATTTGGTTAGGCGCTTGTTGGAAAACGGCGCAAATTCATCTTTCGTAAATCAAATTGTCGATTTGGATGTACCGGTTGAAGATGTGGCATCTGATCCTTTCGTGAGCCTGGCGGAGACTAATGGGCCAGCAATTGTTCCGCCTAGTGATTTATTCCAACCCGAGCGTGATAATTCTAAAGGTTGGGACTTACATGATTATCTGGACAAAAACGAATTTGAACAGCTTAGAGCGCCCTATGCCGATAAAAAATGGTATGCCACACCGCTTATTGCAAAGCCGTATAGCGGAGATGGTCCAGTTAAGGTATTAAGCCCATCAAACCACTGTGACATCGTAGGGGAGGTTGTCGAAGCGAGCGAGTCTGATGTTCAATTGGCGATCACAAGCGTAAAACCATGGAGTGACACCAGTGCCAGTGATAGGGCTGAAGTTCTGATAAAAGTTGCTGCGCTATATGAGGAGAACGCGGGTGAAATATTCGCAATTTTAGCGCGTGAGGCGGGGAAAACTCCTAACGATGCAATTGCTGAGTTACGCGAGGCGGTAGACTTTTTACGATACTATTCTGTGCAAGCGAAGGCCCATCATTCGCGCTCTGCACGAGGGGTGTTTGTTTGTATCTCACCATGGAATTTCCCGCTAGCGATTTTTACTGGTCAAATCTGTGCTGCACTCGCTGCCGGTAATGGCGTGTTGGCCAAACCCGCTGAGTCCACTTCGTTGATCGCTTTTTTGGCTATTAAGCTATTTCATAATGCCGGCGTACCACTAGAGGTTTTGCAGCTATTACCAGGGACAGGCAAAACGGTTGGCGCACAATTGGTTTCGGAAAAAAAGGTCGATGGCGTGTGCTTTACCGGGTCTACAACCACCGGCTTACTTATCAATCAGAGTATGGCCGAGGCTATGGCGCCCGATGCTCCATTAATTGCTGAAACAGGTGGCTTGAATGCCATGATAGTTGATTCAACAGCACTACCAGAGCAAGCCGTTGCAGACATTGTTCGCTCGGCATTTCAATCGGCCGGGCAGCGGTGTTCAGCATTAAGAATATTGTATGTGCAGGATGACATCTATGATGAGTTTTTGCAGATGCTGTATGGCGCAATTGATCAATTAAGTATTGGCGACCCTTGGGAGCTATCAACTGATATTGGGCCGTTGATATCACAAAGTGCGTATCAGCTTGTGCAAGGCTATATTGATACCGCCGCGGCACAAGGTCGATTGATTAAAAAACGATTGATTGAAAAAACGCAAACGGCGGAGCTCTCTTCGGGCCACTACGTGTCACCGTCAGTAATTAAGGTGGAGGGCATTGCCGATATGCAAACTGAAGTGTTTGGTCCAGTACTGCATGTAGCTAAGTTTCGAGCCGACAAATTAAATCAGCTTATTGATGAGTTGAACGGCAGTGGTTATGGTTTAACCTTTGGGCTGCATACGCGAATTGATGGGCGGGTAGAGCATTTGGTCAATAGTTTGAATGTGGGCAATATCTATGTGAACCGAGATCAGATTGGCGCTGTTGTTGGTTCGCAACCATTTGGCGGTGAAAACCTTTCGGGTACCGGCCCAAAGGCTGGCGGACCGAGTTACCTCTTACGTTTCATGCAAAATGAACGAAGCAAACCACAAGGGGAAACAAAGGGACCGTCTATCGGCTTGGATGAAGTCCAAACAGCACTAAATACTTTTGCAGATCAAAGAGTGCTGCTTAGTGAAAAAGAGTTGCCCGGGCCCACCGGTGAATCAAATAAGTTATACGAATATGCAAGAGGCGTTATTCTTTGCCTCGGTGCTGATTTTGAATCGGCACAGCACCAGGCAGGAATTGCAGCACAAAACGGTTGCCAATCTTTGATAATCTGCCCGGGAGCCAAAGGCGACAAGGCCATTGATGGGTTTCTACCTCGAGAGCTGTTAACCGCATTAGAGGGCTTCAGCCTAGTCGCACTTTGGAGTGACGACACAGATGCCTCTCTAGCGCGAAGGGCCTTAGCAAAACGCGAAGGCAGAATCATTCCCTTGGTCTGTGATAATAGCCTAGACAAAGCTTGCAGGCTTGAACGCCATGTCTGCGTCGACACCACCGCAGCCGGCGGTAATGCCTCGTTACTAGCTTCGTCAGAATAAGAGTTTGACGAATGGCGTGTTTTGCCATGTAGTTCTGCAGGCAGTTGAGGGTAGTAGATGAGCATGTGGCCTGGCGATCGGCACAGGCTTATCGGTCTTGCATTTGCCAATCTCGCACAATTTCACGAAGACTCTCTAAGAACAACTTCGCCGCTGGAGATGGCTCCACTTGTGCATTGACTGTCACTCCGATGGGTCTAAAAGTATTTACCAGAGAGAGCGGTAATGTTGTTAGCAAGCCATAGAGCTTGTCAAAGTAGATTTGGTGTTCAGATAACAAGGCGATGTAGTCACTCTCAAGTAGCATTCCCCTAATCGTAATCAGTGAGCTTGATTCGATATAATTAGCTGGCTGCTGAATTTTATGCTTGCTTAATACTTCGTCAAAAAGTTTTCGCGAAGGCGTGTTAGCCGCTGGCAGTATCCAGCCACAATCTTGCAAGTCAGATAGCCCAAGATTACTTTTTTTAGAAAGTGGGTGGCCTTTTCGTACAATCAAGGCTAATTGATCTTGCAACAAAACTTCGGTTGCGACACTCATGTCGCCAGCATCTTGTCGAGTAGCTCCGATAATTAGATCTATCTCGCCGCTTCTAAGCAAAGCCTCTTGCATTGCATATGGCCCCTCACGCGTAGAGACTTCGAGCTGTGGATGTTTTTTTAACAAATGATTGATGGCTCGTGGCGTGATAATAGTGCGTGTGTACGGCAGAGTCCCAATAACCACTTTACCGCTCATAATTCCATTCACTTTAGCAATATCTTCCACACCATGTCGGAATTGGGCGGACGCAAGCTTTACATGGCGGGCGAGAATATGACAGTAAGAAGTTGGAGTGAAACCACTCGGGTCTCGTTCAAATAGGTTGACCTCTAGCAGCTCTTCGAGTTGGCGGATTGAGCTGTAGACTGCTGATCTTGTGATTTGCAAAGTATTAGCGGCCGCAGCGATTCCCCTCGTATCGTAAACAGCGACGAATGATGCCAGCCGTTTATAACTAATGTCCATGGTGAACAAAGGGATATTGCCGGCTCGACGAACATTTGGATAATATTGTCGATAGGTTTCGCTCGCGGAGTACATTTCTGCTTCAGCATTCGCGATTCGTTTAGCCAGGGCTTCGCCATAAACTGTAGGCGTCATTCCTATTGAGGAGCGGTCGAACAACTTCACGCCAAGTTGATCCTCGAGTTTGCTAACGGCCTTGGTGATCGCTGTTTGTGAACGATTAAGTTTGTTCGCGGCTCGGGTTAGATTCTTATAACGTGTGACATAAAGCATTGCCTTTAACTGGCGAGAACTAAGTTCAATGTTTTGGTGATCAATGTTCTTCATGATTGACTGTTCCTATTTTAGATAAAGGGTAGCAGAACTTGCAGACTTTAACCGTTTAGGTTTCGGTTTTTTGCATGGCTGCGCAAGCAAATACCATTGCACCATTGTGGGTGAAAAAGATGATACTTTAGCTCTAATGTTCGTTCTAACAAATACTACGCACTAAAACTATGTCACAGATACCAATACCTTTTATGCAATTTCGAGGCGGAAGTTCGAAAGGTATTTATCTGCTTGCGCATGATCTGCCGCAGGATGAAGTATTAAGGAATCGACTGATTCTTGACGTTGTAGGACGTGATACCAGTCAAATAGATGGTTTAGGTGGGGGAGTCTCATTGACTAGCAAGGTCGCGATTGTTACTCCCTCTGAGCTAGAGGGTGTAGACGTAGACTACTTATTTGTTCAGGTTGTGGTTGGTGAAAATAGGCTAGACACAAAGCCGAATTGTGGCAATATTCTGGCTGGTGTAGGTCCATTCGCACTTGAGGCAGGATTAGTGCAAGCAACTGGAGATGAAACGCGAATTGTGGTTCGTATGCTTAATAGCGACAAAATTTGTGAATTGGTGTTGCAAACTCCTGGTAGGAAAATCACTTATAGCGGTGATGCACAGATTGACGGCGTGAACGGGACTTCTGCACCAATAACTTGTTTTTATACTGAGTTGGCTGGCGCGGTAACTGGGGCATTACTGCCGACAGGACGTGCGATTGACAGAGTTGAAGGGATAGAGCTTACCTGCATTGACAACGGCATGCCCGTCGTTCTTATACGTGCCACTGATCTGGGGATTAGTGGGTACGAATCGCCAGATATGCTTGATAGGAATTCAGATCTAAAAGAAAAGTTGGAATCGATACGGTTACAGATTGGTCCAAAAATGAATTTAGGCGATGTAAGCGGAGCGGTTGTGCCTAAGATGTGCATCATTTCTGCCGCGAAAAAAGGCGGGCTGATCAATACCCGTACGTTCATCCCTCACGAGTGCCACAAGTCAATCGGTGTCTTGGGTGCGGTCTCCGTTGCAACGGCTTGCTTGTTACCGAACTCAGTTGCTCGTGACATTGCGGATTTGGCGGAGGGCAATTTTCAGTCAGTTGAACATCCCGCCGGAGAATTCTCTATTCGTCTAGAAGTGGATAGATCTCAGGTTCCAATAGTAGTCAAAAGCGCAGGTGTTCTACGTACCGCTCGTTTACTGAGTCGTGGCCAACTCTTTGTACCGCTCAACACCGACCAACCTTACTAATACTAAATCATCATGTCATTTCTTCAAGTACACCCTAATCCAAAAAAGCCTGAGTTTACGCTGCCCCCCAATGCCTGCGATGCACACTGTCACGTGTTCGGGCCAGCTGAGCGATTCCCCTATTCACCCAACCGGAAATATACCCCGGTGGATGCGCCCAAAGAGAAGCTTTTCGCGTTGCATGAACACTTGGGCTTTAGTCGTAGTGTTCTTGTGCAGGCTAGCTGCCACGGGTCTGATAATAGCGCCATGATAGATATGTTGGAAGCAGGCCAGGGTCGCTATCGAGGCGTGGCGGTATTATCCGAAAGCGTTAGCAACGCAGAGTTGCAAACCATGCATGCTGCAGGTGTGCGAGGAATTAGGTTCAATTTCGTTAAACGTTTAGTCGATATAAAGCCTCGCAGTTACTACTTATCGATGGCCGAGCGAATAGCTGATTTGGGCTGGCATATCATCGCGTATTTCGAGTCTAAGGAATTGGCGGATATTCAAGACCTGTTGATTCAACTACCTGTGCCGTTGGTTATTGATCATATGGGCAGGCCGGATGTGCTAAAGGGGACGCAAGACATTAATTTTTTGAGGATTTGTAGTCTATTGCAAGATCGTTCGGATACGTGGATTAAAGTAGGCTGTCATGAGCGTTTGACACAAGGTGAGCCGCCTGAATATTTAGATGTAGTGCCGTACGCAAAATACCTTGTTGAGCACTTCCCAGATAATGTTCTTTGGGGCACAGATTGGCCGCACCCAAACATGAAATCCCATATGCCCGATGATGGGGCCTTAGTGGACAATATCCCCCTATTTGCCAATACCGAAGAACTACAACATAAATTATTGGTGGCAAACCCTCAACGGTTGTACCAATTTGAAGCTTAGAGCTGGAGAGTAATTAAATGCGCACAGTTGCCGTAAAAAACATTAAACGAGCAGATCCAGAAACTACCCTCCAACTGGGCAAGCTGGGAGTTGCCACGGTGCATGAAGCACAAGGGCGTACGGGTTATATGAAGCCCTACATGCGCCCGATTTACGCCGGTGCGCGAGTCGGGGGCAGTGCCGTGACAGTGCTGGCTCAACCGGGCGATAACTGGATGATTCACGTTGCGATTGAGCTCTGTCAGCCTGGCGACATATTGGTTGTTGCTTGCACCACAGATAACAACGACGGTTTTTTTGGTGATTTATTGGCAACTTCTGCACAAGCTCGTGGAGTGAGAGGCTTGGTAATTGACGCCGGTGTTCGTGATGTAAAGGATTTAACCGAGATGAATTTTCCAGTTTGGTGTAAAGCGATCTCAGCCAAAGGCACTGTCAAAAACACCCTCGGTGCAGTCAACGTTCCCGTTGTTTGTGCCGGCCAATTGATTACGCCAGGAGATGCCATTGTTGCTGACGATGACGGCGTCGCCGTGGTACAACGTAAAGAAGCTCAACAGGTATTGGCCGACGGACGTAAGCGAGAGGAAGTCGAGGAAGGCAAGCGTGCGGTCCTTCAAACAGGCAAGCTAGGCTTGGATATATATAATATGCGCCCTAGGCTTGAAGAGGCTGGATTCGAGTATTTGGAGAGCTTGGACGAATTATAGAACAAGCACTCAGCTTAATTGCAGTGGCTATGCCACTTCACTTGCTATTGGCTAAGGACTGCTCAAGTTTGTACAGCGTTTGATAGCAAGGTAGAACGTTAGCAATACTGGCTCGCGGTTGTTTGCCAGTTTTTATTGCCTTAAGGAAGTCTCGGTCTTGTAATTCAATGCCATTCTTAGATACGTCAACTTGTGAAACGTCAATGGATTCTTCATTGCCGTTTACTAAATCATCATAGCGGGCGATAAAAGTGCCGTTATCGCAGATGTAACGAAAAACTGTTCCTAGTGGGCCATCGTTGTTGAAAGATAGCGAAAGGGTGCAGATCTTGCCAGATGCGGTTTTCAACTGCACGGACATATCCATAGCAATGCCTAACTCAGGGTGAACTGGACCCTGAATGGCGTTGGCTACAGTAATTGTCTCGCCAGTTTGATATTGAAACAAATCAACAGTATGCGCCGCGTGATGCCAAAGTAGGTGATCTGTCCAGCAGCGTGGTTCGCCTTTGGCGTTTATGTTAGTGCGCCGAAAGAAATAAGTTTGCACATCCATTTGTTGAATTGAACGATCGCCTCGTTGGATGGAGTTATGCAACCATTGGTGTGATGGGTTGTACCTTCGGGTGTGTCCGACCATACATACCAAGCCGGTTTTACGTTGAAGTTCAGCTACTGCTACGGCATCTTCCGCGTTATCGGCGACGGGTATTTCAACCTGAACATGTTTGCCTGCATGCATGCAAAGTAAGGCCTGTTTAGCATGCAACTCAGTGGGCGTACATAAAATTACGGCATCTATGTCTGCGAGTGAGAGTGCTTCGGTCAAATCCAATGCAATGTGCTCAACTGAATACTGATTCGCGACGTTTTTGGCTTTTGCTAACTCAGGTTCAACAAGGCAGACAACGCTTGCATCTTCAATCTTCTGGATTGCATCCAGGTGCTTGAGGCCAAATGCGCCTACTCCAGCCAAAATGATGTTCATTGTATTTCTTCTCTCTGCTTCAACGCAATTGGGTTGCCGAGTGCTTGTGTCGAATTTTCGGTCATTGTGCACGAACCTAGTTTACTTTTTTCGCTCTCCTGGTGACATTCCAAAACGACTAATTGTCATGACTAATTTAGAAAAATGTCTGAATTGGCTGGTTCAGGCATTATGCTCGGTACATTCTAATTGCCAAAGTATCATTGGCTTATGGCGTATTGCCTGCCATTAATATTCGGCTTGTAGAGGACCAGTTATGCGAAGACGAGACATTACCAACAGCGAATTTCCTCTCAACTTTCTAAAAAAAATTGTGATTGGCGGGGCGCTAAGCTTGGCTTTGTACGCGTGTGCAGAGCAAAATATAGGCACTAACACGGTTGCAGTGGTTGATCTTGAAAGCAAGCAACCTGAATACAAAGCCCAACAGCCAAACCTGCTTATTGTTATGGCGGACGATTTGGGTTATTCCGATCTAGGCTCATTTGGCGGAGAAATCGAAACACCCAATATTGATGCTCTGGCAAACTCTGGCACGAAGATGGTTAATTTTTATGCATCGCTAACCTGTTCGCCCTCCAGAGCGATGTTAATGTCAGGTGCTGACAATCACTTAGCCGGCTTAGGCAATATGGATGAAACTCTGGCGGACAATCAACTTGGTCTGCTAGGTTATGAGGGCTATCTCAATAATCGAGTTCTCACTTTGGCCGAAGCGCTTAAGGGTGGCGGCTATAGAACCTATATGGCTGGTAAGTGGCATCTCGGTATGACGAAAGAAAAAGGGCCTGCTGCCAGAGGCTTTGATGAATCGTTCGCTTTGTTATTTGGTGGTGCTAGCCACTATGACAATAGCTTTGGGCCGGATGAACACCGCACACAGGCGCTTTATAGGGATAACGGAAAATTATTAAAAAGTGCGCCTGAAGGTTTCTTTAGCAGTGCCTACTATACTAGTCGAATAATTGAAAACATCGAAAATGGCAACGCTAAGGAAGAACCATTTTTTGCGTATTTGGCTTTTACGGCGCCACACTGGCCGCTGCAGTTCCCGCCCAATTATAACGGCAAGTATGCCCAAACCTATGACGTTGGATGGCAGATGATTCGCAAACGTCGTTTTGCAAAGCTTAAAGAGTTGGGGTTTGTCTCCGAGTCTAGCGAGATGGCGCCATTTGCTGCAGATTGGAATACGCTCACGGATGAAGAAAAACGGCTCAACGCCAAAAAGATGGAGATTTATGCAGCTATGGTCGACGACATGGACGCCAACGTTGGCCATTTGATCGACTATTTAAAATCCAAGGGACTCTTCGAAAATACCGTGATTGTGTTTTTGTCGGACAACGGTGCCAGCTCATGGGGTAACGATGCCGCCCCGAGTGCGGTCCGCAATTGGGCAAAAAACTTCAACAATGGCCATGAAAATGCGGGTCAGCCCGATTCATTCATTCTCTATGGAAAGCAATGGGCTGAGGTAAGCAGTACGCCTTATAAGGACTCAAAGGGCAATGCATCGGAGGGGGGTATTCGCGTACCAATGATCTTACATATGCCGGCGATGCTACGGAATCAATCGTTGCCAAGTAAAGATGAGGCGCTCTCCGGAATTGAAGATATTATGCCGACGTTTCTGGAGTTAGCTGGAGTGGATGTCGAGATGCTTAACAAGAAGGACGATCAGGTGCCCATCACGGGTCGTTCGTTTTTAGCTGTAAGCGATGGTCGAGTAGCAACCGCAGAGGCAGCCAGTGACTCAAGAGTGGTAGGTCGCGAGCTGTGGGGAAAGCAGGGCCTACGAGCTGGCAATTGGAAGCTGATTAACCAACCCGCTCCCAACGGTAACGGCGATTGGCAGCTGTACAATCTTAAAAGTGATTTAGCTGAACAGGTCGACCTAGCATTGGCAGAGCCGCAAAAATTGAGCGAGATGCTCGACTTGTGGCAGGAGTACGTTGATCGTAATAATGTGGTGTTACCAGAGGGCGAATTCCGCGTTCGAGATGTTGCTACCATGCCAACAGAATAGTGTGCGAGATAGTTGCGCGGGCTAATGACGAGCTTTGGTGTCTTGTTTTATGCATGACGACTGAATCAAATTCCATTGCTCTTTTGCCCTCATAACCGCTAAATTAACACTCAACAAACATTTGGAGTAGATCATGTCCTTCTTTGACTTATCAGAAAAAACAATCATTGTGACTGGCGCTGCTTCGGGTATTGGCGCAGAAACTGCGAAGCAGTTGAAAGCCGCGGGTGCGATAGTAATTGGATTGGATCGAAACAAGCCAAAAGGCCATGTCGACCAATATATCGAGATTGATCTATCAGATCCTGTAAGCATTGCAAATGCTGTTGCAGAAATTCCGAACGGCATTAACGGGCTATGTAATGTAGCTGGTTTGCCGCCAACGGCGGGAGCGATGCCGGTTATGAAGGTTAATGTGTTAGGTTTGCAATTATTGACAATGAGTTTGGTTGAAAAGATGAGCGATGGTGCCTCAATTGTAAATATCGCATCACTTGCTGGATTAGGTTGGCCCGAGGCCGTGGAGCAGATTAAAGGGTTTCAAGAAAAGGCAAGCTTCGATAACTTGGGCCAAGTTTGTGCAGACCTCGGCGTGGACGATGAACGAAGCTACTTTTTTGCCAAAGAGGTGCTGATCGCCTGGACTATGCAAAACCGGTGGACATGGCGAGAGAGGGGTATCCGCATGAACTGTATTAGTCCTGGGCCGGTAGATACTCCAATTCTCAAGGATTTTCTAGAAACCTTGGGCGAGCGGGCGGAAGAGGATATGAAGATTATGGATCGACCGGGCCAGCCGACTGATATTGCGCCAGTTGCAGCTTTTATGTGCAGCGATGGTAGCGCCTGGATTCGTGGCGCTAATATTCCTTGCGACGGCGGGATGTTTGCTCACGTCATGACTGGGATGAATGACCTATAAATCAAGCTCTATCTCAACAGACAATGACGCACTCAAACGACAAATTTGCGCAACAGAGATTTCTAACGATCGCGTTGTCTCAGCAGGTTCTTCCTAGAGCAATACGGGTGGCTTTAATTGTGGGGACGGTTTTAGCAATCATTAATCACGGCGACAAAATAGTACCTGTCGCAATGACCAGCCTGGACTTGGCCAAGGTCATTTTGACCTATTTCGTGCCTTACAGTGTTTCAACCTGGTCTGCGGTAGGTGCAATCAGGGCTCATGCTGCCAACAGTAAATAGTCAGGCCGCTATCGGTATCGATAAGCAGCGAAATTTTCCAGGTAGGTATCAGCTATTTCGGTCGGCATCGGTTTTTTTAATCAACTTGTGCTCATCCTCTCTGACACCGTGTTTCCAATAGCTAGAGATATAAAACTTTTTACGGTCAATTTCGCGATCCTTCATATAGTATCTGCGAAGTTCTTTCATAGCTTTAAACTCACACGCGCTCCATATTCCAGGCACCCCTTTTCGCCACGCGATAGCTTTAACTGCACTCACGAGCAACCCAGGGTTTTGCCCCGGTTGAGCGTTGACTGTCCATTCAATAACCATACCCGATGGTTTGGTTATTGCTTGTATATCTGATTCACTGGGTACCTCTATTACGATATGGCCCTCTGCATTTTCTGGCAGGTGTTCAAGGTTTACACAAATGGCGGGCAGTGCAGTCATGTCTCCAGCGAACAGAAACCAATCGGCACCAACATCTACGAGCTTCTTAGGCCCTGGTCCGCTAATTTCGATGGTTGAACCAACTTCCGCTTGCTTTGCCCATGATGAGGCAGGCCCGCCATCATCGTGGAGAACAAAATCCACATCTATCTCAAGTTGGGCAATGCGAGTACTGCGAATGGTGTAAGTCCGTAATTGCGGGGATTGAAAACGTGAGTCTTGAAAGCACAATTTAATATATCCACCATCCTCGTCAGCGGGAAAGCCTGATAACTGATCTCCCCCCAATGTTATTCTTCGATAGCGCTGGCTGACCTCTTGAACGGAAATAACTTTAAGTTCTCGAGTCATTTTATTTGATTTTGATTTCATCCGGTCGATTCTACAAGGTGTTGGGATAACTTCATTGAAATCGATATGACAAATAGTGGAATTGGGCGTGTTGTGGAATTCATGGCTATTTCAAAATTGGTGATTATTTTTAAGCGTAACTTTTCGTTAGACTTGTCGCTGAACAATTATAAGATTTACAACTAAACGTGGTGGAGGCAAGAAAGTGAACGAATTCAAAGAAGGATGGGTAACGCTAATAGCCGCGGTAATTGGCACAATGGGTGGCCTAATTATCATCACCAATTATACGCAAGGCTTGTTTGTTGGTCCGGTTACCCAGAGCAATATCAGGCGGAAGCGCACTAAACAATCCAACGAATAAGCAATTCGACGAATAAGCCCTATCTGAGGAAATATATTAATCATGCGAGAGCCTAGAGACTATGACGATATCCCGGGTACCTATATCCTGGATGGTCAACATTCCCGTAAGGGTTACCACCTGAACATGTTTTGTATGTCGCTCAATCAAGCTGACAATCGCGATGAATTTCGCGCCGATGAAAGCAAGTATCTTGAGCGTTTCCCCATGACCTCTGATCAGCGTCAGGCTGTATTGGCTAGAGATTTTTTGGAACTCTTACGCTTGGGCGGGAACATATACTATACCTTTAAGCTGGCAATTTTTGATGGGCTATCGATGCAGCACGCCGGGGCCAAAATGTCAGGTAATGGGATGAGCTTTGAAGACTTTCGCGACATGATGTTAGCCGGTGGTCGTTCAATTGAAAATAATCGCAGTAAAACGAACGAAGTACAGGAGTATCCAAAATGGCCAAAATAATCGGCGGAATAGGCACTGCACATGTGCCAGCAATCGGTGCCGCTGTTGATCACGGTAAACAAGGCGAAGATTATTGGAAAGATTTTTTCGCTGGAATAGAACCTTGTAAGGAGTGGATGGCTAACAACAAGCCAGATGTTTGCTTCATCGTTTATAACGATCATGCGTCAGCTTTTTCTCTGGAAAATATTTCAACTTTTACAATCGGAGTTGCGGACGATTTTGAACCTGCAGATGAGGGTTATGGCCCTCGCCAAGTACCAAAGGTAAAGGGGCATTCGGAATTTGCGTGGCACCTCGCTGAATCTTTGATTTTGAATGAGTTTGATCTAACCATCAGCAATGAAATGCCTGTCGATCATGGTTTAACTGTGCCGTTGTCAATTGCTTACGGCCAGCCTGAAGAATGGCCCTGCAAAGTAATACCCTTTGCCGTAAACGTTATTCAGTATCCACCGCCTACTGCCAACCGTTGCTATCAGCTAGGTAAGTCATTGCGTAAAGCTATTGATTCATTTGATGAAGATTTAACTGTGGCCGTATTTGGTACAGGCGGCATGTCGCATCAGCTACAAGGTGAACGAGCTGGATTGATTAATAAGGAGTTTGATGCAAATTTTTTGGACTTACTATTGGATGACCCAGCCGAGCTTGCTAGGTTACCTCATTCACATTTCATTCGTGAAGCTGGGTCGGAGGGTATCGAACTCATAATGTGGTTAATTATGCGGGGCGCTATGGACCAACAAGTCGAGGAAAAGTATCGCTTTTACCATGTACCTGTTTCGAACACCGGTTATGGTCTAACCATTCTTGAAAATAAATAAGCAATACTACCCTTAGAGATTAACCATGATCATTGATTGCCATGGGCATTATACCACTACACCACCTGGAGTAGGTGCGTGGCGGGATGCACAGAAAGCTGAGCTAGCTAAAAATCCTAACTACGTCGGAAGCAAAGGTAGCATGAGCGTTAGCGATGACGAGTTACGCGAAAGTATTGAGGAGAACCAGCTCAAGCTACAAAAACAGCGCGGGACTGACCTAACTATCTTCTCGCCGCGAGCCAGTTGGATGGCGCACCATGTTGGTAACGAGCACTCGAGTAAGTTTTGGACTGAACACCAAAACGATCTAATTCGTCGGGTTTGTGACTTGTTTCCCGAAAATTTTTCACCGGTGGCTCAGCTCCCGCAATCACCTGGCGTAGATCCATCTAAGAGTATTGCTGAGATGCTTCGCTGTGTAGAGGAAATGGGGTTCATTGGGGTCAATCTAAACCCCGACACCACGGGTGGTTATTGGAAAGATGCGCGACTAGATGATCGAGCATGGTACCCATTCTATGAAAAGATGGTTGAGCTTGACGTGCCCGCAATGATTCATGTTAGCGCATCTTGTAATGAATGCTTTAGTGCAACCGGTTCACATTACCTAGGCGCTGATACCACCGCTTTTGATCAGCTAATGTATTCGAATCTGTTCGATGATTTCCCCGATTTGAAGTTTATTATCCCGCACGGTGGTGGTGCTGTGCCTTACCATTGGGGGCGTTTTCGTGGCATAGCGCAAGACAAAGGCTTAGGCGATTTGCATGAAGTAATGCTAAAGAATGTGTATTTTGATACTTGTGTTTATCATCAACGTGGTATTGATCTATTGCTCGACATCATCCCAGTCGATAACATTTTGTTTGCCTCTGAAATGATAGGGGCAGTGCGAGGTATTGACCCGGAAACTGGTAATTTCTTCGATGACACCAAGCGCTATATTGACGCGAATACAACGTTAAGCGACGAACACCGATACAAGATATTTGAAGGCAATGCTCGTAAGGTATACAGCCGTCTTAAAATTTAGCCATGCCTGAATTGGCACTCTAGGAGAAATCGATGACCATATATAAACTCTTTATCGACGGCGAATATCGCGATGCATTGTCGGGTCACACAGCTGATTCGAAGAACCCATTCAATGGGGACGTGTACGCAACTGTGCAGCAGGCAGGTATAGATGATGCGAACCGAGCAATTGAGTCTTGTCATAAAGCGTTTCAAACATGGAAAGATATGTTGCCATCCGCTCGAGAGGCGCTGTTTTTAAAAGCGGCCGATGTTTTGACAGCTCGTGGCGATGAGTTGCGCGACGTACTGATTGATGAAGCGGGCTCGACCCTATTAAAGGCTGGCTATGAAACACATCATGCACCTTCTTTTTTGCGTGGAATGGCCGGTGAGTGTCGACGCGTAACTGGAGAGACCTATCTGTCTGATTACGCTGGAGTGCGTTCATACAGCGTGCGTCGCCCAATGGGTGTAGTTACAGCGATCGCACCATTTAACTTTCCTCTATTGTTGGCCGTGCGCAAAATCGGTTGGGCCATTGCGGCCGGTAATTGTGTTGTATTAAAACCTTCTGAAGCAACCCCAGTTGTTGGACTCATACTCGCAGAAATATTCGCCGAAGCCGGTTTTCCTGCAGGCGTGCTCAATGTGCTGCCGGCGCAGGGCGCTGATTTGGGCGAGGTCCTAATCACTCACCCAAGAATAAAAAAAGTCACGTTTACAGGCTCGACCCAAGTAGGTAAATCGATTGGTGCTATTGCCGCAGCTCATAATAAGAAGTTCACTCTCGAAATGGGTGGCAAGAACCCAATTGTAGTGCTTAACGATGCTGATGTTGAATACGCTGTCAATGCTGCTGCCTTTTCCAATTTCATGCACCAGGGGCAGGTGTGTATGACGGGTTCTAGAGTTATTGTTGAAGCAGGAATATACGATGAGTTTATTGAAAAGTTTGCCGCTAAGATAGCGACTCTCAAGTTTGGAAATCCGCGTGAACCTGGGGTGGTCGTCGGGCCGTTGATTCGTGATTCACAAGCTGAGTTCATTAAAAAACAAGTAGATGCAGCTGTCACCGATGGTGCTCGATTGCTGGGTGGTGGCGATTATGAAGGAAATGTATTTCAACCTACAGCGTTAGCTGATGTGACTCAGGACATGAGTATATTTAGTACTGAATGCTTCGGGCCAGTTGCGGCGGTGACAAAGGCGGATAATTCAGATCATGCGCTCGAATTGGCGAACGACTCAGAGTATGGTCTGACCTCAGCAGTATTAACCAACGACCTACAGAAGATGCTTCAGTTCACAGACGGTTTAGAAGCTGGCATGGTTCATGTGAATGGGCCAAGCATCCGTGATGAAGTGGTTGTACCTTTTGGTGGACAGAAGAACAGCGGCATGGGGCGAGAGGGAGGAAGGTTTGCCATGGAAGCCTTCACTGATTTGAAATGGATCACTATTCAAGCTGGACAACAACAGTTTCCATTTTAGATTTGAGGTTCCAAATCAGATTTGCTTTATCTCGTTTACGAGCTTAGTCGTTTAGTATTTAGAGCTCAGCTTAGCAATCGCAATCTTAAGCGCAAAGTATGGAGGCTGGGTTCCATTCAGTTGACAAAGCGACGAGCTGAATCGGCTTTCTGAGGTCTATGAAATCTCTCAATTTGAATCCCTTGAGGAGAAGGTTGAGTCTAAGTGGGAACTTACTGAAGCCAAGATAGATTGCTTGCAAATTTTTGTGTCTGTGATGGATGATTTGTTAATTATTTATATCGTAAGGTGGCTCTAGATTGCCGGCTAGAGTTTTGTCATTTTGTTTACTCATCACAGCCAATATGGCTGTGCAGAAGTTTTATAAGCTTTTGATAAATATATATAATATTTCGATTTTCTGAGGAAGAGTAGTGCAAGGAATGCGCTCTATATTTATTAGATTAGTACCCGCTTTGTCGATTGGTTTGCTCACCAAATACAATAAGTGTGCGCTCCATACTGGAAGCGAAATCACTTGTTTTATTGAGCGCGAATCGCGAACAATATAGACATTGTTCTGGATATTATCATTTATGACGAGTTCGATTATAGTGTGTGGCACGCATTCACAGATATAGCTAATAACACTTCAGTGGCTGCGCCAAAATTATTACTCAAAGAGGAATGATCATGAAGAAAATCATAATGAAAGCTGCTTTGGTTGGCAGCATATTTACTTTAGTTCCAACGATATCGCTGGCAGCGTTGGAAGAGATAATAGTCACAGCGACTAAACGCACCGAGAGCATTCAAGATGTTCCTGTCTCAGTGAGCGCGATCAACGCTGAGCAGATGGAGACCTTAGGAATCACAGATATGGAAGACCTGTCTCTGTACATCCCAAATTTTGAAATCAACAGTGTTGCCGTTGTTCCTAATCTTTATATCCGGGGCATGGGCGGTGGTCTCACCCACTCGATTGAACAATCGGTGGGTCGTTTTATTGATGATGTTTACATCAGCCGCGGTGTTATCAATCTGCATGGCTTTATGGACCTCGCTAATGTGGAAGTGTTGCGTGGACCACAAGGTACTCTATTTGGTAAGAATACGGTGGGTGGGGCACTGATTTTAAGAACTGGAGACCCAACAGATTCTTTTGAATCGGGAATAAACGTTAGCTTGGGTGACTACAGCACCGTTGGCGGGTATGAGGAATTTGAAGGTTACCTCTCTGGCCCGCTAACTGAAAACCTAAATGGTCGCATCGCAGTTCGTTATCGCGACAAAGAAGGCTTTTATGAGAACCGACTGAACGGTCCCAACGGAGCGGATCGGACGGACTATGGCGTTCGAACCAAACTGGAGTGGACCCCCAACGATAAGTTTTCAGCTGATCTAAAACTCGAATATCAGACCTATGACGAGTATGGTTCGGATGCGGCAGAGTGGGGTGGTGCCGGCGGTCCACCGCTGTTTGTCTATCAGATGCATTCTCCTGAGTTCACGCCAGAGCTGGATTGGATGGTCGATTTTGACTGCACCTCAGATACCATTGCCGACCGAGATACAACTGGGGATGGTGTGGTCGATACCAGTGTTAATACCGGTTCATTCTGTCCAAACCGTGACCAGACAACGACCAATGTTACCCTAAAGCTCGAATATGAAGTTGACGCGGGCACGTTTACTTCGATCACCGCACAGCAGGACTATGATTACGACTATCAATTCTTTGGTCTGGATATGGGGCTGGCACACGCGTTCAGAGCGACCCGCAACGAGGAGTACAGCGGATTTAGTCAAGAATTTAGGTTTACATCCAATGAAAGCGATGACTACGATTATATCGTCGGCGCCTATTTTGAAGATAGTGATTTGGCTCGTTTCCAAAGTTCTGACTTTAACCTGTCCACGGTGTTTTTTGATCCAAGTGGGCTGTTTCTGCAAAGGAATGAGCCTTGGGAGCAGGATACCCAGACACTGGCCGCCTTTGGACAGCTTCGCTGGCACTTTGCGGACAACCTAAGCATGGTTGTTGGCGGACGATGGGCTACTGAAGACAAGGACTTTGCCTTTGAGCGGTTCTTCGATGCATATGGTACTGATAACAGATTGAATATTCCCGGTGGTCCTGGTGGTCCGCCTCTGGCAGTAACGGCAAGCCGTAGCGAGGACAAGTTTACCGGGGCAGCATCCTTGCGATGGGAAGTTTCAGATGATGTTATGACCTATCTCAGCTTCTCTCAGGGTCACAAGACAGGCGGTTTTAGTGATCGTATTGATAATCCTACTGTCGATTTTGAGTTCGATGCTGAAAATGTTGATGCCTTTGAATTAGGCGCCAAACTGTCCTTGCTCGGCGGTGATATGACAATGAATATTGCCCTCTTTCACATGTCCATCGAAGGAATGCAGCTGTCTACACAGATACCTGGCACTGTTCCAGCATTTGCAGTAGACAATGCTGCCGATAGCACCAGCCAAGGCTTGGAATTTGATGGTGCATGGAGTGTTAACGAGGTTCTGACTTTGGGAGCCAGCTTTGCCTATACCGATGCGACTTATGACTCATTCCCAGGTGCTGAAGTTTGCCCTCCCGGTGTAACGCCTGGTGCTAGCGGCACCTGTGATCTTGCTGGCCTCCCGCTTATCTTCGCACCAGAAACCAAAGGGTCTCTCTATGCAGACCTCTTTTTTGACGATGCGTTGGGACAATGGGACCTTGCAGTTCATGCGGATGTGAATTACTCCGATGACGCCTTTACAGATATTTCCTACCGGAATGAAACTATTTCGCCAAGCCACACCACCTATAACGCTGGCCTGAGATTGATCTCTCCGTCGGAGCGATATACGGTTTCGTTGCTCGGTAAAAACCTGAGTGAAGAGGCGTACTGTGCTTGGTGTGTGCCTTCAGGCCCCAATATTATTGCCACCATGAATACACCTAGAGAAATTGCGCTCAGATTCACGGCAAACTTCTAGAACGAGTCGGATCCATTGGGCCTGCAAAACCAGGGCCAATGGATCTAGGCTGTATATCTACTCATTATTCATTTATCGTTGAGGTAATATTATGGGCGTTGTAACCCCAAGCAATAAAGAAGTACTCGATTTCAAAGGCTTGCATCTTTACCACTCACACTTGTCAAACTGTTCCATGCGGGTGCGCATGGCCTTGGAGGAGAAAAATCTTGCTTGGACCAGTCATCATTTTGATCTCCCCAAAAAGGAGCACATTACACCAGAATACTTTGGGATTAACCCGAACGGCGTGGTACCGACCTTGGTTCACGATGGAGTGGTGATTATTGAATCCGATGACATTATCGATCACATCGATAAGACCTTTCCTGAACCGCCACTCAGACCCACATCTGAAGAAGATATAGAAAAAATGTACTGGTGGATGAAATCTGCCGTTGATATTCACGTAAAAGGCGTAAAGATTTTTATCTATTATCACAAGATGCAAGGCAAGATGCGGCAGTCTGAGGAGCAAAAACAGCATTACGAGAAACTACAAACTAACAAAGAATTACTCGCATTCCATAAACATAGTAGCAATGGGGGCTTTTCGCCTGAGGAAGCGAAGGCAGCTGAACTGATTCTAGATGGTTTCTTTGAAAAGGCCGATGCGATATTGAAAAATAATGAATGGCTTGTAGGCGACCAGTTCTCGCTCGCTGATATTACGTGGGTGCCTCTACACTATACGCTGGTTGGAGCAGGTTATGACTTTGACCGATATCCTGCAGTTCAAGCCTGGGCAAATCGATTAAAAGAAAGAGAAAGTTTCAAGAAGGGCGTATTGGAATGGTGCCCAGTTTTTTAGTGAATGCTAACTCTTTTCAGGAATTACAATTGACTAGACTCGAAGGTAAAGTTGCGGTCGTAACAGGCGCCGCTCAAGGCATTGGTGCGGCCTTTGCAAAAGGCTTAGCTTCACAGGGCGCGCTAGTCGTTATCGCAGCGCGCTCTGATAGCACGAAAGTGGTCGATGAAATACGCGCGAGCGGTGGCGAAGCGCTCGACTACAAAGTGGATGTTAACGACAATGAGTCTCTTATCGCCATGGTCGACAAAACCGAATCAATGTTCGGCCCGATCGAAATACTGGTCAACAATGCGGCGTTGTTTTCGTCATTGACGCTCAAGCCGTTCACCGAAATTGATGAGGACGAGTGGGACATGGTTATGAAGGTCAATGTGCGTGGCCCTTTTCAGTGTGCCAAGGTTGTCGTCCCCAGTATGCGCAAAAATGGTCGCGGAAAAATAATTAATATTGCCTCCGGCACCTTTCTAAGAGGTGCGCCGATGATGTGCCATTATGTCTCATCAAAAGGTGCCGTGGTGGGGCAAACCCGAGCCATGGCCTCTGAGCTTGGCGACGACAACATCGGGGTTAATTGCATTATTGTCGGCCTCACTGAGAGCGAAGGTGTAAAGCAACACAAACAGATGCTAGGTGCTGCCAAAGACGCGACATTAGCCGCACGGGTAATCAAAAGAGCGATGTTGCCCGAAGATTTGCTAGGCGCAGTCTATTATCTTGCCTGCGAAGATAGCGACTTTATGACTGGACAATGCATGAATATCGATGGTGGTGCACTTAACTACTGAGGTTGAGTTCGCTATAAAATTTAATGGTAGAACTAAATAAGCCGGATTGTCGTTGGTGTAGAAAGTGCCTAAGGCAGCGAAATGATATGAGTCTCAAATGCGAAATCTGAAACATTACCCTAATATAGGAAATCAAGTATGAATGAAATTAGAGCTGGTTGGCGGCCGCTACTCGCTGCGACGTTGGGCACTATGTGTGGAATATTTGCTTTTACTAACTACACGCAAGGATTTTTTGTAGGTCCAGTGACTAGCGAGTTTGGCTGGACACCTCCACAGTTCTTTCTGAGCTATACGGTTCTAATGTGTTTAGGTCTAATCACCGGGCCTGTTATTGGTAGCCTGGCGGCAAAACACGGTATTCGGGCGCTTGGAATTATTGGCTTATTGGGTCATGCCTGCGCATACGTACTCATCTCCTTTAACAATGGCTCACTACTGCTCTGGTATATGAGTTTTGCTCTACTAGCTATTTTGAGTGCTGGGTCTCTTCCAATTATTTGGACCACTGTTTTGAACAGTTGGTTCAAACAAGATCGTGGTAAAGCAATCGGCATCACAATGGCTGGGACTGGGCTCGGTGCATTTTTGTTTCCGCCTATTGTTGAGTACATGATATCAAATCATGGGTGGCGCGCAGCTTACCAGGGTGTAGCCGTCGCGGCCGCATTATTGGCTCTGCCTTTTGTTATCGTTTTTTTCAAAGAAAAAGATGCTGGGGTTAAAAAAAATGAAAGAGTAAACGAAGAGCAAACGGATATGATGTGGGGTCTCACAAGGCGCGAAGCTATGGGGACCTACCGTTTTTGGATTCTGGGTATTGTTTTGTTTGTTACTGCGCTTGTCATCGTAGGCTTGCTCTCAAATTTTGAGCGCATCATGACCCAGCAGGGACTTGAGCGTCCGACGATTGCCAAAGTTGCTTCAGTGATGGGGTTGACCATAATCCTTGGGCGATTACTAGTGGGTTTTCTGGTTGACAAATTTTGGGCGCCTGGCGTCGCTGCGAGCTTCTTTGTACTACCAACCATTGCTGTTTTAGTTTTATTGAGCATGGATGTCACCGTAGGAATCGCATTTTTAATCGCTATTTTGATCGGTCTGGCGGCTGGGGCAGAATTAGATCTGCTCGCATACCTAACCAGTAAGTTTTTTGGGCCAGCTAACTATCCTACTGTGTTCGGTGCAATTTTTGCATTTTTTGCCGTGGGCGCTGGATTAGGACCGCCAGCATATGGGGCGGCCGCACAAGCGGCGGGTGGTTACACCTCAATTCTACAAATATCAGCGGTTCTTCTGGTTTTGTGCATTGTATTATTTCTAGCGCTTGGAAAGTATCCGCCAGAGGAGACTTCCTACTAGTTTAGGTTAAAGTTTAGATCAAAGCTTTGATCAACTGCGGTTTATGTGGCATCCGGACCTAGTGCCCCTGATAGCTCGGTGCGCTTGTCAAGTATTCGTCGCTCCCATGAAGGGAAGTCACCGTGCTTTCTACGTAAAAAATTTATGAATATACGTACTTTCATTGGCACATAAGGTGAGCGCCCGTAAAAAGCAACTAGTTGTGTGTGCTGAACTCGGCATTGCGGAAGAATGGGCACTAAGTTTCCTGAGACCAGCTCTTTTTCGATAAAGAAGGCTGGCATCATTGCCATATGAGTGCCCCGCATAACGGCTGCGCGCAGCATCCATACCGTGTTGGCCAAAATATTCGCCGTTATAGGTACCGTGGAGACTTTTCTTCCTTCAATGAAGCGAATATTGAGCTCGGGTTCGATAAGGTGGTTGTGGGCAAAATTGTGGGACTTAAGATCTTTCGGGAGTTGTGGCAAGCCATTCTTCTTGATGTACCCAGGGGTCGCTACAATCAATCTTCGCAATGGCAACACATCGACTTTTTCTAAAGTATTGGCGGTGTTCATTCCCGGCTGAAGGCATACATCAAAACCTTCCTGTACTGGATCACAAAATCGATCATGTTGCAGTAGTTCGATACTTAGATCGGGATGCTCGGATTGAAACTCGCACAGGTCATCCGCCAAGTATTCGGCGGCAAAGGAAGAAACGCAGCTAACCCTAAAATTGCCGGTGAGACCCCATTCCGTAGAGCTTACTGCTGCTTTAGCTTGATCCAACTCGGCTAAAAGGTGGACAGCTCGCTGGTAAAAATCAGACCCACCATCAGTGATTGTTAAGCGCCTTGTGGAGCGCTGCAGAAGCTGAAGTTCCAAGTGCTCTTCAAGCTGGTTGACCCTTTTTGTGACGACAGATTTGACCGCATTAGTTTGTCGTGCAGCCTCCGCGAAGCTGCCTGCTTCTACCACTTTCACAAAAGTTCGTATGCACTCAAGTTCATTCATTTGGCTACCTTTATTGTTCGCAATTTTAGAACATTCTTCTATTTATTTTGATTATTTTGACCTTTTATGGTTTTAATTATCTTAACTGAATAGCCGCTCAATGCTAGTCCATAATTGAAATGAATATGAGGATTGTTTGGATTCTCTGTGTCATAGAATTCATGGCAATTGCAGCACTATTGATTGTTTGGATTTACAGCGAATCGCTAAAGTATCGAGATCGTGATTTGAAAGCCCAATGAGAGTCTGAGGAGTTACTTATGTCAGTTCAAAAGATGTTTAATGAAAAGTTAAGCAAAACAATGGTGGCAACGATAGCGCTGGCTTGTTGCAATGTTGCTCAAGCCGCTCTAGAAGAAATAGTAGTAACTGCTCAGAAACGTTCCGAATCTCTTCAGGATGTCCCCATTGCTGTAACCGCGTTTACTGGCGATACGATGAAAACATTAGGTGTGGCAAACGCTAGTGATTTGGTTGATCTAACACCAGGGTTTTCGTCAGGAGCCCAGCAAGGTTCAAATAGGAACTATTTTTTACGCGGCGTTGGAACCAGCGACGTCCACATAACTGCGGCATCTGCGGTAGGACAGTATTTTGACGGTGTGACTTTAACCAGTGGCTTTCATGCAAAGGCAGCTCTGTTTGATATGGAGCGTGTTGAAATTCTAAAAGGTCCGCAAAACACATTGTTTGGCTTAAATACCACAGGCGGTGCTGTTAATTATATTAGCAATAAGCCAGAACTGGGTGCGGGCACGCATGGTAGCGCCGGCTTGAAATTAGGTAATTTTGGCCATGCTGAGGCAGAAGCCGCGATCGGCTTTGACTTGTCCGAAACCTTGTCCGGCCGTGTTGCAATTCAAAGTATTGATGACGATGGCGCGTTTAGATCCATTAGCAATGGTCAAAGATACGGAGACGAGGATACCAAGGCTGCACGTGCTACCTTTCTCTGGCAGCCCACTGATGCGGCAAGTGTAACGCTTAACCTGCATGGGCTAAGTTCGGATAACAACAGCACGGCAATTAAGGCCGTAGGTACCCGATCGCCTGATGGTTCTGGTGGATTATGTGCTGATGCTCCAAGAGGTATTATTGACTTCGAGGCGAATACTAATTGTCTTAGCCGTGATGGTGGCGGTGTCGGTGAGCCGGCATCAGACCCTTCCACCGGTGACTGGGGTACAACCGCGCAGGACTTCGGTGCAGAGGAGTTGGATACTCTGGGAGCCTATCTCAAGATTGACTACGACCTGTCGTGGGCCACATTTAATTCGATTACGTCATGGGACAACCTTGAATATAGAAATGCGAATGATAACGATGGTGGCGATACACTCGGATTACATACTTTTCACCAAGATGATCGTGATACATTTCAGCAAGAATTTCGCCTAGTCTCAACGGGCGACGGGGCGTTTCGTTGGATTGCTGGTGTGTACTACCTCGATGACGACGCTACTTCCTATACTGGGCTGCGAGGTGCACGCGGCGCGTTTCGAAATGGATTGCAAATTCCAAATGTGCAATTGGATCATACCAAGGAAAACCTGAGTGTTTATTTTCAAGGTGAGTATGATTTCAATGACGCGTTAACATTAACCGCAGGTGTGCGTTGGTCTGATGAAACAATAGAAGGGCATTATTTAACTTCTTCTCCCATAGTTGGAACTGTGTCGACATCGAATTTATATTTCAGTGAAGATGTGGCTGCACTGGTTGCAGCACAAAATCCGGGCACGCCTGAGTTCGATGCGAACGGTTACGAAATTGCAAGACAGGTAACACAGAATCTGGATAATGAGGACGTTGGCTATACCATCAAGTTGGATTGGAAAGCGACGGATAACTCGCTGGTTTACCTGAGTACCTCCAAGGGCTTCAAGGGCTCGGCTTTAGACACCCGACCCGTCTACGCGCTTGTGCCAATCGCCAATGTGGTGTCCGGTCTGGAGGAGACCCGGCTTGAGCCGGAATCCTTGGATGTTTGGGAGGTCGGTTATAAGGGAGATTTCTGGGACAACCGGATTCAATTGGATGCCGCCGCGTTTCTCTATGAATACGACAATTTGCAGCAGTTTGTAACAGCTAGAGGAGTCCCGACTCTTGATAATGCCCTTGAGTCTGAGATCAAAGGGATTGACGTGAATATTAAGTATGGTAGCGACAATGGTTTTTACTTACAGGCAGGTATTTCTGTGCTTGATACCGAAGTGACCGATGCTGGGAATAGTGCAAACTTTTTTACCGGCGCAGAGCTGGCTAACTCCCCGAGTTTCTCTTTCAATCTACTTGCGTCGCAGGAATTTGAACTTAGTAACGGCAATTTACTTACCCTGACAGGTAATGTTGCTCATACGGGTGAGCAAGTTAAAGTCACGGCTACTAACGGAAATAACCTGGTTGTAGACCAGCTTAGCGTTGATGCCTATACCTTACTAAACGCGAATCTTAGTTATCGATTTGGTGATGAACAGCGATATAATTTCTCGGTATACGGTAAAAACCTAGGCGACGAGCACTTTTGTGGTGCCGTGCTGATTAACGATGGGAACGGTATTCTAAGGAATACGACCAATCCTAGATTTGATATCCACCAGAATGTATTGTGCCGTGTTACCAGCGCGTCTACACGAACCTATGGTGTTTCCTTTGGGTTTGATTTTTAAGTTGTCGGCTGCGTGCGATGCAGTACAACACAATTCAATACAACAATGGGGCGTTGCGTGATGATTAGAATAGTGAGTGCTTTACTGATGGCCTTGGTGATGATTGTCGGCAATGTGAATGCAAGCACGCAGGTTGAACCTGAACTCGCATTGAAGATGCTTAATAATCAGAATCAGTTATTCAAGCAGCAAGTCGTAAGAGTTAGTGATAACGTCTATACAGCGGTAGGCTACCATGGTGCGAACACTTCCATGATTATCGGCACCGACGGCGTTATCATTATTGATACCTTAAGGGGGCCTGAAAGTGCTGCTAATGCATTTAAGGCACTGCGTGAATACAGCGATAAGCCTGTAAAGGCGATCATCTATACGCATAGTCATCCCGATCATACGGGTGGTGCCAGTGCCTTTGTGGAAAATGATAATCTCCCCATCTATGCGCTGGAAGGGTTTGGTTCCGCTCTTGGGCTAGGGAACTTACTTAGTCCAATTACTAAGCCGCGAGGTGCACGTCAGTTTGGACGTAAGCTATCGCCCGAAGAATCAACCAACCGCGGGTTGGCACCGGCTGGAACCAGTGATCATGACGGTGGGAAGGGTTATCTAGCCCCTACGATTCTTGTGTCTGGTGATGGTCAAAAAACGACCATTGCTGGTGTTGACATCGAAATGCACGCCGCTCCCGGCGAAACGGATGATGCCATATTCATATGGCTGCCAAAGGAGAGAGTGCTGTTCTCAGGTGACAATTTCTATCAAGCTTTTCCGAATTTGTATGCGATTCGCGGGACAGGCTATCGCAATGTACTGAACTGGTCTAACAGCGTGGGAAAGATGGCGTCTTTTAAGCCTGATCATGTCGTGCCCGGGCACACCGTGCCTATTAGTGGTGAGAATGCCTCGACCGCCTTAGAAGACTACAGCGAGGCGATTCGAAGTGTGTTTGATCAGACCGTGAAGGGAATTAATGAGGGCAAGAGCCCGGACCTGATTGCTCACGAAGTGGAATTGCCCGATCATCTTAAAGGCAAGCCCTATCTAACAGAGTTTTACGGTACCGTTCATCATGCTTCGCGTGCTATTTTCGTGGGGTTGTTAGGTTGGTATGATGGTAATCCTACCACTCTGAATCCGCTGGAGCCCAAGCTTGAGGCGCAAAAAATGGCCGAGTTGGCTGGCGGCACCAAAAAGTTGACCAAGAAGATGATAGCGGCCTTAAACAAAGAGGACTTTCAATGGGCTCTGGTTCTGGCCGATCACCTAAAATGGCTGGATAGTGGTGACAAAGTTCTTGCTCGCCAGACCAAAATCAAAGCACTACGCGGCCTGGCTCTTCGTGAGTACAATGCCCCCAATCGAAACTATTACCTGAGCTACGCAAATGAGCTGGAGTCGGGTCAATTGAGTGACGTTTGGTTTTAGCCTAATCGATGGCGTAGCGAAGCAATTGTTTTCTGGTGTCCAATTTCATCCATTACGGCACTCAGATTGGTTCAACTAGAACGATCACCAATGCTTGGGTTATAAAATGATAAAGCTCTATCACAATGATATGTCCTCATGCGCGCAAAAAGTGCGATTTACTCTAGCAGAAAAGGGGCTCGACTGGGAGGGAGTGGAATTGGATTTACGACGTGGTGATCAGCAGCAACCCAGTTACCTAAAGGTTAACCCAAAAGGGTTGGTGCCCGCCTTGGAGCATGACGGTGAAATTATCGTCGAATCCAATATAATTCTCGATTATCTCAACGAAGCATTTCCTGAACCACCTCTATTACCTGAAGCACCATTGGATCGAGCGCGAGTTCGCTGGTGGATGAAAAGGCTGGACGACGGCCTGCACTTGGATATTGCAGCACTGAGCTTCGGCATTGCTTTTCGGCACCAACTGATTCAAAGATGTGGATCTGTGGAAGCGATTGCTCAACATATCAGCGCGATGCCGGACCCTTATATGCGTGAAGTACAGCGCCAGGTTGTACATGACGGAATCGAATCCCCTCGATTTGCAATGGCAGTACTGCAATTTGATAAAGCGGTGAGGGACCTAGACCGAGAGCTCGGTAGGCACCCTTGGATTGGGGGAAATACACTGAGTCTAGCTGATATTGCCTATGCGCCTTATGTGACGCGATTAGAACACCTGCAAATGCATGGGTTGTGGGAGGGCCGTCGTGGGTTTACCGATTGGTATCAAAGGCTAAAAGGTACTCCAGGCTATCAAGCGGGCTTGGCCAGCTGGTTCAACCCAGCTTACTTGTCACTGATGCAAGACATGGGTTCTGAAGCTCTGCCCCAGATCGCAAAAATTCTTGACGCATAATGCGGCTATGCACCCAAAAATGGAAAATTATTGGGTTAGGGGTTGTGGTGAGCACCCTGTCGTTCATAGCTAACTTTTCTTTAGCCTGGACAATTAAATGCTAATTTAGTGGTGAGTTGCGAGAGTGAGCAGCTACGGCCCATGAATGCTTCATTCAATTGCATCGTTCGTTATTTTAGAACAGTTGGGCCGATTATCGACGTATTGTCACTTAATAATGAATCAAATATATTGTTGCCTCAGGTCGCTGATTCGAAACCCTTATGAGTAGTTAGCGACCACAAAATGAAACTTCAACCCAAAAGTTATGGAGGCCAAAAATGTCAGCCGAAAAAGAGCGAATAGATGCTGTGGTTCACAAAAATAGAGATATTCCAGTTAAGAAATTTGGCGAGGGAATAGATCTTCGTCGCGTGGGGATGAGTACTATCGCGCAAACATGGGTAGAGATGAAGCAGGGTCATTTTTCGCCTCTGCATCGCCATGAAGACGAACAAACGGTTGTGCTAATTAGTGGCCAACTTAGAGCCCGAAGCGGCCCAAAAGGAGAAGAAATCTATACCGAAATGGAACCCGGCGATATTATGACGGTTCCATCAAATGTCACTCATCAGGTGGAAGCGCTTGTTGACTCAGTATTCTGTGAAGCTTTTGGGCCTGGTCCAAACCTTGAACAGGGAATTCAAACGGTGCACATGCGTAAACAGGCGAGAGCAGAGGCCCAAGCCCTAGCAGAACAGTCCAAAGAAGACACTCCCAAATAACGTCTATTTTGTTACGAGCGCGCGGGCTGCAGAATTCGGCAGCTAGTGAGTACACACAACTATTAAGATTGGAAACACACAATGGCAACAATTACCTATATTGAACACTCAGGCACAAAGCACCAGGTTGAGGTAGAAAACGGCAGCTCTGTAATGGAAGGTGCCGTAGATAATTTGCTGGATGGCATTATTGGTGAGTGCGGAGGCTGCTGTAGCTGCGCAACTTGTCATGTAATCGTTGATGCTGATTGGTATGACAAGTTGGATAAGCCTGAAGAGGCAGAAATTGAGATGCTTGAAGCAGTACCAGAGCCTACATCCACTAGCCGATTGGGCTGTCAAATCACTATTACTGATGATCTAGATGGATTGGTTGTTCAAATGCCTGAGGAGCAATTTTGAAGCTAGCAGTATACCGAAGATTGAGGACCACCAATTTTGCTAACTATAGCCTCATTGCCAATTATAATTTAACGAGTGGCAAATTAAGTCGGGTCTTGCCGAAATTATGAATGCCTTAGTGTTTAGGTTAGGGCAGAGCATCAGCAATTGCCGTTTCGTAACTTTGCAATGAATAAGGCCAGTCCTTAGATGCACTGCGCGGAAGTTGCTTAATAAGCGAGGCCGTCTTGGCGGTAGGCCAAGACGGCTTCCGAAACAATTGAAGTGGGAGATCACTAAGTGAAAAACATTACAAAAAATGTTGTTATTATTGGTGCTAGCCATGCGGCCGCAGAAGCCATCTCTTGCCTGAGGAGAGCCGGTTGGGGCGAACGAATCACGCTGATCGGTGATGAGAATTGCCTGCCCTACCAACGTCCACCACTCTCAAAAGCTTATTACAAAGGTGACATCAACGCCGATAAACTGACCATCAAAAAACGCAGCTTTTATGACTCGGCGAAGGTTGACCTTATCCTAGGTAAGAGGGCCAATTTAATTAATCGAGACAGTAAAGAAGTCCTGCTCCAAGATGGCAAAAAAATTCCTTATTCCAAGCTTATCTTGGCAACCGGAACCCGTGCTCGAATCTTGCCAGTTGAAGGTGCCGATGCTGCATGCATTAAATATCTGCGAACCCTCGCAGATGTGGATGATATTAAGGCTAGCCTTGCCCCCAGAGGCAAGTTATTGATTGTCGGCGCGGGCTACATAGGTTTAGAAGTTGCGGCCTCCGCTATCAAACAAGGTATTGAGGTCACAGTACTTGAAGCGCAAGGGCGGGTTTTAGCGCGTGTAACGAGTGAGTATGTGTCGGCGTTTTATCAAGACATTCATCGTGAAGCAGGTGTTGATATTCGCTTGGATGCCGGTTTGAAACGGTTCTCGACTGAAGCGAATTCCAATTACGCCGAGCTAGAAGACGGAGAGCTCATCAAATTTGACTGCGCGATTATTGGAATAGGCGTGATTCCAAACGTTGAGCTAGCTGAACAAGCCGGCTTGGCTTGTGGCAATGGTATCGTTGTAGATGAATTTACGAGAACAGAAGACCCGGATATCTATGCAGTAGGTGATTGTTCAAACCACCACAGCTATTTGTACAAAAAACGCATCCGCCTTGAATCGGTACCAAACGCAGTAGCGCAGGCCAAAACGGCAGCATTGTCTATATGTGGGGACAATCGTGCTTACAATCAACTTCCTTGGTTCTGGTCAGATCAGTATGATGTAAAGCTTCAAACAGCTGGTTTGATGCAAGATCATGATGAAATTTTAGTCGACGGCGATGTGAAAGCGCGTAAGTTCACAGTGTCATATTTTAATGAAGGCAAACTAATTGCGCTCGATGCCATTAATTCTCCAGCTGAGTTTATGAAGGCGAAGAAGAGAATTAGTTTGGACCTGTATGATGATGGTTTTGTTAGTTCAACCTAGGGCGTCATTTAACAACTTTTGAGAATTACCAAAGCCTCAGGATAGGCGCGGTTAGTGAATGGGAATTGTCGGTTGTTTGAATCTGGAAATGTAGCAATTGTTGAGTTCGCAAACTTAACTTGTCAAAGCCCTTCTACATGCTCTAAGGTCAATCTTTGTGTATATAAGGTATACCTTTGGTTTATAATCGATTTGTAACCTTATATGAGGATTGAGTGTGATGGCACAAACAACCATGAAAATTGATACCGATTTACTAAGCGAGTTGCGCGAGCTAGCGACTGACTCGTATCGGTCGCCTCAGCAGCAACTGCGCTTTTTAGTTGATCAAGCAAAAGGCAAGCTTCGCTCTAATAAAACTTTTGATTCAGACATGGCCCGCGAGATGATGGATAGCATTATCGAAGATTCAGAGCGTGGGGTTATGTCTGAGGTCGAACAAACTCATATTCAAAAGCTACTCGATAGTGGTGTGGAGGTGCTTGTCAGAGTAAATTGAAGATTTCGGATCTAGATGCTAACTTTGCCGCATGAAACAACAGAATCCATTCAAATATTACAAGACGTCGCCTGAGATTATCCGATTGGCGGTAATGTACTACTTTCAGATACCCTCTCAGCTTTCGCCAGGTTGAGGATATTTTACATGAGAGGGGAATCGATATTTATTATGAAACGGTATGCTATTGGGTGGACCGGTTCGGTGATCAATTCGCCAACGAAATACGCAGAAAAAGGGCAGGTTATGGTTCCAACTGGCAATGGCATTTGGACGAGGTGTTTGTAAAAATCAACGGTGACAATTTTTACTTATGGCGTGCAGTAGATCACGAAGGAGAGGTTCTGGAAAGCTTTGTAACAAAGCGCAGAGACAAACGAGCTGCGTTGAAATTTCTACGTAAAACGATGAGAGAGCACCGTTCACCGAAAAAGATAATTACAGATAATCTCCGTTCATACGGAGCAGCACTAAAGGAAATCGGTGCAGCGAACGTTCAAGACACAACGCAATATCTAAACAATCGCTGTGAAAACTCCCATCTGCCATTTAGGCGAAAGGCGCGATCAATGCAGAGATTTAGAAAGCTAAGTACACTTCAGAAATTCACTAGTACTCATGCTCAAATCTACAATCACTTCAACCACGATAGCTTCCGCTCCCAGCTCACGCCCCTTACCTATATTCATATAGGCAAAGACATCTTCAGAAACGAGAAACCTACAATGAAATGAGATCGACAGCCTTTACCGAGGGGCAAAATCAATGTGCGTGTTAGCTAATGCCTGGAATGGACTTTTCTCTAATTGGCAAAGCTTGTCTGACAGTGCCGACATTCTTATTGCGATAGCCAATCAGATATAGCACTTTCTAGAGTAGCTAATGATTTTTCTCGCTTCCCTGAAGACATTTTTTGAATGTTTAGCAATTTCCATTGTACGGCTGGCAGCCGATGCAAGTTGTCACTTGGTGCTAGGTCCCACTGAGGGTCGCCAGATTTAAAGCTAGCTAAGAAGTCATAGTCCTGTTGAGTGAAGTGAGTCTTCAGTGCGTTTAGCATTTGCAATGGAACTTGATTTAATTCATCTAGAGAAAACTCTTGAAACGTCATTCCAGCAAACTCATTTTTGTAAAGCCCACTAAACTCTTTCCATCTCGGGTTCATAATTTCTGAAATTGGTCGATTGTGGGATAGCAAATAGGCTAGAAAGCCATCAAATGTCAGCCTGTCAATACCATTGGATTTTAGCAGCATTGCCACATCAAACAGATCGCGAGGGTGTTGACGATCTAATGCAGCGCAAAGCTTGCCGCCGTATAAATCTGGAATAGAAACAACTTTAATAGTGGCAAACCCAAATTCATCTTCAACCTGATTCACTACATCGAGTTGGCTAGGTTCAAAAAGTGTTCCTCGGGCAACAGGTGAAACTTCAATTTTTATTTGCGCAGCACTTGTGCCTCTATCAGAAGAACTTACTATGATTCGCATTTCGTCAGGATTATTATCTTGCAAAGCCGCTGATAACCCTGAGGTGCGTTCTATCCTATCTGCAATGATACCTAGTCTATTTCTTATATTTTCTAGTGCCTCTTGGCGTGGCTCAAAGGGCAAATAAGCCAAATCAATATCGACTGATAGTCTTGGAAAGTCCTGTACGAACAAGTTAATAGCGGTTCCGCCTTTTAACGCAAAACAGTCTTCTTCTGATATCAATGGCAAACAACGGATCAACAAGGATACTTGTCTGTAATATGGCGAGTTTCTATTCATGACTATGACCCAGCACGCTCATCATTCTGCTGATACCGCATAAACGCATGCGGCACAGTTATTTTGTAATGACTATCAAATTTGCCGCTATCTACAACCTTACGTTTACCCGCGCCTAAGTTAACCAAGTCTTCGTCTAATCTAGTTGCCCAAGGATGGTCATAGAAATGTGCAAGAAATAAAAATATCCGATTAGTCCGAATTGAAGAACTTCTGTTCAAGAGCGATTGAACCCGTTTCGGACTCAAGTTTACTAAGCCTTGAAAAAGTTCACCAGCATGTTCAAATGAGATTAGTTTTGGAACTGCGTTAAGTAATTCGAAAGCCGCGAGCTCTTGGTTACTGGCTTTGAGACTCAAGCCATTTACTTCCAGTTCTATCAGATCCGTTTCCTCAGTTTGGCTTAGTTTATTACTTTTGAGGATCGTCCACTTAGGGTGGGGTGGATTAGGGTCTTCACTTTGAGGTGTCTCACTGTTTGGGAATTCCTTAAACCATTGCGGCAATGTTCTATTGGCGGGTATTTCAAGCCATATCGAATCCTCGTGTTGCTTGAGGTAATGAGCTTTACCTTGATAGGTCAGGCTTGTTAACCCAGCGAGGTGAACCGGAGTATTTAGCTGTGTCGCTAGACAGTGCACTGCATCATGCCATTGAGGTTGTTGCCCTACTCTTGAGTAAACCCCAGGGCGCAATTTCTCAAGCCAATTACTAGCTCGGTATTTCGCTGCAAGTTGAGGGCTGATCCCGTTTGCGCTCAACCACGATTGGAGCACGATGGCTCCTGGTTCGGTATTTTGCAGCAACCAGTTTAATTTTAGGGACATAGTTACACCTAGAGTTTAATTTTACAGGTTATATTAAACCATAGTTTGTTTTTCCGTATATAGTTAAACCTAAAGTTTAACTATATTGATAAAATTAAACTATTCTTCTGGTTGATTAGTAAAAATATTCGTCTATATGAAAGAATTTCTTCGTCAATTGAAAGGTTTAGTCAAAATTGGCCAATCTATTAAGAGCCTATCTTATTGGTTAGATTGAATATATTTAGATTATCAATGAATCTTGGCCGATCTTTTGGACGATGTGTAAAGTCTGTTTTTGTGTGATGTTACAAAATCTATGTCAATATTGGTTTTTGTACTAGGTTTCGTAACAAAAAGCCCGCGCATGAATTTTTTTCTAAGTTGAATTAGCGCTGATCGCTAATTCAATTTAGCTCGTAATTTAGAATAGGGACTTTAAAGGGCTGGCTCCGATCACATAAATTGGTTACGGTTGAGATAAATAGTAACGACCAGATTTTTGTGTACCTCGCTTTTCAATGAGCCCAGACTCAACTAAAGGCGTAATAATATTCATTGCTCCTTGGCGTGACACTTTTAGATGTTCCCAAATTTCAGCAGGAGCAAGGCTCCCGTGATCACGTAGCAAACCGAGCAAATGCTCTTGTCTGGGGGTGAGGTTTATCTTGACTGAGTTAGAGCCGTCAGCTGATTGAGAGTATTGAAATTTGTTCAACCTCAACCAAACGCGTTCCAAGGTCTTGTGCAAACCTATGGCCGAATATTCAAGCCATTGCGTTAAATCTTCCCCAGCTTTTCTGGCCTGAGTTAGCGCTTGATAATAAGCTTGGCGATCTTCCCAATAATATTCATCCACAGAAAATAAATAGTGAGAATCAAACCCCCTGCGATATAGATCCCATAATGCTAGGGCGCGACCAGCGCGGCCGTTACCGTCGGCAAAGGGGTGAATATCTTCAAAACGATAATGAAGGATCGCTGAGCTAAGCACTGGTGATAAAGAGTTTGATGCGCCATTCCACCACTCTAACAATTCAAACATTAGCGGCGACACATCGTTCGCAGGTGGTGGTAAATGGCCTCCCACTTGCACGGCGATAGTGCGGTAAGCTCCTGCATGGCCCTGATCCATTACGTCATCCGCCAACAGCAGATGAAGCTGAAAAAGGTGATCATGCCGAATTGTTTTGAGTTTGGCGTTCTTTTCAATAAACCGTAGTCCAGCAAAGTAGTTAAGCACCTCTCGCTGAGAACGTTTATCAGAAGCCACTAATTCTCGCCCCTCTTCAAGGGCACGTACCTGTTCTAATGTTAGCGGGTTGCCCTCAATGGCGGTGGATGCATGGCCATTACGTGTGCGAGTGTCTTTTTGCAACGCAGCAACCCAAGGTAATGAGACGCTCGCGTTGTTGATTCGTTCACGCAAGGCAGCGATCTCCTCTACTAGGGTGAGGAGGTGAGGTGTAATTGTAAAGCGTGGTTCGTAAGGCATTAAATTAGTAAACTATAAGTCAATTAATTGGTCAAGCAAATTAGTCAACTATCAGTCAAGTTATTGGTCAACCTACAATCAAAAATGACCTTTTACTAAGGAAAGCGGCTGACCATCAAAAGTTCTACTGTGTTAAGGCTTAGGCATTAACTAGGCGTCAAACGCGATAGACCAAGCATTCAAAAACTGACGTCGCCATAGAAGGTTTCTATCGATTATTGATAACTCCGCTTCATCGCATACTGAGTCCCAATGTTTCTCTATCAAGCTAATCTGAGAGTCGAAAATACGTTTAGCCTCTTCTTTTGATAGCAAAAAATTATGCGATGAATCCAGACATGTTTGTAATTGACTCAAATTATTGGTGCCAGAGATCAACATTGCTTGTGATGCTTCGTTGCCGGTTCGTCCTTGAGGGCAAATGTCATAAGCTGGTGTCAGGCTTAGGTTTTCCCCGTCCCAAAAAGTGGCATGATTGCGTGCGTGATCGTCAGTATTGCCACAAAGAATATTGAACACCATTCTGGAGAACAGTTCTCTCAATGACTCTTTGGGGTTGGTGAATTTGTGCCTCACAATCTCTGCAAGAGTTTCATAGCTCGCGTAGCGTGCATGCATTTCATCCAACTTGAGCAAAGAGAGTGCCGATATCATTAACTTGCGCGTCCAACCATCGGAGCTGTGATGTCGGTCGAAGCGTTTGACGAGTAGTACATCTTTGTTGGCCGCTTTCGCCAACTTCACAGGAGCTACATTGAGCCCTACCAGTTTTGCCAGTCGCATGGCGATATATTCAGCTTTTACTAAGCTGTATAGGTCGGTGCTGGTCGAAAACTTGGTGACATATTTTACGTCTTTGTCTTCTATCAGCGCTTTTGGTCTGGCTCCCCCAATCGAGCTTCCATGTAGCAAGGCTTGGTCTAATTCCGGTTGCAGTGGAATACCCTTTTGAACCCTTTCGGCTGATTCTAGAAGCTCTTCAAGAGAAGCGTTCTTGGCTGAGCGTGGTTGGTATTCCGTTGGGGACAGTTGAAAATCCAGTGCACCAATTCGATCTGAACCAGAGGATACCAGATAGGTTAATTCGTCCAATTGCGCAGTATCCGCGTTTGATCCTTTTGACCCGAGTAAGCGGTTCATAATCACACGTCTTCCCCAAGCATCTGGCGCAGCATCTCTCAAGCAGCCAGGCATCGTTAACCCATCGAGAAGGGGCAACAACCCTGGTTGTAAAGGAAGTTCTTCTGGAGATAGCGCAATAGTTGGAGTTGAGCCGCCAACCTTCTCCAAATAACTCTTACCATAATTAAATTGGAGTGCACCATCTATTGCTTGCAGTCTTCCGGCCACAACTGGTTCAATTGCGTTTGGCAACCATATCCAAACATACGCTTCAGTAACCGGTTTAGAAGTCATCGTTTACCTTCTGGCGCGACTTATGAACAGTTTTTGGAAGCAATGCCAATTTTTCATTCGTCTGATTCAATTTTTGTGACAGTTGCTTAGTGTCCAAATCGAATAGGGGGACTCCGACTATAATTGCCGCTTCAAATACCGCACCAATAGAACAGCTTGGGTCGCCTCGCTCTAAGCGCTGAATAAGCCCGCGCGAAATACCGGCTCGGTCCGCCAATTCAAGCACGGTTAGTTTGCGTTCTTTGCGGGCAGCGCGAATCAGGCCTCCGAGCAATTCAATTGCTGAGAGGCTGTGATTAGAAATAGGTTTAGTTAATTTTTTTGACATAAATGATCCATATATAGATCATATTATTGTTATATGATCTATATATGGATCATATTGAGTGAATTAGGAGAGGCTGTCAAGCCCGATTGTGCGTTAAAGCTGCGTGTTAACTCTGCAAGAGTTATCCATCGGCTCTATCCACATGAGGGCAGTAGCACTTACCCATAGTGTGTCGCGACTATGGCGTAGCCATTAATAGAGGATCATTCAAAAGATCTGTTGCTGTTAAGGAGCGACAGTCTTTGAATAAGTGCGAACGAGAAATGAGATTGGTGTCCTAGTCTAAGTAGACGTGAGTGATTCTAATTCTTTTGTCACCAAGTTCACTTGAGACCTTCTAGCGCGCAGCAGTGTCGATCTGTTTTGCGGTTCCGGTTATCTCGCGTCTAAGCGGCCAGCCGAGCTTTCTTGGTAGTAGACCGTTAGTCAGCGCAAAATAGCGTTGCTGTGCGTAGTGGTATCTTAGCCCATGGGTAGTGCCTAACCCTATCGAGACCATAGCAAATAGGGGTTGGTTGTGTAACTTGTGTCCACTGTTATAACCCTGATTGAAGCTCGCTCGCGAGAAACCCAAAATCAAAGACCTGACCCCAGAATCTGGGACCCCAAGATCTCTGACCCCAAAATCTCTTACCCTCTTATTAATGTGTATTGTCGAAGTAGTATTTGCATTTTTTGTATGACGATTTACGACTATAAAACGCTCAAGAAAAAGAGTGTTTTATAGTCGTAAAATTTCGTTATGAAATTTATTTCAAATATCACAGAAAAAAATTCCTATAACAGTAAATATCCCAAAATTTATTTAAAGATTTTGGGTAATAATTTTCGATTATTGATTTCATAAGTTTTTATTTGGCAACTTTAGCCGATAATTTTTCCTGCTTATATGACTGTTGACAGTATAGTGTCTATGTGACAATATATATTTATTGATACACGAACCATATATATTCGAGCTAAAAATCGAACTAATTGAAGATATGAACGAGAAAGAATTTCTAAAAAATTACGACATTCATGAATTCGATGTGCCTCTGTGCACTGTGGATATGGCTGTCTTCTCGTTAATAGACGACGAACTAAATGTATTGCTAGTTTTTCGAGATGAGCATCCATGCAAGGAGCATTGGGCGCTCCCTGGCGGCTTTATTGACTTGAAGAAAGATAAATCTCCAGAGGCCGCGGCACACAGAAAGCTTAAAGAGAAGACAGGCCTATCGTCAGCTTACTTAGAACAAGTGGAAACCATTGGTTCTGCAAAGCGAGATTCTCGAGGTTGGTCATTAACAGTGTTGTATTTCGCATTGGTCGATATCACACGAGTGAAATTGCCTGAAACTGGCAAAAAGTCAGCTTGGATGCCGGTATCAGAGATTAAGCCCCGGTCACTAGCATTTGATCATGGCAAGTTAATTGAGGTTGCAATGAATAGGCTACGCGCTAAAGCCACCTACACGGCTTTGCCAATAGAGCTAATGCCGAGTGAATTTACTCTTACTGAACTACAACATGTATTCCAAATGATACTGGGGCGTGAGCTACAAGCTAAGGCGTTTCGTAATCGGGTTATGTCGGCCAACATGGTCGAAGAAACTGGTAACAGCAAAATTAGTGGGAAGAGACCTGCAAAGCTCTACCGTTCAACGAAGGTAGACAGAGATACCTACTTTTCTAGGCCACTACAAGATTAATCGTTAACAACGCAATGGACAGAATAGAAATAGTTAGTGGTGATATCACGCAGTTAAGAGTGGGCGCGATTGTAAACGCCGCTAATAACGCGATGTGTGGCGGCGGCGGGGTCGATGGTGCAATTCATCGCGCCGCAGGTCCCGATTTGCTGGCCGAGTGTCGTAAGGCTGGCGGCTGTAAAACAGGTGCTGCCAAAATAACCGGTGGGTATCAGCTTCCAGCAAAGCACGTAATTCATGCGGTCGGCCCTGTTTGGTGTGGCGGCGACCGAGGTGAGCCAGAGTTGTTGGCGTCATGTTACCGGGAGTGCTTAAAGCTGGCGGTAGATAACCAAATTAAATCGATTGCCTTTCCTGCAATTAGCTGTGGTGCCTACCGTTACCCATTAGGTAAGGCATGTGCAATTGCAATCTTTGAAGTCTCGGAGTTTTTACTCAAGTCTGATGAAATAGAAAAAGTAGTATTCGTTTGTTTCGACGTGAAGGTAGAACGCCAGTTGAACAAAGGAATAGTAGAAATTAGAAAAGGTCATGAAGGATAAATTTGAAGGTGCGTTAGTCGGCTTAGCCGTAGGTGATGCCGTTGGAACAACGTTAGAGTTTAAGCCGCGTGGGAGTTTTGAGCCAATTTCTGATATGGAAGGTGGTGGCCCATTTCGTTTAAGAAAAGGCGAGTGGACAGACGATACGTCGATGGCGTTGTGTCTTACTCATAGCTTACTAACTCGAAAAGAGTTTGATCCAGTTGATCAAATGAACCGCTATTGCAATTGGTGGAGGGTTGGATATATGAGTAGCAATGGAGAATGTTTCGATATTGGTGGAACAGTAACTCAAGCGCTTGATAAGTTTCTTGAGCATTCAGATCCATTCTCTGGTTCGATTTCTGAATATTCATCAGGTAATGGCTCACTAATGAAATTGGCACCGATACCAATTTTTTATGCGTCTAGCCGGGAGCTAGTAATTAAATACGCCGGTGAAAGCTCAAGGACTACACATGGGTCCGCTGAGTGTATTGATAGCTGTCGATTGTTTGCCAACTTGATATTAGAAGCATGCACAGCAACAGACAAAGAAGCTGTTTTTGAACAGAGTTGTTATGAGCCCTACGCACCAAAAGTAATTGATATCGCCAATGGGGCTTTCTTATCAAAAAGCTATGAGGAGTTGACTGGCAGCGGCTATGTCATAGAAAGTCTAGAGTCGGCTCTATGGTGTTTTATGAACTCAGAAAGTTTCGAAGAAGCGATTCTTCTCTCAGCTAATCTTGGGAATGATGCCGATACCACTGCCGCTATATGTGGACAAATTGCTGGCGCATATTATGGTTTTTCAGGGATCCCCGAGAAATGGTCAAGCGCGATTGTTATGTCAAAAGAAATAAGACAATGGGCTAGCGAGCTTGCTGTCATTGGTAAAGAAGCACTTGAAAAATAGAGTTATATAAATGAAAACAGTAACAATGTATCGGCCAACAGGGCCAGAAGAACTAGAACTCGTTAAAGAGTTAGGGCATTCCGCTTGGCCACCACGGCTACTGGGTCAACCCATCTTCTATCCAGTGACGAACGAGAAATATGCAAAAGAAATAGCGACGCAATGGAATATTAGAGATTCCGGAGTTGGCTATGTGACTAAGTTCGAAGTAAATAAGCATTTCGTCGATAACTATCAAGTAGAGCAAGTTGGCGCGGCACACCATACAGAGTGGTGGGTACCTGCGGGCGAGCTCGATGAATTAAACAAAAACATAATTGGGAAGATAGAGGTAATTGGGGAATACAAAAAACCTTAATCTTTCAGACAAAATATAGAAATATGATATGGATTTAAAGAATATATCAAAATATCTAAGCTTCATCCTTCGTCACCAACCAGAATCAATTGGGCTGAAATTGAGTGACGAAGGATGGGCAGATATAAATGAGCTTATAGAAAAAACAGCGTTTAGTGTCGGCGCGCGTTATGGAAAGCCTATTCTATTAAAAGTTGATAGTAAGCAAATGCACGCAGATGGCTTTGATTTTTTTAAAACAGAGAGCAATGTTTGGTTGGTTGATCACGTGCCTGCCAAATATCTAACAAACATTGGTGATTCTGTTGATAGGTAATAGAAAAGAGTGATTTTGTCGTATAACGTTATTTAAATTCGGTTCTGGCTCCTTTAATTGAGCGGGCGACTAGCGAAGGTTGTCGAGCACGATCGTGTATGGACGCCGGCAACGTAGATGCTGTATCGTTACTACTGATATAAATATTCCGAGATAACTTGAAACATCCAATCAATGGATTTGAATTAGTACTGAAAAAGGGGACATAGCTTATGGCGTTACTGAACGATATTCTAAAATGGACGGAGAGCCTTGCTTTATGGCAGAGAGATGCAATGAGGTTACTTTTTCAACAGGAAGGAGAATTAACAGACGAACAATTCCAAGACGTCTATGACCTTTTCAAGGTTGAAAACGATGTCATGGAAGACAATGCCAAGCAGGCAATTCCATTTTCCAATGAACACTTCTCGGCAACAATACAAGAGGGTGCTAACTTTTCCCTAAATTGTGTCAAAGACCTACAAGATGTGAATAGAATAGCGTCGAACCAGATTCTTAACTTTGCCCCGACCGGACTCACTGCAGTTTATGGTGATAACGGGTCTGGAAAATCCGGTTATGGGCGCGTTATGAAAATGGCCTGTAGAGCACGGGATCAAAATGAACAAATATTTCCAGATGCGAATGACGCGGATGCTGCGAACCGAACACCTAAAGCAGCATTCGTAGTAACGACCGATAATAGAGAGGAGACACATATCTGGGAGCAGGGGGCTGCGGCACCCGAGTGTTTGTCAAAAATTTCCGTGTTTGATGCAAATTGTGCTCGTGCTTATGTAACTAAAAAGCAGGAAGTTGCCTATCTACCTTATGGGCTGGATACTGTTGAAAATTTGGCCAATTTATTAATGCCCAAATTATCCGAGTTACTTGAAAATGAAATCAACGCTATTGATACCGATGTACGTGCTTTTGAAGGGCTTAAGGGCGAAACTGAGGTTGGTCGAATTTTCGCTCAACTTACTCGCCAGTCAGATGTTGAAGCAATTAAACAACTTGGTGAGTTTGCTGACACGGACAGTCTGCGGTTAACTGAAATCGCTGCACTATTGGCCGAAGCAAACCCTCTGCAAAGAGCGGCCGAAATTCGAACATCTGCAAAGAGAATAAAAAATATCGCCGAAAAATTGGATAGGCCATTGCTGTGGGTCAAAGATTCTGCTGTGGCTAAATTCCAGTCGTTTTACAACGAAAAGGTAAGTGCGGAAGCCGCAGAAAAGATCGTTTCAGATTCCTTATCCAGCGACGAACAATTATTGCCGGCGACAGGTGATGATGCTTGGCGTATTTTGTTCGACGCCGCAAGGCAATATTCAGTTGTGGCAACGCCAGCAAATGAATTTCCCGATCAGACACCTGATAGTAAATGTATGCTCTGTCAGGAGCCGCTTCCAGAACACGCTCTTGCTCGCCTAAAGCGATTTGATGACTACGTATTAAGTGATGTCTCAAAAACAGCCGATGTGGCTAGAGAGGCTCTGCAAGGCGCTGTTGCAAAAATAACCAATGCAAATTTAGTTGTGACTCTCGATCAAACTGAAACGGAAGAATTAGAACAAGGCTTGACTGGACTATCCGAAGTGGTTGCAACGTATCAATCGAGTTTAGCAGCACGTAAATCTTGGATGCTCAATGCCATTGAGACAGGCGATTGGGATATATTGCCAGAGATTTCAGAGAGTCCGCGTCTGGCAATTCGACGAATTGCCGCAATACAATTCAGGTCTGCACGTGCACTGGCGCGAACAGCCGATCAAGCGACAAGGCGACAACTGGAGCTTGAGTCGAATCAGCTGACCGCCAGAAAGGCCTTATCTGAAGTTTTGCAGCCCGCGTTAGATTTGGTTGAAAGGTTAAAAGCCAAAGCTGCACTCGAAGCCTGTAAGCCGAAACTTAATACCCGTTCTGTGTCCTTACAATCCAAACGATTTGCAAGCGCAGCCGTTACCGATGGTTTATCTCAGGCACTCGATGAGGAATTTAAAAATCTGGGAATGAAACATATTAAAACTGAGCTTCGAGAATCCACCGTTCAAGGCCAGCTTTATCATCAGTTGATGCTCGCTGTGCCAGGAGCGCAAAAATTGGAAAAAATACTAAGTGAAGGTGAGCAGCGGGCGATTGCAATAGGATCGTTCCTGGCCGAGTTATCGTTGGCGAACCATACATGTGGAATAATTTTTGATGATCCGGTTTCGTCGTTGGACCATACCAAAAGAAGGTATGTGGCAAGGCGTTTAGTACAAGAGGCGCAGACTCGGCAAGTGATGATCTTCACCCATGAGGCTGTTTTCCTAGAACAGCTGAAATCTGAATGTGAGCATCAGAGTGTAGACTTCTGTTCGTCTCACCTGCATTGGCAAAGTGGTAAATGCGGCGTAATTAAGGAGGGCTTACCCTGGCCGCACCAAGGCGTGAATGAACGCGTCCAACAGTTAAACGCAAAACATCAGGAGTTCGTTAGCCGACCATGGCCGGACAATCCGTCTTTCGAAGAACAAGGTGAAGTGGCACACGTTTATGATGAATTGCGCGCGACAATCGAGCGATTGGTACAAGACAATCTGCTGGGAGGAACAGTAAAACGGTTCAATGAATACATTAGTATGCGAGGTCTACAAGCGGTAGTTGGATTACAGCAATCAGAAGTTGATGAAGTGAAGCGGTTAATGCAGATATGCCACGACCGAATTACGGGACATGACCCAGCATCGGCAATGAACGAGCCTGGCCCAACTCCCGATGAGTTAAGAGAGCATTTGGATGATCTAGTCGCGCTCAAGCAGGCGATAGCTGATCGACGTAGTATTTAAAAAAACTCGAGGTCAGAGTAAAAGTACGTAATAAAATTATATATTGTCTTTGTGACAATTAATGGTTGACTATATAGTGATGCTGTGACAATATATATTTAATCTTAAACAATTACACGGAGAAAAACATGCTTGGAATTAGATATTACAAAGCTGAACCAACAACGTTCGTTGTTAAAACCGTTAACGGAAAAACCACAAAGAAGGGTAAAGGCTTAAGCTTCTTCTATAATGCGACGACAACGTCAATCGCGGCTGTGCCCATGAATGCGCAAGAAGCGCCTTTCATTTTTAACTTGCAGACCTCTGACTTTCAGGCAGTTAAAGTACAAGGGCAAATCACCTTTCGTGTTGCGAATGCTGAGAGTCTTGCGGAGATTCTAAATTTTAACCTGAAGAAAGATGGAGTGAGTTATCTCTCTGAAGATCCGTTGAAGCTTAATGATCGAGTTGTTCGATCTGCGCAGACAATTGTTCAGAACGAAGTACAAAATACTAAGCTTCGAGATGCCTTTGTAATCAATACAAAGATAGCTAAACTCATTCAAGAAGAATTGGCGACAGACGTTGCGGTGAATGCGATGGGTATTGAAGTGCTGAATACCATGGTAGGAAGAATCTCTGCGGATCCTGAAACCGCAAGGGCTCTCGAAGCCGAAGCGCGTGAATCAATACTTCAAGAAGCTGATGATGCCGTCTATGGTCGTAGAAAGTCTGCCGTGGAACAAGAGCGATTGATTAAAGAAGCTGAGCTGCAAACAGACTTGTCTGTTCAACATAAAGAACAGGAGATAGCTGAATCTCGTATAGAAAATGAACGTGAAATCTTGAGAGGCAAAGCGAAAACAGATGCAGAGCGAGTGCAAGCAAGTATAGACAGAGAGACACAACGTCAAAGCTTAGTTGCACTGCAATCTGAAAATAGAAAGCAGGAGTCTGATACTGAAGCTTATGCAGTTACAGTGAAGATGGAAGCATTCAAAACTTTGCCAGTTGAGAATCTTAAGGCTATGGCATTGGCTAATATGGAGCCTGACCAGCTAATGGCCATGGCGTTTGAATCTCTTGCTCAAAACGCTGGCAAAATTGGTGAGCTAAATATTACGCCAGACTTGTTTGGCAATATGATGAAGAAGGCCGTTAGGGAGCCAAGAGCGAAATGAAGACTCAAGGGCACCGATTCGTTCTTGTAACACGCAAAACGCGGTTACAAGAACTGATCGAACGTTTTAATACATGGCCACAAGCCAAGTTTTATTTAGAGCATAGCAATGCTGACGTTACCGACTACCTAGCGGAACACGACTTGTACCAAAAGCGACTGGACGAGGTAGAAAGAATCTTGAAACCATTGGGCCGCTTACAAAAAATCGAGCGCAGCTTTCTACCCAACTATCAATTCTCCGCAGAAGATGTCGTGGTGATTGTTGGCCAAGATGGTTTAGTAGCTAATGCCTTGAAATACCTAGATGGAAACCCGGTAATTGCTATTAATCCAGACCCAGACCGATGGGATGGAAAGCTATTGCCATTTGAAGTTGGAGATTTGAAGGATGTAGCATTAAAGACAATGGCTGATATTGCCGATAGTAAGACGATCACTTTTGTAGAAGCGCGGACCAATGATGGTCAGGTGTTACTGGGTGTGAATGATTTGTTTATCGGGCCGAAAACTCACACTTCAGCCCGCTATAACATTCATTGGAATGGACTAAGTGAAAGCCACTCGTCATCTGGGATCATTATTTCTACTGGATTTGGCTCAACAGGTTGGTTTCAATCTATTCTAGCAGGAGCAATGGGGGTGTCTGGTGCCGACCAACATGAATTAGCTAATGGTTTTGCTTGGGACACGCAAAGTGTTCAGTTCGCCGTGCGAGAGCCTTTCCCAAGCAATACTACTGGTACTGACTTGGTGTTCGGTTCTATCAACAATAAGAACCCATTAAAGCTCGAGTCTTTGATGCCGGAAAACGGCGTTATGTTTTCAGATGGAATACAAAAAGACTTCATTGCCTTTAATTCGGGTTGCTCAGTGACGGTCGGGATATCAAAAAGAATGGGTAGGCTGATAATCTAAGGAAACTGCGTTGGTATTGCCGGTGCTTTGACTCTGCCAGTTAGCCTCTGCCTAAATGAAAGAAATTATTCTTGTGGTGCCTTCAATTAATAGTAAGCAATATTTTGTTCGTTTCGTTTATTTCGTTTATACTGAATCATAATGATTGATTACAAACCATGTCGGAGGCGACGATGACGAGTCAAAATGTTATAAAAATGCCTACTAATGAAGATATTGAGCAGGCAAAAGAATCCAGTCGGAAACTATCAAAGTTTCATAATGCGGATCGAGTAAGGCTATCTATAGAAGGAAGTAATGAGGAAACCGAGAGCTTTGTGCTGCCTGGTATCGTCATGCAAATGCTATTGGATATTCTTTCCGAGTTTTCAAAAGGTAATGCCATCGGAGTTATTCCTCATAAAGCAGAATTAAGTACGCAGCAAGCTGCGAACCTCCTGAATGTAAGTAGGCCATATTTAGTCAAGTTACTTGATGAAGGAAAAATTAAACACACAAAAGTAGGTACTCATCGACGAGTTCTAGTTAGCGAGTTACTTAGTTATAAGGAAAAGGTTGATGCTGCTCGTAATAAGTCTTTGGATGCCTTGTCTGAGTTATCTCAAGAGCTAGATATGGGGTACTAGTTTGAGCACGTTTGCAGTAATACTCGATGCCTGTGTTTTATATCCAGCTCCGTTGCGGGACTCATTGATGAGGCTCGCTATAACGGATTTATTTAAGGCAAGATGGACTGATAAGATTCATGAAGAGTGGATCAGAAATTTAGAAGGCACTATTCCTCGTGAGAAGCTCGAAGCCGTAAGAGATTTAATGGATGAAAATGTCAGGGATGCCAAAGTTGAAGGTTTCGAGTTTTTAATAAACACGCTGGAATTGCCCGACCCAGATGACCGGCATGTTTTAGCGGCCGCGATTCATTCAAAGTCGGACGCAATCGTGACGTTTAATCAAAAGGACTTTCCGCAAGAATACTTAGCAAGTTTTGATATTGAGTTAATTCATCCAGATGACTTCATCGTCTATCAATTTGAATTTAACCCTGGGGCAGTATTGGAAAGTTTTAAGCGTCAGCGTAAAAGTTTAAGAAACCCTAAAATGACAGTCGATGAATTTATTGACTGTTTGTATAAGCAACAATTACCACAGACGGCAAGCGTGCTAACAGGGTACAAGGATCTAATTTAGTACCCCTGTTCAAGGTCAAAAATACCATTACTACTCAGTGTGTAAGATAAGTGGTGTCCGACCGTATTATGGTTATAGCTAATTGCATTTAACTAACATGAGAAAAGGGGATTATTGATACCTCAGTCCACTTTTATAGCTAAGTTAGGAAAGTTGTCTAAAATCACAAACACTCTGTATGCCGCATGTTAGTTGGGCTCGCCTATAAAATCAGTCGTTGCGTGATGGGAGGAGTCGTGTGATTTTGAAGGAGGGAAGATTTCGCAGTGTTGTCCTGGCGGTATTCCGGAAACAAATTTACAAAAGCAGATTAACTTAAGTCATTGTTTTTAATAGGGATAATGGTGGCCAGGGACAGAATCGAACTGCCGACACGGGGATTTTCAGTCCCCTGCTCTACCGACTGAGCTACCTGGCCATTATTTCCGACTGATGTCTGAATAAATGCTGCAAGTCCTTTTGGATGGCGCATTACAATGCAATGTGTGGTTTGAGTCAAGTATTTTTTGTTGTTTAAGGTACTTAGACGCCTTCTGGCATCTACTCGCCAGCGTTGCCTTCTGGTACAAAGTCGGCTGGAGGCTGGCTGCCTTCGCCGAATAAGAACTTTTCCATCTCGCCTACAATCATTTCTTTGGCCTTTGGATCCATCGGGTTTAGGCGATATTCGTTGATGAGCATGGTTTGATGGTTTATCCACATGTCCCAGGCTTGTTGTGAGATGTTCTCGAACACTCGTTTGCCGAGATCACCTGGCCAGGTTTGAAAGGGTAGGCCTTCGGCTTCGGTATTGAGTTTTTTACAAAAAACGGTGCGTGACATTGGGTTCTCCAAAACTATTCTTTTGTGGGCTGCCTTCGGGGTAATAACAGAGCTATGCGTACTTCTCTAACATCTTCTTTACCGGTGCGGCTAGCCCAAGTTGTTGCTTAGAGCGAGATTTATACCATACTTGGCTGGGCTGTTCAGCGACCTTTTCTAATCGTTCACAGATAACGGCTTCTACCGGGGTTATTATTAGGTGATAGTGGCTGAATGTGTGTCGAAATGGTTCTAAGTTCTCCACTACGCTTAGCCTAAAATTACCGAGTTCTATCTCTTGCTCTAGTTCTTCAACTTGCGGGGGGCACCAGAGGCCGCCCCAAATGCCGGATGGTGGGTTTTGCTGTAATAAAAAATTGTCGTGTTGGTCTCGTATTAGCAGCATGTAGGTATGCTTGGTGGGTTTCTTTGTTTTGGGTTTGCCATGTGGCAATTCAGCTACTCGATCATGCTGTTGGGCGACGCAATCTGCTGCCAGCGGGCAGTCATCGCAGTTGGGTTTGGAGCGGGCACATAGAGTGGCGCCAAAATCCATTATGGCTTGGGTGTAGCGGGCTACTTCTTGCTTGGGTGTGTTGTTGTCTGCGAGTTCCCATAGTTTGTTCTCGACCTGCTTTTTACCGTACCAGCCTTCTATGCCATAGAAACGAGCGAGCACGCGTTTAACATTGCCGTCGAGTATGGGGTGCCGTTGCTCGGTGGAGAACGAGAGTATGGCCCCTGCGGTGGAGCGGCCGATTCCAGGCAAGGCTAACACCTGTTCAAATTTCGTGGGGAAGATAGCCGCATGGGTATCAACGATGATGTTGGCGGCTTTGTGTAGATTGCGGGCTCTGGCGTAATAGCCCAGGCCTGTCCAGTGGTGCAATACTTCATCAATGGGTGTTTTGGCTAATTTGGTCACCGTTGGGAAGCTGTTCATGAATCGATTGAAGTAGGGAATAACGGTTGCTACTTGCGTTTGTTGCAACATGATTTCAGACACCCAAATTCGGTAGGCGTCTTGGGTATTTTGCCAAGGCAGGCTTGTGCGACCATGTTTGCTCTGCCATTTAAGTAGGGGCTTGGTGATTAGCTTCATGTTTTAAGGCATTTTATGCTTTAAGGTCTGAGATGATTTTGTCTGCTGTCCGCAAGGCCAAGGCTTGAATGGTTAAGGATGGCGAATCACCGGCCCCTTGTCCCACCAGCACGCTGGCGTCTGTTATGTAGCAATTACGTTTGCCGTGTACCTTGCCGAAGCGATCCACCACCGAGTTCTGCGGGTCTTCTCCCATACGACAACTGCCACCTACGTGCGTAGCAGAAGATTGATACAGCGTACTTGCGCCGTGTCTGACCACGGTTGTGTCTGCCGCATTGGCCCATGCCTTGAGTTTGGCTTGCATGACACTAATAGTGTGCTGGTCGCGTTGGCTGTATTCGCAGTGCAATTGCACCATGGGAATGCCGTCTTTGTCGTTTCTCTTGCCCAATAACACGCGGTTTTGTATTTGTGGTTCTTGTTCGGCTATCCCAAATAAGGTGATGGCTTTGCCGAAACTATTACGCACTTTAGCTTTGTGTGCTCGCCCGATGCCGGTTGTTTTAATGGCGTGTGAAACTGGGTGGCTGTGCGGTGTAAGGTAGGCGGCACTACCAAGTACAAAGCCGTTGGTATTGGTGTCTATGGGTTTACAAAAATCCCAGATGCGTGAATCAATCGGTGGGCCGGAGTAATTTTGAATGTCGGCGGCAAGTTCAATTTGTGATTTTGCCATCACGGTTTCCATGTAATAACGCCCAACTTGGTCGTTATGGTTGGCATAACCTGTTGGGTTGTTAGTATCGGTACTGTGTAGCATTAGGCGCGGCGTCTCAACTGCTCCGGTTGCGAGTATGTAGGTAGTTGCGCGTAAGTTTTGTATGCCTTGCTTTGTTTTGCACTGTAGGCTGGATATTTCACCGTCTTTGTCGGTTTCAATTTTAAAAACGCGTGTTTCGCTTAGCAGTGTCAAGTTGCCAGTTTTTTCGGCTTTTGGAATGATCGCTTGGTCGATACTTGATTTTGCGTCAAACACGCAGCCGTAGTTACAACCGCCACTGCGTTGGCAAGGTGTGCGTCCGTCTAAGCTCTTAGTCGGTAGAGCGAGGGGATTTGAAATGAGCGACATGCCCGCTTTTTGTGCGGCATGTTTGAGTAGCAGACTTTTTGCTGATAGAGCATGTGCCGGCGTGGGATAGCTTCCTCGTTTTTCTTTGTGTGGATTTTGGTTTATGCCTGCTACGCCAAGTAGCTGCTCCGCACGCTGATAAAAAGGCTCAAGTTCTTTATATTGAAACGGCCAGTCCACGCCCCAGCCAAAATCGCGCTTAGTGGTGAACGCGTGTTCAGCAAAACGATGTGCTTCACCTTGATAGTGCAGTGTACTACCGCCAACCCCATGTACACGGTGATAAATGGTGGCGGATCGACGCATGGCCCTACCCGCTGACTGGTACTCGGTGTAATAGCCTTGGTCTACGGTTTGTTCATCGACTCTAGCTGAATCTAAAGGGTCTGGTCGTGAGCCCCAATCAAGATGATTTAGTATGTAATCACGTTTGGCCTGGTAGCGTGGGCCTCGTTCTATTAGTCCAACCTTAAAGCCTGCTTCGCATAGCGCTAGGGTAGCCATGCCGCCGCCAGCACCACCGCCCACGATAATGACATCAAAATCTTGTTTAAGAGCGGCTGACATTTAGGAGCTAACTTCCTTCGAATAAGCAGGGTAGCGTGAGGGCGCGAGGTAATTAATGCTGTCTTGGCCTACTCCAGATGCGTAATACCAGTTAAACACCAGGTTTCGTATTTGTTGTAAGGCTCTTCTGAGTTGCGCTTGGTGTTGACCCTCAAGTACGTTGTTAAGAATTTTCTCACGCAGATCAATGCCAAGTGTGTTAAACGTATCACCATAGAGTTTGAGCGCCTGAGAATTTATTCCTTCTAGGGCTATGTTTGTAATGGAGGCAGTATTTTTATCGACCCTAATTCTGGCCGCTAGTTTTTGGTCGTAGCCTAAATCCAAGGCCCCGGCAAAGTTATCTCTAGGCAAAATGGTTTCAACAATGCTGCGTATTAGGGGGTTGGCGAGCGGCTTAGGGCTAGCATTTCCTTGTGCAACACAAGCGGCACCTAAAACTCCCGACAACGCAAAACTGCTGGTGCGTAATAGGAACTGTCGGCGTTGTTTGAGGTTTATCACGAGGTTTGATCTTTAGCTTAGGCTTGAATTGGCGAGGTTTAGGAGTTAGTAGCAAATTTATAAAACGACATTTGTTTAGTAATTGCTAATAGACTATACTGGGATTAGTCGCGCCAAACATGGATTATAATTATAAAGTACAAAAAAGGATAAGGAGTTGGAGCAATGGGTAGTTGATTCGACGGTCGTGATTAATAGGGGGTCGGTTAGGTAGCAGTAGCTTAACAGTGGTTGGATAAAATATTGGGTACTAAAATGAAAAAAACGATAATAAGGGAAGAGTCACAGGTCAGTGTTGATTCTACAGATAAAATTAATTTAAAACGCCGAGTGGCAATATTGGGGGCGGCAGGAAGTGCAACTGCACTTAGTGTATGGAAAACGCCAATTATTAATGCGGTGATTACACCCGCGCATGCACAAACGTCTGATCCGACACCAAATCGAGTATTCTTTGGGGCTAATGTGGTACCGGGTGGGATAGCAAGCGTGAACCTATCACCATTAGATTTCATTATTCCGGTAGCGAATGCGGGTACAGATGTACAGATTCGTCAGTATACGGTGAGCATCGAAGAGAATGGTGATGATCTTATGGTCGATCTTTTTGAGGTTCTTCAAGTAAGGGGCTTTGATCAGGCTGAGATTTTGTACAGCGGAGTGCTTAGCACCATCAGCGGAGGGTCGCTGGGTGTTGCTGACAACCCATGTATGCTAGAGGCATCGTCGATTGATGCCACCATTGCGTCGGTGACTGATACCGAAGTGGTGATTAATCTCACTGGTCGCGGTGAGTCGTTGACAGTGCCTGCGGGCAATGGCTCGGTTCCAACACCTATGTGCGTTGATACGCCATTGCCAACCGAATTTAGTTTATTAAACCAGCCCTTAGAGCCACAAACTAAGTTGGGTAAGAGTTTCAATCCCTTGGATTTAGTAATTTCTCCTTCATATGCTGGTGAAGTCCAAGATCCTGTGGCTAGTATGACCGCCGTCGCGGGACCCGCGGCAGGGACATATACTGTTACTTATCAGGAGCAGGATGATTTTAACGGCGGTAGATGGGCCGGTACAGTACCAGATGATGGCACGCCAGGAACTTTGGTCTTAGACATGGAATCATGCATTCGTGCGCCAGAGATCATGGCAACGATAACCAGCGTGTCAGAGTCGGGCTTAGACCTTACGGTGAGTTTTGAAGGATCCTTTATGTATACCTTGGATCCAGTTAGCCGAACCTTGCCGGAACTTGACTGTGGCCCACAGTAAAGACAATATAAGTGGCCTGGGATTGATTATCTGTTAGATAGTTACAGCCCAATATTAAAAAAGCTGGCTTTTGCTGGCTTTTTTAATGTCTAATTCATATATGACATCGACAACAGAACCATTATTAGCGTTACTGCAGCGTTTTGCGCAGCTAGAGTTATCGACCACGGATGTGCTAGAGCTCAATGAGCTTTTAGTGGGGGTGGACAATTGGCAAACTTTCTTGGCGCAGGCCGAGCTGTACGCCATTGCAAATTTCGTATTGCGGCACGCTGAGAAGCATGATTTAGCCATTCCAAAAGCAACGCTTTTAGGCCTCAAAGCTTTGTCGATGCGGCATCGTGCCGCCGCAGATGCACGTTACCAATTATTGCAGGAGCTGTTGGTGGCGTTCGAACAAAAACAGATACCCATTATTGGTCTCAAAGGGGTGGCCTTGGCCGCCATGATCTACCCGTCAGAGGAGTTGCGCCCAATGCGCGATATCGACCTGCTGGTAGCAAAACATCAAACGGCGGCAGCGGGAGAGGTTTTGCGTGATCTCGGTTTTGATTTACCCACACAACAACCATCAAAATATATGCGTGCTTCGCATCAATTGCCCAATGCGACCAAGCAAGTTAACGGTTTTACGGTCAGTGTGGAGATTCATCATGATGCCCTAGCGAGTGATGTACGTGATCATCTGTTTTTTGAACAAGCACAAGCAGATCTGCAGCGGGTGAACTGGCGTGATGTTTGTTTTAATACTTTAGCTCACGAAACTATGTTGCATCAGGTATCTCGGCATCTCGAGGGCCTACACCCAGGTGCGGTACTTAAGCTGATTAATGTGATGGACGTGGTTCTCTATAGTGAGCAGTTTATAAGCGAGATAGATTGGGGGCTTATGAAATTGCGCTACCCCCATGTTCTAAATACTTTGAAGTGTTTGAGCTACATCAGCCCTTTGTCAGATGAGCTGAGGTCTATAGTTGGTGGCGCATCGAACACCGAACTCGTTGGTGTAGGTGAAATTATGCTGCCATTGAGTCATGTTTTTAATGGGCAGAGGTCGTTGCGAGAACAGTGGAATTTACTTTTTTGCCCGTCAGACTGGTGGCTGCATTTGTATTACAATGTAGATCCGGCTAGCTCGCTGATCGCGGTTAAGTTATTCAAGCACCCATTAACCATAGCTGGCTGGATACTAAAGCGGTTATATTCCAGGGTGCGCGGTGGTTAAGATTAATAATAGTATATGAGCAATGAAATTAGACAGTATCAACAGACTTGAAACACCAAGCACCAGCGATCAGGGCCCCGCTAATGACTACCTATAAACCAAACCCGAATTGCCTATTAGAGGACATGGATGGCGAATTGCTGCTGTATAACCCAGAGTCGGCGGTCACTTTGCATCTCAATGGGCCCTCTATGATTGTTTGGCAGCTCTGCGACGGTGAACGTACCGATCAACAAATTATTGAAATGGTAAAGGAGGCGTACCCGCAACAGGCTGAACAGATAAGTGGCGATGTGGCTACGGTATTAGCAGACTTGCATAGCCAAGGCGCGCTGGAGACAGTCGCATAGATATTCTATCCAGATGGTTGATCGAGCGTGCTGGTATAAAGCTTACCGTTAGAGCCAATTCGAATGCTGCGGTGGAGATTGTGCAAATAGCCTTAGCGGGGTTGCGGCCAGAGAAAGTACATCGCGCGCAGGGTGTTAAGCTAACCGTCAGCGGCAATGCCGGTGAGTGGCGACTTAAAGATCACTCTAGCGATGTAAGCCGCAAGTTGAGTACAGACGGTGACCTTATTTACCACCTTACTGACCGCATCGTGTTCCATATTGCCGATAAGGCTGAGGAACAGCATTGCCTGCATGCTGCTGCGGTCGCGCATGATGGCGTTGCGATATTAATTCCAGCCAATAGTGGTGCCGGTAAAAGCTCATTAACTACCTGGTTGGTCGCAAATGGTTTTGATTACATTACCGATGAACTCATCTTGATGGGTCAGGCAGAACAGATAGACGGCTTAGGCCGCCCAATCCAAATTAAAGCCAATGGCATTGAAGCGATTTCCGGCCTTTTAAGAGAGCCAGACGCTGTTTTAAAGGGCTCTTTGGCCAATGCGGTGCCAATTTCCAGCCTAGGTGGTTCTGTTGCGAGTTCGGCTGAGAATAAAGCTGGAATGATTTTGTTTCCTCAGTACCGCTTGGGTATCGGGTTTTCATTTGAACAATTATCCGGTGCTGAAGCGGGCATGATGTTGATGGCGAATCATGTAAATGCCAGAAACCTCGAGGGACATGGATTTAGGGCGATGATGAAATTGATCCGTAACACTCCCTGTTATCGATTAGAATACGGTGGCTTTAATTCTCTTCCGGAAAACTTTGCCGCTAGCCTAAAAGAAAAAATTTCTTCTAAATAAAATACCCTTTCTGCCTGAAGCGCCTAGCCGTAACATGACCGATACCGACCCGAAACATCAATCTAAATACCAGCGTTCAATTCGCAGTTTCGTTAAACGCGAAGGTAAAATGACCACTGGCCAGATCAATGCCATTGAGCAATTATGGCCTAGTTATGGCGTTGATCTTACAAACCAAAAACTTGATCTGGCAAGTCTGTTCGCGCGCGATGCTTTTACGGTTCTGGAGATTGGCTTTGGCAATGGCTTGTCTTTAGCCGAAATGGCAGAACGCTTTCCGCAACAAAATTTTCTTGGGGTAGAAGTGCATCGGCCAGGAGTTGGCAGTTTGTTAGTGCAGGTTAAGAAGCAAGAGCTGCTGAATGTGCGTGTATCGCAAGAGGATGCGGTAGAGGTTTTAAACCAGCAAATCGCAGATTCTTGTTTGGACCGTGTACAGATATTTTTTCCTGATCCCTGGCATAAAAAACGTCATCACAAGCGGCGGCTGATTCAAGCTGAGTTTGTAAGCATGCTGGTGTCAAAGCTCAAGCACAATGGGGTCATTCATGTTGCTACTGATTGGGAAAATTATGCAGAGCATATTTTAGAAGTCTTAAGTGCAGATCAAGCGCTTGAAAATACTGCTGGCGGTTATGCTGAGAAGCCTGAGTATCGCCCCGATACAAAATACGAAGCGCGCGGTATTCGCCTTGGTCATGGGGTTTGGGATTTGGTTTTCAGAAAGAGCAATTAACTAAAGTAACTGAGAAAAGTATTTTTGAAAATCAGTCGTCGTCGGTGTTTGCATTAATGTTAATCAGTTGTTGACCGTCAGTTTCAATTGAGAATTCTATTGGCCGACAACACACATAACAGTCCTCTATGGTGTTATAGCTGCCGTGTTCAGATCTTCCCTGACTCAGATCTATAAACAGCGTGAACCATTCGCCACAATAGGGGCAGCTTACTTGTTGTTCGTGGTACATAGGTTGATAATAGCGAAAGATATTTTTAACAACTAGTCTCCATGAAAACCAGCACCCTTGAAAAACAGCACCATGAAAAATAAGCCCGAGTGGTGGGATCCATATTCATGCCAGCCGTATAAGATGCGCGACGAGGACAAGCCTCGTAGTGGCTTAGGCAATGTCATGGAGTACAGCAAGGTCGCAATCAGTAATCTTATTGGATTGCCATTGATAGCAGGGCAATACCTATGCCTTAAAAAAACACCGGCAAATATCCCGAGTAGTGAATTTGTTGGGTTGAGTGTAATGCCCGATAATGAGTATCAGCACGCGATACAGGAAATGATTGCAGAGCTGGGTGTGACGCAATTACAAATTCGTATACCCAGCTGGGATGTCGGCAGTCTGCAAGACTATGTGCAGTTCATGGAGCTTTTTCCTGAGCAAGAATTTGTTATTAATGTCTTACAGAGCAGAGAGAGTACCAAGGATGTCCAAGCGTGGAAATCGCAGGTAAAAGAGATCATCGGAGCCACACAACACATTACAAAGATATTCTGGATTGGTAACGCGATCAACCGAACTAAATGGGGCTGTGCGCACACTGGCGAGTATTTTTTGCTGCAAGAGGCGGTAGAAGAGCTGCGCGCTGACTTTTGTGGCTTAAAGCTACTGGGTTCTTCCATAATCGATTTCGAGCCCTTATTAAGCTGGCGCACTTTATGGAATCTTAGAGCTTATCGCTTGGACGCTAATGCTGCTTTGCTGTATGTAAATCGACGCCACTCACCCTACGGTACGCAGTACGGGATATTTGATTTAGAAAATAAATTGCGCTTGGCGAAAGCCATGACACGGCGTTCGAATCGTTGCGATGATAGTTTGTGGATTACCGAGACTAATTGGCCATTGTTGGATACCAAGCCGTACACGCCTAATTCGGGCAATCCTACGCGAACCGTAGACGAGGAAACTCAGGCCAAATATTTGAAGTGGTATTATCAAATTGCCTGGCAAACTGGCTGGGTGGATCGTGTGTATTGGTGGCAACTAATTAACCCAGGGTATGGATTAGTAGATCACCGTTCAGGGAGTCTACGTAAAATGCCGTCTTATTATGCCTTGCAGGAGATTATTGCGAGCCAGTTGCCTGAGTTACCCAGCACCACTTAGAGCGCAAATAGTAGAGGCTCAAGGCAGATATTTGGTCACACCGTTATCGCCGCCTAACAATAATACGTCAGCGCCGCGCTGTGCGAATAAGCCGTTGGTTACTACGCCTGCGATTTGATTGATATGGCGTTCTAGGTCGACAGGGTTGTCAATTTTTAAGTCGTGGACATCAATTATTAGATTACCGTTGTCGGTTACCACGCCATCGCGCAGAATTGGGTTGCCGCCCAGTTTCACCAATTGTCGGGCTATATAAGATTTAGCCATTGGAATGACTTCTACTGGCAGCGGGAATGCACCTAAAGTATCAACTAGTTTAGAATCATCAGCGATGCAAATAAATTTTGCACTTGCAGCGGCTACAATTTTCTCTCGAGTTAGCGCCGCGCCGCCGCCTTTGATTAAGTGCAGGTGTTTGGTTGATTCGTCTGCTCCATCTACATAAATGGGTAAGTCGCCTACTTGGTCGAGTTCCATGACTTTGATGCCATGATTACGTAGGCGTTCAGCGCTGGCGTTGGAGCTTGCCACAGCGCCATCAATCTGGCCCTTTATTTTGGCAAGTTCATCTATAAATAGATTGGCGGTGGAGCCGGTTCCAACCCCGATAACCCAATCCCACTCAATGTATTCCATGGCCGCTTCGGCGACGAGTTGTTTGGCTTGTTCTGGTGACATGATGGCCTCTGCTTAAATTAGACTCTTGGGGTTTAAACTCGGTGATAGGTGACATAATCAAACGGCGGATTATGCTCGGAGTTTTGAATGCGTGAAATTTCTTTGAACTCAGTACCGGCGAAATTAGGAAAAAAAGTATCGGCGATTGGCGCGTCAAACACTTCGGTGATTTCTAAGCATGTAGCATAGCCGAGGAACAGCTTATAAATTTGCCCGCCGCCTATGACAAAAGCTTTGTGACTTTCTTCTTGATTTGATTTTTGATCCTGTTCGGCGAGATCGATGGCTTTGTCTAAGGAATCGGCTACCACAATCCCATCGGCGTACCACTGTTTATTGGCCGTCAAAACGATGTTTAAACGGCCCGGCAGCGCCCGCCCAATAGAGTCAAATGTCTTGCGACCCATAATGATGGGTGACCCCATAGTCATCTTTTTGAAACGCGGCAAGTCGCCGGGCAAGTGCCACAACAATTCGTTGTTCCTGCCCATTTCGCCGTTCTCGCCAATGGCGGCTACTAGAATAATTTGCATGTTATCGATTGCTTGGCTCTTGTATAAGATTAGTTCAACTAAGTTACACCGCTATTGGTGCTTTAATGCTGGGCTCGGGAAGGTAATCCAGCAACTCGAAATCGCTAAATTGAAACGCAAATAAATCACTTACTTCGGGGTTAATTTTCATGCGCGGCAAGCGCTTAGGCGAGCGGCTCAGCTGTTGCTCGGCTTGTTCTATGTGGTTGTTATACAAATGAACATCGCCAAAGGTATGTACAAAATCACCTAATTCTAATTGGCAAACTTGCGCCACCATCATGGTTAATAGAGCATAGCTGGCTATGTTAAATGGTACACCCAAAAACAGGTCGGCACTGCGTTGATACAATTGGCAGCTTAGTTTGTTGTCATGCGAGACGTAAAACTGAAATAGTGTGTGGCAGGGCGGTAGTCCGGCCTTCGCCATTTCTTCGATTTCGGACGGGTTCCAAGCTGACACGATAAGCCGTCTGGATGACGGATTAGTCTGTATCTCATTGATCACCCAGGCAAGTTGATCGATGCCAGAAAAGTTTCGCCACTGTTTTCCATAGACCGGGCCCAACTCACCCCACTGTTTGGCGAAGGCCGTATCTTTTTGAATGTTGATAATAAATTGGTCGAGGCGTTCATGCCATTCGCAGGAATGCTTGTCAAACTCTTTGTCTAAGCCATTCTTAGCCAGATAGTTTTGAAACGGCCATTCGTTCCAAATGCCAACCCCGTTGTCGACCAAGTATTTGATGTTGGTGTCGCCGCGTATAAACCATAGCAGTTCGTGGACAATTCCGCGTAGAAAGACCTTCTTGGTAGTAAGTAAAGGGAAGCCTTCACCCAAGTCACAGCGTAATTGCCGACCGAAAATGCTGCGCGTACCGGTACCGGTGCGATCATCTTTGCCAACGCCGTTATCTTTAACGTCTTGCAGTAACTCTAGGTAGGCTTTCATGGTTGTTCAAATGCCAATTTTTCTACAGTCGTTGAGTCTAAGCTTGGCACTTAGCTTTCACGTGACACGGCCCGATAACCGATGTCGTTTCGATAAAACATGTCTTGCCAGCTAATCTTGTTTACCGATTCATAGGCTGCGCGTTGCGCCTGGGTGACATTTTCGCCAAGTGCGGTTACACACAGTACGCGACCGCCGCTAGTAATGACCTTACCCGCATCATCGGTGCTGGTGCCCGCGTGAAAGGTTTTGCAATCGTCGGAGTCGCACTGGTCAAGACCGGCTATACGCATGCCTTTGTCATACGCTTCAGGATAACCCCCGGCGGCCAGTACCACACCTAAGGCGGCGCGTGGGTCCCATTCAGCGGTGACTTGGTCTAGTCGTTTATCCAAGGCAGCTAAACACAACTCAGCTAAATCAGACTTCAGTCTCATCATAATCGGTTGTGTTTCAGGATCGCCAAACCGGCAATTGAATTCCATAACGCCTGGCGTGCCGTCTGGTGCAACCATGATCCCAGCATACAGAAAACCAGTGTAGGGCCTGCCGTCCGCCTTCATCCCTTCAACGGTGGGAATAATCACCTCTTGCATGATTCGTTGGTGAATTTCAGGTGTTACTACTGGGGCCGGAGAATACGCGCCCATGCCACCTGTGTTAGGCCCTAGATCGCCATTGTCTCGAGCCTTGTGGTCTTGTGAGCTTGCTAGTGGCAATATATTGTCACCATCCACCATGCAGATAAAGCTGGCTTCTTCGCCAGCAAGAAATTCTTCGACTACAACTCGGGCGCCCGCGTCACCAAATTTGTTGTCAATTAGCATGTCGCGTGCCGCGGCCTGAGCCTGCTCGACAGTGTCGGCCACAATAACGCCTTTGCCAGCGGCCAAGCCATCAGCTTTGATGACAATCGGAGCGCCTTGAGCTTGGATATAGTCACAGGCGAGTTCAGCGTTGGTGAACACTTGGTAGGTACCCGTTGGGATGTTGTGTTTGGCAAGAAAGTCTTTGGTAAAGGCTTTTGAGCCCTCAAGCTGGGAGGCTTCTTTGCTAGGCCCAAAGCATTTAAGGCCGGCTGCGGAAAACGCATCAACCACGCCAATAACTAGAGGCGCTTCGGGGCCAATTATGGTGAGATCAACATTGTTGTCTGTTGCGAATGTCAGTAGGCCGTTGATGTCTTCAACGCCAATGGCGATGTTTTCGACCTTCGCTTCACCGGAACTGCCAGCGTTGCCAGGGGCGACAAACACTCTGGTAATATTATCTGCCTGGGCTACCTTCCAAGCGAGCGCGTGCTCGCGACCGCCGCTTCCGACAATGAGAACCTTCATAGGCCGAGTACTCTTAAAATTGCTGATTAATCTAAGAGGTCGATTCTACCCGCCTCAAAATTAAATGTCTCGAATAGCGTAGGCCATATTCAATATTTCAGCGATTTTTGAGGAGATTGTTAGTCTTCTTTCTTTGCTTTTTCGGCGCCCTTCTCAATTCCCTTAAGGAACTCACCTAATTTTTCTCCAGCCTCTTCAGGTGTCATATCTTCAATGCCTTCAAACTTTTCAAAGTG